>JGI12053J15887_10001139_pt1 | contig 12012 bp, 12 predicted proteins | sample MedBloCAOM1_O3_FD_15887 | JGI IMG/M metagenome (IMG submission 15887)
CCGGCAACGCTGCTCGATCGCATGCTCGATCCCAATATGAAGCTCGCCACCTCGACGCCGCGCGCCGATCCCTCCGGCGATTATGCCTGGGAGGTGTTCCGCAAGGCCGACAAGCTTCGGCCCGGCGCGTTCGCGGCATTGGAGAAGAAGGCGTTGCAACTCGTCGGCGGGCCCAACAGCCCGACTGCTCCGCCCGGCCGTGCGCTCTATGGAATGCTGATGGCCGAAGGCAAGGCTGACATCTTTCTCACCTATTGCACCAATGCACGCGAAGCGCAGGCGCAGAATCCCGGCCAGCAGGTCGTCGCGCTGCCCGACGAGCTCGCAGTCGGCGCCGACTATGGGCTGGCGGTGCTCGCGGGAGCGTCGCCGCAGGCCTATCAATTCGCGATGTTCATCCTGTCGACGGACGGGCAACGCATCCTCGCCAAGCACGGCTTCACCGCGCCGGCGCTGCCGCAATGACATGCTAGATTGAGACGTCATGCGCATTGATCGCCGTGCACTGATTACCGGTCTGTCGGCTGCGTTGCTCGCGCCGCGCCGCGCGTGCGCCGCAACGGTGACCGATGGCGCCGGGCGAGCAGTCCCCGTACCGGTGCACGTCCAGCGCGTTTTTCCCGCCGGGCCGCCGGCGGCGATCTTCCTCTACACGCTCGCGCCCGAGCTCCTGCTCGGCTGGCCGCGCGCCAACCGGCCGGAGGAGCGCGAATTCCTGTTGCCAGAGGTCGGCGGCCGCCCGGAAGTCGGCCGCATCACCGGCCGCGGCAACACCGCCAACCTCGAAGTCGTGCTCGCCCTCAAGCCCGACCTCATCCTCGACGTCGGCAGCACGAGCCCGACCTACGTGTCGCTCGCCGATCGGGTGCAGCAGCAGACCGGCATTCCCTATGCGCTGCTCGACGGCCGCTTCGACGGCATCGCGGCCGCCTATCGGACACTGGGCGCATTGATCGGGCGGCCCGACGGCGGCGAGGCCTATGCGCGCGCTGCGGAAGACATGATCAGGACCATCACCGGCCGCACCGCGGTCATGCCAAAAGGCGGCCGGCCGCGGGTCTATTACGCCCGCGGCCCGCGCGGGCTCGAGACCGGGCTCGGCGGCTCGATCAACGTCGAGACGATCGAGATGCTGGCGCAGAACGTCGCCGGCGAAACGCGCGGCGGGCTCGCCAATGTCTCCATCGAGCAAGTGCTGTTATGGAATCCCGACGTCATCATCACCATCGATCAGGACTTTGCGGCACATGTGCGCGGCGATCCCGCCTGGGCGCCGGTCAAGGCGGTGCGCGACGGCCACGTGCACCTTTCGCCCAAGCTGCCGTTCGGCTGGGTCGATTTTCCGCCCTGCGTGAACCGGCTGATCGGGCTCTGGTGGCTGGCGAAGATTCTCTATCCGGATACGTTCCCGGAGGATTTGCGCGCGCTTACCCGCGATTTCTACGCCCGCTTCTATCACGTGACACTGAGCGACGCGCAGATCGACCGCGTGCTGGCGGGACGGGATTGACGTACAAATAACGTCATGACCCGCTCCTTCCTCCCCGGCCTGATCATCGCGCTCGGCGTGCTGGCGCTCGGGCTCGTCGTTGCGTTCACCGTCGGGCGTTACCCGGTCAGTCTCGCCGAGCTTGCGGATGTATTGCTCTCGCGCCTCACCGGGCGAGCCAGCAGCGCCTCGCCGGCGGTCGAGAACGTGGTGCTGCTCGTGCGCGGCCCGCGTGTCGTCGCCGCCGTGCTGGTCGGGGCCGCGCTCGCGGTCGCCGGCACCGCCTTCCAGGGCCTGTTCCGCAATCCGCTCGTTTCGCCCGACATCCTCGGCGCCTCCTCGGGGGCGGCGCTGGGCGCTGTCATCGGCATCTTCTTCTCGCTCGGCGTCATCGGCATCGAGAGCCTCGCTTTCGTCGGCGGGCTGATCGCGGTCGCCGCGGTCTACGTCATCGGCTCGCTGCTGCAGTCGCGCGATCCGATCCTGGTGCTGGTGCTCACCGGCGTCGTGATCGGCGCGCTGCTGGGCGCCGGCGTCGGGCTCGTGAAATATCTCGCCGATCCCTACAACCAGCTCCCCGCCATGACCTTCTGGCTGCTGGGCTCGCTCGCCGCCACCACGGTCGCCGACCTCCTGCCGCTCATCGGTCCGGTCGCGGTCGGCACCATCGTGCTCCTGGCCTTGCGCTGGCGGCTCAACGTGATGTCGCTGCCGGAGGACGAGGCGCGCGCGCTCGGGCTCGCCACCGGGCCGCTGCGGATCGCGATCGTGTCGGCCGCGACGCTGGTCACCTCGGCGAGCGTCGCGACCTCGGGCATCATCGGCTGGGTCGGGCTGGTGGTTCCGCATCTGGCGCGCGCGCTGGTCGGCCCCGATTTCCCGCGCCTCATTCCGACCGCGGCGCTGCTCGGCGGCGGCTATCTCTTGTTCATCGATACGCTCGCGCGCACCGCCGCGCCGATCGAGATTCCACTCGGCATTCTGACCGCGGTCATCGGCACGCCGTTCTTCATCTGGCTCCTCGCCGGCATGCAGCGGGACTGGTCATGAGGCTCCTGCCATGAGCCTCGCCGGCCGCGACCTCACCATCGGCTACAGCGACCGCGTGGTCGGCCGCTCCCTCGACGTCGCGCTGGAGCAGGGCGAGGTGCTGGCGCTGCTCGGGCCCAACGGCGGCGGCAAGACCACGCTGCTCAAGACCCTGCTCGGCATTCTCAAGCCCCGGGCGGGCGAGGTCGCGATCGGCGGCCGCTCGCTCACCGCGATCTCGATTCGCGAGCGTGCGAAGCTCATTGCCTACGTGCCGCAGGTGCACGTGCCGACCTTTGCGTTCACCGTCGAGAGCGTGGTGCTGATGGGCCGCACCGCCCATGGCAACCTGTTCAGCCGGCCGTCGGCACATGATCGCGCAGTAGCGGCGCGCGCGCTCGAGCAATTCGGCATCGCGCAGCTTGCGCCGCGCCCCTACACGATGATCTCGGGCGGCGAGCGTCAGCTGGTGCTGCTCGCGCGCGCGCTGGCGCAGGAGCCGCAATTCGTCGTGCTCGACGAGCCGACCGCGAGCCTCGACTTCGGCAACCAGGGCAAGGTCATGCGCGAGATCCGTGCGCTCGCCGGCGCCGGCCACGGTGTGCTGTTCACCACCCACGACCCCAACCACGCGCTGCGCGCCGCCGACCGCGCCTATCTGTTGCGCGCGGGCGAGCGAATCGCCGAGGGTCCGGTCGGCAGCGTGCTCACCCGCGAGCAGCTAGAGGAGCTCTATCGGGCACCCGTGGAAACCGTGACCGATGCGGCCACCGGCAAGACGGCGTTCCTGCCGGGGTAAAATCGGCGGCACCGTAGGGTGGGCAAAGGCGCGCCCTTGCGCGCCGTGCCCACGCGGTTGCCCCCTCGATGATGTCGACCGCGTGGGCACGGCGCTGCGATCTTTCCGCCGCGAGCGCTGCAAGTGTGGCCCGCGCCTTTGCCCACCCTACGGAGCTTGGGGCGTGAACTTTGACCCGACAGGCTATACATTACGCCCATGGTGAAGGACCACTACCTCATCCGGCCCGACCCGCTCGATCCGCGGCTGACCGAGCGCGTCACCGGCGTCGACCAGACCGGGCAGAAAATCGAGACCCGGGTGACGGTCGAGCGAGCGCTCACGATCTTCCTCAATTCGCAGGAGATCGTGACCGCCATGACCATCAACGACTATCCGGAATACCTCGCGCTCGGCTACCTGCTCAACCAGCACATGCTGCTCGCCGACGACGTCGTGACCGGCGTCGACTATGACGAGGAGCTCGCGGTCGTGGTCGTGCGTACCAAGCGCAAGACCAACTATGAGAAGAAGCTCAAGAAGAAGGTGCAGACCTCGGGCTGCGCGCAAGGCACGGTGTTCGGCGACCTGATGGAGGCGCTGGAGAACGTCACGCTGCCGCAGGCGGAGCTGCGCACCTCGTGGCTCTACGCGCTCACGCACGCGATCAACACCACGCCGTCGCTCTACCTCGAGGCCGGCGCCATCCACGGCTGCGTGCTGGCGCACGAGGACAAGCCGCTGATCTACATGGAGGATGTCGGCCGCCACAACGCCGTCGACAAGATCGCGGGCTTCATGTTCAAGCATCACGTGCACTCGCACGACAAGATCTTCTACACCACCGGCCGGCTCACCTCGGAGATGGTGATCAAGACCGTGCGCATGGGGATTCCCATTCTGGTGTCGCGCTCGGGCTTCACGGCCTGGGGCGTCGAGCTCGCGCGCAAGGCCAACCTGACGCTGGTCGGCCGCGCGCGCGGCAAGCGCTTCGTCGCACTTGCCGGCGAGGACCGTATCGTGTTCGACCAGGACCTGAGCTTCGTCGAGGAGGAGAGCGCCAAGCACCGGCGCAAGGCCGCGGTGCATGACGACTGAGCGACCTTTCGGCCTGGTGCTCGCCGGCGGGCTGGCGCGGCGGATGGGCGGCGGCGACAAGGCCCGCATNCGGATCGGCGGCAAGACCATCCTCCAACGCGTGCTGACTCGCCTCACGCCGCAATGCTCCGGCGTCATCCTCAATGCCAACGGCGATCTCGCGCGCTTCGCCGANACCGGTCTACGGGTGGTCGCGGATTCGATTCCCGATTTNGCCGGCCCGCTCGCGGGGATCNTGGCCGGGCTCGATTGGGCCGCCGCGAACGTCCCGGGCATTGCCGACATCGTGAGCGTNCCGGGCGATTGTCCGTTTCTGCCCNCGGACCTGGTCGAGCGCCTTTCGGCAGCGCGTCAGGCGGCCGGGGCGCCGCTCGCCTGCGCGCGTTCAGGCGACTGGCGGCATCCCGTGGTCGGGCTATGGCGGGTTGCGTTGCGTGACGACCTGCGCAAGGCGCTGGTCGAGGAGGGCCTGCACAAGATCGAGATCTGGACTGCCCGCCACGGCGTCGCGCTCGCCGATTGGCCGACGACGCCGGTCGATCCGTTCTTCAACGTCAACACGCCCGAGGATGCCGCCGAGGCCGAGCGCATTGCAGCGCAGCAATGCGACCATTGAGCTCTCGTCGCCAATTCCTATTTGTTGTANGATGAGACAAATCNAGCCTGGGGAACGCACATGAAGACATTCATCACNGCCTGCATTGCCGCCGCCGTGATCGCCGTCGGCGCCGTTGNCGTGCTCAACGGCATCCAGGAGCCGGTCGACGTCGCCTTCACGACCTCGGCGGTAAGGATTTAGCGCTCGGCATTTACCCCGCCAGCGCGGCGTAGGAGAGAAAGCCGACGGTCGAGCCGGGCTCCACCGTCGTTGCATCTTCCGGCAATTCCACAAGACCGTCGGTCTCGGTGAGCGAGGTGATGACGCCGGCCCCTTCCTGCGCGTGCTTGACCGCCTCGACGATACCGTCGGCCGCACGCGTGAGCTTCACCCGCACGTATTCCCGCCGGCCCTTCTTCTTGCGATAGCCGAACGCGGAGCGCACCGGCAGTGCGATGAGCGGCAATGCCTCGGCGCCGGCGAGGCGAAGGAGCAACGGCCGCACCACTCGCACGAACGTGACGTAGACCGCGGCCGGATTGCCGGGCAGACCGACGAAGGCCGCGCTGGCGCCATCGTGCTTTCCTCGGCTCGCACCCGGGATCACGCCCATCGCCACCGGCCGCCCCGGCTTGATGGCGACGCGCCAGAACACCAGCCGCCCGACGGTCTCGACCGCGCGGCGCACGTGATCGGCGTCGCCGGTCGAGACGCCGCCGGAGGTGAGCACGAGATCATGGTCGGTCGCGGCGCGAGCGATCGCGTCGGCGAGCTTTTGCGGATCATCCGGCAAAATGCCGAGGTCGGTTGATGTTGCGCCGAGGCGCTCGATCAGTCCGGCGAGCAGATAGCGGTTGGCATCGAACAGCGCCGGGCCCGGCCGCGGCGAACCCGGCTCGACGATCTCGTCGCCGGTCGAGAACACGGCGACGCGCACTCGGCGGCGCACCGCAAGCCCGGTCAGGCCGACGGCGGCGGCGAGCGCGACGTCTTGCGCGGCAAGCCGCCGGCCGGCCGGCAGCACGGTCGATCCGGCGCGCACGTCCTCGCCGGCCAGGCGGCGGTTGGCGCCGGGTTTGAGCCCCGGCGGCACCACCACGTCCGCGCCTTCGGCGCGCACGTCCTCCTGCATGAACACGGTGTCGGCGCCGGCAGGCATCGGCGCGCCGGTGAAGATGCGGACAGCTGCGTGCGCCGCCAACGGCCGCTCGGCCGCCCGGCCGGCCATCACGCGCTCGACCACGGCAAGGCGCGTCTCCACCTCGCGGTCGAGATCGGCGTGGCGCACGGCGTAGCCGTCGACCGCCGAATTGTCGAACGGCGGCAGCGCAATGGGCGCAACGACGTCGCGCGCGATCACGCGTCCGCCCGCGGCCTTGAGCGCGACGGTCTCGATCTCGGCGACCGGAACGACGCGCTCCCGAATGATGCGCTCGACCTCGGCGACCGGCAGCAGCGGACCCGAGAACGCGAAGCAGTCGTCGGTGAGCTGCGCCATCAGCGCTGCTCCAGGGGCGCGCGCAGCGCATCGAGCGGCCCGGCATGGCGCACAAGCATGTCGGCGATCCGCTCGATGTCGTCGAGATCGACCACCGGAACTTTCGCCGCGGGCAGCGGCTCGTCCGCGGCAATGGCGACGATCGCGGGGTCGTCGGGATGCAGCAGCGGCTTGCCGACGGCGGCGCGGTAGACCTCGAGCTTGGGATGCCGCTCGCGCTTGTAGCCCTCGATCAAGACGAGATCGACCGGGGAGAGCTTCGCGAGCAGCGCCCAAAGCGTGGGCTCTGTGTCACCGCGCAACTCGTGCACCAGCGCCCAGCGGTTGACGGAGCCGACCAGGACCTCGGTCGCACCGGCCAGGCGATGGCTGTGGGAATCCTTGCCGGGCTGATCGACGTCGAAGGCGTGATGGGCGTGCTTGAGCGTCGAGACCTTGAGCCCCCGCCGGGTCAGGCGGGGGATCACCTTGGTCAGGAGCGTGGTCTTGCCCGAGCCGCTCCAGCCAGCGAGGCCGATGATGCGCATGCGGCCATTATAGCAGGACGCGTGAGAGATACCGCCGAACGCATAAATGAAAGCGCCCGGCGGGAGCGCCGCCGGGCGCCCGTAATGTCGACTTAACGCCTACTCCGCGGCCTGCATGCGGCCTTCCCGCGGCGGCGCGGTCACGTGCCCTTTGGACCTCTCCTCCTCGAGCCACAGGTCATGGTGCTGCTTCGCCCAGTTGACGTCGACGGTGCCGTCCCACATCCCCTCGAACGCGCCCTCCATGCCGAGCGTGCCGATATAGATGTGGCCGAGCATGGCGGCGACGAACAGGAGCGCGATGACGGCGTGCACGATCTGCGCGACCTGCATGTCGGCGATGTTTGTTCCGTAGAACGGGAACATCAGGAGATAGCCGCTCGCCGCTACCGCGCCGCCGCCGAGCACGACGATCCAGTAGATCATCTTCTGGCCGGCATTGAAGCGATAGGCGTGCGGATGGTGACGGCCGACGATGCCGCCGCCTTCTTTCAGCCATTCGACATCGGCCTTCGTGGGCATGTTCCAGGCGATCCACATCAGGAAGATCAGGATCACGCCAAGCGTGAACGGGAAGCTCAGATAGTTGTGCGCGTATTTCGCCCACAGCGACCAGGTGGTGAACGCCTCAGGACCCAGCAACGGCAGCAGCAACGGCTTGCCGAAGGTGATGTTGAGGCCGGAGATGGCGAGGATGACGAAGCAGCTCGCCGTCATCCAGTGCACCAGCCGCTCGAAGGCGGAGAAGCGCACCAGCACCCGCCCCGACCGCCCGAACTCCATCCGCACCATGCCGCGGAACAGGTAGAAGGCGACCAGCAGTGCGAGCACGCCGAGGATCGCGATGCCGCCGATCCAGCGCAGCGTCACCTGATGGAAGTGGCGCCAATCGCGGCCGGCCGGCTGCTCGATCGTACAGGCCTTCTGGTCGGGAATGGTGCAGCGGCCGGAAATCCGGTCGAGCTGTTTGAACAATTGATCCTCGCTCACCGAGCTCGCGGTCGGATTGACCGAATTGTCGGGGTTGCGCTGCTGGGCGCTCGCCGGCGCGGCAACCGCGACGATCAGCGCGATCGCCATCGCACCGGCGATGAAGCGGACGCGCGTAACAAGGCTCGTCATGACTGCTTCCTCCTTGTTGCCGGTCTACGACGCGACGGTTTCGCGATAGGCCGTCTTCCAGCCCCAGGCGCCGGAGCCGTAGCCGCGCTTGACCACGCGCTCCTTGTAGATCTGGGCGATGATCTCGCCGTCGCCCGCCAGCAGCGACTTGGTCGAGCACATTTCCGCGCACAACGGCAGCTTGCCCTCGGCCAGACGGTTGGCGCCGTACTTCTCGAACTCCTCCTTGGAGCCGTCCTTCTCCGGCCCGCCGGCGCAATAGGTGCACTTGTCCATCTTGCCGCGGGAGCCGAAGTTGCCGACCTTGGGATATTGCGGAGCGCCGAACGGACAGGCGTAGAAGCAATAGCCGCAGCCGATACAGAGGTCCTTGGAGTGCAGCACCACGCCGTCGGCGGTGGTGTAGAACACGTTCGTCGGGCACACTGCCGCGCAGGGCGCGTCGGTGCAGTGCATGCAGGCCATGGAGACCGAGCGCTCCCCCGGCTTGCCGTCGTTGATGGTGACGACGCGCCGGCGGTTGATGCCCCAGGGCACCTCGTTCTCGTTCTTGCAGGCGGTGACGCAAGCGTTGCACTCGATGCAACGGTCGGCGTCGCAGAGAAATTTCATCCGAGCCATTGTCGAGCCTCCTTATGCCGCCTTGATCTGGCAAAGCGTGGCTTTGGGTTCCTGCATCCCGGTGACGGGATCGAACCCGTAGGTGGTGATCGTGTTCACGCTCTCGCCCAGCACGATCGGATCGGCACCTTGCGGATACTTCGAGCGCTGGTCGACGTTCTGGAACCAGCCGCCGAAATGGAACGGCATCCAGGCCAAGCCCTTGCCGACGCGCTCGGTGACGAGCGCCTTCATCCGCGTCACCTTGCCGCTCTCCATCTCCGGCCCCCAGACATGGACCCAGGCACCATCCTTGATGCCACGCTCCGACGCGTCCGACGGGTTGATCTCGACGAACATGTCCTGCTGCAGCTCGGCGAGCCACTTGTTGGAGCGCGTCTCCTCGCCGCCGCCCTCGTACTCCACCAGCCGGCCGGAGGTGAGGACGATCGGGAAGCTCTTGGCGACGCCTTTATCCACCGCGGCCTTCTGCACGGAGAAGCCGATGTTGGGCACGCGGAACTGCTTGGCGTCCGGCAACGTCGGGTATTTGGCGACGAGATCCGGCCGCGGGGTGTAGATCGGCTCGCGGTGCACCGGGATCGGATCCGGCAGATTCCACGCATTGGCGCGGGCCTTGCCGTTGCCGTAGTGGATGCAGCCGTGCTTCATCGCCACGCGCTGGATGCCGCCGGAAAGGTCGATCGCCCACGAGACGCCGTCGGGATTGTTGCCGCCGATGCGTTGGATGACCGCCTTCTCGGTCTCGGTCAGATCACTGTCCCAGCCGAGCTTCTTGAGCAACCCGTAGGTGAACTCGGGATAGCCGTCCTTGAGCTCCGAGCCGAGCGAGTAGGACCCTTCCGCCAGCAAGTTGTCCTTGCGCGTGGTGCCGTCGGGCAGCTTCACCTCACGTTCCACGCCGAAGCGGGCGCGGAAGGTGCTGCCGCCGTCCATCACGTTGAGATTGGTGTTATAGAGCGTATGGGTGCCGGGATGCTTGAGCTCCGGCGTGCCCCAGCACGGCCACGGCAGTCCGTAATAGTCGCCCTTGGCTGGACCGTCCTTCGCCCGCAAGGTGACCAGCTCGAAGTCCTTCTGGTTGGCCATGTGAAGCTTGAGCCGCTCCGGCGATTGGCCGCAATAGCCGGTCGACCAGCCGCCGCGGTTGATCTCGCGGAGAATGTCCTCGGGTAGCGGCCGATCGCCCTCGACCTTGATGTTCTTGAACATCCGGTCGGCGAGGCCGAGCTTCTTCGCCAGGATGTACATGACCTCGTAGTCGTCCTTCGACTCGAAGATCGGCTTGACGATCTGCTCGCCCCATTGCAGCGAGCGGTTGGAGGCTGTGCGCGAGCCGGCGGTCTCGAACTGCGTGCAGATCGGCAGCAGATAAGTGTTGTTCTTGCGCTCGCTGAGCGCAGCCCAGGTGGTCGGATGCGGGTCGCCGACCACCAGCAGGTCGAGCTTCTCGATGCCCTTGGCCGCTTCCGGCATGCGCGTGATGGTGTTGCCGCCGTGGCCGAACACGATCATCGCCTTGAGATTGTCCTTCTGTGCGACCTGGTCCTTCGGCAGCATCGCCGCGTCGAACCAGCGCGTGGACGGAATGCCGGGCGCTTCCATCTGCTGCTTGGAGTCGAAACGCGACAACATCCAGTCGTACTCGACCTCCCAGACCCGGCTCCAATGCTTCCAGGCGCCTTCGACCAGTCCGTAGTAGAGCGGCAGGGTCACGATATCGAGGCCGAGGTCGGTCGCACCCTGCACGTTGCAGTGGCCGCGGAAGATGTTGGCGCCGTTGCCGAAGCCGCCGACATTGCCGGTGGCGAGCAGCAGGATGCAGCTGGCGCGGACATTGGCGGTCCCGACCGTGAACTGGGTCTGGCCCATCGCCCAAATCAGGCACGAGGGCTTCTGCTTGGCGAAGGTTTCGGCGACGCGCTTGACCTGCGCCTCCGGAAGGCCGGTGACGCGCTCGACCTCGTCCGGCGCCCATTTCTCGACCTCCTTGCGGACGTCGTCCATGCCGTAGACGCGCTGACTGATGAATTCCTTGTCTTCCCACCCGTTCTTGAAGATGTGCCAGAGCATCCCATAGATCGTCGCGATGTGCGTTCCCGGTCGCACGCGCACGTATTCCGTGGCATGCGCCGCCGTGCGCGACATGCGGGGATCGATGACGATGAAATTCGCCCGGTTGAGCTCCTTGCCTTCGAGCAGGTGCTGCAGCGATACCGGATGCGCCTCCGCCGGATTGCCGCCCATGATCATGAGCGTCTTGGAATTGCGGATGTCGTTGTAGCTGTTGGTCATCGCGCCATAGCCCCAGGTATTGGCCACGCCGGCGACCGTCGTCGAATGGCAGATGCGCGCCTGGTGATCGACGTTGTTGGTGCCCCAGAACGCCGCGAACTTGCGGAAAAGATACGCACCCTCGTTGGAGAACTTGGCGGAGCCGAGCCAATAGACCGACTCAGGGCCAGACTTCTCGCGGATGGCATTGAGCTTGTCGCCGATCTCGTCGATGGCCTGCTGCCAGGACACCTTGGTCCATTGCCCGTTCACGAGCTTCATCGGATATTTTAGGCGGCGGTCGCCGTGCACGAGCTCGCGCACCGACGCGCCTTTCGCGCAGTGCGAGCCGCGGTTGATCGGCGAATCCCAGCCCGGCTCCTGGCCGATCCACACCCCGTTGGCGACTTCCGCCACCACCGTGCAGCCGACCGAGCAGTGCGTGCAGATGTTCTTGCGGATGGTGACCGCGACGCCCGGAGCGGCGGGCGGCCCGGCTTGCGCCTTGCGCACGCTGCCGAGCGGCAGCGCGCCGAGCGTGGCGAGGCCGCCGGCGACCAGCCCGGAGCGGCGCAGGAAGGCGCGGCGATCGAGGCGCCCTTCCGATTGCGTTGGCAACGCACCGGTGCGACGAGCCTGACGTTCCGTTCGCTTGATCAGCATGGGCGCCTCCTCANCTCGGATACCGGTTGACGCGATAGAAGGTCTTCACCTCCTCGGTCTCGCGGTAGCGGGACTTGCGCTTCTCGTCGTTCGTCTCGGTGTCGGCATTGGCTTCGCGGGCAAGCGGTCCGCCGGTGGCGGCCGCAACCGTCGCACCGGCTCCCAGCGTGCGAAGGAACTCTCGTCGACCAAAGGCTTTCCGGTTTTCGTGCGTGGCCTTGCCTTGTTTTTTCATCGCCATCACCTCCTCTGTTCCCCATCTCTTGAGCGCTGGCCCCGGTCACTCCGGCAGCGCGAAGGCATCGGTCTCGATCC
>JGI12053J15887_10001140_pt1 | contig 12005 bp, 9 predicted proteins | sample MedBloCAOM1_O3_FD_15887 | JGI IMG/M metagenome (IMG submission 15887)
TGGCAATACGAAGCCGAGGATTGTACGTGGTGTCAATCGCGACTTAAATTGGTTGCGCATGGCGTTCCTTCAGGAAGGTTGGAAGTCGCAGCGCGTTGATATTTTTGGCCCCGGTTGGCCGGATGGCATGTCAAAGGAAGATTCGCGGCGGTTGCCGGCGTGGCACGACCGCAAACTCGAGCTGCTTCGTGGGTACGATATTTGTCTAGCGATCGAAAACGCGACTTATGATTACTATTGCACTGAGAAGATTTGGCAATCTCTTGCTGGAGGTTGTCTGCCTATCTATTACGGGCATGGAAATCGGATCTATGAAACTTTTCCACGCAATTCGTTCATCGATGCCGCCGATTTCAAAAACGTTGAACAGATATACGCTTACATCGATTCGATGTCTCAACAGGAATATCTGCAGCGCTATAACAAATGTATAGAGGTAAATAACTGGGCTGCCGCGAACGTTGACTTCGAGGCCGAACGCAAAGCGATGCTGACCAATGTCGTGAACCGCATTCAGAGCATCGTGAATAATAAGAGATAACGGAGAATCAATAAGATGAACCACGGCGTCCTTTATGTAATGATCTGTAAGCAGCGGAAGCACCCAGAAATCGAGGTAGGGCGCGCATGATCATTGGCAAGTAAAGCCAAGGAGGTGTAAGCGCAGCCATCTCACGAAGCCGGCCGCTGATTAGAAGGCGTGCGGCCGCCCTAGCGTAGAGGCGGCTCAAATCCTTCCGGTTCGGGTGGAGCAGGCGGCTAAGTTCGTCAAGCGCGCTGCGGATGAACTGGCAATCAGTGAACTCAAGCTCATAGGGCCGATAAGACGTCAGCTCGAGCAGCTTGCCCGCCAGCGCGATCCGCAAATATCCGGCTTCATGACCATCAAGCTGGCGCTTGCCGAGTTCCCATAACTTCGACAAGGTCTGTGCATTTCGGTACTCTGTGATCGCCTCCTTTGGGAAGTGAAGGTCAGCTCGACCGGTGCGCCGGCGTAGTGCTGACAACCCGGCCAATTGCGAACTCAATGCCATAATGCGGCCGTTGATGACGGATGCGCCGGATATGCTGCGAGTATGCATGCGGTATTTGCCGAGCGGCATGTCAAGGTTTCGCATGGCCCCGCGTTCCTGCAAACGCCAACATAGATCCGTGTCTTCGGAGTAGTAGACATATCGATATCCGCCAATCGCTTGCAGTTCGGCGCGTCGCACCATAAGAAATGGGTGCATCAAATAGGGCTCTCGCGACGGCACCCAGCGAGGATCTGCGCGATCGGGCTGCGGAAAAGTCTGAACCGTTCCTAGGAATCGACCTTGCTCGTCGATGTGCTTCGCGGCGCCAGACACTGCTACGCAGTGCGCATGACTTCTGAGATAATCGAGCTCTACCGCCAAACGGGATGGATCGGAAACGTCGTCCGCATCCTGCCTTGCAACGAATTCTCCCTGGCACAAACGTAATCCGGCGTTCAACGCATCGACAGTACCCGCATTCGGTTGGGTCAGAACCGTAATTCGGGTATCACCCGCTGCGAGCGCGGCAAGCACCTGAGGCGTCCGATCTGTCGACCCGTCATCAATTACGATGATGCGAAAGTCCGTGAAAGTCTGGCGCTGAAGGCTTTCTATCGCCTCTGTTATCGTCGTTGCGCCATTGAACACTGGCAGGAGTACGTCCACAATGCTTTGCTTCATCTCTACGGCTCGACACCTGCGGGAACCGTCCGGCGTTCTGCCCAGCCAGCCGGATAGACGATTGGAGTTAATTCGGCGCCGGGCGCGTGTGTGACGAAAGATGAAGCAACGGTATCTAGTGCCATCTATAGCATATCCCGCGGCGAGGTCGGAAGGTGCCAAGGACGATTTGCCCCGCTTCCACTCGCGTGCCGTCGAATCCTCCGAGCCCTCGATAAGCGTCAGTAGCGCAGACGAACTCGTATGATGTCGCATGCAGAGATTTGGCGGTGCTACAGATTTTGCAACCCGCAGCCGGACGACGACATGGAGAATGAGACTATAGCGCCCGGGCGCTCAACGAGGTATGTCATTGAACCCATCATATCTCGATCTCAATAATTGCAGAGAGAAATGCCGTGAAGGCAAGCTGCAGCGCTACAGCGATGCTCGTGATCGATACGGTCAATACTCTGATCATGGCACCGTATTGAAGCGGACCGAAACCGACATCCGCCCATTGCCCGACACACCAAACGACGCCGCTGAGGCCAACCAAGCCAATGAGTAGCGTAACGAGCAGCACGCGCTCCAACGTGAGGGGCACCAGGTACCGCTCTACGACCTCGGAACGCGGCAGCAGCCCGCGTGCGGCGGCGTACCGACGCACGACGACAGCAAAAGAGATACACTGCATCCCGATCAAGGTGGTGACAGCGCTAACCAGGAACGTGTGAATGTCGAGACTAATGTTCGGCGTGATGTAAACCGGGCCAGGGAGAAGCAGGATCGAAAGCGTGGCTCCGGAGAGTAGGAGCACGAGCCCTGGATAGAAAAATAGCCAACGAGGCGAGAATATTAGTAAGAATCGCAAGTGCCGCCAGCCGTCTCGCCAGGTGCGCAGGTGAGGGCGTCTTGAACGTCCATCTTTCTTCAGAGTGGTAGGTACTTCCGCGATGCGCATGCGTGCCAAACGGCACCGCACGACCATCTCGCTGGCAAATTCCATCCCGCGACTGCGAAGCTTGAGATTGCGGATAGCGCTTGTGTTGAAGCCACGCAGCCCGCAGTGGAAGTCACCGAGCTCCGCTCTGAAAAAGATACGACCTATGAAACTCAGGAGAGGATTGCCCAGCCAGCGATGGAGCGCGGGCATGGCCCCCGGCTCTATTCCGCCTTTGAACCGATTTCCCATAACAAGATCGTGCCCTTCTCGCAGTTTAGCCACGAACCCATCGAGCCGCGAAAAGTCGTACGAATCATCGGCGTCGCCCATGATCACGAATCGCCCTTTTGCTACCTCAATGCCGCCGGTAAGGGCCGCTCCGTAGCCGCGTTCAGAAATCGATACGACGCGCGCGCCGAGACGTTGCGCGATGGCCTGGGAACCGTCGGTCGAGCCATTGTCGGCGATCAGTATTTCACCGCGAATGTGGGATTTTGACAAATAGCTCGATGCCTTTTTCACGCAGGCGGCAATAGTTTCTGCCTCGTTTAGACAAGGCATCAGGATTGTCAATTCGGTAAGAGTACTTCGTGTATCACACGACATCCGCTGGATTTCTCGCAGCATAACGCAAGTCCGCTATGACGCCTTCCGCGGGCAAACCCAGCAGGAAGATCATACCGACAACCCGAGCCCGCTTTCGGTGACCGGCTCGGTGCCATGGTAGCAAATGTTCGTTGCTCAATGTGATAACATATACTTTGGTTAGGGAGAAAGATCAAATTTGGACCACTTTACCGACGATGAGACGGCGTCAGAATTTTAACATAGAGTTTCTGATAACACTGTTATCGCTCTGACGTCTCCGGTATTGTGACACCGCACCGGAACTTTGACCTGGATTCCGCAGTGACTGCCAAAATTGCCTATTTCACTCATGATCTTTCGGACTCGGCCGTTCACCGTCGCCTCCGAATGCTGTTGGCGGGCGGAGCCGCCGTCACAGCAATTGGGTTCCGGCGCAGTTCTGAGCCGGTAGCAGCGGTGGAGGGGATCGCCGCGATCGACCTCGGCCGCACCGCTGACGGCGTGCTGCTAAGACGGGGGTTATTGGTCGCTGGAACTCTAGCTAGGCTAGGCGGCCTCGCTGAGTATGTGCGCGGCGCCAACGTGATTCTCGCCCGCAATCTCGAGATGCTGGTGCTCGCAATTCGCACTCGGAAGCTCTACGCTCCCACGGCGGCAGTCGTATACGAATGCCTCGATATCCACCGCATGCTCTTGTCCAAGCGCCTCGAGGGGCGTCTGCTTAGATCGCTCGAAACCAGGCTTTGGCGTGAGGTGAACATGTTGCTCACGAGCTCACCGGCATTCGTCCATAATTATTTCATCCCCCGCGGCTTTCGGTCTCCTATACGTCTCGTCGAAAACAAGGTGCTCATGCTCGATGTACTCAGCGAACCGCATCGAAAGAGACCACTCTCGGGGCCGCCTTGGCGCATTGGATGGTTCGGGATCATTCGCTGTCGCCGAAGTCTGGACATTCTGTGCTCGCTTGCACAAGGCGCTGCTGGTAAGGTTGAAGTAATAATCCGAGGCCGCCCCACCAAAGCGGTCTTTCAGGATCTTGATGAATTAATCGCCAGATCTCCGCATGTTCATTTTGCAGGCCCCTACAAAAGCCCCGCCGATTTGCCGGCCATTTATGGCGACGTTCATTTCAGCTGGGCGATCGATTATTATGAAGTCGGACAGAATTCTACCTGGCTGCTACCCAATCGCATTTACGAAGGAAGCCTCTATGGCACGGTACCGATCGGAGTAACGGGGGTCGAGACCGGTTGCTGGTTGGCGAAGCGAGGCGCGGGCCTTGTTTTAGACGAACCGCTGGAGCGACACCTCATCGATTTCTTCCGATACCTCGACAATGAGACCTATTCGAAGCTAGCAGGCCAAGTGGAAGGACTGCCGCGCACAGACTTGGTAAGTGACCAAGCCGACTGCCGCGCGCTCGTGGAGGCGCTATGTGCCGCTCAACATTCTTTTCGGCCGATTCGCTCAGGTCAAACCATGCCTGAGATAGGCCTGAAGCACTAGAGCGAAGGGCATGCAACTCTCCGGGTGCAGAATGAAATGCGAACTCACCGCCCCCTCGCGCTCTGACCGGACACCCCCCTTCCGTCAGCGGGTTGGAGAGTTTGGGGCGTCATCTGCATACCATATCTTTGGCAGCACTGAAGCTTAAGCGCATGGCCATACAACGACAGGCAACATTCACAGGTTCGACAGCATCGGTCCTCGTCGTCATTCCCTGCCTCAACGAAGAAGAGCATCTCGAGGCGGTGATCACAAAGCTGCTGGCCGACGCAGACCGCATCAATCTAAGGCTTGTCGTTGCCGATGGGGGGAGCACCGACGACAGCCGGGCCATCGTTCAGTATTTCATCGAGCGCGACCGCCGGATTGTGCTCATGGATAACCCGAAGAGGATTCAAAGCGCAGGAGTGAATCGCGCAGTTGACAGGTACGGCAGCGAATCTGACTTCCTCATTCGAGTCGATGCGCATGCGCAGTATCCAAATCGGTTTTGTGAGCGTCTATTGAACGTGCAAGCCAGAACGCGGGCAGATTCCGTCGTCGTGAGTATGCATACGGTAGGACAGAACTGTTTTCAGCGTGCGGCCGCCGCGGCACAAAATTCGATCCTCGGCAACGGGGGCGCGTCACATCGCAATGTCGCCCGGGAAGGCTGGGTCGATCATGGACATCACGCATTGATGACCATCCAGGCATTCAAGACGGTGGGCGGCTATGATGATTCATTTTCTCACGTCGAGGACGTCGAACTCGATATCAGACTGAGGGCCGCCGGATTTGCAATCTTTCTGACAGGTGAAGTTGACCTTACCTATTACCCTCGCCGCGCGATAGCTGCTCTCTTTCGTCAATATCGCAACGTTGGCCGCGGCCGCGCGCGCAATTTCCTGAAGCATCGAAAGGACACCAAGGTCCGACATCTGATCCTTGCTGGAGTTGCTCCTGCGGTGAGCTTGCTCCTGCTGGCACCGTTTTCTTTCGTTTTCGCAGTGCCAGCATTAACCTGGGCATTGTTGTGTCTTGGCTATGGCCTTCTGCTCGGTGTTCGCCTGCGCGATCTCTGCTCGGCCGCAGCAGGGGTCGCGGCGATCGCGATGCAGGCCGGCTGGTCATTCGGATTCTTTGAGGAGCTCAAGGCGAGACTGTCGCGAACCGGCGGTGCTAGACCTGTGAACGGTACCACCACGCACAAGACCCCGACGCAGGACCGGATCACGCGATGAGCGCGCCAGACGCGCACGACCATACGGCCTCTCCGCCGACCGTCAGCATTGTCATGGCCAACTACAATGGCGCGGCGCATCTGGCCGATGCCATAGGGTCGGCCCAAAGCCAAAGTTTGCGCGATCTTGAAATCATCGTTTCCGACGATGCGTCGAGCGACGATAGTCTCGAAATAGTAACGCGATTGATGGCGGAAGACCGCCGAATTCGGCTAGTACAGAGCCCCAATAATGGGGGACCAGCTGTCGCGCGCAACAGAGCTCTTGCCTTGGCGCAAGGCGAATGGATCGCCGTCATGGACAGCGACGACCTCATGCATCCCGACCGGTTGACGACGCTTGTCGAGATGGCTCGCCGCGACAACGCCGACATCGTGGCCGACAACCTCGTCGAGTTCGGTACGGGCGGCTCCAGGGCACCACGCCCGCTGCTTTCGGGGAGATGGGCGCGTGAGCCATTCTGGGTCGAAATCTGCCGCTATATCCGGCTCAATCACTTGTACGGTCCAGGACCGGCGCTCGGCTATCTCAAGCCGCTGTTCCGGAAGTCGATCCTTACTGGACCGATAGCTTACTATGACGAATCTTTGAAGATCGCTGAGGATTATGATCTAGTGCTGCGGTTGCTTCATGCTGGCAAGCAAATGCGAGTCTATCCCCTGCCCCTTTATTTCTACCGCAGGCATAGCGCCTCGATATCCCATCGCTTGAACGAAAGGGTCCTCAAGGCGCTGAAAGCGGCCGACGAGCGATTTCTCGACGAGATTTCTGACGAAAATCAACCTCTTGCCGATGCGGTCAAAGGTCGAATGAGGTCGGTCGAGACTGCCTTGGCCTTCGAAAAGCTGCTCAATGCGCTCAAGGCCCGGAACTGGTCGGCTGCCATCCGCATTGCNCTGACAAAGCCACAGGCCGCCGCGCTCCTACGACTCCCGCTCGGCGTTCGCTTGCGCGGACTCGCTCCATCGCGAGTGCCTCGCACTACCGTCGCCCATCCGGCCGTTCTAGAAGCCCCCAGGTTGTCCCATGAAAATCAAACAGACACCCGCCGTACAACAGACCTGCCGTGATCAATCGTCGCGAAAGTTGCGAACGCAAACCATCCGGCAGACCACGGAAATGGCGCGCGGGATAACGCTTCGAATGGCATGTGTGCTGCTGGTCACCGGATCGTTGGCTGGCAATCCAACAGATCGTAATAATGATAGCTTTTTCACAGGAGCCTTCGCACAGGAGTTGCTCCCGAAGGGAGACTTGATCAAAGGTGAAGCCAAACCCTATGGCGAGCTTTACGTGTTCACCATTCGGCGCGGCGCGGGCAACAAGATTATTGACGGATATGACGCGGGCAGGGGCGATAAGATCCGACTGCTGGACTTTGGTCTGACAAATTTTAACACGGTACGGGGCATGATGCACCAAGTCGGAAATGATTTGCAGCTCAAGCTACCTGGCGGACAAATACTGTGGATTCTCAAGACCCAAATCGCTGGCCTAGACCCCAGCCGGTTGCAATTGGAGCTTGATCGCCGCGGTCTCGTCCCGACGTTCGCCGACGAATTCAACGAATTCAGCTGGTATGCCGAAGGCTTGGAGAATCGCCCAACGGGAGGAGGAACTTGGCGAACCAACTTCGGATATGCTCCCGTTCAGCATCTCGGGAGCAGGACGCTAGGCTCCAACGGAGAATTGCAGGTCTATAGCGACCGCGGCTTTCGTGGGACCGCGGCCGCGCCGCTCGGGATCGACCCCTTTCGCATCGCGAATGGCACACTTGAAATCGTCGGCGACAAAGCTCCGGAAAATGTCAAGCCATTCATATCTGACTACGAGTACACCTCCGGCCTTATTACCACCCAATTTTCCTTTTCGCAGGTTTATGGGGTGTTCGAGATGCGAGCACGCCTGCCGAACGGGCGCGGATTGTGGCCAACCTTCTGGCTCTTGCCGAAGGACCGTTCATGGCCGCCCGAGATCGACATTTTTGAAATTCTTGGGCAGGAGCCGACCGTGCTTCACACCAATGCGCATAGCAAGGCCACCGGTACACATACTGATGTTGCCGAAGTGATTCGCGTTCCAGACACATCAGCGGATTTTCATACATACACAGTCGATTGGCAGAAAGATGAAATTAGATGGTATTTCGACGGGTTCGAGATCGCTCGCGCCCCCACTCCGGCAGACATGCACAAGCCAATGTATATCTTGGCGGGCCTTCCGATCGGAGGACATTGGGTCGGTCGGCCCGATCAATCCACCCATTTTCCCGCCGTTTTGACAATTGATTGGATACGCGCGTATAGGCGCGGCACAGGGCCTTAGTACCCCATCTCTCACCATCCGCGCGCTGTACATACGGCAATTATCCGCTAATCTGAACAGATCATATGGAAGATCGCACGCATTCCGTAGAGATTGAACTGACAGTCTGCATTTGTACCTTCCGAAGGCCAAGCGTTTTATCCACGATGGACAGTGTCGATAGGCAATCAGCGCTGATGAACCGACACGTTCGCATCCTTATCATCGATAATGACTCCGAACCGACAGCGCTCAAAATCGCAACAGAATTCCGTAGTCGAACAAATATCCCCGTGGACTACAAACATGTTCCCGGCCAGAATATTTCGACGGCTCGCAATGCGGGACTCGATACGGCGACTACACCTTGGCTTGCCTTCGTGGACGACGACGAGTACGCCTCCGCAAACTGGCTTGCCGAGCTAGTTGCAAGTCGGAATGGCGCTAATGCCGTATTTGGTCCGTGCGAGGCGATCTACGATGATGGGACTCCTGATTGGATCAAGCAAGGCGACTATCACTCTAACCGGATTACAGAAAGTACGCCGATCACCACTGGATATACTTCGAACGTATTGATTGATATGGCTTTTGTTCGGCGACACGGGCTTCGATTCGATCCCCAGCTAGGCCGAACTGGTGGAGAGGACACAATGTTCTTCCACGCGATGTACCGCAAAGGCGGCGTGTTGAAATATGCCTCAAATGCCGTTGTCTATGAAAGGGTGGTTCCGTCCCGCGTCAATCTTACATGGATTGCGAGGCGTCGCTATCGGGTGGGGCAAGTTCGCGCCCTCGTGTCGCATAAATTTGACCGTGCTGAGTACGCGCGGCTGTCATGGACATCTCCTCTGAAAGTGGCCCTCTGCGCCATAATGTCAGCCGTTACGATTCCAAACCGACCGCGCGCCATGTGGTGGTTGATGCGCGGCGTCTTTCACTGGGGAACGATAAGCTACGCCCTAGGAGCCAGCGTGCACGAGGAATATCGCAAGCCCGCTTGAGCCTTGAGTCGCCCCATACCGCCGCAGTTTAGAGCGCCAGTGCGGGCAGGTTTACGGGTTTACGGCACCGTCTCCCGCAAACATCCCCACGTCTATGGAATGGGTGTCTTTTCGCCTGGCTATCGCGACCGCCGACCGCCGGCTGCTCGTCGACTTTCTAGCCCTCGGCCCCGGCCACCATTGGGCGTTGACTAGTACCGCGAAGGGCCCGCGCTCACAGAGGCACGAGCAACCATGGCATCTCGGACCTGCTCCCGGGACCATAAAGCGAGGTAGTGCGGCGGTGCCGGTGCAATGAAATCCGCGATCCTCAGCATGGGAGGGGGTAGTTGGAAGGGTGGAAGCCGAAGATTGATCAAGCGGATGCCGCCCACTCCGATGTCTCTATTTTCCCGCACGAAGTCGAAGGTCGTGGTGAGGATATGCTTCACGTTGGAGTTGCTGAAGAGCTCTAGAACCTTAAGGACATCCCTGTTTGAAAGGTGGAGCAGAACATCTCGACAAAGCCAGAGATCGGCGACAGGAATCGGGCCTTCGACGATGTCAATCACCTGGAAGCTGTGACGCGGGCCACCGTGCTCGTTATGCAGGTTCTTGATAAGCGGCGCAACGATGTCGCCACCAAGATAACACGTTTGATCAGGCAAGCGAATGTGCCGCATCCAGTTGAAATCGCCACAAGGCGCGTCAAGAAACGTCCGGACCTTCAGCTCAGCAAGTAATCTTTCAAGGCACGGCCTGAGCCGCACAGTGTAGGCAAGAGTGCTCCCAGGGCCGCTTCGCGACTCCGATGAACCCCACCAATTATGCTCGTAGATTTTCTGAAAGATGTCGGAGCGGCTCTCGTCTAGAGTCCCAGGATAGAATTCCTCGCGCCGGACGAACGGAAACATAACCGCCCAGATCGGATTGGCGACGGCCGGGCAGGCCCTCATGCCTGCCTTGACAGTGCTTTTGAGACCGCGCATGAAGCCCATCACATGTAACCCTTCAGCGTCCGTGATCTAACCCGTGCGTCCGTGATCTAGCCCGTCAACGTCCGATCCTATCATGACGCGACGCCTCCTGATGGTCAATCGGTGCAGGCAGCCGGCTTCGCTCGGAATGTCCGGCCGACATCGTTTCGGAATGCCAGAGGATTCAAGGTCTCACGCCACACTTCATGGCCGCGAGCTCCGCGCGGGACCTATTTGAAGCCGCATTGAACGAAGCAATTAGGGCGCGTCGGAATGGTTACGGGTTCGAAATCGAGCGAGTTGCCGTGTGTTTGTTACTAGAAAATCCGCCCGCCAAGCGAAAGAGGTCCGCCGCGGCCGCGAAGGGTAGACCAACAAAAGGCGGATACCACAGGCCAAGCCCGCGCAAAATAGAGCTGAGGATCGAATGAGATCGCATCCACGACGCGTCACCGCCCAAGTCGTCGCGATATTTCCGTGCAGCAAGAGTGTAGGGCGACAGGTCGAGATACAACATCTCCCAGCTTCCCCTAACGCTTCTCGGGGCGCCGTGCCGCCAGTTGTGAATCCAGGGCTTGGGGCCTTGTGAATGGATGAAAGTGGGCCCGGCGATCAACGCGTTCGAGAGACGTTCGGGAATCGTGTAACCGTGGGAGCCAAAATACTGAATAATATCTTTGCCCCGCTCCAGTATCTTCAGACGGACATTAGCGAACTCTTCAGAAGCAAGAAGGGCCGTCAGCGCGTCTTGATCGCCTATCATGTGCGGGGGCCTGGATCGCCAATCCAGGCGCTGGAATTTCGCATACTGCTCAGACTCGAGAAGCTCGCACCATCGGCTCAGGAAAGCCCGGTGTGACTTTGTGGCGCGAATTACGCCCGTATTGAGAACGAACGGATGAACTCGTGCAACCTTAAACCCCCACAGACGAGCTCGCAGTCCATCGGGATCGTAGCGCGCTCTGCACATAGCCTCCTCGGTGATGACCAGCACATCAGGGTCAAGTTCGTGGAACAGATGGGAAATATCCCCTGTAACAATAATGTCGGAATCAATCCATATGATATCGTCATGACCCTTATCCATCAGATGTAGGAGAGCTTGCGGCTTCACGTTGTGACTATATGCTGTCGGCAGCGGTTCAACATCAAGTTGCACTTGCTCATGCGGCTTGACCCATGAGACGAACTCTTGTTTCGCTGGGGGAAAGAACAGACGTATCGATAGGTTCGGACAGTGCCTCATCAAGCTCATGAGAAGAAGCTTAACAGAAGGCTCAAAGCTTGGGCGGTCTTCCGCGATACAGACTATCAATTCCGCTCCCCCAAGAGTCGACGACACAAATGTTAGCTTATTACAAACGAGCCGTCCATTCACGACGTGCTATTGTTGACTAACGACGATGAGGGGTACCGGTTGGCCTTGATATTGGTGGATTTCGGATGGAAGTGGCTCCGGTCGGGCTTGCTGGAAGATCTCTTGATAAGGAACTTAGCAGGCTGCTGATGTTTGCATTTGGCAGACCTTTATCCGGCTGTTTGAGTCGACTGGGTAGCCTTTGTTAGATGCCATTGAGGGACGTCCGAAGTTCGGATGCTTGAGGGCGGCTCATGTGGCGGCATCGATTAGCTTTGGTAGGCGGATCAGATAGCTCGCCATCGGAGAGCGAACTCGAAGCCGAGCTTTTTGACACCCCGCAGCGCGGGCCGTGGGAGCCCACCAATCATCTCGCCCCAACCGAACGGTGAACTTTCTGTCCGCCAAGGGCTGCCGATCAGGCGCCGACGTCCGTACAGTC
>JGI12053J15887_10001141_pt1 | contig 11996 bp, 13 predicted proteins | sample MedBloCAOM1_O3_FD_15887 | JGI IMG/M metagenome (IMG submission 15887)
CCCGACCACGCCGCCCGCCGACCGGGTGCTGGCCCGGCTGCTGCCCGATTTCCACCGTGAGGACGCCACCCTGTCCGGCGGCCTGCGCGCACTCCACGAACCCGAGCTGCTAGCCGTCAAGGACGGCGTGGCCGCTGTCGTACTGGAAACCTGCCCCGCGCGCGGTGGCCGCATTCGCCTGACCGACGAACAGGCGCAAGCGTGGTTGTCTGCCCTCAACGACGTCCGGTTGGCCCTGGGCACTGTGCTCGAGGTGACCGAGGACATGCCCGACGAGCTTCCCGCCGATGACCCGCGCGCGCCGCACCTGGTGGTGTACCACTGGCTGACCTGGGTGCAAGAATCCCTCATCCAAGCGCTGGCTGGCACGTAGGATGAGAGCGTGCTGATGATCCGGCGCGACCTCGTCGACGCGATGGTCCGACACGCTCGGCGGGATCACCCGGACGAGGCCTGCGGTGTGGTGGCCGGACCGGTCGGTTCGGATCGTCCGGAACGGCTCATCGCGATGGTCAACGCCGAGCGCTCGCCGACCTTCTACCGATTCGACGCGACCGAGCAGCTGCGGGTGTGGCGCGGGATGGATGCCGCCGACGAGGAACCAGTGGTGATCTATCACTCGCATACCGCCACCGAAGCCTACCCGTCGCGTACCGATATCTCCTACGCCTCGCAGCCGGATGCTCATTATGTGCTGGTCTCCACCCGCGATCCCGACAGCCACGAGTTGCGCTCCTACCGCATCATCGACGGCGAGGTCACCGAGGAGCCGGTTGAGGTTGTCGAGTCGTACATGTTCTCCCATACCGGTGCCGACGACGTCCCCGACGCGCCCTGATCGGCACGACCTCCCAGGAATGCCCGGGGTTGGTTGTGCGTACTGGTACTTGGTGAGCAGACCGCACCCAGAGGAGAATCCGACCATGGCCGTCACCGTGTCCGTTCCGACCATCCTGCGCACGCACACCGGGGGGGAGAAGTCAGTCGACGCGTCCGGCTCCACGGTTGCTGAGGTGATCGAGGACCTGGATAGCCGCCACTCGGGGATCAAGGGCCGGCTGGTGAAAGACGGATCCCTGCACCGTTTCATCAACGTCTACGTCAACGACGAGGACGTNCGGTTCGCCGGGGGTCTGGANGCCGCGGTGCACGATGGTGACAACGTGACGATCCTGCCAGCTGTAGCTGGCGGTTGCGCCGGCTCGTGAGAGGGAAACAGTGTTATAGNACCCATCGTCTTGCAACGACACTGTGCCAGCACGAGCGCGACCGGAGGGAGCGTCATGGCCCGCTATGACTCGCTGCTCGATGCGGTGGGAGACACGCCACTNGTGGGGCTGCCGCACCTCTCCCCGTCGTCCAATGTGCGACTGTGGGCGAAGCTCGAGGACCGCAACCCCACCGGCTCGGTNAAGGACCGCCCGGCGTTGGCNATGGTCGAGGACGCTGAGCGCTCCGGCCGGCTCACCAAGGGCTGCACCATCCTTGANCCGACGTCNGGCAATACCGGCATCTCACTCGCGATGGCGGCGAAGCTCAAGGGCTACCGGCTGGTGTGCGTGATGCCAGAGAACACCTCGATCGAGCGGCGGCAGCTCCTCGAGGCTTACGGTGCCGAGATCATCTTCTCACCGGCGGCGGGCGGCTCCAACCAGGCGGTGGCGCGGGCTAAAGAGGTGGCCGCAGCGCACCCTGACTGGGTGATGCTCTACCAGTACGGCAACCCGGCGAACCCTGCGTCGCATTACCGCACCACCGGCCCGGAGATCCTGCGCGACCTGCCCACGGTGACTCATTTCGTCGCGGGGCTCGGCACCACTGGCACGCTGGTGGGGGTCGGCCGCTACCTGCGGGAGCACAAGCCCGACGTGCAGATCATCGCGGCGGAACCCCGATACGGGGAGCTGGTCTACGGCCTGCGCAACCTCGACGAGGGGTTCGTGCCCGAGCTCTACGATCCGGAGGTACTCACCGGCCGGTTCTCCGTCGGCTCGCTCGACGCCTTGCGCCGCACCCGTGAGCTGCTGGAACTGGAGGGCATCTTCGCGGGTATCTCCACCGGCGGGATCCTGCACGCCGCGCTCGCCGTCGCGGAGAAGGCTGCCGGCACCGGCGAGCCGGCCGACATCGTCATCGTAGTCTGCGACGCCGGATGGAAGTACCTCTCCACCGGCGCCTACTCCGGCGACCTGGAGGAAGCCGCCGCACGCCTAGACGGCCAACTCTGGGCGTAGCCCCACGACCCGCATTCAGCAATGCGGGGGACCGCCTCGGGTAGGGTCGGTGCGCGTGACCGGTCTGGACGCCCCCATCGGCGTGTTCGACTCCGGCGTCGGGGGGCTCACTGTTGCGCGCGCCATCGCCGATCAGCTACCGCACGAGCGGATGCACTACGTCGGCGATACCGCGCACGGTCCCTACGGCCCGCTGCCCATCGCGCAGATCCGCTCGCACGCCCTGGCGGTGGCCGACGACCTGGTGGAAAGTGGCGTGAAGCTGCTCGTCATTGCCTGTAATACGGCGTCGGCGGCGTGCTTGGCCGATGCGCGGGAGCGCTACAGCATTCCGGTGGTGGAGGTGGTGCGCCCGGCGGTGCGACGAGCCGTCGGCGCCACCCGCTCCGGTCGGGTGGGGGTGATCGGGACGCAGGCCACGATCCGGTCCCGGGCCTACGACGACGCCTTCGCCGCCGCTCCGCAGGTGGAGGTCACCGGGGTGGCCTGCCCGCGATTCGTGGACTTCGTTGAGCGCGGGATGACCTCGGGACGCCAGATGCTCGGGTTGGCGCAGTCGTATCTCGAGCCACTGCAGCGAGCCGATGTGGACACCCTCGTGCTGGCCTGCACGCATTACCCCATGCTCACCGGCGTCTTGCAGATCGTCATGGGCGACGGGGTGACCTTGGTGTCCAGCGCGGAGGAGACCGCCAAAGATGTGCTGCGGGTCCTCAGCGAGGCTGACTTGCTGCGCGCCGAGATGCAGGAACCTGAGCACGTGTTCGCCGCTACCGGGGATCCAGTGTCTTTCGCCCGGCTGGCCCGCCGCTTCCTGGGTCCGTCGGTGATGGCGACAGCGCCCGCCGCGGGTTGATAAGGACTGAGATGCTAGGGCGATGCTGCTGACTGTACTGGGCTGCTCCGGCAGCGTGCCGGGTCGAGAGTCACCCGCGTCTGGGTATCTGGTTCAAGCCGGGGATACCAGCGTGGTGCTCGATCTGGGCAACGGAACGTTCGGAGCGCTGCAGCGCTACCTCGACCCGTTCGCCCTCGACGGGGTCATCCTGTCGCACCTGCACCCGGATCACTGCGCGGACTTCTCGGCGCTGACCGTGTACCGCCGCTACCACCCGCACCCACCGCCGGGCGGGATGCTGCCGGTGTATGGGCCACCGGACGCCGCTGAGCGTCTGATCGCTGCCTATGCGCCCAACGCCGAGGAGCGCAACCGGACCAACCTGTCCGACCTCTACACCTTCCGGCCCTATGGCGGCGTGACGGCCAGGATCGGTGCGCTCGGCATACTCGCAGCACCCGTCGAACACTCCTGTGAGGCCTACGCCGTGCGAATCAGCCACGCGGGGCGCGCGCTGGTCTACTCCGGAGACACCGGCCCGTGCCCACAGCTCGTGAAGCTGGCCACCGGCGCGGACCTCCTGCTCGCGGAGGCGTCCTGGCCGGACCGGCCGGACAACCCTGCCGGGATACACCTGTCCGGCAAGGATGCCGGGGAAGCCGCCGCGGCGGCGGGAGTCGGCCGGCTGCTGATTACCCACGTGCCACCGTGGACCGATGCCGCGCAAGTGCTCACCGAGGCCAAGGCAGCCTTCGACGGGCCGACCGAGTTGGCCCGTGCCGGCACGCACTACGACATTTGACGGCTCAGCTGTACAGATCGTATTTGACGGCTCAGCCGTCGTCAGATCTGACGGTGCAACGGCGTGGGTAGGCTGGCGCGGTGACACGAGCGGACGGTAGAACCGACGAGGCGCTGCGGGAGGTTCGCATCACTCGTGGCTACCAACAGTGGCCTGCGGGGTCGGTGCTGATGGAGTGCGGAGCCACCCGAGTGCTCTGCGCGGCCAGCGTGGTCGAGGGCGTACCGCGCTGGCGCAAGGGCTCCGGGCAGGGCTGGCTCACCGCGGAGTACGCGATGCTGCCGTCTTCGACGCACACCCGCAGTGATCGCGAGTCGGTCAAGGGTCGTCTCGGGGGCCGGACGCATGAGATCAGCCGGATGATCGGCCGCGCCTTGCGCGCCTGTATTGACCTCGCGGCGCTCGGGGAGAACACCATCTCCCTGGACTGCGACGTCATCCAGGCCGACGGCGGTACTCGCACCGCGGCGATCACCGGTAGCTACGTGGCGCTGGCCGACGCGGTGACCTGGTTGCGGGCGGCCGGCCGGCTGCGCCGCCCGCAACCGCTGACCTGCTCGATCGCCGCGGTGAGTGTCGGTGTGGTCGACGGCGGGGTCCGGTTGGACTTGCCCTATGAGGAGGATTGCCGCGCCGAGGTCGACATGAACGTCGTTGCCACCGATACCGGCACGTTGGTGGAGTTGCAGGGCACCGGGGAGAGCGCCACCTTCGCTCGGTCCACCCTGGACCAGATGTTGGATGTGGCGCTNAAGGGTTGCCAAGAGCTGACCGTGCTCCAAGCGACCGCGCTGGCCCAACCCTACCCGGGTGAGTTGCCCCGGTCGTGAGCCCAGTCCGAGTGCTGCTTGCCACCCGTAACGCGCAGAAGTTGGTCGAGTTGCGGCGAATTCTGGCCTCTTCGGATATCAGCGGCGTGCAGGTATTGGGGCTCGATGACGTGCCGCCGTTCCCGGAGATCCCAGAGACGGCTGCGACCTTCGAAGGCAACGCGCTGGCAAAGGCCCGCGATGCCGCGGCAGCGACTGGGCTGGCCACGGTCGCTGACGACTCCGGCCTGGAGGTCGACGCGCTCAATGGAATGCCCGGGGTGCTCTCGGCCAGGTGGGCCGGCCGCCACGGCGATGACGCCGCAAACCTGCAACTGGTGCTCGATCAGCTGGCGGACGTGCCGGAGGATCGTCGTGGTGCAGCGTTCGTCTGCGCCGCGGCGCTGGCCGTACCGCCCGGGGTCGATACGCCAGGGGTCGAGACTGTAGTCCGCGGACACTGGCGCGGCACCCTGACCCGGGCAGCTCGCGGCCGCAACGGCTTCGGCTACGACCCGATCTTCGTGCCGGATGGTGATCGGCGTACCTCCGCCGAACTGGAGCCGGCCGAGAAGGATGCCTTATCACACCGTGGCCAGGCGCTGCTTGCCCTGCTGCCTGCGCTGCGGGAACTGCTTTCGCCGGCCTCCTCGCGGTCGTGACCTCAGCTCACGACCTGCACGACTTGGCCGACCGACAGCTTGTTGAAGAAAGTGGTCGCAGCGCTGTGGCTTAGGTGAATGCATCCGGCTGATGCCCTGCTGAGGCTGCCCTCGTGAAAGGCGATACCGGTGTTGGTGAAGAACACTGAGTAGGGCATAGGAGCATTGTGGAATTCCGAACTACGGTGATTCTTGTCCTTCCACAACACGTGGAACACGCCGGGAGGGGTCCGCTGACCTGGCTTACCGGAGGTGATCGCGGTGGGCCCATAGGTCACCTGACCACCGCTCATCAGCCAAGCCTGGTGGCTGCTGAGACTGATACAGGCCGATGCGGACGCTCCGCAGGGTGCGGCAGCCGATTGGGCAGCGGCCGCCATCACGGGAGTGAACACCGCGCACCCTGCGGCAATGGTGAGCGATATCACGGCATGGCGAAGGAAACGCATCACAGAGACCCCCTCGGTAACTGGGAATTAGCGTACCGCTGCGACGCAGTCCGTACGTAGTGTGTTATTCACCAGTTACGCATGACCCGGCTGGCCCGGGCGCGGGCAGGGTGTCCGGTTGCGGCCGGGCCGACGTGGCCGCGTGTCAGCTTCGGCGGCGGTCGGTGCCTCCCGGATGAATCACCCGAAAGAACACCGATAAGGACGCAGTTGCGGCCGCTCGGTTGCCTAGCGCGGACGGCCGATTCGTGATCGGATTCAGTGGTGAACAGCGATGTGTCCCACACCAGCTCAGATACCGACGCGGGCCACGGTGCCACCAACCGCACCTTGCCCTGGTTTGATGATCTGCCGATCAGCATGGACGCCGTCACGCTGGGGCAGGACATCGAGTTGCACCCGCAATGCCAGCCGCTGGCGCCACTGCTGGGGGTGTGGCGCGGCGAGGGTCTCGCGCAATACCCGTCGCTGCTCGGCGAGTTCCGCTACGGCCAGCAGGTCACTTTTGCCCATGACGGCAGGCCGTTTCTAGTTTACGAGGCGCGCGCATGGCTGCTCAACTCATCCGGTGAGGTGTTGCGCCCCGCGGCCCGTGAAGTTGGGTGGTGGCGGGTGGACGAGGAGGAGACCATCGAGGTGGTGCTCGCGCACATGTTCGGCATCTGCGAGATCTACTACGGTGGTCGAACCGGCGAGACGGCGTGGGAGCTCGAATCCGACACAATCACGCGGACCGACACGGCCCGCGAGACGACCGCGGCGGCCCGGCTGTACGGCATCTTGGAAAATGGTGACCTCGTCTACGCCGAGGAGCGCGCGCTGCGCGGCTTGCCCCTGCAGCCGCACCTTTCAGCGCAACTGGCACGCATCGCCGGTTGAAACCGGTCGGGCCGGGTCTGGCTCGTGACACGACCATCGCGGTGCCAGAGGCCCTGGCCGCCGAGATTGTCGCTGGCGCCGTAGGTGGTGCCACCGTGTTCCTGAGCCAGCGCCAGACCGTCCAGCGGGCTCAGCGGAGTGTCCCTCGTACCGAATAGCCGCGTTGAGCCCGCTGAACGCGGTGGAGTGGCGGAATGGCCCGCGACAGTGCGACCTATCCTGTGGGGGTCTAGCGATCGCAGGGAGGGCCGGTGAGCGAGGTCTGGTTGGGCGATATCCGCCTGCGCAACCGGCTGGTCACCTCGTCCAGCCTGCTCGGGTATGGCGCCCCCGACCCGGGCCTGGTGCCGTACGGGATGAGTCCCATCTCCCGATTCGTGCCGCTGGAGCGTTTCGGCGCGGTCACCACCAGGACCCTGACGGTGCAGCCCCGTGACGGGCACTTCACCAACCGCACCGATTGGCCGTTGCACGCGCTGCCCGGCCTGTTGCGCCGCTACGCCACAGTGCTGCGCGGTGTCGACGGCGGCTGGATCAACGCCTTCGGCTGGTGCAACGTCGGGATTCAGGCCTACCTGCGCGACTACTACCCGCGCACCCGTGACCAGAACACCATCATCTCGGTGGGCGGCTTCGCCGCGGAGGAGTTCGTCGCGCTGGTCGACGCGGTGAACGCGGCGGTGCCCCCGGATGAGATCGCGGCTGTGGAGTTCAACGTCTCCTGCCCGAACGTCGATCATGATTTCGAACCTATTCTGGCCGGAGTACTTGCCGACGCCGTACCCGCCAGCAGACATCCGGTGATCCTCAAGCTGTCGCCGGACCGGGACTACGTCCGGCACGCCCGTCGTGCCGCCGCCGCCGGAGTCTCGGCGCTCACCGCGATCAATACGGTGCGAGCGCTGCGGCTGAACCCGCGGACCGGCCAACCATTGCTGGCGAACCGCTACGGCGGTCTGTCCGGCCGGGCGGTTAAGCCGATCGGGCTGCGGGTGGTAGCCGAGCTACGCGACGCAGGGATCACCCTGCCCGTGATCGCAACCGGTGGGATCCGCACCTTCGACGACTGCCGGGAGTATTTCTGGGCTGGCGCGGACGCGGTCAGCCTGGGCAGTGCCAGCTGGCTGGCGTCCTATCCGGGCTACGCGCTGGCGCCGCTGTGGGGTTGGCGGATTCGCTCGATCCTCAAAAGGATCGAGCATGTGAGTGACAAACAAGGTTATAGCGTTGTTTGCCACTCACCAGCGGCGCAGCCGCATGGGCTGCCCAATGGCTGATCCCGCTACGTACCGTCCGGCGCCGGGAACGATCCCTGAGGGGCCGGGGGTGTACCGCTTCCGCGACGAGCACCGCCGGGTGATCTACGTCGGCAAGGCGAAAAGTCTGCGAAGCAGGCTGAACTCCTACTTCGCCGATCTTAGTGGGCTGCACCCGCGGACCCGGCAGATGGTCACCACGGCGGCCTCAGTCGAGTGGACAATGGTCAGCACCGAGGTCGAGGCACTGCAGCTGGAATACAACTGGATCAAGGAGTTCGATCCCCGATTCAACGTCCGGTATCGCGACGACAAGTCGTATCCGGTGCTGGCCGTAACGCTCAACGAGCAATATCCGCGCCTGCAGGTTTACCGCGGGCCCCGCAAGCGCGGCGTCCGGTACTTCGGGCCATACGCGCACGCCTGGGCGATCCGGGAGACGCTGGACCTGCTCACCAGGGTCTTCCCGGCCCGGGTGTGCTCGGCTGGCGTATTCAAGCGGCACGGCCAGATCGGTCGGCCATGCTTGCTGGGCTATATCGATAAATGTTCAGCTCCTTGTGTGGGCAACGTCACCGCCGAACAACATCGCGCTATCGTCGACGATTTTTGTGATTTCCTATCCGGCCGGACCGATAAGATGATCCGCCGCTTGGAGCGGGAGATGGAGACGGCCGCTGTCGAGCTGGAGTTCGAACGCGCCGCGCGGCTGCGCGACCATCTGGGGGCGTTGCGCCGGGCGATGGAGAAGCAGGCGGTGGTGCTCGGTGACGGCACCGACGCGGACGTGATCGCCTTCGCCTGTGATGAGCTCGAGGCTGCGGTGCAGGTGTTTCACGTTCGGGGCGGACGGGTCCGTGGCCAGCGGGGCTGGGTGATCGAGCGGGTCGAGCAGGTGGACCTGGTCAGCCAGTTTCTGACCCAGTTCTATGGCGAGCAGGCCGCGCTAGCCGAGGCTGCGGATGACGCGATGCAGCCGGTGCCGCGTGAGGTGCTGGTGCCGGAGCTGCCCGANGACGCCGACATCCTGACCGAATGGCTTTCTGGGNTGCGTGGCGCTCGGGTGGCACTGCGGGTACCTCAGCGGGGGGACAAGCGCTCGCTAGCTGACACCGTGGCGCGCAACGCCGCGGACGCCTTCGCGCAACACAAGCTTCGCCGGGCCGGTGACCTGACCACCCGCGCGGCGGCACTGCAGGAGATCCAGGACCAGCTCGGCCTGGACACCGCCCCCCTACGCATCGAGTGCATCGACGTCAGCCACGTCCAGGGCAACGATGTGGTCGCCTCCCTGGTGGTCTTCGAAGACGGGCTGGCGCGCAAGTCCGACTACCGGCGCTTCGCGATCCGGGACGCGGCCGGTGATGGGCACTCTGATGACGTGGCGAGCATCGCCGAGGTGGTCCGCCGGCGCTTCGCCCGCTATCTGCGGGACAACGACCACCCGCAGCCCGGCTTGGACCCCGACACCGGGCGTCCCCGCAAGTTCGCCTANCCGCCGAACCTGCTAGTAGTCGACGGCGGCCCGGCGCAGGTGGCCGCGGCGGCTCAGGCATTATTCGAACTCGGCGTGACCGATGTCGCGATCGCCGGGCTGGCCAAGCGGCTGGAGGAGGTCTGGTTACCCGGCGAGGCCGACCCGGTGATCCTGCCGCGCACCAGCGAGGGGCTCTACCTGCTGCAGCGAGTGCGGGACGAGGCACACAGGTTCGCGATCAGATACCACCGGCAGAAGCGGTCGGTGCGGATGACGGCATCCGCGTTGGACGATGTGGCCGGGCTCGGGCAGACTCGGCGCACCGCGCTGCTCAAGCACTTCGGCTCGGTGCGCCGTATCCGGCAGGCCAGCGTGTCCGAGCTGACCGAGGTATCCGGGATCGGTCCGAGCACTGCGCGGGCGGTGCTGGCAGCCCTAGCGCTCGCAGAGAACAATCTGGGCCTCGCAGAGAACAATCTGACCCTCGCCGAGCACGATTCGGGATCCGCGCAGCCCGTCGGCGCCGAAGACAACAATGGAGTGGCGCGGTGACCGAGATCCAGCGCTGTACCGAAATGCACGGTGGTATTGAAGTCGCCGTAGTGTCGGGCCTATCCGGCGCGGGTCGCAGCACGGCCGCGAAGGTGCTGGAGGACCTGGGTTGGTTCGTCGTCGACAACCTGCCGCCTGAACTGATCGCCACGATGGTCGAGCTCGGCGCTCGCTCGCAAGGCGCGATAACCCGGATCGCGGTGGTGATGGACGTGCGTAGTCGGGCGTTCACTGATGACCTCGCCGCGGTGATCAAGGATCTGGACGCCCGCGGCTACCGGCCCAAGGTGCTCTACCTGGAAGCCACCGACGCGGTGTTGATCCGTCGCTTCGAGCAGGTTCGGCGCAGCCACCCGTTGCAGGGCGATGACCGGCTAGCCGACGGGATCGCAGCCGAGCGGGCGTTACTTGCGCCGCTGCGGGATGAGGCTGACCTGGTCCTGGACACGACCGGACTGTCCGTACACCAGCTGCGGGCCAAGATCGAGCACGCGTTCGGTGGTGAGTCCAGCACCCGGACCAGGATCACGGTGGTGTCATTCGGCTACAAATACGGGCTGCCGATGGACTCAGACCTCGTGATCGATGTGCGATTTCTGCCTAACCCTTTTTGGATTCCGGAACTGCGTGAGTTCACCGGTCTAGACGCCGATGTCCGCAATTACGTGCTGTCCCAGGAAGGCGCCGAGGAATTCCTGGATCGCTATCTTGAGCTGCTGCGACTGATCAGCGGTGGCTACCGGAGAGAGGGCAAGCGCTACCTCACCCTTGCGGTGGGGTGCACCGGAGGTAAGCACCGCAGTGTGGTCGTCTCCGAGGCGTTGGCCAGCCGGCTCAACCTCAACAGCGGAATCGACAAGATCACTGTCAAGGTCGTGCACAGAGACGTGGGACGCGAGTGACCCGCTCTGTCAAGGCGGTCGCGCTGGGTGGCGGCCACGGTCTCTACGCCACGCTGCTGGCGTTGCGAGCCATCACTGAGGACATCACCGCGGTCGTCACGGTGGCCGATGACGGCGGCTCATCCGGGCGGCTGCGCCGGGAGCTGGGGATGCTGGCGCCCGGCGATCTGCGAATGGCGCTGGCCGCGCTCGCGGCCGACGACGGTGCTGCGGGCCGCTGGCGGGCGGTGTTCCAGCATCGCTTCGGCGGCACCGGCGCGCTGGCCGGACACGCCGTGGGTAACCTGGTGATGGCCGGCCTACTGGAGGTGCTCGGCGATCCGGTGGCGATGTTGGACGAGGTGTGTGCGCTGCTCAGAGTGACCGGCCGGGTGCTGCCGATGACCGTTGAACCTATCGATATCGAGGCCGATGTGGCTGGTATCGACGGTGACGCTGACCACCCACACCGGCTCAGCCGGATCCGCGGCCAGGTAGCAGTGGCCACCACGCCGGGTCGGGTGCACCGGGTACGGCTTCGGCCCGAGCGGCCGCAGGCCTGCGCTGAGGCGGTCCGCGCGGTCGGTGCGGCTGATCTCGTGGTGCTGGGGCCGGGTTCGTGGTTCACCAGCGTGCTACCGCATCTGCTCGTTCCCGGCTTGGCCAGCGCGCTGGTGAACACGCGGGCGCGCCGGGTACTGATACTCAACCTCGTCCCGCAACCGGGCGAAACCGCAGGATTCTCCCCGGAGCAGTACTTGACAGTCTTGTGCGATCATGCGCCACCCGGATTCACCGTGCAGGCGGTGCTCGCCGATGTCGACGCCGTCGCGGCGCCCGCCCGTTTGCACCGGTGCGCAGCGGCACTCGGTGGGCACGCGTACCTTGACCGGGTCGCCGACGACGGATCCACCGATCGCCACGATCCGGTGGCGCTGGCCGCAGCGCTGCGCCGGATACTGGTAGACGTGCAACGGGAGGAGAAGCGCCAGTGGCCATGACCTCCGCCGTCAAGGACGAGCTGAGCCGGCTGCGGGTAACCAAGACGTGCTGCCGGCGAGCCGAGGTTTCCTCGTTGCTGCGCTTCGCCGGGGGGTTGCACATCATCGCCGGCCGCGTGGTGGTGGAGGCTGAGCTCGACACCGGCTCGGCCGCCC
>JGI12053J15887_10001142_pt1 | contig 11994 bp, 14 predicted proteins | sample MedBloCAOM1_O3_FD_15887 | JGI IMG/M metagenome (IMG submission 15887)
TCGGCCCCGAGCTGTTGCAGGAGATGATGCAGTGGCTGGTCTGCGAGCCCGTTCCGCCCGAGTACGTGCCGATGCTGCTCGAGGAGATGGAGCTCGACGGCAGGGATGCTCGGGCGGTTCGCGGCACCCCTGCCGACGACTTCCCTGTTGTGGTGATCGGCTGCGGGGAATCCGGTCTGCTGGCGGGCATTCGGCTGAAAGAGGCCGGCATCCCGTTCACCATCGTCGAGAAGAACGCAGGCGTCGGCGGGACGTGGTGGCAGAACACATATCCCGGTGCCCGCGTCGACGTCGGCAATCACTTCTACTGCTACAGCTTCGAGCCGACCGATCAATGGACGCACTTCTTCGCCGAGCAGCCCGAGCTGCAGGCCTACTTCCAAACCGTGATGGATCGCCACGACATCGGCAGGCACGTGATGTGGGAAACCGAGGTCACCGAGGCGTCCTGGGATGACGCCTCCGCCNCCTGGACCGTGCGCGCCCGCGACCCAAACGGCGCGACGACCGAGCTGTCCGCGCGGGCAGTCATCAGCGCGGTCGGACAACTCAACCGCCCGCACCTTCCGGCCATCGACGGGCAACAGGATTTCAGGGGACCGGCATTCCACTCATCGGAGTGGGATCACGCGGTCGACGTACGCGGCAAGCGGGTCGCGATGATCGGCGCGGGCGCCAGCGGATTCCAGATCGCACCCGCCGTCGCGGGCGATGTCGACCGTCTCACCGTGTTCCAGCGGACCGCGCAGTGGATGTTCCCGAACCCGAACTATCACGCCGAGGTGGGTCCCGGCGTGCAGTGGGCGCTTCGGCATCTGCCGTTCTACGGCCGGTGGTACCGATTCCTTCTGTTCTGGCCGGGGTGCGACAAGGGTCTCGATGCCGCGCGGGTTGACGCCGACTACCCGGACCAGCAGANGGCCGTCAGCGAGATCAACGAGATCACCCGCATCATGTTCANCGAGTGGATCAGCAGCCAGGTCGGTGACGATCCCGAGCTGCTGGCCAAGGTGGTGCCCGACTACCCGGCGACGGGCAAGCGCACCCTGCAGGACAACGGCAGCTGGCTGCGCACGCTGACCCGCGACAACGTCGAGTTGGTCAGGACAGGCATCGACCGCATCGAATCGGACGCGGTGGTCACCGAAGACGGCGAACGGTACCCGGCCGATGTCATTGTGTACGCCACGGGCTTTCAGGCCAACAAGATCCTGTGGCCGATGAGCATCGTCGGACGGGACGGCGAAATCCTCGGCGAGCGTTGGGGTGAGCGCCCGACGGCCTACCTCGGCATCACCATTCCCGGCTACCCCAACTTCTTCTGCATGTACGGGCCTGGCACCAACCTCGCGAGTGGCGGCAGCCTGATCTTTCACTCCGAATGCCAAATGCGCTACATCACAGAGTGTTTGGAGCTCCTCATCGCAGGCGGCCACAAGTCGATGGAGCCCACCGAGGACGCAACTGTGGACTGGCGCGATCGTAGCCAGGCCGAGATGCGCAAGATGGTGTGGTCACAACCCTCGATCAAGCACTCGTTCTACAAGAACAAGTTCGGCGAGGTGTACGGCCTGAGTCCGTGGCGGCTCGTCGACTACTGGACATGGACCCGCGAAGCGAATCCCGACGATTTCGTATTCGGTTAAGCCAGTTCCCAATTCATGTTCTTGGCGAATGTCTTGGCGTCGTCGGAGATCGTGCCCAGTTCGTGGCATCGCCGAATGTAAGCTTGAATCATCATTAGAAAATTCATCGGGTTGTACGCGTCCTCTTCGTAGCTCCACTTGCCGTCACCGGCGTAGTGCAGAACCGTGATGACCTCCGCCCCGTGGACGCTGCCGTCGCCGGGATCCTTCATGGTGTTCACGTTCTTGAAGATGACCCAGCCCTTCTCGACGTCGATCGAGTACCACGGCACCGGGTAGACGGGCATCTCGCTGCCGGGAAAGATGTTCATCTGGGAAACGATCCAGTCGCGAATCGCGTCGCGGCCGGTCATGTCGCCCAACGCGTGCTCATGGTAAGTCGCATTCTCGGTGAACACGTTGGCGTAGCTGGCCCAGTCCCACGTCTTGCCGACCTCGACCACCTTCTCCTGATAGCGAGCCCACGCCTCTTCGAGTTCCTCGCGCGACCACTGTCCCACCGAAGGCTCCTTCTGCTCGACTTCGTATTCCGTTAAGCCAGTTGCCAATTCATGTTCTTGGCGAACGCCTTCGCGTCGTCGGAGATGGCGCCCAGCTTGTGGCAACGCTGGATGTACTCNTGCACCATCGGCACGAAGTTCATCGGGTTGTACGCGTCTTCTTCGTTACTCCACTGGCCGCCGCCCCCGTAGCGCAGGATCGTGATGCACGGCGCCTCGTGGATGCTGCCGTCTCCGGGATCCTTCATGCGGTTCATGATCTCGCTGAACACCCAGCCCTTCTCGACGTCGATCGAGTACCACGTCACTGGGTAGAACGGCATCTCGCTGCCGGGGAAGGTGTTCATCGTCGAGGCGATCCACTCGCTGATCTCCTGGCGGCCCGCCATCTTGCCGTAGAGGTGTTCGGTGTAGGTGGCGTCCTCCGTGAACAGCTCGCCATATCGGGCCCAGTCCCACGACTTTCCGATCTCGACCACCAGCTGCTGGTGACGCTGAAACGTCTCCTCGATCTCCTCGCGTGAGAACTGGCCCATTGGCGACTCCTTCGGCTCGCTGGTGAAAACTAGAACCTGTTCTACCAGTCCGAGCGGCGCGGCGAAGCGGTTTCAGGACACCGTCAGGGTCCGCACCCGCGGCCAGATGTCGTCCCACGACTGCCGTTGTCCCGTCAGCAAATACGCATGCATGTCCTCGCCGACGTCACCGACCCTGCGCGTATCGGCGAAGTACGCGCCGAGCGCGCCGGGCTCGCGACCGACATAGAGCACCGTGTCATGGTCGGCGGGCGGCGGCGGAAAGTACCCGTAGCTGCGGTTGGTGCTGTACGCCTCGGGCAACTGGTAGCGCTCGGAGTAGCCGTCGAGATACGCGGCGACGATGTAGGACTCACCGAACACCGCCGTGCGGTCGCGTTGCGCAGGCGGCAGCGCGCGGAACGCGTCCGCGGTGCGTTGCGCGATCTGCTCGCCGACGTCGGAGCGCACGATCGTCACGGACAGCACCAGAATGCCGACGGCCAGCGCCGCGCTCAGCGCGTAACCCGGCCATATCAACCATCGCCACCGGCTCGGGCCGGCTTCTCGGCGCCGCTGCAGCCCCAGCGCACCGGCCGCGGCCAACGGCGCGTAGAGACCGGCGAGGTAATACGGACGGCCCGCGGTAGCCACGAACACCACGTACAGCACCACGAAGGCAACGCCGATGAACCGGTAGTCGTGCAGTTCGTCGTCGCGGAACAGCCGCCACAGGCCGTACAGCACCAGCGCCGCTCCCGCGACACCGGCGAACACGATCATCTGCATCGCGATTCCTGGACGCCCGCCGTAGAGGGCCTCGGCCTCGCCTGCGACCACCGGCGCCATTCGTAGCTGCGGCCAACCGTGGATGTACTGCCACACCAGTGTGGGTGCGGCGAGCAACGCGGCGATGCCCGCGCCCACCCACAGCAGCCGGGTGCGCAACAGTTCACGCGGGCCGACAACCGCGACCGCCGCGACCAACACAACGCACAACAGCAGAACCTGGAACTTCGTCAAGGCTGCTACGCCGGCAACGACGCCCAACGCGAGCAGCAGGCGGTCGTCGCGCAGCCGCACCCACCGGACCAGCAGCCAGATCGCCAGCAGCCACTGGACGGGTTCAAGGGTGTAGGGCGTCAGCCAGTGCCCGAACAGCGCCGTCCACACACCCGTTGCCTGCGCGGCGGCCGTGAAACCCTGTGCACGCCGGTCACATCCGAGTTCGCGGGCGATGAGGCCGGCAACCACCACAGCGCACGCGGTCGCCAGCACAGCAGGCAGACGCAGCGCGATCAGCGAACCGGGTGCGATACCGTCTGTCAACGCGGCCAGCGCGGGCGCCAACGGCGGTTGATCGGCCGAACCCCACTCGAGGTGATGGCGGCCGATGGCCAACATGTACACCTCGTCGAACCAGTAACCATCGCCGAATGCGCTTGCAATGCAGTGTAATACGGCAGTGACGGCCGCGATTGGGAGCACGGCGTCTGCGGCGAACGGCGCGATGCGCTGACCGGGAGTGGTGTCGGTCTGCGCTGCGGTCACGTACGTCCACGTTACTGTCGAGGCCATGGCACTCGGTATCGACGCGCAGGTGCTCGCGGAAATGACGCCCCTGTTAGAGGCGCTCGGAGCAACTGAGCCGCTAGCAATCGGTGACGTCGAGAGCCGGCGGGTCAACGGCCACCGGATGTTCGACTATGTCGCAAGCACATGGGAACCGGCTGCAGGTGTCCAGGTCGACAGGCACACGCTGACGACCGCGGACGGCGCCACATTGGACCTCGACTGGTATCACACACCGGCGGGACAACCGGGTAGTGCGGTGCTCTATCTGCACGGCGGGGGCATGATCTTCGGCCTTGAGCACCTCGGCCGCGTCTACGACCTGGCGGTGCGCGACTACGTCGCGACGTCCGGCGTGCCCATGCTGCTGGTGGACTACCGGATCGCCCCCGAGCACCCGCATCCCACGCCGGTCGAGGACTGTTATNCGGCGCTTCGGTGGCTCGCCGACAACGCGGCGACGCTGGGCGTTGATCCCGCCCGCATCGGTGTGATGGGAGACAGCGCAGGGGGCGGTCTAGCGGCGGGTGTGAGCCTGCTTTCCCGCGATCGCGGCGGCCCGCCCATCGCCCAGCAGCTGTTGATCTACCCGATGCTCGACGACCGCATCCACACACCCGACCCGCAGCTGGGCCCGTTCTTGACCTGGACCTACGACGACAACATCACCGCCTGGGCGGCGCTGCTGGGCGACAGCGCAGGCACCGAGGCGGCTTCGCCGTATGCCGCACCCGCGCGCGCCACCGACCTGACCGGTCTGCCCGACACCTACATCGACATCGGCGACCTCGACATCTTCCGCGACGAGGACATCACCTATGCGCGACGCCTGTCCGACGCGGGCGTGCCTACCGAGCTGCACCTGCATCCCGGGTGCCCGCACGCGTTCGAGGTGCTGGCGCGCGGAGCCGACGTTTCACAGCGAGCAATCGGCGATCGTGTGCGTCGCCTGCGCACCCTCTAGCCACCGCAAAACGCCGACGCACCAACAACATCCGTTCGTAACGTCACCCCCTTCAGGGCCGATATCCGGGTAGGAGCAGACGTTTGCGTTGCTCCGGTTATGGGATGAATAGTGACGGTCCAACGTCCGAATTGGACGGTCCGGGCCGCAAGGTAGGAGTTAATTAACGATGAGGCTGTCGAAGGTTGTTTCAGCAGCCATGATCGTCGGTGCACTCGGTTTCGGGGCCCTCGGGCCCGGCGGAGCGGTGGCGACGGCCGATCCGGTTGTACCCGCGCCGCTGAAGCCCCACGACGATTTTTGCCCACCTTGGTGTGGCAATGGCAATGGCAACGACAACGGCCACGGGAATGGGCCGGACTGGACGCACTGGGATGGGGACAAGGGTCCGTGGTGGGCCAACAACCGCCACGAATGGTGGAACGACAACAATGGCGCGCCGCCTTGGGGCTGGGGCCCGCCGCCGGCGTATCAGTGGGACGGCGGCCCTCCGCGCCCGTTCAACTACTGGGGATACAACGCCAACCCCGTGTGGGATGACGGTTTCCGCCAGTGGGGGATCTGGTTGTTCGGCCTATGGATCCCGGTCTTCGGCATCGGCGTCCAGTAGCCGACCGTTCACGAACCCTCGGGCGCCTCGACTACGGCCTTGATGCGCTCGAGGGTCGTGCGCATGTCACGGATGTTGCGCCGCTGACGCAGCTGGCCGCCCAACACCGAGAACAGCTTGCTGAACAAGCTGTCGGGCATCCGGAACGACTCGGTCACCTCGGTGCCGTCGTCGACCGGAGTCAGCCGGTAGTGCCACGTGTTGGCCGCCGTGCTGCCGACCAGCACGTCGAAGCCGAATTCGCGCCCGGGCTCGCAGGCAGTCACGCGGCACGTAGTCCAGTACACCGGGCCGATCTCGTTGCGCTTCACGTGCCCGCGGAAACGCGCGCCCAATGCTGGGCCGGTGGCACCGTCGAGCCATTCGGATTCGAATACCTCCGGCGAGAACCGGCCGGTGTTGCGGACGTCGGCGATGAGATTCCAGACCTTGTCGGCCGGCGCCGACATGGTGACTGTCGCTGAACCCTGCATAGCTACACCTCTTTCTGCAGTCGGGCACACGTGGTGCGGTAGCCCTGGCCGTGTTCGGCATAGCAGTAGTCCAGAGTCACCGGGTCGACGAGCGTGAACGAGTACGTGCCCTCGGCGTCGGACCCGGCGACAAGCGTGCCGTCGGGCGTGAACGCACCGACGAGGTCGTCCTGGAGCGGCCCTTGCGGCGTCGACCACTGCATATAGCCCTTGAACGTCCACCCGGCCTGCTCGGTCACCACCAGTGTCGCGGTCCCGTTGCGGTAACCCTCGGTGCTGGCGATGCGCTCGCGGTGGCCCGTCCAGCTGCCGACGAGGTTGGGGTCGTCCGCCGAGGCGGTGGCGACCGGACTGAGGGCGCAGAGCGCGACGGCCCAGGCACCGACGCTGACGAGCCGGAAAAATCGTTTGCTACCAACCACTTTCGGGTCTCCTCCTGGATTCGGTGGGTATCGCGGTCAATGACCGAGCGAGTAGATGTGGTCGGGCGTCAACTCTTTGGTGATCGCGGTCGCCAGCGTGGTGCTGGGTTCGCTGCCCTGATACTCGATGTCGGTGTTGATCAGGATGACCAGCGTCGTCTGCTTCTGCGGCAGGTAGACCGCGACGGTTTGATAGCCGGGCAGGCTGCCGTTGTGTCCGATCCACCCGCCAAGGTTGAAGATGCCCAACCCGTATCCGTCCTGCGGCGGCATTCCGGGTGATCCCACCGTCTGCAATCGCTGCGCTTGCATCTGCGGAGTGAGTAGCTTCCCGGTGGCCAGGGCGGGCGCCCAGATGCGCATGTCGTCGAGGGTGGAGATCATCGCCCCGGCCGCCCATCCCCACGACGGGTTCCAGTCGGTGGCGGCGGCCTCCTTGCCGTCCGCGGTCTGCACGGTGTAGCCCTGCGGATGCGGTTCGGGGAACGCGTTGGTGGTCGGAAAACTGGTGTGACTCATGCCCAGCGGGGTGACGATGTGGTCCTGGATGTAGGAGTGCAGCGACTGTCCGCTGACCTTCTCAACGACCAGACCGAGCAGAACCGTGTTGGTGTTGCAGTACTCGAATCCGTCTCCGGGTGGGAACCGATTCGGCTGCGCGAACGCGTAGTTCAGCAATTCGTGTGGAGTGAACGCTCGCCGCGGGTCGGCGAACATCGCCTGCTGGAACGCCGTTGACTCGGAGTAGTTGAACAGCCCGCTCTGCATCCGGGCGAGTTGGCGAAGCGTGATCTTGTCGCCCTGCGGCACCCCGTCGACGAACTTCGCGATGGGATCGTCGAGCCCGAACTTGCCTTGATCGGCCAGCTGCAGGACACCTGTGACCGTGAATGTCTTTGTCACGCTGCCGATTCGGCTGTAGAAATCGGCCTTCATCGGTGCGCGGGTGGTCTTGTCGGCCACTCCGAACACGCGGACATAGGTGCCATCCGGCCCCCAAATACCGATGATCGCTCCCGGGACGCCTGCCGCCGTCATGGCCTGGTTTACAGCGGTGTCGAGCCGCTGCGCGAGGGCGTCGGTCATCGGCCGCTCGGCCTCAGACGAGGGCGGGGGAGCGCTGGCCGACGGCTGCTGCGACGTCGGTTCACCGGCGCAGCCCGACGCCACCAGGAGCAGCACCGCCGTCAGGACCAGGGCGGCCATCCGTGCACTCATTGCAAGCACAGTATTCGCAAGGAGCCTGCCGCCGAACGTCGTTTCCGNTAACTCTCTGATGTGACCGACTGGCTAGCGCTCAGCGGATTCGTCCTCCGGCAGGTCGTGCCTGACGACACGCACCTGACCACGCGNCAGGCACGCCGCATAGCCATGGAGCTTGCCGTAGAGTTCCCACGCTGTGCGACGCTCGTCGCTGTGCGCGTGGATTTCGTGGCCGTCGGAGAACCGTAGATGCAGGCTGCCGTCCTCGTCCCAACTCGCGTGGGTACACGTCGATCCGGCAAAGTCGAACAAGGCCCGATGTTCGGCCTTGGCGGCTCGAGGATCGATGAGGACGACCTCTTCGTCGTCTCGCGCGGTCTGCGGCAGGGTGAGGTAGAACGGCACCGAGATGACGAGTTCGTTGTAGCCGTCCAGGTTCAGGACCAGACCGTCGCGGAACATGATCCGCTGGACCACACATCCCCGGATCCATGGTTCGGTCATTTTTTCACTCTGGTCCGTCGCGCAACTGCGCACAAGGCCTTTGGTCGCGGTTTCCGTAGCATCGGCGGAGGGGCCTGGAGGTGGACGTGAAGATTCGGTTCGGGATCGGGCTGGGTGCGGATACCGGTCCGGAACAACTGGCGAGCATCGTCGACCACCTGGAGGCGACCGGTGTCGATTCGCTGTGGTTCTCGGAGTTGGTGTACTCCAAGGCGGTCGATCCGTTCGTTGGGATGGCCTACGCACTGGCCAGGACCACCAATCTGAAGGTCGGCACGTCGGTCGCGGTGCTTCCCGGCCGCCATCCCGTGCTGGTGGCAAAACAACTGGCGTCGCTGGCCGGTCTCGCGCCGAAGCGGGTCCTCCCGGTATTCGGCCTGCGGTCGGCGATTCCCGCGGAACGCGAGATCTTCGTGGTGCCAGACGGGGAGCGCGCGGCCGTCTTTGATGAATCACTGCAGCTGCTGAGATCGGTTCTGGAGCAACAAGATGTCGCATTCGCGGGCGACTATTTCGCGGTCAGTTCCGCCGGTGTCGAACCCCGACCGCTAAATCCGCTCGACATCTGGCTCGGCGGATCCGCACCGGCTGCGTTTCGGCGCATCGGCCAGCTCGGCGACGGGTGGCTCGGTAGCTTCCTCACCGCCGAGGAGGCCCGCGGTGGTCGCGAGCAGATCCAGCGGGCGGCCACCGATGCGGGCCGCGAAATCGAACCCGATCACTTCGGGATCAACCTCGCGGTCTGTGACGGCGAGCTGCCGGACGGATTGGTTGCCGCGGTCAAGCGGCGCAGGCCCGACGTCAATCCGGCAGACCTCATCGCGGGCGACTGGCCGCACCTGCACCGTCAGCTCGACGCGTATCTGGCTGCCGGGTTGACCAAATTCGTGATCCGGCCTGCCCAGCAGGCGAACATCGACGACTTCATCGATCGGTTCGTGGCGGAACTGGTACCGCGGCAGAACTGACATCCTCACCCTTGCGGGACGTGAACCGTAACGGTCCTACCGCCGTGTTTAGAAGTGTGTGGCCACGGCCACTCACCCGGTGCAGCTCGAGCGAAGGAGATGGCGGATGGATATTCGATTCTGGCGCGCGATCAGGCCGTTAGCACTTGGCATGGTGGCCGCCGCCCTCGCGTTGGCCCTGGTGAGTCCGCCTTCGGCGGTCGCCGACGACCGGCTGCAGTTCACGGGGACGACGCTGTCCGGTGCACCGTTCAACGGGGCAAGCCTTGTCGGCAAGCCCGCGGTGCTGTGGTTCTGGACGCCGTGGTGCCCGTTCTGCAACGCCGAGGCACCCAGCGTCAGCCAGGTGGCGGCGGCCAATCCGAAGGTGACCTTCGTCGGTGTCGCGGCGCGCTCCGACGTGGCGGCCATGCAGGGCTTCGTGTCGAAGTACAACCTCAACTTCACCACCCTCAACGATGCCGACGGGTCGATCTGGGCCCGCTACAACGTGCCGTGGCAACCGGCCTATGTGTTCTATCGAGCCGACGGGTCGTCGACGTTCGTGAACAACCCGACGTCGGCGATGCCTCAGCAGGAGCTCTCCGACCGGGTCGCGGCGCTGTCGTAGGTCGCCGCGCACTGTGGACCAAGACCTGGTGGGCTTGGCCTTCGCCGCTGGATTGGTGGCGGCGCTGAACCCATGCGGCTTCGCCATGCTGCCTGCATATCTTGCCCTGGTGGTGCGAGGCGAGGACGTGGGTCGACGGGCCGCTGTCGGCCGCGCGGTGACGGCCACCGCCGCGATGGCGGCCGGTTTCCTCACGGTGTTCGGCGGATTCGGCCTCCTCACGCTGTCTGCGGCCTCGACGGTGCAGCGTTACCTGCCGTACGTCACCGTCCTGATCGGCGTTATCCTTGTCGCCCTCGGCATTTGGCTGCTCGCAGGGCGCGAAATCACGGTGCCCGCGGTGGCAACCGGCGCGCAGTGGGCGCCGACGACGCGGCTGGGCTCGATGTTCGCCTACGGGATCAGCTACGCGATCGCATCGTTGTCATGCACGGTCGGACCGTTCCTCGCGGTCACCGCGGCCGGACTTCGCGGCGGCTCTGTGCTGCGCGGCGTGTCGGTCTATGTCGCCTATGCGGCCGGTTTCACGCTCGTCGTCGGGGTGCTCGCGGTGGCCGCCGCGCTGGCCAGTTCGGCGGCCGTCGAACGGATGCGCCGAATTGTGCCGTATGTCAACCGGATTAGTGGCGCGCTGCTCGTGATCGTCGGCCTCTACGTCGGCTACTACGGCCTCTACGAGATCCGGCTGTTCACAGGCAACGGCAATCCCGTAGACCCGGTGGTCGCGGCCGCAGGCCGGGTGCAGGGTGCGATCGCAGGCTGGGTCCACCAGCACGGGGCCTGGCCATGGCTGGTGGCGCTGGCGGTGCTGACCATCGCCGCGCTCGGCGCGGCATGGCGCGCTAGCGCGACCGCGAAATATCGCCGTGCAGATCGGGCCAGGGCGGGCGACGAACCATAGCCACGCCGGCGAGCGCAGCCGACACCAGCCCGACCAGAATTCCCATCATCGCGATGCGGCCTGCGTCCACCGCCGGTACAAACGTCGCCTTGCCGTCCTTGACCACGAAGATCCCGAGCGGTTTGGCGCCCAGACGAATTCGCGGGTCGTCGCCCCCCGGAGCGGAGCGGCCACGCAGCCTGGCGACCGGGATGACCGTCGCACCGTCGGCGGTTTCGTACGCCTGGCCGAACAGGCGTGACGCGTCGGACTCCGCCGCCGGTGTGTCGATCGCTTCTCGAGCTTCGCGAAGATTCATGCCCTCCTGCTTACACCGTCAGGCGATGTGCGGTGATTTCTGCCCCGAAATGCAGTCATATCAGGTGATAGTCGTTCGAGCAGACCAAGGAGGCCTGCAGTGGTGATTGTCGCCGGACACGTCGTGGTCGACCCAGAACAACGGGACGACTACCTGTCAGCGTGCGTCGAGGTGGTGCGCCAGGCGCGCCGGGCCCCTGGCTGCCTGGACTTCGTGCTGTCGGCCGACCTGCTCGAGGCGGGCCGCGTCAACATCTTGGAGCGGTGGGAATCTCAGGCCGCGGTAGATGCATTCCGCGGCAGCGGTCCCAGCGACGAGCAGGGTGCTGCGATCCTTGCCGCGTCGGTCGCCGAGTACGACGTCGGCGACGAGCGAAGCCTCACGTGAACGGCGGTCACCGGCAATACGAATGCGTGGAGAAGGCAAGCGCCTGCTGATACAGGGGATCCAGCGTGCGTGAATCGGCGATCGCCGTCTTGGCGTCCTCAAGCGTGCCGGTGCAGTCGGGGGAGTGCAGTACAGACCAGTGCATCGCGACCTGTTCGACCATCTCGGCGTTCAGGCGGTCGATGATCGCGCGGGATGCCGACAGATCAGGCGCGACGCCCGGCGTGGATGCCGGATCGAGTTTCCATTGCGCGAACCGGGTGTATTCGATCGCCTCGGTGGCATGGACCTGATCGGTGAAAATCTGCCTGACGTAGTCGACGTCGACGCCCCTGCCTTTCGCGTCGGCGCCCACCGCGGCTAGCACCTGCTCGACCCGCTGCGGATCCTCGATCGACCCGCCGGTCTTCCACTTGCTCGC
>JGI12053J15887_10001143_pt1 | contig 11993 bp, 7 predicted proteins | sample MedBloCAOM1_O3_FD_15887 | JGI IMG/M metagenome (IMG submission 15887)
TCGAGCCCGGGCATGACGGTGTCCGCCATCGTTGATCCTTTGCCTTTGGTGGGACCGGAGCGGGACGCCGCCCAATCCACCGCCGTCATGCGAGGGCCTGACCCCATATGCGCTAAGATTAAGGCATCTCGTGTCCCGGATGCGGTGCAGCGCGAGCGGCAGCGAAGCGGTGCGCCGCAGACCCGGGACCTTCGCGAAGGTGGTGTGCGTAACGATCCACGCAGGTCGGATTTATCCGACCTGCGTGCATTTGAGTGCCGATCTCGGGCAAGCCCGAGATCGGTGTCTGCAGCGCACCACTCGCCTTACGGCTCGCGCTGCGCTGCGCCCGGGACACACTCCTTATCTTAGTTAGCGCCCATGAGGGCAAGCGTGGGCAACAAGGGGCAAGAGAGAGGCTTGACTGACTCTCGCATTCGTCCTTCATGGCGGCCAAATCGTAACCTCACAGTCGCGGCCCGGCCGCCGACCATCTTCAAGAACCGAACGTGCATAAGGACTTGCTATGTCGAAGAACTCCTCGCGCCCCGTAGGCCGCCATTTCCTGCAGATTCCAGGCCCGACCCCGCTGCCCGACCGCGTGTTGCGCGCGATGGACACGCCGATCATCGACCACCGCGGGCCGGATTTCGCCAAGCTCGCCAAACGCTGTCTCGAAGGCATCAAGACCATCTTCAAGACCACCAATCCGGTCATCATCTACACCGCGACCGGCACCGGCGCATGGGAAGCGGCGCTGGTGAACACGCTGTCACCCGGCGACCGCGTGCTGATGGTGGAGACCGGCCAGTTCGCCACGCTGTGGAAGGTCATGGCGGAGAAGCTCGGCCTGCGTCCCGAATTCATCAAGACCGACTGGCGCACCGGCGCCGACCCGGCCGCGATCGAGGACCACCTGCGCAAGGACAAGAACAAGGAGATCAAGGCGGTCTGCGTGCTGCACAACGAGACCTCGACCGGCTGCCTCTCGCCGGTCGCGGAGATCCGCAAGGCGATCGACGCCGCCGGCCATCCGGCGCTGCTGTTCGTCGACACCATCTCCTCGCTCGCCTCGACCGACTATCGCCACGACGAATGGGGCGTCGACGTCACCGTCGGCGGCGCGCAGAAGGGACTGATGCTGCCCCCCGGCATGTCGTTCAACGCGGTGAGCGACAAGGCGTTCGCGGCGGCGAAAAGCTCGCAGCTGACAAAGTCGTTCTGGGCCTGGGACGACATGCTCAACATGAACAAGCTCGGGTTCTTTCCCTACACGCCCGCGACGCAGATGCTGCATGGGCTCGCCGAAGGCATCGCGATGCTGCACGAGGAAGGCCTCGACAACGTCTTCGCGCGCCACGATCGCCTGGCCGAGGCGACGCGGCAGGCGGTGCGCGCATGGGGACTGGAGATCATGTGCCGCGAGGCCAGATATTATTCCCCGACGATCACGGCTGTCATGCTGCCGGAGGGCCACGACGCCGATGCCTTCCGCAGTCTCGCGCTCGAGACCTTCAACATCTCCTATGGTTCGAGCTTCGGCCGCTACGCCGGCAAATATTTCCGCATCGGCCACCTCGGCGACCTCAACGACGGCATGCTCATGGGCGCTCTGGCCAACACCGAGATGGCGCTGGCGCTCGCCGGCATCCCGCACAAGAAGGGCGGCGTGCAGGCGGCGGTCGACTATCTCATCTCGGCGCATGCGCACCCGGCGCGGGCGGCGGCGGAGTAAGGCTGCGCGCGGCACCATTTCTGGATTCGCTGCGTTTCTGGAATCACTGCCGAACACTTGCCACACGGTTGGTGTGCTCCCCTCCCCCTTGTGGTTCTCGGGGTGGCGATTCCCGGAGATGGAAGTTGATTGCTGGCGGTTCATAACGCATTGATTTTCCTTGCCTCAATGCGGACGGCGTATCATCGTCGCTCCTGTCATTTCATTCTCGATGCTACCTATGTGAGACCAAGGTAGCACCTTCGCACAGGTGCCTTCCATGCCGCGTATCAAGTTGACCTAGAGCGCCATCGACGCGCTGCCTACTCCCTCGTCAGATGTCGTCTACTCTCGTGCTCCTGCACGGTGGACCTGGCTTTGATCACACGATGTACAAGCCCGCCTTCTCGGCATTGGCTGACCTCGTCCAGATCATTTACTTTGACCAGAGGGGCAATGGTCGTAGTACAGGCAGCAATCCTGATACCTGGAACTTGGCCCAATGGGGCGACGACGTGAAGGGGCTCTGCGATGAGCTCGGCATCGAACGGCCTATCGTTTACGGCAGCTCCTTTGGTGGATTCGTAGCTCAGTCATACGCGACCCGACATCCAGATCATCCGGCGAAACTTGTGCTGGCCAGCACGGCAGCACGCATGGATTTCGCTACGGTCTTTGCAGAGTTCGAGCGGATCGGCGGTTCACGCGCCCGCGACATTGCCGAGGCCTACTGGCTCCATCCTACTGTTGAGAGCCGCGCAAAATACCTCGAGATTTGCCTTCCTCTCTATCGTCCGTGCTCTGCTGAAGCCGACGGAAAGCCGGACGGGCTCAAGCGGATCGTCGTCAACAACGATTTAGCATTGAAGTTCAACGGGCCGCGTAATGAGCAGGGCCGCATGGATTTCCGATCAGATCTTGGGCGCATTCGTTGCCCCGTCCTCATCCTTGCGGGGGGCAAGACCCGATAACGCCGATGGCGTTCAGCGAAACGATCGCTGAATGCCTGCCTCCGCATTTGGTGCAGCTTGAACGGTTCCCGCATTGCGGACATGGCGTTCACGTCGATGAGCCAGAATGGGTCTTCGACATACTGCGCAAGTTTATTGTAGGCGACGATATGTCGGCGGACCCACTTGCCGTACTTGGACTCGCGATGTAGCGACTTCTAATATTTTAGAGGCGCGCGCGCGGTCTCGGGCGTCAGGAGTACGGACAATACCGTAACCAGGGACAGCGCGATGATGTAAAGCGAAACCGCCCAAGTAGCGCCCGTCCATGCTAAGAGGGCGGTAGCAATGAGCGGTGTAAAACCTCCGCTTGTCGCGGCGGCGAGATTGGCGCCAAGTGCGGCTCCGCTGTATCGCACGCGCGTACCAAATAACTCCGGCATGAAAGCAGCCTTCGGTCCGAACAGGAGCGCGTGCGTCAGCGTCATCGTCACGATAACCGTGAGAGTGATAACGGTGACATTCTTCGTCTCGAACAACCAGAAAAAGGGGAAAGCCACTACAACCGACGCAACCGCTCCGGTCAGATAAAGAGCCTTTCGGCCGTACACGTCAGATAACCAGCCGGCGAGCGGCAACGTTACGAACTCGACGATAGCTGCATAGACGATTGCATTCAGAATCACCTGCCTAGAAAGACCGAGCATTGCGGTCGAATAATTGATGATGAAAACAGTCAGCAGGTAGGCCAAGCCGATTTCAGAGACCGTGATCCCGATCGCAAGCAGGATATTGCGCCAGTCATGTTTCAATGCGGAAACAACTGGCTGCCGCATCAGTTCTTGTCGCTCCACGACGGTCTTGAACGCAGGTGTTTCGGTAAGGCGGTATCTTACCAGAATGCCGATCAGTACGAGGAAGAAGCTTAACAGGAACGGTACGCGCCAGCCCCAACTAAGAAAACTTTCTTCTGGAAGCTGGGTCACCAATGCGAAGACACCAGTCGAAGCCGCAACTCCGGCCGGAAATCCAACCTGTACCAGGCTTCCCCAAAAGCCACGACGCTCCCCGGCATGCTCGATCACCATGACCACCGCTCCACTCCATTCACCACCAATGCCGATGCCCTGAACGAAGCGCAACGTCACCAGGAGAATGGGCGCCCAAACGCCAATTTGGTCGTAAGTCGGTAGGCAGCCGATCAAGAACGTGCCAATTCCCATGATCATCATGGTCGTTACCAACATGGTCTTGCGACCAATGCGATCGCCGAAATGCGCAATGATGGCGCCGCCTATGGGACGTGCGACAAATCCAACTGCGTATGTGCTGAAGGCCGCCAACGTGCCGGTGGCCGGATCGAAGCTCGGGAAGAATAGCTTGTTGAACACCAGCGCCGCGGCAGTCCCATAGATGAGGAAATCATACCATTCGATTGCAGTGCCGAGCACGCTGGCACTCACGACATGATAAAGATTGGTTTTTTGCGTTGCGCTCTGGCTTGCCGCGGCCTCCGCCACCACTGTCATAGGTTCACACCTTTCTTAGCCCGCCGGCAGACGTTGACTGGCCGGCGCAGCACTTTTTCCGCAAGGAGGTGTTTTCCACGCACACCCGATGTAAATCGTCAGCTTCAATATCATATTTCTCAAGATTCGCTCGAGCGGAGGCACATAGTCGTGAGATTCGTTCGTGTGGCCCCTGGCTCCCGGGTCTCGCTACGCTCGCCGGGGACACGAGAGGGTAGGTTGCGAAAAACGCACTCGCGTGTCCCCGGCCAAGCGAGCGCCCCAGCGTTTCGATCAAGCACGTTGATGCGCGCGAGCGCGCTCGGCCGGGACACGGCCGCTCAAACGCAAATCTTTCAGGATGCCGGAAGGACACCAGATTCGCGTAACATTGCAAGAAAATTCTGCCCGTTGGCAGCTTCAGCGGAGCACGACACCGGCGCGGCCCCAGCTGACGCCGGTGTAGAGGCACTCCGAGGGACTCATCCCTTCCGGATGACTATAAACACCAGAGGCTGTATATTTATTTATTTCGACTTTCTCTTGCTAAGTCTTCGGATTGCGCGATGGTGCGTGACCGGAACATGCGTGAGTGAGGGAGCCATGGTTGAGACGCAACCATTGCCACACGGCCCCAACGACCCACGCACGCCGCCTCAATTTTCGAAGCATCAGCCTGCTGCGTCTCCCGACGCCATAAAGGAAAGCGACTGGGAGCGGCAGCGCGGATCGAGGGCGGAAAATGTCTCTGCGCATGGCGGACCTCAACAGGCCTTTGCCGGCGCGGCACGAGCCAGTGCAGCGGATGCCGCCAACGCCGGCAATCAAAGACCGCAATCAGGCTTTTCGGCCGATGCGACTTCGAACCCCGGGAATGCCGATCCCGCCGCCGGTTACTACCACATGTTCAATCAGAACCCCTTCAACGCACCGCCGTTTGGCTATTTTCCGTTCGGGCCGCGGCCGTTCGCGTATCCCCATTCAGGAGCACCGCCATTCTGGCCACCCGGGCCGCCACCCTTCTATGGCTTCCCGCCGCTCAATTCGCCTTCACAGCAGGGCGCTCCGTACTGGGGGATGATGCCGTTCGGAGTCCCACCATTCTCGGGTCAATCGGATCAATTCGCGGAGTTCATGCGGACGGCCAATGCATACGCAAATCCCTCGGGCTGGTGGAACATGCTGCGCAGTGTGTGGTCGCACGTCGCATCGTGGTGGGCGTGGATGTCTTCGGGCATTTCCGGAGGCGCGCCCGCGCCTCAGAATGCTGCATTCACATTCGACGCGGCGATGCGGATGGCGATGACGCAAGCCGAGGTCATGAACCAGATGTTCCTGAAGATGGCGGAGATCTTCATGCAGGCTTGCAAGGCGTATCAAGCATTCGCGGAGGAGAGCTGGGCGTCGTCTGCCGGATCGACTGCCGGATCGACTGCCGCGCCCCCAACTCCCGCATCGCCGGTTACAGCGCGCCCCGGCGCGCCTATCGATTTGGAAAAGTTAAGGCAGTCGTTGCAAACAATGGACCCCATCCAGGCCGCGCAGGTGGTTCACGCTGTTCAGCTTGTGCAAGCCATGGACTTTGTCCACCGACGACAGGCGGCGGGCGCGCCTATCTGGTGACAGTTCGATAGATCCACTCGGATTATGTGTCATGCAGTCACACTGGGTGATTGGGCGCTTGACCCATTGGGGTGAGCGAGATGCGATCGTCCATGAACAGGTGCCGCTGTCGTATGCGGACCTTTGCCGGCTGGTGGACTTCGGGATCACGGAACTGCAGCAGTGCGGCATTCAAGCAGGCGAGACGGTCGCCATTTGCGGTGACTATTCACCCCACGCTTGCGCACTGCTGCTCGCAGCGCTGGTGAACCGAAACATCATCGTTCCCCTCTCGTCTTCGCATGAGAGCCAGTGGGACGAAATGATGAATACAGCGCAGGTCCAGCACGCCATTATCGTGGACCGGAATGGGGACTACCGCACGACGGCGTTCAACAGATCTCTCGATCATCCGTTGTTTGCGCAATTGCATGATCGCAGCGCGCCGGGACTGGTACTCTTCAGCTCCGGCACGACTGGAAAGAGCAAGGCATCGCTGCTCGATTTCAACAGCCTTCTGGAAAAATTCCGTGAGATTCGGTCTGGATATAGAACGCTCGTATTCTTGTTGCTGGATCATATCGGTGGCGTGAACACGCTCTTCCACGTGCTGTGCCACGGAGGAACGGCGATAACGGCCGGATCGCGCAGTCCTGACGCAATTTGCGCCGCAATACAGACCCACCGAATCCAGCTGTTGCCGACGACCCCGACGTTCATTCGGATGCTCCTGATATCGGAAGCGATCAAACGCTATGATCTCTCGTCGCTCGAAGTCGTGACGTATGGAACTGAACCAATGCCCGAGAATACCCTCGCGCATGCATGTTCCGCGCTGCCGCGGGTGCGCTTCAAACAGACATATGGTCTCTCCGAGCTGGGTATCATGGCGACGCGATCGCGAGATGCCCGCTCCATCTGGTTGAAACTTGGCGGTCCGGGATTCGAACACAAGATCGTAGAGCAGACACTGTGGATCAGATCGGCTTCGGCGATGCTTGGATATCTGAATGCACCGTCACCGTTCGATTCCGATGGGTGGTTCAACACGCAGGATTTCGTAGAGGTGGACGGCGAATACGTTCGTATCCTGGGCCGCCGAACGGAATTGATCAACGTCGGCGGCGAGAAGGTTCATCCTTCCGAGATAGAAAATGTTCTGCTCGCGTTCGATAACGTCGGAGACGCCACTGTTTGCGGCATATCCAATCCGATATAACCGGTCAGGTGGTAGCCGCCAGAATCACCCCGATCAGGCCTGAAGATCCCGAAGTGCTGAGACGCCGACTCCGCAGCTTTTGCCGTGACCGCCTGCAGCGTTTCAAGATACCGGCGGTGATCGAGATCACAGACCGCGTTCATCACGGCGCGCGGTTCAAGAAAATACGGCAAACGGCCACGGGTTCCTAGGTCCCGTCGCGACGGACGGTTCTGATCGGCTCCAGCGCGAGGGCGGCAAAGCAGCAACGACTCGTGGAGCGAACGCCGCTTGGGCGCTCTGCAAATGTCGAGGAGGTAGCCGAGGCTGCTCACTTTCTCATCAGCGACCAAGCATCATTCATCACTGGCCAGCGCAGGCAGTCGACGGAGGGATCACGTGCTGACGTCGGAAACGAGCGACCAGGTCGAAGCGACTGTTATTGCGAAAATCGGCGCCATCATCTCAGAACGAGGCGGAGATGTTGGTCAACTTTCACGCAGCGCGAAGTTGAACGCGAACTTGGCACTGAGCTCGCTCGATCTCGCACTCCTCGTCTCCGAGCTTGAATTCGAGCTCCGAGTGGACCCGTTCGCGAAACTCGTCTCCATCACAAGTGTCAGGACCGTCGATGACCTCGTGAGGGCCTATCGAAAGGCCATGTTCCCGGAATCGGAGCAAGCAGAGTCTGACGCCGGGCTTGCCGATGCACAAAGGCGGGCGCAAGAGCGCAGATTGCGAAGGACCGACCGATGACCAGCTCGAGCGCACCTTCGGGTATCGCCATCATAGGGATTGCCTGCCGTTTCCCCGGTGCAGGTGACCACAGGCAATACTGGAAGAATCTTCGAGCAGGGATCGAGTCGATCAGCACGTTGTCGGAAGAGGAGCTCGCGGCCTCGCATGTCGGGCTCGAACTCATCGGCAACCCGTCCTATGTGAAGGCGGCTTCCCTGCTGCCTGACAGCGACAGTTTCGACGCCGCTTTCTTCGAGTATTCGCCGCAAGAGGCGCGCCTGATGGATCCGCAGCAACGGCTGCTGCTCGAGGTGGCATGGGAAGCGGTCGAGGATGCCGGATACCGGGTCGGCGAACATCCCGCGCAGGTCGGCGTTTTCGTCGGAACGGGCGGAGTGGTCAGTAGCTACCTCGTGGATCGGTTGACGGCCACACAGGATCTTCCCGGATATACCGGGAGCCTCGCTCATCTCGGCAATGACAAGGATTTTTCGAGCACGCGTGTCTCATACAAGCTCAACTTGACCGGGCCGAGCATCAACGTCCAGACCGCCTGCTCGACGTCCCTTGTTGCGACACATCTGGCTTGCCAATCGATACTCTCGGGTGAATGCGACATGGCGCTGGCCGGCGCCGGCACGGTTCGCGTGCCACAGCGCGTCGGCTACATGAGTGTCAAAGGAGGCATCTTGTCGCCCGACGGTCATTGTCGCGCGTTCGATGCCGATGCGCAGGGAACGATTTTCGGCAGCGGCGTCGGTTTCGTGCTGCTGAAGGACCTATCCGCCGCGATCTCATGTGGTGACCACATCTACGCAGTGATACGCGGTTCGGCAGTCAACAACGACGGTGCCGACAAGGTAAGCTATACGGCCTCAAGCGTCGCCGGCCAGGCGCGGGCCATGGTCGAAGCGATCTCCGTCGCCGGCATTTCCGCGGACGATATCGGCTATGTCGAATGCCACGGGACCGGCACCGCTGTGGGCGACCCGCTTGAAGTCGATGCCTTGACCCGTGCGTTCCGGACGGGAACGAAACGGTGCCGCTTCTGTGCCATCGGTTCAGTCAAGACAAACATCGGGCACCTTGAACAGACCGCAGGCATCGCCTCGCTGATCAAGGCCGCCTTGGGCCTGCATCACGGGGAGATTCCGCCGAGCCTTAATTTCCGCTCGCCCAATCCGAAGATCGATTTTCCGTCCACCCCGTTCTTCGTCAATAGCGAATGCCGAGCTTGGCTTCCGTCAGACCGACCGCGCTTCGCGGCCGTCAACTCGCTCGGTCTCGGCGGAACAAACGCGTTTGTCGTGCTACAGGAGGCGCCTCGGCAACAACCGCGCGACGTCGAGGACAGCGTGCCTCGCTTATTTACGGTTTCCGCGAAATCTGACGCGGCATTGCAGCGGTTGATCGCGAGGTACCGGGACTGGATAGATACCGCGGATGCGCCACTTTCGGACATATGTTTCACCTCGACTGTGGGACGGACGCACTTTGCCAGACGGTCGTTTGCGGTCGCTCGGTCTAAAACCAATTTGCGCGATGAGTTAGACGCGCTGCTGGACGCGTCAAGATCTGCGCGGGTGAGCACACCTGAAGAGCGCCGCCTCGCCTTTTTGTTTTCCGGCCAAGCTTCCCAATACCCCAGAATGGGTGCGGAGCTTTACCGCAATCACGACGTGTTCCGCGACACGATCGACCGCTGCGCAAGGCTTCTTGAGGGCGTTCTGATCCGACCCTTGAAGGAGATCCTGCTCGAGGACGTCGGAGACGCGCTGATTCACGATACAGGCGCAACGCAGCCGGCCCTGTTTTCCGTGCAAGCAGCGCTGGTCGATTTGTGGCGATCGTGGGGAATCGTCCCCGACATGGTTTTGGGCCACAGCGTGGGTGAGTTCGCGGCCGCATATTGCGCAGGCGTGTACAGCCTCGAGCAAGCGCTCGGACTGATTGCCGATCGCGCCAGTCTTATGCAGGCACTGCCCCGCGAGGGAGCGATGGCGTCCTTGTTTCTGGACGAACAGTCTGCGCGAAAGAAAGTCGCGGAACTCGACTTGAGGCGCGTTTCGATTGCCGCGATCAATGCGCCGCGGAGTACGGTCATTTCGGGCCTGCGAACGGAAATCGAGACGCTTGAGGCGCATTGCCGGAAGCTCGGCGTTGAATGCCGCATGTTGAGTGTCTCTCACGCCTTTCATTCTTCCCTGATGGAGCCCGCGGTTGATGAATTCGCACGCCGTGCGGCCCTCGTATCGGGAAATGCGCCCCAGTTGACATGGATATCGACGTGCTCCGGTCGGCGGCAAGCAGAGGCGCCCGACGTACACTATTGGCGCGCACAGGCACTGGGGCCGGTTCAGTTTGCGCCGGCCGTGCGCGAGGTTGCCGCCGCCGGCGCGACCGAAATGATCGAGATTGGCCCTGGCGGCACACTCCTCGCGCTCGGCGAGCAATGTGTCAGCGCAGACCTGACCTGGTTGGGGTCATTGCGCAGACAGAGCGAGACGCAAGAAATCCTGTCGAGCCTGGGACGGATCTATTGCCGCGGCTACGAGGTCGATTGGGCTTCATTTCATCGTACCGCCAACTGCCGGCGCGCTTCGATGCCAACGTATGATTTCGAGAAGCGGCGATATTGGATTGAGGACGACGCCTCGCCACCGCGAGCCCTCCCGTCATCTCTCAATCCGGCCGGTGTTCGCCTGCTGTCATCTCTGCCTGAGGTTCAATTCGAGTCGATCTACAGCCTCAGCCGGCAGCCTTACCTCAACGATCATCGCATTTACGGCATGCCGGTCATGCCTCTCACGTTGGCCTTGACGGCCCTAACAGAGGCAGCACGTCAACACTTTGCAGCCGAAACCGTTGACGTAGCCAATCTGCAATACCGCGAAGCCTTGGTTCTTTCCGAAACAGGCGAGCGCGTCGTACACCTTGTTCTGACGCCGGTAGATGCCAGGATGGCTGAATTCCGCATTGCCAGCATCGCCCTCGAGGCAGGAGATCGTTGGCGCACGCACCTGGTGGGCATTGTGCGAGTGCGTGCTCCTGCCGAACTCCCACCGGCGCTTGCGGTTCAAGATGTAAGCAGGCGGTGCACGGAATTCGTGCCGCGTGAGCGCTACTATCGGGCCATACGGGCTACTGGGCTAGAATACGGGCGATCGTTCCAGGGCATACAAGTCTTGCAGAGAGGTCTTGGAGAAGCCCTCACGAAAGTGCAGTTGCCGGACTCTCTTCCGTCCGATCGTAACAGTGGTCATCACCCGGCATTGCTTGATGCCTGCCTCCATGTGTTTCCGGCGTTCATCGATGAGTATGGAGATTTCGGCAGCCCTTCCAGCTGCCTTCGCCGCACCTATCTGCCGATCGGGCTGGAAAGATTCCATAGCGACGGTGAAGGTGCGCGTGGCGTCTGGGTGCACGCCAAGAGGCGCGCTGGTGATGGTGACCCGGACATACTGACGATCGACATCGGCATATATCATGAGGACGGAACATTTGCTGCGGCCATGCAAGGCCTTTCGCTCAGACGGTTGACGCCTGAGGAGCTGCGTCCTGTCCGTGGTCCACAGTCCGATTGGATGTATCAGCTGCACTGGAGCCAATGTCCGCCGCTGGCGTCGAAGGCCGAGAGCTCCGTTGGCGGCTGGCTTATTCTAGCCGACCAAGCCGGCGTTGGCACGGCGCTTGCGAACCTGCTCAGCCAGGACGGGGGATGGTGCCGGTTGATTCACGTCGATAGCTTGAAAGATGCGCATGGAGCCCGAACGTGGGAAAGCCCTGATCAACTCGTTGAACCATTCACGGCGGCGCTAAGGGAGCTCGCGAATAATCGCGACCGTCCTTTGCGAGGGATCGTTGACCTCTGGCCTTTGGACGTGGCCGCAGCCAGCGGGGACCTTCAGGATCTCAGGGCTGCACAGGAAGTTGTCGTCGGGGCTGGCGCCGCTTTGTTCAAGGCGGCCGAAGCCATTCGAAGCCAAGGGACTGTCACCCCCCGGATCTGGCTGGTTACTCGAAATGCAGTCGATGTCCGGCCCGACGACAAGCCGATCGAATCCGCATCCGCTGCGCTATGGGGCCTGGGCCGCACAGCCGCACTCGAACATCCGCAGCTTTGGGGCGGGTTGATTGATCTCGAGGAAACGGGACAGGCGACTCTCCGACCCGATGCGGAGAATCTTCACCGGGAGGTGATGGGCACCGACGGCGAAGATCAAATCGCTCTTCGTGCAGATCGTCGGCTGGGAGCGCGGCTCGTTCGGGCCGCGCCACCCGATCCGATGAAAACCACCTTCGAC
>JGI12053J15887_10001144_pt1 | contig 11991 bp, 9 predicted proteins | sample MedBloCAOM1_O3_FD_15887 | JGI IMG/M metagenome (IMG submission 15887)
GCGATCATGCCCCAGAACAGCTCCGGCTGCTTGGTCATGACCTGCGGGCCCGGCACGATGCCGTGGATGGTCATGGCACCGACCATCAGCGCCATCACCGCGTTGGGCGGTATGCCCAGCGTGAGCAGCGGGATGAACGAGGTCTGCGCGGCCGCGTTGTTGGCGCTTTCAGGCGCCGCGACGCCCTCGATGGCGCCGTGGCCGAAGCGTTGCGGCGTCTTCGACATTTTCTTCTCGAAGGTGTAGGCGGCGAACGACGCGATCACCGCGCCGCCCCCCGGCAGAATGCCGAGGAGCGAGCCGACGATGGTGCCGCGGGCGATCGCCCCGGACGAGTCGATCAGATCCTTGCGGGTCGGCATCAGTCCGCTGACCTTGGCGTGCAGGACGTCGCGACTCTCCTCCGGCAGTTCGAGATTGCGAATGATCTCCGCGAATCCGAACACGCCCATGGCGATGTTGGCAAAGCCGATGCCGTCGGCGAGTTCCGCGAGATCGAAGGTCATGCGACCGGCGCCGGTTTCGAGATCGGAGCCGACCATCGACAGCAGCAGGCCGAGGACGATCACGGCGACCGCCTTGAGCACCGAGCCCTTCGCCAGCACGACCGCAAAGATGAGGCCGAGAACCATGAGCGAGAAATACTCGGCCGGCCCGAACAGCAGCGCGAGGCCGGTGAGCGGCGCACCAAGTGCCGCTACCAGCACCGTTGCCACGCAACCGGCAAAAAACGAGCCGATCGCCGCGATCGAAAGCGCGGCGCCCGCTCGTCCCTGCCGAGCCATTTGGTGACCGTCGAGAGCGGTGACCACGGAGGTCGCCTCGCCTGGGATGTTGACCAGGATCGAGGTGGTCGAGCCTCCGTATTGCGCGCCGTAATAGATGCCGGCGAGCATGATCAGGGCGCCCACCGGGGGCAGCCCGAAGGTGATCGGCAGCAGCATTGCAATGGTAGCGACGGTGCCGATGCCCGGCAGCACGCCCACAAGGGTACCTACCAGCGCGCCGAGAAGACAGAACAGGATGTTGTAGGGCTGGGCCGCGACCCCAAAGCCCAACGCGAGGTTCGCGAGAAGGTCAGACATGATTTACACCTCCCGCGTCAGAATCGCGGCCAGAGTTGGAAGGGCAGATTGAGCAGATAGGTAAAGAGGAAGACGCAAAAGACGGTCATGACGGCGGCCGCGATGAAACTCTCCAACACCCGCATCTCCTTGGACCCCAAAATCGCGACCATGAACGTAACGTAGCTCGCGATCACCATGCCCACAGGCCGGATCATCGCCGCGAAACCAAGAATCGCCGCGATGACCAGAACAGGCCCACGGATCTTGTATTTCTCGATGCGGGGACCGTCGGTGATAAGGCCGACCAGCGCAACCAGCGCACCAAGTCCGACAAGGAGACCGGAGAACAGCCGCGGCGCAGTGCCCGGACCGAATGCAAATCCACGTTGACCTGGAAGATCCCGCGAGGCCCAGATCGCGAGGATCCCCACCGCGATCAGAACCAAACCACCCCAAAAATCTCGTGGACTGCGGATTGAAAAAATAAAGCCCCGTCCCTTCGGGGACGGACTGACGCTTTCTGACATGCTCCCTCCGTCGGCCCCGCACTGTCGCACGGAACCTCCCATCCCGCGCTACGCGCAGTTGGTAGCACATTCCTGTGGCCGACGGGAAGCAACTGCGCCTAATTTAAGTTCAGATTAGCCCGCCGAGTCCGAGCAGCGCCGCCGCGGCAAAAATCCACAGGGGGTTCAACCGCGTCGTGTAAGTCACCACCGCCGTCGCCAACGTCGTAGCCACTGCCACAAAATTGTGCGCCGTCGCCGATGCCACCACGATGGCGCTCGCCGCAATGAGCCCGATCGAAATCGGAAGCAGGCCGGCCTGGAGCGCACCGCGCCACGGCGCGTCCTTGAAGCGCTCCCACATGCCGCCGACATAAAATGCCAACAGAGACGTGGGTCCGCACATCGCCAACGTTGCGACCAGTGCACCGGCGAAGCCCGCCACGTGGTAGCCGATGAGGGTGACAATGATCACGTTCGGCCCCGGCGTCACCTGGGCGATCGCGAATATGTCGCTGAACTGCCGCGCGGTCATCCAACGTTCGACCTCGACCGCCACGCGCTGCATTTCTGGTACGGCGGAATTGGCGCCCCCGATCGCAAACAGCGACATCACGGCAAAATAGCCGGCCAGCGTCAGCAGCGTGCCGGCATCGTCCTTCATCGCCGCACCCAGGCGATCGCGATGCTCAGCGGAATGAGCCCGGCCAGCGCCCAGTAGAGCGGCCAGCGCAGGACCCCGACCGAGACCAGGGTCGCGAGCGCCAGCAGTGGGGCGAGACCGAGCCGATCCTTGAACAGCGGACGCGCCATCTTGGCGCAGGTTCCCAGCACCAACCCGACCGCGGCCGCCGCGACCCCCATCAGCATGCGCTGCAACGCTGCGATCTCTCCGAACTGCGCATAGATCAGGCCGATCAACGTCACGATGACGAATGGAGGCCCCATCAATCCCAGCAGCGCGACCACGGATCCGATCGCGCCGCGGATACGCCGGCCGAATACGACCGAAAGGTTCACGACGTTGGGGCCGGGCAGAAATTGGCACAGCGCGTAGGCGTCGTTGAATTCCTCGGGAGTCATCCACCGGCGCTCCTCGACCAGCATGCGCCGCGACCAGGCCAGAACCCCGCCGAAGCCGCACAGCGCGATGAGCGCGAAGGCGACCCAAAGTTCGAGCAGAGTGGGCGGTGGGGAGGAAACTGGCGGAGGTGGGGCCGACGCCGTGGCAACCGTCTCGGACATGGCAAAGTCTTAAGCCGGCCGCCCGGCCGCAACCAAATGATATTCCGGCATGGTGGCTATTGCCTCGGGCTGCCCCCCGCCGCAGCGCGCCCTTGGACCGCAGGGTCTTGGGCCGGGGCACCCGGATGCGCCGATTGCCAGGCGGGCGAGTGGGCTGCGCGGGGCCGCGGGGTGAGGCGGGGTGAGGATTGTGTGCGTGCGCTGCCAAGGCTCTTTTTTCGTCAACCTTCCACGCTTATATTCATGCTGCCGGCGCAAGCCGGATATGGCGATAAATGGCCGTCGCAATAAACCTATCGGACCCGGGGGCAGTACCCGGCGCCTCCACCATCAGGGGGTCAGTGGTCAGAAGCCGGTGATTGGACAAGTGCTTCTGATGGCTGGCCGCTGATTACTGATCCCTGATACGGGGGCGAAACAGGATCGACGAGGGCGTAAAGGGCGTGCTTTTGCTCGGCATGGTTCCACCGTTATCGGGCCTATCCATAGTTGCAAACGACAACTATGCTCCGGTTGCCCAGGCCGCGTAACGCGGTTTGGAATACCGATCTTAAAGTCCTGACGGGTTAAGCTCCGGCAGGCGGGGTTCGGAGGCACCTGGCAACAGAAGCCTCCACTTCCATATTGGAGTGAGATTGGCTTACGGTTGCGCGCGCTAGCATTCGTCCGGTGAGTCCATGCGCGGTTTGTGGAGCGGACCGGTGGACCGCCCGGAAACTGCGCCCTCTCAAGGCAAACGGATCACCCCATGGCCGTCGATCACATCCGCTACGATATCCTGGCCCAGGACGCCTTGCGCGGGGTCGTGCACAGGGTGCTCGTCGACGCCGCCAAGAACGGCCTGCCCGGGGAGCATCATTTCTATATATCCTTCGATACCCGCGCCGACGGCGTGCGCCTGTCGCCGCGCATGCTCGCGCAGTATCCCGAGGAAATGACGGTCGTCCTGCAGCATCAGTTCTGGGATCTGATTGTGACCGAGGAAGGCTTCGAGGTCGGCGTCTCCTTCGGCGGCATTCCGGAACGGCTGAGCGTGCCTTTTGCCGCCGTGAAAGGCTTCTTCGACCCATCGGTGCAGTTCGGCCTGCAATTCGAGGAGATCGGCGACGACGCCGGTGAAGCCGAGGACGCGAATGCTCCCGCGCGCAAGGACCGTGGCGCCGCGCGTCCCCCGGCGGAGCATAAGGGCGTGACGCCAAGCATGGTGGCGGTGCCTACGCCTGCCAATCCCGACCCCGCCAAGGCCTCGGCCGAAGACACCGACAAGCCCTCCGGGGGTGGTGAGGTGGTGCGGCTCGACCGCTTCCGCAAGAAATAGAGGCGCACGACCGCGGACAGAAACGGAAGACTTCGCGCCTTTGTCGTCTGTCGCCCGTCGTCCAAGAAGCATGGCCAAAACGAAGAACAAGGCGAAGAACAGGACGAACAGCAAGCCGCCCGTCAAGTCGATCAAGACGCGCACGGAGAGCGACACGTTCGGACCCATCGAGGTGCCGGGCGATCGCTATTGGGGCGCGCAGACCGAGCGTTCGCGGCGCAATTTCCGTATCGGCGAGGAGTGCATGCCGCGCCCGATCATTCGCGCGCTCGGCACCATCAAGCGCGCCGCGGCCGAGGTGAACCAGCGGCTCGGTTCGCTCGATGCGCGGCGCGCGCAAACGATCGCGCGCGCGGCGCAGGAGGTGATCGACGGAACGCTCGACGATCACTTTCCGCTGCTGGTGTGGCAGACCGGCTCCGGAACCCAGACCAACATGAACGTCAATGAAGTGATCGCGGCGCGCGCGAACCAGATGCTCGGCGCCAAGCCCGGCGCAAAATCGCCGGTGCATCCCAACGATCACGTCAACATGAGCCAATCATCCAACGACAGCTTTCCGACCGCGATGCATATCGCCGCGGTGCAGGAGATCACGCACCGGCTGATGCCGGCGCTGGCACATCTGCAGGCGGCGCTGGAGCAAAAGACCAGCGAGTTCGCGCGCATCGTCAAGATCGGACGCACCCATACGCAGGATGCAACGCCGCTCACCCTCGGGCAGGAATTCTCCGGCTACGCGGCGCAGATGAAACTGGCGCGCGGACGGCTGAAGGCGGCGCTCAAGGAGCTTTATCCGCTGGCGCAGGGCGGCACTGCCGTCGGCACCGGCCTCAACACCAAGCCGCAATTCGCCAAGCTTGTCGCCGCGAAGATCGCGGCGCTCACCGGCCTTCCGTTCGTCAGCGCACCGAACAAGTTCGAAGCGCTCGCCTCCCATGACGCCATCGTGTTCGCGCATGGTGCGTTGGCCTCGGTCGCCACCGGTCTGTTCAAGATCGCAAACGATATTCGGCTGCTGGGCTCGGGCCCGCGCTCCGGACTGGGTGAATTGATCCTGCCGGAAAACGAGCCCGGCTCCTCGATCATGCCGGGCAAGGTGAACCCGACCCAAGCCGAGGCGCTCACCATGGTGTGCTGCCAAGTGTTCGGCAATGAAACCACGATCACGGTCGCGGCGAGCCAGGGCCATTTCGAGCTCAACGTCTACAAACCGGTGATCGCGCATGCGATGCTGCAGTCGATCCGCCTCCTTGCCGACGCGGCGGTGTCGTTCGCCGACAATTGCATTATCGGGATTCGCGCCAACGAGGCGCGTATCGGCGAACTGTTGAAGAACTCGTTGATGCTGGTCACCGCGCTCGCACCCGAGATCGGATACGACCGCGCTGCGGCGATCGCGAAGGCTGCCCACGCCAGCGGAACGACGCTGCGCGAGGAGGCGATTCGGCTCGGCGACGTCTCGGGGGAGGAATTCGATCGTCTGGTGCGCCCGGAGAAGATGATCGGCCCGGGTTGATAGCGGTGGGCGTCGCGGGTTGCTCACCGGTAAAACTTTTGTGAAGCGCATTGTTCGGCCGCCCCGTGATTTCTGCCATTTCGGCCGCGTTGGCGGCCCCTGCATCCCCGACAAGTTCGTCGCAATTCAAGGGGTTGGCGCTTTTGTCTTTGCCGATAAATCACAGAAAAAGCATGTTATTATGCGGCTGAGCCCAATGAGGCGGGCAGGCCGGCAAGAAGCGACGCTTGGCGCGGCGGTGCCCCCCGGCCGGCCCACGGCTCGTCGCCACGCTATGGGCGTATTTGGCACCGAAGCCAAGCGAGGGACCTGCATCCCGGGACCGGATCGTCGAGTGCAGGATGGGCGACGTCGTCAACCTTCGCAGAGCGCGGAAAAAGGCTCAGCGGGAGCTCGCTGAACGCGAAGCGTCCGCCAAACGACTACTCTATGGGCGCAGCAAGGCCCAACGCGACTTGGACTCCGAACGCGACGCCAAGGCCAGCCGCGACCTCGAGCGCCACCGGATCGAAACGGGAGACGAGCGATGAAATCTCGGGTCGTCAAGCGCTCCATCGTCATTGCTGGCCACAAGACCAGTGTCAGCCTCGAGGATGGATTTTGGAAGAGCCTCAAGGAGATCGCTGGCGAGCGACACATGACCCTGTCCGACCTCGTCGCCTCGATCGATACCGACCGTCAATACGGCAACCTGTCGTCGGCCATTCGTCTGTTCGTGCTGGATTTCTATCGCAACCGGCTGGCAAGCGATAAGGACGGGCGGGACGGAACGCACGATACAACAACTGTACGCGCGGCTCCGACGGCGTAGTGTCCCGATTCCGAAGTTCGCACACCTTCGCGGCGCCCTTGATGCGACAGCACATCAGGTCCGCGCGCGGTCACCCGCGGGCTTGACCCACGGGTCCATCGTTCTTCGCAAGAAATTTTGCAAAGGAGATGGATTGCCACGGAAGTGGGCTTGCCCGACTTCCGCAATAGGCTGGCGCAAGTCGGGCAAACCCGACTTGCGGTGTCAAGCCCGGCAATGACGACCCGAAACTGGATCAAAATTAGCGGAAAACGACGTAGTCAGTTACCGAACAATATTTCGGACAACGAGCGCTGACGTGCGGGCGGGGGCGCGGGTGCGGCCACCGGCTTCTGCGGCTGCGATTGCGGCGTGCCGTGCGCTGCGGCCGCTCGCGGCGTCGGCGCCGGACGGACGTCGATCGGCGGCGGGAGGGCCGGAGCGCGTTCGGCCGTCGGCGCCACGGGTTTCGGCTTCTGCACGCTCGGCGTCGCTGGCTGGGTTCGCGCCGCGGGGCGCGGCCCGGGCGCATCCGGCTCGGTGTGCGCGGCCGCCGGCACGGCAGTCTGCGCGGGGGTCGTTCGCGGATTGGCGTTGGCCGTGGGCGAATTGGCGGGCGCTGCGGCAGCATTGGGCGGAGGGGCAGGCGCACGGCCTTCGAGCGCCTCCAGCTTTTTCGACTGCTGCTCGACGGCGCGCAGCGCCAGCCAGCTCGCGAGCGCGGCGACGTCGATGCTGCGCTTGGGCGTATCGAGCGGTCCCTTCAGTGCGATGGAGATTTCCGGCCGGGTCTCCGCCGGAGCGCTCGCTCCGCCCATCCCGAACAAGGTCAGCCGCCCTTCGATCGCGGCGTCGGCCAGGTTGACGCTCCCGCTCACGGCGAGATCGGCGCGTTGCGCGCGCACCGTGACGTCGCTCAACCTTGCCTGCCCGGCATTGATGGTGATGGCGCCTTCGGCAAGCGCGACGGAAAGGACGCCGCTCGCAAGCGCCGCATCCATTCTGTCCCTGACTCTGGTGACATCGATCGGCAGACCCTGATCCACCGCCCGCATCACGGTATCGAAGGCGGCGGGATCAAGACGCACCACGCGTCCGTTTTCGAGCCTGAAGGTGCCGCTTCCGGCAAGAGAACCCATGAGCGCCACCGCGCTCATTCCGGTCCCTTCGGCCGCGGCGTCGAGCGTCAGCTTCCCGGTGAGCAGACCGTCGCCGGGAAGCAGTTCGGCCGCGTTGACACCCGCCAGTTGCACGCTCGCGCGCGCGGTGAGCCCCTCGGGACGGCGCGACAACGTCAGCTCGGCGCCCAAGTGGCCGCCGGCAATGCTGCCATCGACGGCCTGCAAGGCAAGCTCCGACTCGCCGAAACGGACCACGGCGCGGACATCGCGCGCGGCGAGCTTGGGCGTGAGCTTGAGGCGCGCCGATTTGACCGCGACCTGCCCGCTCAACCGCGGCAGTCCCTGCTCGAACGGTTCCGACGGCCACGGCCCGAGCGCAGTCCCGTTCGCGCCTGCGCCGGTACCGACGGTTGCGCCCGCGCTCGGCGCCGGTATTCCCAGCGCGACGGCGATCGCGGCCGGAAGATCCACGGCGCCCACATTGATGTCGCCCTCGATCGTGATCGGTTGCTGTTGCATTCCGACGGCGAGGCGTCCGCCAACGGTCGTCCCCGCGATCGTTCCGGTCAGGTCGGACAATCCGAGGATACCGTCGGTCAACGTAAGCCGCGCGTTCGCGGATGCGGGCAGAAGCTCCGCCGGACGCCCGGGCGCCGCCGGACGCGGCGAGCGGAGGTTTGCGTTGGCGACTTTGAGACTGAGTGCCGCCATTGGACTCGCCCGGCCTGCAACACGGATCGTGCCGTTGGTCGAGATGCCGAGCGAACCGGCGGCCAGCTGGCCATCGACCGCAAGCTCGCCGTCGAGCGGCCCCTTGGCCGTCAACGTCAGCCGTCCCGGCCGCTTGTCGGCGACGACGAAGCGATCGAGCCCGATCAGTTCGACCAGGGCGGCGCCGTCCTCGCCCTCCAGGCGAGCGCTGACATTCACCTTCGCGGCCGTGAGCGACGCGAGATTGTCGAGCTTGAGGGCATCGCCGGCGGCGCCCGCATCGCCTTCCAGCGCGACGCGGAAGGCGCCGGCACGGCCGACGATCTTGAACTTGCCATTCGCGGCCGTGGCCCCGGGCGCGCTCGGCTCGACCGCGAGCGAGGCCCGCAATGCGAGCGGAGTGAGACGCCCGGCCGAGCCGCGAAGCTGCTCCGCCGCCTGCGGAGCGAATTTTTCCAACGCCGCCGTCACGCCGTCGAGCGCGCGCGCGTCGAGGTCGAGCGTCAATGCGCCGCGTGGCGGTTGCGCCTTGGTGCCGATGCGGCCTTTGACCGCGAGCGCCGCCCCGCCGAAGTCGGCAACGGCGAGTTGCTCGATCACGAGTCCGTTGGCGCCGAGGCGCACGTTCACGTCGGTCTGCTTCGCCTCCACGCCGGCGATGAGCGCGCGGCCAATCTTGAGCGACAGCGCCCCTTCCCGCGGCCAGTCGAACGCCATGCCTCCGAGCATCGCCTTGGCAAGAAGATGAACGCGGTCGAGGTCGATTTCAGGCGCGGTGAAAGCAGCGTCAAGCCGCGCCGGCCGGTCCTCGTCCGCCCAGGCATAGGCGAAACGGCCAGCGACGGTCATGCGATCGAGCTCGAGCTTCAACCGTTCGATCGCGATCGAGTCGCTGCCGAGGGTAATGTCGCCGCCAAGACGCCACGGACCCGCGGCGGCGGTCTGCTCTTCGCTGCGTTCGGTCAGCCAGGCAACGAGCGCGCGCGGATCGTTGGCCTCGACCTGGGTCGATCCCTGGAACCGCATCCCTGCCGCGGTCGTGCCGACGCGCCCGCTGAGACGCAGCTGGGTGGCACCTGGCGCGCGCAATTCCAGCCCCTTGATCTCCAGGCCGTCGGCGTCGGATTTCACGTCGACATTCACGCGCGCCAGCGTCGTGCCCGCAAGCGTCACGCTCTCAACCGCAATGCTCAGCGTCGTGGGAATGGGTAGCTGCAACATTGGGACCAAGGTTTCGGCCAGGGTCTTGATGGCGGTCAGCGGTCGGCGGCGCGTTGCATCGGGAAGCGCCAGCACGCGGTCGAGGTCAATCTGCGGCGACGACAGGACACCGTTGATTTCCGCCCGCGGGCCGAACGTGAGATTGGCGTTGCCCCGAAGCTTGATCGCCCTGTCGTCCGGCCCGTACTGGAATTCGATCTGATCCAGCAGGGCCGCTGTGCTGTCGCCCTTGATGCGGCTGGTCACGCGCCAGGAGTCGATGATGAGGGCCGGGGCGCCGACGGGAGCCCGGCCGACCGGGCGCACCAATTGAACGCTGCCCTCGAAACGCGGCGTGCCCTGCTCGGTCCAGATCGTGACGTCCGCGTCGGTGGTCAGTGGAAGCTGAGGCGACTCCACCGCGAGCCGCAGCTTGACGCCGCCGTCCTCGGCGATGCGACCGGTGGAGATACGGTAAGGATAGCGCTGGCCGGCGACGACGAAGGAGCCGTCGCCTTTGACCGGCCCCGCCAGTGAGCGCAACTCGCCCCTGAATTCCAGCTTCTCGAGCACGAGACGCGCGTCGCTCGCGGCGTCCGCGAGAACGGCGCGGCCGTCCTCGATCTGCAGGCGCTCGATCGAAACCCCTTCGAGGTCGAAGCCGAGCTTGGGAAGCGGCCAAGCGATCCGACCGGAGCCGTCGAGCCCAGCCCCGAGTTCGGGCCCCTCCAGCCGGGCCTCAGCGATGCGCCATTCGCCACGCATCAGGGCTCCCAGCGCAAACTCTATCCGCAAGGCGCGCGCGCTTACCTTGCTGCCCTCGTTCGGACGCCCGAACTCGACGGCGTGCAGCATGATGGACGGGGTCGGAAGCAGGCGGGCATCGATTGCCCCGGTGACGCGGAAATCGAGCCCGGTCAGGCGGCTGGCCCTGGCCTCGAACTCCCCGCGATAGCTGCTCCAATCGACAAAGAGAGGCCCTACCAGCGCCGTCACCAGCGCCAGGATGATTGCAATCGCGAAACCGAGCAGCGTCGTCTGCACGCCCTCTCCACAGCAGGCCTGCCGAAGTCCTCGCACTGGGCGGTGGTGCGCAGGCCGCGGAAAAGCCTGATCGCCAAGGAGTCGAGCACGATCATGTTTACCGGCCGGAACGGCCGCACGTGCCCACGATCCCCATTCGTAAATTGCTCAGGCGCCCCTTACCGCCTCAATATCCGGCGGATTGACGGCAATTCTATGTCCGCCGACAAGGGCTTAGTTCGAAATCTTCTTCAAGTCTGCGAGTGCAGCAGCCAAGCGGCGGAGCGGCAGCGGGCCGGTTTGAATGTAGCGCCCGGCGCCTGCCCCACAATGACGATGCCGCCCTGTTCGCTGAAGGGTTTTCCCTCACCGCTGAGATCGACGTAACTGATGTCGATCCAGTCAAGAGTCCCGCGGTCCGCCACTATCCGTCATTTCTGCGACGACCTTCTGCCCGACCCGTATCTGCGAGCCGGGCAGAAGCACTCATCAGCGTGAGCCCGTCACGGGTTGGGGCTGCATCACGCTCTTCACGACATATGCACCGATCTGGCGCCCCATATCCGTCCCGACGCGGGTCGAGAACCGGTAGTGGAACCCGGCCCAGATGCGGGCGTTCGAAATCTCGTCGGAAAACACACCGAGGTTGGTCCAACGATGGGTGACGCCGGGCGCGGTCGAGCTGGTCACCGAAACTTCGGGGATGTCCGCGGAACCGAGCACGGATTCGATGACAGCCACGGCGGCTCCGCTCTGGATGCAGTGCGCGCACGGATATTCCGGGTGCATCGGCGTGTTGTCGATCGGCTGCCACGTCGCATCAAGCTCGGTAGCCGGGTTGCCGCTGATGTCGCCGTTGCGGATCGCGGTGATCGGGCGCCAGAACTCGTAATGATACTTGGCGTCGAACACGGCGATATAGGCGTCGGTCAAGGCGACCGCAAAGAGCGCCATGAACCGCGCGCTGTCGATAATGCTCATCTGCTTTGCTGTGACGAGCTGGCGCGGGAGCGGGTGATAGGCCGGCGCACCCACCATCAGCCAGAAGCGGGCGGTCTCCGTCTGCTGCATCGAACGCTTGGTGCTGGTCTTGCCGCCATAGGCCTTGAGCTCGTTGAAATCGGCGGCCCATTCCTTGCTCTCGAGCGAGATCGGCGGCTGCGGTCGAAATTGTGATGGCTTGGCCAGGGCGAATGGCGCGAGGTCCGGCCAGACCGAGGCAACGGTGATCGGTGTTGGTATATAGACACCTGGCTTGGTCTTCGGTCGATAGGCGTCCGCAGCATTGGCGCCGTCGTTTGCGCGCGACTGCAGGACCTTCGCGGCGACTGCCTCACCGAGCTTGATGCCATCCGACTTCGCCTCTCCGTCCGCAATCGTGGCGAGGTAGGTCGCTAGTGGTCTGATTCAATCGGGCGATTCCCAAATCGTCCGAAGCAGTTCAAGCTCTCATGATGAGAGCGGGAATTACGGTCAAGGTCACGCCGGACG
>JGI12053J15887_10001146_pt1 | contig 11988 bp, 11 predicted proteins | sample MedBloCAOM1_O3_FD_15887 | JGI IMG/M metagenome (IMG submission 15887)
CTCCGGCGGCGACGTCGCCGGCTCGGTGAGCATTTGATCGGGCAGCGCCCGGCCCAAGACCCGCCGCGAGCAACCGTCACGGACCGCGTACAGATACAGCCGACGGATCGTTCGTGCAGATTTCCGATGCGCAGGTTGATGTGCCACTGTTCCGGCAGTGCTGGAAGTTGGACAGCCCGATGATCACGCGGATCACCGACGTGGTGCAGTCGGCGGCATCGACCCTGCGCAAGTCTCGGCATTAGTGTTGACGTCGAACCCGCGGGAATGTCTTGGGACTCTATATCCGCTGGGGGACGACGCCTAGATGACACCTGCTGCGTCGCGTGGAGCGATACGTCGGTAGTCACCTTCTGCACCCTTAACACAAGTAGGCAACTGGGGTAACACGTTCGAAATACTGTCCCAATTGAATGTTCTTCATGCGTTGTATACAGGACACAATCGCTCGGCTCTCCGTCCTAGAGTGGCCGGGCGCAGCCCCCGATCATGCCTTTGACCTGCTCGAATCTGTCCTGAGCCGACGCCTTCACATCGCCGCGGGCAATCGCCGGTCCTGCTGCGGCACGGCGGTTGACCTGGTCGCCGCCGACCCGGCTGACCCGACCCTGCCGGACCCCGTGCGTACCTCCCTACGCACGCTGACCCCTGGTCGTGCGGTTGGTTCGACCGGCTTTCCCGAACTGGCCTCAGGCTGGATCGCCATGCCCGGCGTCGACATCCGCATTGGAACGCACGCAGACCTGGGCGGACCGGTCATCGCGATCACCTTCGATGACGCCGTCGCGTTGCTATCTGCCCGCGGAGCCGAACATCTCATCGTCCGCACCACTGCTGTGGTCGCCGGTACGCCGGACTCGCCGCCGGGATGGGATGTCGTCCGGACCGACGTCACGACGGTGCCTCTCGCGCGGGAAAGCGACTGCCATCATGGGGGATGTGCGGCGTGAGCAACGACCGACTCATTCTCACCCACGGCTGCTCGCTGTCGAATCTGCCGCTGTTCGTGGCCGTCGGCGAAGGCCTGTTCGCCGATGAAGGTCTGCGAGTGGAGGCCCCATATTTCGACGACATCAGTTCCACCGCAGACCTTTTGGCCACCGGCGTTGCGGATCTCGGGACGGCCGCGTTCACCCAGCCACTGATCGACGCCTTTCGGCCCGATCCGCCCGTCATGGTGGCAGGAAGCGGCCTGATGGGAATCTCCGTCCTGACCCGGGAACCGGTCGTCGACGCCGCATCGCTGGCCGGCGAACCCGTCGGCACGTTCCGGTCCGATCCGATGGAGGTGCTCCTGCACGACGTGCTGGCCGCGGCGGGGCTTCGCATGACAGATGTGGAGCTGCGCTATTTCGATGTGCTCAACGACGCTATCGATGCCTGGTACGCAGGGGAACTTGCCGCACTGTCGTTGGCTGAGCCATTCGCAGGCCGAGTCCGCGCTGCCGGGGCTCACGTGCTTTCCGACGGTACCGAGCTATGGGGGAACCCGTTCCCCGACACCACTTTGGTGGTATCGGCGAAGTTCCTGCGCGAGCGACCTGACCGGGTGCGGGCCGCCATCCGGGCCATGCTGCGGGCCAACGAGTTGATCCGGGCCGACCTTCCCGCAGCGATTCGTCACGCCGCCGAGTTCTACCCCGGATTCGAACTCGACGAGCTGGTGGCGGCTGCCCGGCGTCAGCCCGCCCAGGTTGACATACGCGATATGACCCCTGCCGTGTTCGGGCGCTGGGACAGTCTGCGTTCCCTCAACCTCGTGCCCGAGGATGCGATGCCACCGGTGAACGCCGTCATGTTCGACCTGCTCAACGATGAGCTCAACGCAGAAACCGCCAAGGAGACCGCCAAATGACCGACCAGCTGAACATCCCATCGTCGAACCGTCGCAACTTCTTTCGGAGCGCTGCCGTTGCCGGCGTGGCCGTTGCCGTGCCGTCCTGGCTGCTATCGGCCTGTTCCAACGCCGGGTCGGGGACCACTGCCACTACCGCCGGGGGCGTGACCACAATGAAGGCCACGCATGGCACTGGCTTCTGCAATCTCGGCATCTTTCTTGTCAAGGAACGCAATCTTGCCCAAGCCGACGGTGCCGCAATCGATTTCGTCGTCACCCCGACCAACGCCGATATCGTCACGCTGTTCGGCGCTGGGCAGGTCGACATGTCTCTGTTGCCCTACACCCAGTTCATGACCCTGTACGACGCCGGCGCACCCGTGACCATCGTCGCGGGCGGCGGAGTAGAAGGCTGCTCGATCGTCGCGCAGCCGGGTATCAACTCCGCTGCCGACCTGGCCGGTAAGACATTGGGAACGTTCCAGGCCGACACCCTGGAAATGCTGCCGTACGACTACCTGAAGAAGGCCGGCCTGTCTTTCAAAGACGTGCAGGTGCGGTACTTCGGCACCTCACCCGAACTCGCACAGGCGTTTATCAGCGGATCGGTGGACAGTATGTGTCACATCGAGCCGTACGCGACGCAGGCTCTCAATGCACGCTCCGGCGCTGTGAAGCTGTCCGATGGCAAAGACGTCTACGGTCCCAATTACACCGATTGTGTGCTTGCGGTCCGCAACCCTCTGCTCAAGGAAAATCCCGCAGCGGTCAAGGCCGTGATCAAGGGTCTCTTGGTCGCCCAGCAGCAGGCCGAGCAGGATCGCGAAGCGGCCGTGAAGGACACCGTGGGAACCTATTTCAAGACCAGCTTCGAAGACGCTCTTGACGCCTCGAGCAAGCAGCCCAACATCGTCGACCAGCGCACCAAGGCACAGTTCATGCTCGACCGCGCGGTGGGTATGAAAGACCTGGGCTACGTGAAAACGCTGCCCGACCAGAAGATCTTCGATTGGTCGTTGCTCCAGCAGGTGGTCGCCGAAAACCAGGATCTGTACCACTCGCTGAAGGCAAAGAGCGCGTGAGCATTACCACTGCTGTCGGCGTGAGCGCACGGGCGCGTTCGAGCAAGGCGAACAACTCCCGGCCGCGCCGCTATCGCCGGATAGCGACAGCGGCCGGCTGGTGGGTAGCTTCGGTCGTGGTATTCGCCGGAATCTGGGAACTGGCCTGGGCTTTGGGCTGGGCTCCCGAGCTTCTGCTGCCACCGCCGCACATCTTCTTGCGCGACTTCGGTAGTCAGGCCAAGTTCTTCGACAACGCGAGGATCGGTGCACAGCAGGTGTCCCCGGTGGTCGCGGTGCTTACCACGGTCCTGGCGACCGTGCTCCGCGTGCTCGCCGGCCTGGTCCTGGGGTTCGCCGCCAGCCTGATCACGGGAGTACTGATCAGCCAGTTCCGTGTGGTGCGGGGACTCGTCCTGCCGACCGTCACGCTGCTGGCCCCGATATCCCCCATCGCGTGGCTGCCGGTATCGATCTTCCTGTTCGGCATCGGTAACGCGCCAGCGGTGTTCATGGTGTTCATCGGGGTGTACTTCGTCATGACGCTGGCCACCATCAGCCTCATTAACGACGTCCCGGCCACTTATGTCAACGTGGCTCGCACCATGGGCGCCACCAAGGGGCAGATCCTGCCACAGGTGATCCTGCCGTCAATCCTGCCAGGAATCCTGCAGAGCCTGCGGTTGAATCTCTTTGCCGCGTGGATGGTCGTCCTGCTCGCCGAAGCAGTGGGCGTTGGAACCGGTCTCGGCCAGGTAGTCATGTTGGCGCGCAACACCTTCAATGCCAGCCTGGTGTTCTTCACAATGACCGTGATCGGGTTGAGCGGATACCTGCTCGACGTCTTGTTCCGGCAGCTCCAGAGCCGNCTGCTGTGGTGGCAACCAATGACNAACGGAGGCGGGAAGTGACGACCGAACAGCCAACCGGCGCGGTGAGCTGCCGCGCCGTCACCAAGAGGTTCGACCACACCAGTCCGGAAGTCCTTGCGGTGGACGGCATCAACCTCGATATCGCACCGGGAGAATTCGTCGTGATACTCGGGCCCAGCGGGTGCGGGAAGAGTACCTTGCTGTCGATGATCGCCGGGCTGGAGCCGTTGACGGCGGGATCGATCGAAGCAGACGGCGAGCCGGTAACCAGGCCCGGACCGGACCGGTGCATGATCTTCCAGCAGTCGTCGTTGTATCCGTGGCTATCGGTGGCTGACAACGTCAGCTTCGGGCTGAAGTTGCGTGGCATCCCCAAGAGTGAACGCCGCGAGACCGCGCGAGACCTGCTGCACACCATGGGCCTTAGCGGTTTCGCCGACCACCATCCCGACGGCCTCTCCGGTGGCATGCGCCAGCGGGCGGCCATCGCCAGGGCACTTGCGATGCGCCCCCGGGTGCTGCTGATGGACGAGCCATTCGCGGCGCTCGACGTCCAGACCCGCGCCAAGCTGCAGAACTACATCGCGCAACTGCGTGACGAGAGCGGCGCGTCGGTGATTTTCGTGACGCACAGCATCGACGAAGCGGTGGCACTGGCCGACCGGATCGTGGTGTTCACTGCACGCCCGGGCCGAATCAAGGCCATTGTGAACGTCGACCTGGATCGTCCGCGCGATACCCGCTCGACGGGATACCACGCGTTGCACGACCAGCTCGTCGACTTGCTGGCCGACGAGGTGGACCGTGCCTTCGCCGAGCAGGAAAGGATCCGCGCGTGACCGTGGTCGTCGTCGCCGCGGCCCAACTGCCTGCATGTCAAGACGATTGCGCGAAGAATCTCGATGTGGTCGAGGCCGCGATCGCCGAAGCCGCCGCCGCCGGAGCGGATCTGGTGGTACTTCCAGAGCTGGCCACCACACCGTACTTCGCGGGTGAGCCAGCCGGTGCGTACCGGGACTGGGCGCAATCCGTACCCGGACCGCAGTCCGACCGAATTGCCGCACTCGCGGCCGAAGTCGGCGTAGCCGTGGTGCTTCCGTTGTTCGAAAAGGATTCGGCCGCGCAGACTTTCCACAACTCGGCAGCGGTCATCGATCATGGCGACCTCGCACCGGCAGTCGATCGAACGGGGATGGCGCATCCCGTCGCGCGCAAGCTACACCTGCCGGTTGGCGACGCCCCAGCTCCAGGGTTCGATGAACCAGCGCACTTCACCGCGGGTGACTGGCTGGGCGTGCACTCGCTGCGCGGGTACCGGCTCGGTGTGCTGGTGTGCTATGACCGGCGATTTCCCGAACCCTGGCGCGAACTGCGAGCGCTCGGCGCCGATCTGGTGGCAGTCCCCGTCGCGGGCAGTGGCGGCGACAGCGTCGAGTTCTTCCATGCCGAACTGCGCACCCACGCCCGTGAGAACGGGGTGTTCGCCATCGCCGCGAACAAGGTCGGCGTCGAATGGGTAGGTGGGCACCCGATCGACAACTTCGGCGAGTCGTGCGTGGTCGGACCTGACGGCGAGCTCATCGCTTGCCGACCTCGAGACGCCGGACCGGGGCTCTTGCTCGCCGAACTCGACCTCGGTTCCCTCTCCGACACCCGAAAGGCGCTGCCCTACTTCGAGCACCGCCGCGCCGATCTGTTTCCCACTGCCAAGGAGGTCTTGTGACAACGCTTTTCCGCAACGCACTGGTCGTTGCGATGGACGACGAGCACCGTAGCGACCCGTTCCGAGCCGACGTGCTCGTAGTCGACGACCTGATCGACGCGGTCGGCCGCGACCTGCCGGTGCCCGAAGGCGCATCGGTGGTGGACTGCACCGACCGACTACTCATGCCGGGCCTCGTCAACGCCCATGTCCACTCGTGGGAGGCGCTGTTCAAGGGCCGCTACGACAACCTGCCGCTGGAGCTGTGGATGCTGTTGTCCTATCCGATCCTCGGCGTCGAGCCCATGTCGGACCGACTGATCTATCTGCGCACCCTGCTGGTCGGCCTGGAATCGCTACGCAACGGCGCCACCTGCCTGCTCGACGACGTCATCGAGATGCCCACTCAGAGCCTGTCGGCGCTTGACGCGGTGTTCCGCGGCTACGAGGACGTCGGCATCCGGGCCAACTGCTCGGGCAACATCGTCAACCGGCCCTACATCGACTCGATTCCGTTCGTCGACGACGTACTGCCCGCCGACTTGCTCGCCGAGGCCAGGGCGGTGAGCCCTCGCACCGTCGAGGAGTACCTGACTACCAGCAAGGAGGCGCTGACCCGCTACGACGGACGCGCCGGACGGCTGCGGTACGTCATCGCGCCCAGTGGCCCGCAGCGGTGCACCGACGACCTGCTCGTCGGCGCCAACGAGCTGTCCCGCGAGTACGACACCACCTTCCACGTGCACGTGCTGGAAACCAAGATGCAGGCCGTCTCTGGGCGTGAGTTCTACGGATCCACCCTGGTGGAATACCTCGACTCACTCGGCGTGCTCAGCGACCGGGCGACCCTGGCGCACGGGATCTGGCTGACCGACGGCGACATCGCGCGCCTCGGCGAGGTCGGGGCCTCGGTGGCGCACAACCCGATGTCGAACCTCAAGCTCGGCTCTGGCATCGCACCGTGGCGTGCGCTACTCGGTGCGGGCGTCAACCTGGGCCTGGGTTCTGACGGGCTGTCGAGCAACGATTCGGCACGCATGTTCGACGTCGTGAAATCGGCTGCACTGCTGCACAAGGTGACTCAACCGGACTACACCGCGTGGCCGACTGCGGACGAAGTGTTGTGGGCCGCCACCCGTGGCGGGGCCACCTCGGCGCGGCTTGGCTCACAGGTCGGCGCGATCGCACCGGGACGCAAGGCGGACTTCCTACTGATGGATCTGCTCTCGGTGAACTTCACCCCCGTCAACGACATTGCCCAGCACCTGGTTTACGTCGAGAACGGCGACTCGATCATCGAGGTGTGGGCGAACGGTCAGGCTGTGGTGCGAGACGGCCGGTGCCTGTTCATCGACGAGGAGGCCGTCCTGGCCGAGATCCGCGAACTCGGTGGCGAATACCTGGAGCGATTCGCCAAAGTAGAGGACCGCAACAAGGTGTTCGAACCGTACTTCCGCGACATCTATCAGCGGTGCTGCCGAGAACCGATGGGCATCAACCGCTTCAGCGGCGACGAACGCGCCTGGGTCGGTGCACTGTGAGCCTGCTGGTCAAGGGTGCACGGGTGGTCACAGCTTCAGACGATTACCTCGCCGACGTGTTTGTCGCCGATGACACCGTGACCATGATCGCTGCGACGCTGGACATTCCGGCGGACCACGTCATCGACGCCGCCGGCTGCTATCTGCTGCCGGGTGGGGTGGACCCCCACACTCACCTCGGCTTCAATCTGGGCCCGACCACCACATCGGACGATTACGCCTCGGGAACGGTCGCCGCCGCATTCGGCGGCACCACGACCGTGGTCAACTTCGCCCAGCAGCGACGTGGCCAGCATCTGCGTGCTGCCATCGACGACGGGTTGGCCGCCGCCGAGGGCAAGGCCGCCATCGACTACGCCCAGCACATCGTGATCACCGAGCTAGCCGCCGGATCACTGAGCCAGATCGACGAGTTGGTCGCCGAAGGCGTCACCAGCATCAAGATGTTCATGGCCTATCCGGGCGAGTTGATGGTCGACGATGCCACCATGTTCCAGGTGCTTGAACGGGCCGGTCAGGTCGGCGCGCTGTGCTGTATTCACGCCGAGAACGGACCGGTGATCGACGTTCTGGTCCGGCGCGCCCTGGCTGAAGGGCGCACCAACCCGTCGTGGCACGGACGCACGCGTCCAGAACTCGCAGAGGCCGAGGCGACCCACCGGGCCATCGCGCTTGCCGAAATGGCCGATTCTCCGGTCTATTTCGTTCATCTGTCATGTGCAGAGGCGCTTGCCGAAGTGACATCCGCCCGAGACCGGGACCGGCCCGTGTTCGCCGAAACCTGTCCGCACTACCTATTCCTGGACTCAAGCGTCTACGATGACGAAACGTTCGACACCGCGAAGTATGTGCTGACGCCGCCGTTGCGGCCCGCCAGGCACCATGCGGACCTGTGGCGTGGGCTTCGCACCGACGACCTGCAGGTGGTTTCCACCGATCATTGCCCGTTCTGTCTCAACGGACAGAAAACCATAGGTGCACACGATTTCTCGAAAATCCCCAACGGCGGCCCTGGCATCGAACACCGCTTGCAGCTGCTGTACTCCGGCGGTGTGGCCGCCGGGCGGCTGTCATTGCGCCGCATGGTGGACGTTTTCGCCGCCACGCCGGCGCGGTTGTTCGGCTTATACCCCCGCAAGGGCACCATCGCAGTCGGCTCCGACGCGGATTTCGTCGTGTTCGATCCGGCCGGTTCGACGACAATTAGTGCCGACACCCACCACATGAACGTCGACTACAGCCTCTATGAAGGGTGGCGACTCAGTGGTGCGGTGCGGACGGTGATCGCGGCAGGCCGGGCGATAGTGGACAACGGTGTCTTCACAGGCAAGCCCGGTGCCGGTCGCTACCTAGCGCGAGATGCCAGTGGACAGTTATGACGAGGCGGGGGTGCGAAATGACTGACAACGATGGCCTGCAGGCCATCCGATCGTTGCCGACTCAAACACGTCGCAAGACATACGAACACGTCTACCGCGCGTTGCGGCACGGGTTGATCAGTGGCCGCATACCAGAGGGCACCCACTTGGTGGAGACCGAGCTCGCTACCCAGCTCGGGGTGAGCAGAACGCCCGTGCGTGACGCATTGCGCCGCCTCCAAAGCGACGGGTTCGTCGCGCGGGGGACCGCGGGTGGCCTGTGGTCGCGCGGTATCGGCCCCGACGAGATCCAGGATCTGTTCCTGGTACGCACCGAACTGGAGAAGCTGGCGGCTCGCCTGGCCTGCGAGCGGGCTAAACCCGAACAATGGGCCGAACCCCGGTCGCTGATCGCGGCCATGGGCGCCGCTAGTGAAGAATTCGGCGTTGGGTCAGAAGAATTCGGTGAGATCCACCTGGCCTTCCACGCGTCGATATACCGGATCGCGTTCGGCAGCCGGTTCGCCGGGCTCCTGGACAACTACCTGCTGCAATGCCTGGACGTGGCAGCCGAATTGAGTTATCGCGATCCGGCCGGCGCCCTGCCTGCAGTCCAACAGCACGAGGAACTACTCACCGAGCTGTCATCTGGCGATGTCGGCCGGGCGGTAGCCGCCGCCGAGGCACACGTGCGGCGGAGCGCCGACGACGCGCACCGGGCCAGCAGCGACACTGCGCTGTCCTGCCCCGACCACCACTGATGCTATGAAAGGTTCATCCGTGCAACATATGTTTCTCAATGGCACCGCCATGTCCGGGCAAAAGGACCACGGCGTGATAGCCGGCCTGGCACGTTTCATCCGCCCGGCCACCACGGCACCCAACTACAGGTTCTTCGCGATCCGCGACGAGTTCCCCGGACTGTTCCCCGTCAACGGCGATGGGGCAGCCATCGCCGGCGAGCTGTACGAGATGTCCGACGAACTGCTCTTCGATGTCCTGCTCCCACAGGAGCCCGGCGAGTTGGAGATCGACTCGATCGACCTGGCCGATGGATCGACGGTCCGCGCAATGATTCTGCAGCCAGAACGAATTCGTCCCGGAGACAAGGTCATCGATATCGCCGACTTCGGTGGTTGGCGGGCGTACCAAAACCATCTCGCGGCGAATTCCGCAGCCAGTGCACTTCTCGGTCTGTCTCCTGCAGGTCGCCGGTGAACTGCTGCGCGCTGAAGCAGCTTCCTGGGTGAGGCAATCCGCGTCCACCGAATGATGGACAACCGCTGATATCCACGAAGTCGGGAGTGTCCGGCGTTCACTCCCCCGGCTTTTGGGCACCGAGATCACCCGGTGCAGTGTGCGGCTTGCGGACGTGCCGTTACTGTCTTGGTCCGCCCGGGCCCACTGCGCCGGTCGGCGTCGCTTCCTTACCCATGACCGCGGCGGTTTTCTGAAGTCCGTTCAGAAGCGCGAACAGTACAAAATAGGCACCCAGGCCTGCTGCCAAACCGATGGCGTACCAACCGAAGAGGTCCGAGGTGTGCGGATCGAACAGACCAGTTACCGCTCCCCCGCCGATGACCCCTACCACTGCGCCGAGGTCGCTGATACTCGCTTTGTCCGTCGTGCGGATTAGCGTGCGGTAGGTGATGAATCCCACTACTGCGCCGAACAATAGGGCACCGACGGTCATCACCAGAGCGCTGTTGTGGTCCACTTCGCTTATTCCTATCCGTAGGGCACATGACAAAACATCAGATTCGCGGGGCAGCAGGGCGTATACGCGAGGCCCATCAGGTTGCCGCGGCTCAGCAACTGCCATCGTGCTTCGTGTAGCGCTTCACCGACTGTGCAGCCTCGCGTGAGCGCGGTGAGGACCTGCTCGAGGATGTGCCCCGCGAGTCCCTGTTCCAGCGTGATCTCAGAACCGAGGACCCCCGACGCCCCTGCCCAGCGGGTGAATGCGGTGACGAAGTTGTTCAATGTGCCACTGGTGCTTTCGGTGGTATGGCATCCGTTGAGAACGACTAGAGGCGGTCGCTGCGACCAGTGGTCGAGGTTATTCCACAGCGTTGCCCACAGATTCACGTTCTGGGCATAGACCGCCATGTCGCCGAGGGTGAGGAAGCGGTCTGCCCGCCCGCTGCCGAGATCCTCATAGCCACAATGGGTATAGAAGTAGACGATATCGGTGTCGTCGGGATCGAGTGCACGCGCAAGGTCCTCCTCGGTGTCCGTCGGCAGGCGGGCCAGCGTGGAGTGTGCCGGGGACTCCTCGAGTCGCTTGAGATGGCGCTTCGCCAGTCTCTGGTCGAGTGAGCTGTCTGCGGCCATGCCGACGACGAGTTGTGGGGTGCGGCGACGCACGATCGATGTCACATCGCGGCCTACGTCGGGTTGTTGCTCGATAAGACACGACAACCCCCAGAAGCCGAACGGGCAGACGACGTTGCCCTTGTCGTGGTGGTCGTCTTCGTGCGGGCAGTAAGCGGGTACGGGCTGTTGCTGTCCCTCGGGGCCGAACAGCTTCACCGAGGGGCACAGTTCGTACTTGGAAGTGTCGCCCCCGAGCGGCAGGTCGTAGATGATCGACCACAACATCGAGTGCTCGTCGTACTGGTCGTCGACGACCTGCAGGATCGGGGGCCGGCCGTGGGAGCGCGCCTCCTGCCGCAGCAGTCGCGGTAGTCGTCTGGACACCTGTGTGTCCGGACCGCGGGAGGCGAACAGCCGCAAGTAGAGCGCCGACCCTTCGCGGGCGAGCAGTCGAAGGTCGTGCTCGAATTCTGCCGCGGGCTTGCCGAACTGGCGGTCGTATCGGGAGATCTCCCGGTTTCCGCGGACGTCGAAATGTGCCTTGTACAACAGGGTTCGGGCGTTCAACGCTGAGGTGTCTGCGGCGTTCGAGGAGATGGCGAACGGTAGGTCGGCGAAACTGAGGCCGTTGACGACGACCTTCGACGTTGTCGGGGACATGACCACTGAGGCGGTGCGACCGCTGACGGCGTCGATGCCGTTGAACGTGGTGGTGAGGCGAGAAACTGTGTGGGAACTCAGCGGTTCGTCGCCGGGTTCGCCGATGGGCAGTGTCAGTTCCTGCACGTGCACGGCCGTCACCTCGTAGTAGATGACGATCTGGGCGCGCAACGTGCTCGGCGCGTCGGGTGCGACCAGCGCGAAGCGCGCCCACGGGTCGGGCTGGCAATCTGCGCCGTGCTCGTGTCCGAATTCGCAAGTGCACGCGAAGCTGTCGCCATTGCGCGGAACGTAGAACTGAGCGATCGCGGCGTCACGCTTGTCCGACCGCGACAGCACTGCGCGCAGCCACAGCCCGGCGTCGGGCAACGCTTCCGCCGGCCATTCTGCGTCCTTGAAGGCGAGCAGACTGCCCTCGACGTAGTGCCCGACGTTGAGCAGCACTTCGTAGGCGGCTTGGGGTTTCAACGAGTCGGAGTGTGACAGTGGGGTTTCCGTGCCGGACGCGACCACGAGAGTGTTGACGAGACGCGCCTGGGCGTAGGGCCAGCCGACGGGCGCCTCGCCGCCGTAGGCAAGCTCCTGTTGTTGCTGCTGTTGCTGTTGTTGCTCCTGTTGTTGCTGCTGTTGCGAGAGCAACC
>JGI12053J15887_10001147_pt1 | contig 11985 bp, 8 predicted proteins | sample MedBloCAOM1_O3_FD_15887 | JGI IMG/M metagenome (IMG submission 15887)
CGCATGGCGGAACAAGCGCCGTTCTACATTTTCACGGCGTTCGTGTTCGCGTACGGAGTCGGCACATTGAAACTGCCGCGCGACTTCCTGCTGGTCGCGGTACTGAGCGCCGCGGTCGTTTCATTCGTTTCGACCCTCTGCGGCTCAAGCCTCGGCCCGTAACGGACCGTCTTGCCTGCCATCGTGAGCCCGGCCAGATCCGTTGAGGCGTCCGCGAAAGCGCAGCAGCTCTAGTTCCGCGAAACACTGCGCGACGTCCTGCATCGGCACCAAACCGTTACGCACAGCGAACAGCGTGACGGCCGCGGTGTTGTGCAGTTCGAGTTTGCGCATCAGATTGGCGCGGTGCTTTTCCACCGTCTTGACGCTCAGACGCAGCGCCACCGCGACGCGCTTGTTGGACTCCCCCAGCGCGATACGGATGAGGACCTCGCGTTCGCGTTCCGTGATCGCGGGGCAGGGGTCGGCGGGGTCGTTGCGGCGCAGATAACCCGACACGAGCCGCGCGGACACCGGTTTGGAGAAGTACTTCTGTCCGGCCATGACGGCGCGGATCGCCTGCAGCAGTTCCGCACGGCCGGCGTCCTTCAGCACGTAACCATCGGCCCCGGCGCTGAGAGCGAGCTCGATGTACTCGTCGGTGCAGTAGGCGGTGAGCACCAGCACCCTTAGATTCGGGCACGCCGCGCGCAGCTCTTCGATGGTTTCCAGCCCCGAGCCGCCCGGCATGGCGAGGTCGGTAATCACCAGCGTCGGCTTCAACCCCCGGACCGCCCGGACACCCTCCGCTCCGGTGCTGGCTTCGCCGACCACCTTCAGATCAGGTTCCAGGTCGATCAGGGCGCGCAACCCCTCGCGCAGGATCGCATGATCCTCCACCAGCACGACGCTTGCGGCTGTGAACATCGATGCTTCCTCCCGCATTCTTTGGAACGGTTAGGGGAGCCTTTCACCTGCACCTGACCATGCCCTACCATCACGGGCACTGTTCTCGCCTTACATAAACAGGCGTAAGGGTAATGGCGCAGGGTTGCGCGTCAATCCAGTGAAAGTTGCAACACCCTGTAGGCAAACGCCGACGTCACAGCGGGCGCTAGAGGTCCTTGATTCTGCTCGATTTCCAACCCCAAAAGGCGGGTCCCGCCACCAACCTTGGCGTACTTGTTGCCCCGCGGCTGCAACCGGTCGGATCGGGGGAACACCCGATTGTCTCCGGCCATGCCACCCGCTATGCAAGGTCTGCATGCTGGAGTCCATGACGCTCACGGAATGTCGCGGCTGGCTGCCCGCCGGCAAACGCGCGGCGGTGTGTTTCAGTGTCGACGACATCCATCCAGCAACGTCCCGGGACGAATTCGACGCTGGGGGCGACTTGGGTCGTGGGGCGCTTGGGCACGTGGAGCGGCTGCTCGATCGACATCCCCAGCTGCGGGTCACGCTCTTTGTCACACCCGACTGGCGTTTGAGGCGTCTCGTTCCGACCCGCAAGTGGCTTACCCGGGTTCCGCTGCTGCGCGAGCGTATCCACTGGGCCCCTCTAACCCCCAGGGGCCACTTTCGCGTCGATCGCTTTCCGCAGTTCGTCGCTTACCTGAACGCTCTGCCGCGGACCGATTGCGCCCTGCACGGCCTGAATCACGCCCATCCTGGTCCACGCATGGCCGTGGAGTTCCAGGAGCAAACCCGCAGCAGGTGCGGCGCGCTGCTGCGGGAGGCTCGGCGCATCTTCGCGACTGCCGGGCTGCGTCATGTTCAGGGCTTTGCGCCTCCGGCGTGGTACGCCCCGCCTTCCCTGTGCGAGGCACTCAGTGACGCAGACTTCCACTATGTCACCTCGGCGCGTGATCTGGACACTCCGGTGAGCGTCCGAGCCCTGACCAAGATGAGCGGGGTGCACGGCGCCTCCCTCATCCACCCAATGTGGATCGGGTGTGCCTCCAACGACGAGCCCACGAGCGCCACGGCCAGGCCCCGCCGACTGGTGCACTTTACGACGAACTTTCAGGCTACCTCGACGATCGAGCGCGCGCGCGCCATCATCGAGGCTGGCGGGCTGCTCTCGATCAAGGCTCACATCTTCAAGACCGGCGGCGGCATCACGATGCTCGACGGCCTCGATGCCGCGTACTGCGACTATCTCGAACGCATCTGGCGCGAGTTGGACCGCCGCTACGGCGATGCTCTGTGGTGGACCTCGCTTGCGGAGGTGGCCGGCCGATGTCGGGCGACACAGAGCTGAGGATCCTCGTCAACCCCCAGGGAATGGACGCGGACATTGGCGTCGGTTTTCTCGCGCGCTGTTTTGGCGCGCGTTGGACCGAGGCTATGTACCGCTGGTATCTGCAGCGCTCTTTCGGCGGCCAAAGCCCCGATCGTGTGATACTGATGGACGGCGAACGTGTCGTGGCGAGCTGTGGGCTCGCCTATCGGCTGCTGCGAACGCCCGATGGCACGGTGCACCGGGTCAGCGTCGTGGTCGCGGCCTGCACCCTGCCCGGCGAGCGTGGGCGCGGGTGTTACGCGCGCGTGCTGCAGGCGGCGGTTGATCGCAGTGCGCTACGCGCTTGTACGGCGGTGCTCGGATTCGTCACGGCCGACAACCCAACCGGCCGCGGCCTGCGACGGCGGGGGGCCACGGTGATTGCGAGCGCGTACATCACTTCGCAGGGCTTCGCGCGCGTCCCTGGCACCGTCACGTTGCGTCTGTGCCGCGCGAATGCCACGGTCGGGTGGCCGGAGCACGCCGGCGCGCGCCTGCTCAACCCGCCGGTACAGGGGGGCTTTCACTATCCTGACGCGAGTGCTTGGGCGTCGCAGATGAGGGATCGTCCGCATACGGTGCACTCCATGCGTGTCGGAAGCACCTGCCGAGGCCTCATCGAATGTGTCGGGGACACCGATCGCCTGCAGTGGCTCGACGGCGCCCCGCGTGAACGCGTGGCCGCAATCCGCGCCATCGCCACCTACGCACACCGCCGCAGACGCCATTTCTTCATGTACTCGACGTGCCCCGGCGATGCCGCGGTCGCGCGCCGACTCGGCTTGCTCGCGCGCCCGGGATACATGATGGCCCTGGCGTCGGAGACCCGGCACGAGCCCACGGTACGCGGCTGGGCCAATATGTCCTGGCACGTCCAGTCGGGTGATCGGCTGTAGCGCGGCCCCGCAGACCGCGGTCCTCATTGAAACGCTGCGGGCGCTCGCAGCGCAGCTGCTGTGGAGCCAGGGCCTTTGATGGCGAGAGCAGCACCGTCCTCGTGCAACTGGTAGTGGTCGCGGTATAGCCGACGACCCCAGAGCCGCAGCGCCAGCCAGTTACCGAATCCGACAGTGATGGGTGCGACGTGCATCAACACGTAGAGGAAGTACACGGGCACGATCGGTGCGATGTAGCCGCGCTCGCTCTTGGGTACGACCGTGAACAGTGCCAGCGCCCCGAGCGCCAGATAGCTGCCTATCGCTCCCGCGAAGTACACCGGGTTGAGCACCCCAACGTCCGGCAGCAGGTTGAACACGAACAGTTTGTCGAGGATGGCGCCGACGCTCACCAGCAACAGTGCCGCACTCACGATCCTGAGCAGATGCAGACCCAGTCCGAGCACGCCCATATAGGCGATGTAGTTGTACATTGCAAACGGCGTCCGCCGACCGATACGCCACAGCTCGTGGAAGTGCCGCGTGTAAACCCTGAGCAGCCCGTAGTACCAGCCGACCCGCTGCGAGAACCAGTGACGCACTGAGCCCGGCCCCTCGGTGCTCACCACCAGGCGCCCGTCATAGTAGATGCGCTCTCCATCGCGCAGCAGGATCACCGCATTCTCGAGATCCTCGGCGTATATGGACAATGAGTGCTGATTGAGTGCGTGTTCGAGCGCGTCGCGTCGATAAATGGACACTCCGGACGTGACACCGAAATCGGCAAGACTTCGCCGGCCGACTACGAACGCCAGGGTGTACTCCAACGCCTGAAACCGCGCCAGAAACCCGTCCCGTTCGATCGCCACGCGCGGGCACGCTGCCGCCGCCCCCGACAGCTGCAAATCGGCAATGATACGCTCGAGCTCGACCGTGCTGCCCTCGTGCCGACCGCAAATCCTGACGTCCGGATCGATGACCATGATGGTCTCGATGCGTGGCGGCAGCGTCGTGAGCAAGTGACGCAGTGCGCCAGGCTTGTGACGGTTCACCTCCTCATCGAGACACCGCCAACCGGCCTGGGTCAGGCGTTTCGCGGTGTTATCGGTGGAACCATCGCTGATGAGCCAGACGTGATCACGATACGGTTGCAGCCGCTCCATGAAATCCTCGAGGCGATCCTCGAGATTGAATATCGAGGCGACGATCGCGTACGGCCGAACGGGCACCGCGCCGGTGCGGCTGTGCCGAGCGGCGGCGAGATCAATCGACAGCTGGCGCATTTCGCCGCGGCCGAGCTCGGAAGCGGCCGCGGTATGTCGCCGATGCACATAGAGCCGCAGCCCAAAATCGAGCGCATCCGTGAACACGATCAGATTCGCCAATCCGTAGATCAGTAACGAGAAGTCGTCCTGATCATTGACCGCTGACAGCGCAATCCATCCCGCCAGCAGTACGCACACGCTGAGCGGCGCGAACAGACTCCAGGGGCGCCTGGTATTCAAGCGCTCGCGACGGCGCTCTCCGCTACCGCCCGCAGTGCGGGCCTGCGCAGTGCGCACGACCATCGGATTGGGTTTAATGCGGCGCAATTTTCAGCCCGCCACGTTCCCGCTCGGGGACCTCATCGTCGCTTGTGTTCTCCGCATTCATGTCGGCCGGCAGTACCAGGGTCGGTGAATCCGGCAGCACCAAGGTGTCGCCCGCGCTGGGGCCCTTGCCCTGCCCCAGGGCTGCGCGGACTGTCGGCACGGCCGGCGACGGGCCCACGTAATGGCGCAACTGCTCCAGGGCCTGCTCAGCTTCCACGGGTGCGGAGAAGAAGTTTCCCTGACCGAAATTGCAACCCATCTGCAGCAGAGCCTGCGCAGCCGCCTGCGTTTCGACAACCTCCGCCACGGCGCGCAATCCCAGGCTCGACGCCATCTGCAGAATCGCCGACGTGATCGCATTGTTGGCGCGCTCCGATCCGGTGCGCTTGACGAATGGACGATCGATCTTCACGTAATCGAACGGGAACAACTGCAAGTAGCTGAGCGATGAATAGCCGGTGCCGAAATCGTCCAGCATCAGTTCAATACCCATTCTATGCAGCCCCTCAAGAACCTCGCGTGCCGTGCTCACGTTGCTGATGAGACCGCCTTCGGTAAGCTCGAACTTCAAATGCCCGGGTGGCGTGCGGGTATCCTCGAGGACACGCGCGACGTAGTCCCGTAGCCCCGGATCGCGCAGTACCGCCGCGGAAAGATTGACGCTGATGTAGAAGTTCACGGGCTGCGGCAGGCGCCTGCGCCACTCGGCCGCGAGTCTGCACACCCGCTGAATGATCCAACGCGTTACCGGGACGATGACTCCGGCCTCTTCAGCGATGCCAAGGAACTCCTTGGGCGCCAACAGGCCTTCCACCGGATGCCGCCAGCGCAGCAGAGCCTCCGCGCCCACGACGCGGGGGCCGTGCAGATCAACGATGGGTTGGAAGAGCAGGCGGAACTCGTTACGCTCGAGAGCAATATGCAGATCGGCCTCGAGACTGACCAGGCTTACGGCAGCACCGCCCATGCCCGGCGTGTAGGCAACGCTGACCTGATTCTGCTGCCGCTTGGCGACCGACAGGGCTACGTCCGCCTCACGCAGCGCGTCCTCGGCGCGCTGCAGACCCGAGTCGATCCAGGTAAAGCCCATTCGCGTGGCGATCTTGATGCGGTGCTGGCGCAGCGCGAACGGCTCCTGGCGTACGTTGAGAAGCTCGGTGGTGATCGTGTATGCGGCTGCGCTCGACTCCACCTCGTACACCAGCACCGCCAGCTGCTCGCTCCCCCAACGCGCCAGCACATACTGCAGGCCCTCGAGCGCCTTGGCAAAGCGCTGTGCCGCCTGCAGCATCAGTTCATCACCGGCGGTGTGGCCCAGCGTGTCGTTGATGAGCGTGAAGCGGTCAATATCGATAAGAACAATCGCAATGCGCTGCCGGCGCCCAGTGCGCAACTCGCGCAGGGCTCGATCGAGTTGATCCATGAAGTAGCGGCGATTCGGCAAGCCGGTGAAGGGGTCGTGGTAGCGCGCATGCTCGAGGCTCTTCTGCAGAGTCTGATGCTGCTCGATCTCCGCGACCAGGCGCTGATTGGCCCCGTGCAAGCGTCTGCGTGCGGTCGCGAGCGCGGCTTGCGTGCGGCTCAATGTATGTGTCAGGTCGTGCGTGCCGAAGGCNAGTGCCCAGGCCAGCACCACGACCAGACCGATTTCCGTGGCAAGATCCCGTGCCGGGTACCAGCCGGTCCGCGGGCGGACGGCGAGCTCGAGATAGGCGGAAGGAGATGCCGCCGACAGCGGGCCAGGCGGGTGAATCACGCTCGTCATCGCTTCAGTCAGGGTGCCGGGACGAGAGTTCAGGAATACTCGCGGCTCGTGACTAACCGGTTCACGCTGAAACAGCTCGAAGTCGTATCCCTCATTTACCAGTCGTCCGAAACGCGCCTCCACCAACAGCGCGTCCAGACCCTCGTAAACCACCGAGCGCGCGCCAGCGGTCGCGCTGCCCTTCGCCGACCGTAACTCGATGGGCACCTGCGCCGCGACCAGCCATTGACTGCCGTAGCGAACCGGGCCGAACGTCCCTGCCGCCGCGCGCGCTGCGGCGTCGGTCGACGCCCATTCGCTCGCCAGGTCACGGGCAACGGCCAGCTCGGCGTCGGGTGCGCGCAGCAGGCTGCCCGTGGCTGTCATCCAGAACGCATCGCGACCCGGGATTGCGGAGCCGGGCGGCACGGGGCGCGTGCCGTCTCCAAGGATGTTGCTGGCACGCCGCGCCTCGGCGCGCGCACGGTCAGTGAGTGCTTGCAGCTGCGCTTCGATCAGGTGCGCATGACGCGCTACGGCACTCTGGGCCGCAGTCCGCATCTGTGCAGCGCGCTCGTGCACGCTGAGCGTGATGAGGCGCGCACCCGCAAGAACCACCACCGCGGCGACCGCCATGGCCGGCACCCAGTGTGAATAGCGTTTCAGTTCGCTCGATCTCATTTGGGTTACCCGCCTGCACGGAGGTGAACGGTGCACGCCAGCGTGACGGTGGTGCGCTTGGTCCCGGCCACATCCTGGTAATCGCCGACCAGCAGCCAGTCGGTGCGCCCCACGGGCTTGCCAATGCCGGCGAAACCCTCCTTCAGCGACGGGCCGGGTTGCACCACCTGCCCGAGCAGGTTAAAAACGGCCGGTGCGGCTGGGCCCCACACGACTCCGGCCAGTGCGCTGAGACCCTTCGCGCTGTAGTCAAGGCGCACCGTGGTGAGCTTCGCTCCAAGATTGCCCCCCAACGAGTGTGCGTACGAGACTGAGGCCAGCAGCTGTGGCGTGACACCGAACGACAGGCCCACTTTCGGCAGGTTGCCATGGCTCGTATCGATATCGATCCGGCGCTCCTCGAGCTGCACGGACAGCCGCGGTGTGAGCGAACCGAGGACGCCGGCGGCCGCCAGCGAGTAGTGGAAGGCGTGCGTGCCGATGTCGCCGGCGCCTTCGTGAGCCTCGGCGTACAGGTGCGCCTTGTGGTCAGCCGGTCCAAACGCGAGGGAGCCGCTGAACACACCCGTGGTCCAGTGCGCGCTCGCGATCTGCTGATAGTCCGCTCCGGCACCAATCACGGCGTCAGCAGTGATGCTACCCACCCAGGTCGCGGAGCCGCCGCCACCGCCGCTTCCTCCCGTGAGCGTCGACCCGTCCGTGCTCAGCACCAGGCGCTGGTCCATAGCTGCAGCCGCGCCCGCCGGTGCCGGCGGCTGCTGGGCCGTGGCGACCTGGCAGCTAAGCACCCCCAGAGCCAGGCAGGCCGTGATAGCACGGGCTCTCATGGCCGCTCCACCACTGTGGTAGAACCGACCGGAGTTTGATCCGCCGCGGCCACCCGCGCCACCGGCAGGAATGCGATGACGTACAGCCGCGCATCCTCGCCAGGCAGCGGCACCGATGAAGTGGTGAGCTGGTACACGCGCCGCATTACGGTCACGTGCATCTTGCGACGCCCGCTCAGCCCTGGATCCCACCAGCGCGTCCCCGAGTCGAATTGCGGCAGCAGGCGCGACACGTCGGCACCGACTTGCGTCCCGGAAAAGAGCGCGCGGGCGGGTCTGTTGAAGGCCAGAACGCGCCCCTGAGAGTCCGCGACCAGGGCAGCGTGCTCAGCCAGGTCGAGCGCGGCCTTCACGCACAGGGCCTCGGTCGTGTCATTGACCACGACCAGGGCAAGGCGGCGCCCGTTCTGCGCCAGGTGCTGCACGCGCACCTCGGTTGCCAGCAGTTGATCGCCCAAGCGAACCATGCTCTGTGGTTCCACGCCACCCGCGCCGTCGATCAATTGCTGCACGGCCTCCGGGTAGGAGAAGTGGATCGCCTGGAAGAAGTCGCGGCCAACGACCGACTCATCACCGCCGAAAAACTTCGCCACTGCGGGCGCGCTTGCGCAAATGACTTCATGCGCCTCGGCATCCAGCAGGACTGCCGGCAGCGGTAGCTGGTCCACCAGCGCGGACCACAGCGCCTGGCTGCGCACCGCCTCGGCGCGGGCGGCCGCAACCTGTCCACGCAGTCGCTCGAAGATGCTACCGAGATACTCCGAGGCGACCGCGCACGCGAACAACATGATCACGAACGCTTCGAGCAATACCACGAAGTACGCCGAGGGCGCGTAGAAGCCCGTGAACGGCAGACTCCCGGCACCCGTTGTCCTGACGAGGGCACCGCCCAGCCAGTCCACTGTCGCGCTCAGTCCCAAGGGTACATACCAGCGCAACTCGGGTGCCTGGCTCGCGGCCACCAGTGCCACCATGACTGCAGCCAGCGTGGCCACGAAATACGGTTGCCAGCGCGAAAGAAAAATCGCGCCGATGACCGGCAGCGCGAACACCATGAGAAAGAGCGGGTTCTGCACACCGCCGGCGTGCTGCCAGATGAACGCCACCGCGATGACACCGAGCGCGTGCAGAGCCGAGAGCGTCCGCGTGAGCCGAATCGGATTGCGGGTCGCCCGACTGGACAAAGCGGTGAAGCCGAGGTGGATTGCCCCGAGAATCAGCAGTCCCACCCCCGTGGCCGCAAAGTCGATCTCCAGTCCGCTGACGAACCACGGCAGCGCGATCGCCGGCACGATGGTGAATATCGTCAGTAGCCAGGTGTCGTCGAGCGGATGAATGCGCGGGTCGTGCCAGGGGAGCCCCGACAGCAGCTGTGTCCCGTGGCTGTCATTCATTGCTGTCGCGCCCCCGCAGGCACCGGGGTGTTTTCGACTTGCAGTGCATCGGCGCGGAAATTGTTGCCTTCGAGGAATGGCTGCGCGCGCACGTTCTGACCACCGGGTTGCTGGTAATCCACCACGTGCAGAGCGAACAGGTGTGGTTGCAGCACCTGGTTGCGTCGCAGGATCGGTGAATCTCCGATTATGTCGATGCCGTTGAACTTCGGCTCGATGATGGTGTTTTCAACGGCAGTGCTGGGGTGAAGCGGATCGCCGAGCACGAAGGCAATACCGTAGCCGCAGTTGTGCACACGGTTGGCGCGCAGGAGGGCATTGGCCGAGCTACGGACCATGATGGCGTAGGTCGTAAGGTGCTCGAGCTCATTGCCGTCGATGATGGCATCGCGGGCATTTTCCGCGATTATGCCCATCGGCGCCTCTCCGCCGATGTGGTTGCCGCGAATCACCGCGCCGGCACCGACCAGGTGGACCGCGCCATCGGGCGCATTGGCGAAGTCGTTGCGTTCGACGAGTATCGCAACGTTGCCTGCTATGACGCCGCTACGAGCGCCGTTGAAGTGGTTGTCGCGAACGTCGATGGTGCCGCCGCCCCTGGCGCCCGCTTCACCGCGCACTGCCCACACACCCGCCACCTTGGCCTGCGTGAAGGTGTTGCCGGCCACTACCGTGTCGCGGTTCGGGGCGGTGAAGCGCACTCCGACTCGGACGTTCGCGAAGCGATTGTGCTCGAGGAGGACGTTGCTGGCGTTCTCTGCAACGTCCACGCCGACGTCACAGGATTGAATGGTGCTCGACTGCAGGTGGAAATGCGCAGCGCGCAGCAGGATGGCCGCCGCCGGGCAATTGCGCAGCAGCAGGCCTTCGAGCGAGGTGTTAGCGCCCGTGACGTCGAACACGGGTTCACCGGCAAGTGCCTGCGCGTCGATCTCGACGCCAGGCGGTTGGCCGATGATCCGCACGCCGTGCAGATTCATGAGCGGCGGCAGCGCCGTCTTGAGCGTAATGCTCTTCGTCTTGATCAGGACGTTCGCCTTGCCGGTGGCTGCGGCGACGATGAACAACGCTTCCCGCAATGTGCCCGGACCCAGGTCATTCGGGCTCGTGACATTGACCGTCAGCGTGCCGGCGGCCTGGCCGGGCGCCGCCGCCTGTCTGGAGTGGTACGACCAGCCCAGGAAGGCAAGAACTCCGAGCAGAAGGAACGTGCCTGTGGCAAGCGCAATCCGTTGGTTAGTATTCATATGGGTCTCGCGCGCTCCAGAATGAAGACCGCGTGCCACGAACGCTCGACCGCTCTGCGGCCGAATAGCACGTCGATCGGGATCGACAAAGCAGTGACGACTGCGAGGGCTGCCGTGCGCAGCCGCTGCGACAGCCGCGGCAGGTAGGGCCACAGCCAGGTCTTGAAGGGAGCGGGGTCGACCCCGCTAATCGCCCGCACACGCAGGCCGCAGTCGGCGAACAGTCGCAGGTAGGCGCTGCGCTGGCGCGCTCGGAAGATCGAGCTGTCGCAGTTCTCGACTGCGCGATTCGGTGCCGCTTCGAGCAGAATTACCGTACCGCCCTCGGCCAAGTGCGCAACCATGCGCTGCATGGCATGGCGCAAGGCCTGCGGGTCGAGAATGTGCTGCAGAACCGTGACGCCCAAAATAAGATCGAACCGCTGGCCGGCATCGAGCAGCGCCAGATCCTGCACCAGGAATCGACAGCGCTCTGCGACACCCTGCGCCGCAGCGCGCTGCTTGGCCTGAGCGATCATGGTGGGACTCAGATCGATACCCGTCACCCGGGCGCCCCGGGAAGCGAGTTCGCGACTCCAGCGTCCGACTCCGCAGCCGACGTCCAGCACCCTCGTGCCCGGGCGCACCCGCAGCCACGGTTCGAGGGCCAAACGCTGACAGGAATCAACCACCCGGTTATAGAACGCGGGCATTCCGTACGAACACACGGCCGCGAGCCCGTCACCCTCGGTTGCAAAGCGACGTGCGCGCTCTTCCCAGTAGACTCCGGGCTGGCAGGAGGAGCTCATGCGGTTGCGACTCTGGGCGCGGCGACCGCCCGGTGTGGTTGCGGAAGCCTCGCGGCGAACTCCTCGCGCACTTCCTCCTCGTCCGCAATCGGCAGTCCCTGCTCGGCCATGGCCTGCAAGGAGGACTGAATCCACAGCAGCGAGCGCAGCCGGGACGGCAAATGCGCGGCGCGCGGCTGAAGCTGCAGCAACGACTCTTCGAAGTCGCGCTCGATGCGAGAACGGAATCACATAGGGATACATACCGACTTCGCACCCCTGCCGCAACCAGTGATAGGCCTCGCGCAAGGTCGCGGCAATGTCTGCGAGCGTCGCGCGCGGTGAGCTCAGGATCAGATCCAGAAACGGCGTGATACCCAGCTCCAGGGCTGATGTCAGTGTCGGCCGGATGTGGTTGTAGATCTGGGCTTTGTTGAATTCGCTGAGTACGTTGCGCGAAAAGTTCTCAATCCCGAAACCGAGCACCCGGAATCCGGCCTGCCGCATGGCCGCCAACCGCTCGGGCGACATGGCGTCAATCCGATTGGTGCTGATGAACTGCAGCTCGCGCGGCAGGGTGCCGCTGTCCTTGGCGGCA
>JGI12053J15887_10001148_pt1 | contig 11983 bp, 13 predicted proteins | sample MedBloCAOM1_O3_FD_15887 | JGI IMG/M metagenome (IMG submission 15887)
GGAGGGCTTCTCGCCTACGGCATCAATTTTGCCGACATGGACTACCGTGCGGCTGCCTTCATAGACAAGATTCTCAAGGGAGCGAAGCCTGGCGATCTGCCGGTCGAGCGTTCGACCAAATTCAACGTGATAGTCAATCTCCAAACCGCCAAAGCACTCGGCATCACGCTTCCAACCTCGATTCTTCTGCGCGCCGACGAGGTCATCGAATGAAGCGGCGGGAGTTCATCACGCTGCTCGGCGGCGCGGCGATGGCGTGGCCGCTCGCGGCGCGGGCGCAGCAGCCGGCGACGCCGGTGATCGGATTCCTCAGCACCCAATCGCCTGACGGGTTCACGGATCAATTGCGCGGATTCCGCCAGGGCCTGAAAGACACCGGTTATGTCGAGGGCGAGAACGTGGCGATCGAATACCGCTGGGCGGAGGGTCAATTCGATCGACTTCGGGAGCAGGCGGCCGAATTGGTGCACCGGCGGGTCGTCGTTATCGCCGCGACCGGCGGCGTTCCTTCGGTATTGGCGGCCAAGGCGGCAACCACGATGATCCCAATCGTCTTCGTCGCCACCGACGACCCGGTCAGGCTCGGTTATGTCGCCAGCTTGGCCCGGCCCGGCGGCAACCTGACAGGCATCAATATTTTCAATGTCGAGTTGGTCGCAAAGCGGCTGGAACTCCTGCGTGAGCTGGTGCCCGGAGCGACTCGCGTGGCCGTGCTCGTCAATCCGGCAAATACTTCCAATACCGAAACCACGTTGAGAGACGTAGAAGCGGCTGCCCGCGCCATGGGACTGCAAATCCAGGTCCTCAACGCCAGCACCAGCCGCGAGATCGGTGCGGCCTTTGCGACCTTCGCGCGCGAGCGGCCCGACGCGCTTTTCGTCGGCGTCGATCCCCTATTCAACAGCCGGCGTTTGCAATTGGCCCTCTTGGCGGCCCGCCACGCGGTCCCTGCGGCATATCCAACGCGTGAAAATGCCGAAGCCGGCGGGCTGATGAGCTACGGGGCAAGCGTGACGGATGGCTATCGCCACGTCGGCGTCTATACCGGCCATATCCTCAAGGGCGCGAAGCCGGCGGACCTCCCGGTCGTGCAGCCGACCAAGTTCGAGCTGGTCATCAACGCGGAGACCGCCAGGATACTCGGCCTCGACATGCCCCCCACGCTGCTCGCCCGAGCCGACGAGGTGATTGAATGAAACGGCGCGAATTTATCACGCTGCTCGGCGGTGCGGCGGCGGCGTGGCCGATCACGGCGCGCGCGCGGCAGTCGGCGATGCCGGTGGTTGGGCTACTCAGCGCCACGTCGCCTGAGGCGAACGCGGACGTTGTGCATGCACTTCGCCAAGGCCTCAAAAACGTCGGCTATGTCGAAGGCGAGAACGTGGCAATCGAATACCAATGGGCCGAGAATCAAATTGACAAACTACCGACCCTGGCTGCGAATCTGGTTCGCCAGCAGGTGGCGGTGATCGTCGCAATCGCCAGCAGCGCCGCTCTCGCGGCCAAGGCCGCAACGGCGACTATTCCGATCGTCTTTTTCACAGGCGGCGATCCCATCAAACTTGGCCTAGTCGCCACCTTCAATCGGCCGGGCGGGAACGTGACGGGGGTGAGCACACTTAGCAACGAGCTAGTGGCAAAGCAGTTGGAATTGCTGCATGACTTGGTGCCCCAAGCTAATCTTTTCGCTTTTCTCGTGAACCCGAGCAATCCAATTGCCGAGACCGATGTGAGAGACATGCAAGAGGCGGCGCATGTGCTCGGGCTGCACCTTTTTGTCCTCAACGCCAGCACCGAACGCGATTTTGAGATGGCATTCTCGATGCCGACTCAACGGCGAGCGGGCGCGCTTCTGATCGCAACCGATCCGTTCCTCAACAGCCGCATCGAACAACTGGTCGCGCTGGCGGCGCGCCACTCATTGCCGGCGATGCACGCTCGGCGCGAATTCGCCGCAGCCGGCGGCCTGATAAGCTACGGATCGAGCCATACCGATGTGTTCCGTCAAGTGGGCATTTATGTCGGCCGTATCCTCAACGGGGAAAAGCCGGCGAACCTGCCAGTGATGCAGCCGACGAAATACGAGCTTGTGATCAATCTCAAGACCGTGCAGACGCTTAGACTTGACATTCCGCCGACGCTGCTCGCCCGTGCCGACGAGGTGATCGAGTAAGGGAGCGCGACTCCTGCACCGATCGTGAACGGAAGCGTCGCTGAGGGAGCAATATGATGGAAGATCGGTTCCTCAAGCGGCTGCGCAAGAAAGCCCGGAAGGGACTGCGGGGTTGGCCGCTTGCGACGGTTGCATTCTATGGTCCGAACCTCAGCCAAGCGACGAAGGTCACCGTTGGCATCGTGCCATCCGAAAATGCAGATGTGAAAGAGTTGCGCGACTGGAAGGTGGATCGCGGCGATATCCGTGCCGACCCCGGTATCGCCCAGGAGATATTGGAATTTATCGAGCAGCATCGAGTGTTATCGGTCGCGATGACAGACTCCATAATCGGCTGCCCTCATCAAGAAGGAATCGACTACGAAGGCGAATGGTGTCCAGCTTGCGAGTTTTGGCACGGACGAGATCGCTTTACGGGGCAGACGGTCAATTAGATTCTCGCTGCTCGTACCGACGAGGTGGTCGCGGGCCGATCATCGGCACAAGGGTCGTTATGCGTATGTCCCTTGCAATTGCGGGCGCGGGGTATAACCGTTTCGGCGGCATTTCAGAGAGGAACGTCATGAAACGTCCCCGCCGACATTTTCTGCATCTGGCAGCGGGCGCTGCCGCTCTTTCAGTCGTACCGCGCATCGCACGGTCGCAAAGCTATCCGACGCGGCCAGTGCGATGGATTGTTGGGTTTCCGCCCGGCGGCGGTGCTGACACTGTAAGCCGGATTGTGGGGCAATGGCTGTCGGAGCGGCTCGGTCAGCAGGTCATTATCGAAAATCGCCCGGGGGCAAGTACGAACATCTCTGCCCAAGCCGTGATCAATTCGCCGCCCGACGGGTACACCCTGCTGTTCTATGGGGCGTCGACCCTCATCAACACGATCATGTTTCCCAACCTACCATTCGACGTGCGTCGAGATATCGCGTCAGTTTCAGGTCTCGTCGTTTACCCCATGGTGTTGGTTGCGAATCCATCGGTCCCTGCCAAAACCGTCGCTGAGCTGATAGCCCACGCCAAGGCAAATCCGGGCAAAGTCACCATGGCCTCGTTTGGAACCGGCTCAGCTTCGCACTTGGCAGGCGAGCTGTTCAAGATGATGGCCGGGATCAACTTAGTCCATGTCCCCTATCGCGGCAGCGCGCCCATGATGACTGATCTAGTCGCTGGGCAAGTGCAAGTTGGATTCGATGTGATGGTAACATCGCTACCGCACGTGCGCACCGGCGCGCTTCGGGCGCTCGGCGTAGCGGGCAGCAATCGATTTGACATGCTCCCGGACGTGGCGACTATCGCCGAGACGGTTCCGGGGTACGAGGCCAGGACGTGGGCAGGAGTTGGTGTGCCAAAAGGCACGCCCGCGGAGATTATCGCACGCCTCAACCGCGAGATTAATGCAGGCCTTGCGAACCCAGCCATCAAGTCACGGCTCGCCGAGCTCGGCACCATACCCATGATATTCACCGCCGCGGAGTTCGGCGCTTATATCGCGGCTGAATCGGAAAAATGGGCAAAGGTGATCCAGTTCGCGGGCATCAAGCCGGAGTGATCCGGCCTGACTACGTCCCGTTAGGCGAATGGCGGCAATGACCGCTATGGCACCTTCGAGCCGTGCACCGATGTCCCCTCGACGGCCGCTTTCGGGTAAACCGGACATTGAGCCGACATCGCACTAGGGCCGAGTTTGACCCGACTCGGACATGGGGCGTCACCCAACAAGCCCCCCGCGCCCCTTTATAAAGTGCTAGTCTTCGCCATTAACGTCTTCTCCTTAGCCTGGGGTTGTCGATGAGGCGGCGCGAATTTCTTGGTGGGCTCGGCGGCGCCGCGGTTGCGTGGCCGATTGCGGCGCGCGCGCAACAACCCGACCGGGTAAGGCGCATCGGCGTGCTCCAGGCGATCAATGAGAGCGATCCGGAAGGGCAGCTACGTAAAGCCCCATTCGTCCGCGGCCTGCAAAAGTTCGGCTGGACAGAGGGCGCCAATGTGATGATCGATTATCGCTGGGGGGACGACGACGCCGACCGCATTCGCCTTTACGCGACCGAACTCACCAGCATGCGGCCAGACGTGATTTGGACTAGCGGTGCACTGCCGTTGCTGGCGCTAAAGCGGGCGACCCGCACCATTCCGATCATCTTCACGCAGGTCTACGATCCAGTCGGCAGTGGGTTCGTCGCGAGCCTGACCCGGCCTGGCAGCAACATCACCGGATTCACGTTGGGCGAGTTCTCCATGGGCGGGAAGATACTGGAGGTGCTCAAGGAGGTGGCGCCCCAGGTGAGCCGTGTGGCGGTCATTCTGAATCTTGATCAGCCGCCTCATGTCGCGTTGTGGCGCGCAATCGAGGCGACAGCCGCGTCGTTTGGGGTGCGCTTGACTCCGACGGACGTGCAAGGTCCTGCCGAGATCGAGCGCGCGATCGAAGCTTTCGCGCGTGAGCCGAATGGAGGCCTGATTGTGCTACCGGGTCCCATCGCCATTGCTCATCGGGAACTAATTTCCGCGCTGGCGGCCCGACACCGCCTTCCTGCTGCCTACCCATTTCGGTTCTTCGTCACTGCCGGTGGTCTGGTATCGTATGGCGTAAACCCCGCCGACCAATCTCGGCAAGCGGCCGGTTACGTCGATCGCATCCTCAAGGGGGAGAAGCCCGCCGACCTGCCGGTTCAACAACCGACCAAGTTCGAGCTTGTAATCAACCTCAAGACCGCGAAGGCGCTGGGGCTCGAAATTCCAGCGATACTGCTCGCGCGCTTCGACGAGGTGATTGAATAATTCTTGCTACTTCCGGATTTGGCACGAACCTGCCGATCCGGAATGTCCGCTTTCACGGCGAGTCTTGGAGGGTAAGCGGACGTGCCACGGAGATCGCGAAAGCGACGTTCATGACCCGAAGCGGACTCTCATCGGCCGTCGCCCCACAGCAACTGTTCGCCGCCGAACCCGTTGGCCTTTTAAGATGACTGTGGCGCGGCTGCCACTCGGATCGGAAGTTTTCTGGCATGGCTGCATATGGCGCCGACTCTGTGTTGCCGACCAACTTGTACCGGCTCATAGTCGCGGATGTTGAGCCGGGGGGCTCGCATGCAAAAGCTCGGCATTTTTGCTGCAGTGATCCTCGCAGCCGCTGGCGTCTGCTGCGAACTGGAGGCGTGGGCCGCCGACACCGTCCCGACCGGGGCTTCGGCGGCAACGGCAGCTTCCGCGCCCAAGACGTGCACAGGCCTGTGGGACTTCATTGACACGGACTGCCAACTGACCTGGCGCGGCATCACGGTCTACGGCACGATTGACGCGGGGGTCGGCTGGCAGAGCCACGGCGCGCCGTTTGACTCACGGTCCGCGCCCGGATCCTCATACATAATCCAGAGACAGAACAGGTCGTCGATGTGGGTTGCCGCACCCAACGCGTTGAGCAATTCAACCATTGGAATCAAAGGAACTGAGCCCATCGGCGGGAATGTCTCGCTTGTCTTCGCTCTGGACGCAGGCTTCGACCCGTATTCCTTCCGATTCTCCGATGGACCGGCATCGCAGGCTGCGAACGCCGGCGTCCCCCAAAACCTGCAAACCGGCCACGCCGGTTCGAGCCGGGCGGGGCAGTGGTTCAACGGCCAAGGCTATGTCGGCGTCAGTTCGCCGACCTATGGCACGCTGACGGTCTTCCGGCAGAACGCGCTGACTTACGACGGCGTCCTCGAGTACGATCCCTTTGGCGGCTCCTACGCCTTCTCGCCCATCGGCTTTCAGGGAATAACCTGCGGCGGCGGCAATACCGAAAACTGCAGATACTCGACGTCACTGAAATATCGGCTCAAGGTCGGCCAATTCCGGGTGTCGGCGCTGTGGCAGTTCGGTGGTTACGAGCAGAACAACGCCTCCAACGGCGCCTATCAGTTCGGGGTCGGCGCTGATATTCCCAATTTGGCCAACGGTGTGCTCTCGGTCGACGCAATTTACAGCTATATCAGAGACTCCGTTGGGCTCTCGCTCGGGCCCGGAAGCACCGACGTAAACGGGGTGCCGATCCCCCCGTTTCTGCCGCAGACGTTCACGGCAACGATCTCCGACAATAGGGCCGTCATGCTGCTGGCCAAATACACCAACGGACCGCTGAAGCTGTACGCCGGTTACGAGCATATCCGATTTATGGCACCAAGCGATCCACAGACCGTTTTTACCGATATCTCGGGAGACCTTCTTTGTATAAACTGTCAAGCCTTCAACAATACCACCATCACCAATACCGCGTTCGGTGTGAACGGTCTTGGCGATAAGATTTTGCAGATCGTATGGACCGGGGCAAAATACGCCGTTACCGACCAGTTGGATGTGATCGCCGCCTATTACCAGTACATCCAGAATTCCTTCTTCGGCACCGCTGCCAGAGGGCCTGCGCCCTGCTCGGGCGCCGAGCACCCGCAATGCGCCGGTACCTTCTACGCGATCTCTGCCGCTGTCGATTGGAAGTTTGCGCCGAAGTGGGATCTCTACGCCGGCTTCATGTTCTCACAAGTGAATAGCGGATTGGCGAACAACTTTCTCCAGCGCAACAACATCGATCCTACGGTCGGGTTGCGCTTCCGCTTCTGAAAGCTGGCTACGACCTATCTGTGGGCTGTGCTTCGGACAGCGGCGCTGACCTAGATTACCCTGCGAGCCGAGCACGACGGGCCAAGGAGGCCTTGTGCCGGTCCGGGCCGCAGCGGGATTGAGGGTGGACCAAGGACGGCACCGACACTGGGCCGACAGCGCCCGCGTTGGCGACTGGAGCAAAGTGTGAGTCCGCTGTTGGGAATCGCACTGAGCTTTACCGGTTTTGGACCCCAAGGCGACATTGACAGGCTCAATCCCACCAGCGCTCAACCGAGCAAAGCTATTGCAACGTTCGTCGGTACTCGGCCGGCGTCATGCCCGTGGCTCGCCGGAACGCGCGGGTGAAGCTCGATTGCGAGGAAAACTGGCAATTGAAGGCGATCTCCGAGAGCGATGATCCCGTCGCGATCATTGCCCTCGCGGTCTCCAGCCGCCGTCGGCTGACGTAGCGATTCGGAGGCACGCCCGTGGCGGCCGCAAATGCGCGGGTGAAATGAAACACGCTGAGACACGCGACCTTGGCAAGGTTGGAGACGGTGATGTCTTCAGCGAGATGTTCTTCGACGTATGCGAGAACACGCCGCAACCTGCCGCCATCCAGTCCATGTCCCGACCCTATCGGCGATCGAATGAGTTCCGTCTCGGAGTGCGAGTGCGCCAGCCGTGCCGCGAGCATCAGCGACGACGTTTCCACGAGCATGCGGCCCGCGGCGGTCGGACTCATTATCTCCGACAGCACTGACAGGCCGATCTGGTTGATGAGTTCGTCCCGCACACCACAAGATTGACGGATGGAATGTCCGGATACTGCCGGCAGATTGTAATCGTCCATCAGCGGCGCAAAGGCGACGGTGGGCACGTATAAGTGTAAGGCCTCCACCTTCGCCGAGCCGATACGGGCCTCGTCGCACGTGCGTCCGATCGGCCTCAAGTGAATCGAGCCGGTTGTCGGCCGCGTAGACTGCCAGCTTCCGGCGAATTTATACGCCAGGAGCCCTTCTTAGGCGCAAAAATAAGGTGGTCGTCCCGCTTGTCGGTCGAGTTGACGCCAAAAACCTGTCGAAAGAGCAAGATTGAAACGCCGACGAAAGCAAGGAACCAAACAGTCGAGGCAATACCGGGACGCTTCATTTTTTTTTCCTCTTCTTCGGTCTTGTTGTGAATTGTCCGCTGTAAGCGTCCGCCTGCCGCGTCCGTGATCTTCACGCGCGCGATCTCGATCGACTTGCCGCCCGCGACCATGCGCTCGGCGGATGCTGCCGCGAGTCCGTCGCGGATGAGATCGACCATTAGGTTGGCGCACGCTTAAGGCGGTCACTGAGCTTCCATCCGGCAAAAAGCGCCGCCCCAAACAGCCCGAGTTCAAGCAGGTTCCCTAGTGTGGCGGTCAACCCGTGGGAATCGGCAAACGCTTTCCAGAGCGGAACTCCACCAGCGATCAAAACAACGCTGCCAAGAAGAAATCCGAGGAAGTGCGCGCGGCCATCGGGGGTGGTTTGCTTTCCTCGGACGACGTGCCATGTGGCCACGGCTGCAAGGACGCTGAGGACGATCATGCCCCATCCGTAAGCTGTGGTGATCGAATCACGTTCCACTTCGGCACCGCGCCCGTAATGTACCGTGTAGGGGTCAACATCTAACCATACTGGCACGCCTACTTTTTCACCCAAGATCGATGCAACCAGGAGAAGGGCAAAGAACGCCATTGTAGCGACTGCCCACGCCAAGATGGTTCGCAATTTACTTGTGCCCATCAGACTGTCCGGGTTGTTGGAAGCACATTCCACGCCTTCGGCGCCGCAGCTGGCGAGAGTTCAAGTCCACGGCGGCGGTCGGGCTTGGGAAGGCGGCGCGCTCGCGGACGCGGGGTCATCGGCCGCCGCTACCGCTGCGCAGGCAATAGCTGCCCGACGATGTCCATCCATGCGGGCATGAGCCGCTCGGTCCTTGCGGCTGCGGTTGCGGTTCGGCGAGCGCCGATGCCAGCCATCCGATCAACGCGATGATGATCAGCGCCGCCATGCACGCGAGCGTGAACGCGCCGCGCCGTTCCCGTGATCGCGATGTCGTCATTGGTGCGAGTGACCTGCGGTGAGATTTGGGGCCGTCCTATCGGTTGATCTTCGTCACCGATGTGTCGCCACCGCTCGAACTAGACACTGTCGCCGTGCAGGCACTTCGATTGGCAGCTACCGTAATATACAACGGGTCATCTTGGATCGGATCGGCTTTCTTGTCGTTGAAGAGTGGCCGCAAGTCGTCGTCTAGCCCGTTTACGAAGGTGTCGAAGTTCTTTTCGATCCAGTCTCGGACCTCTTGAGCGTGCTCTGTATTAAACTTGCCAACAAAGGTCGGAGGACGATTTTTTCCTAGGTGAAAGACCTGTTGTTCAAGTTTGGCCATAGCGCCCTGGATGTCGCCCACCCTGGCCTTGTAGTCTTGCACAAACTTGTGTGCCTTGAAGTTGCGCGCATCGGAGTTAGTCAAGAACTTGACCAAATTTCTCGCATGCACCGCGAATGATTCGAAGTGGGCGTTCCAAGAGAGGTAATGCTGCTTCTGGAGCATCTGACCATACGTGTAGCGCAACATCTTGAGCATATATGGAAGATGCTCGTCCAAATAATTTCGTTTCTGCTGATCCTCGTTCATGCCTATGCACTCCTCCGCCATTTGCGGCCTACTTGCAGGCGGCCAAGATCGCCTCGATGATCGGGAAAAGGCTTTTGCACGTCGGCACTGTTCGGGTGGTGGCAAACTCATAGCGGATGATGTGCGCGTTGTGAGCCTTATTGACCGCCGCGATCAGCTCCTTGCTGCCGGGTAGCGGCGAAAGTCCGCGCTTGAGTGCGTCGCTGTAGAGGCGGTCTAAGTCGTGCACATATGGCTTTTTTCGAAGCGTCTCGCGGGTCAAGCCGTGTTTGGCCAAGAACGCCTTAAGTGCAAGTTCTAGTGCGTGAAAGGCTAGAATTTGTCTGTCGGGCAAGTCCCACCCTGAGGACGCAGCATCCAGCTTCTTGGCGCCTATTAGGCATATGTCCGCGCCGATCCCAAGTGCCTTGCAGAGCCCGGCCGGGGTATCGGGGTCGATATGTTTGTTGCTAAGCCACGTGACCGTGTCGCCTAGATACGGCATCATACCTACTCCCTTCGCCAACTCTTCGCGAACGCCGCCATCGCCGCCTCGCGCGTGGGCTCGTAGCCGTGCGACGGGTGCCATCAGACCCCGCAAAATGGAATTGTTGGCGATGGGGGTTGGGTGAACGTCGGGGACAACATCCTACAGCGCTACCGCGGCTGCGCTGGCCGATAATGTTGCCCGAGAGGATGCGCGCGCGGCGCGCTCCGTCTAGCGGGGAGGCCGGGAGTACCACAATTGTAGCCACACATGACCCCGTCGTTGCAGGCCCGAACGCCGGAACGAGGATTACAACCCGGCACGTCAACCCAACACCCCCCGCCGCCCTCGCCTTGAACTCTGCAAAAGCAAGCACAGTTCTGTTGTGCTGCTGCGGGGCTCGCGTCCGCAAAAGCTACAATCGCGAGAAAGCAGACGGCCGACAAATAACGCATTGCATTTGCCCTTCTGTTGACGGCTTACGTTATCTGTTCAGTGCAAACGGGTAAACAACGGGCGTGCTCGCCACGCCATGCGCGCCCTGAGCATGCAAAGCGATGGGCTGCGGTTGTTGTGACGATACCGACGCTGACGCGATCCAGGAAGAACTCGTCAGTGCACATTTCCAAAACGCGGCGTTGACGCCGCCTTGCCAGCCCTCTTGCCTGCGCTCAATGCGAGCCTGCAATGCGCCCTGCTTCCGTGATCCGCACCCGCGCGATCATGGCCTACTCCCTCCGCCACGACTTCGCGAACGCTGCGGTCGCGGCCTCGCGCGTCGGCTCATAGCCATAGTCGTGGCGCTCCCCGGTCGAGATTGTCCACAACCATGGGAGCGCCTTCGGGCGCGGTAGTGGCGCGGATAATTCGACCGATGACTAGTCCATCATGGGTGCTCATAACGTCGTAGCCTCCGGTCCGTCGGCACCCGCGCGCGGTGAACCCTTCGCAAAAGAAGATCGGTCATGGGCGCTTGCGCTTCTCAAGCGGCGCTTGGCGAAGCTCGCGGCCGTCGGGTCAAGGGCGCACAATGCCACCTGTCGGTCGTGCCGGCGGCAGGTGCACCCCGCACGCTATCGGTAGCTGTAAGATGACGCGAAACTGAAAGGTGGTAAGTAGTAGCTGTCACCGGCAGGTGGAGAGATATATGCGGGGCGGTATCGATCCGCTCCAACGTTGATGGGATTACGCGGAAGGTCGCAGAACACCGCCGTTCCGTAAACTGCGCAGCGGTATGCCCTTCGGTGAACCCTTCGGCTGACGCCTGCAATTCTCGTCGCGGTTAGCGGTCGCCCTATTCGGGCCTCAGCGCTGTCAAGCGAGAGCGGCACATTCTTTTGCGACCATTGAAGCGAGAAGGGCGCCGCAATCAATAACGCGGCACCACCGATAATCCCGAGCGTACTAAGCTGTTTCATGATCGGTCTCCATGACCATCATCGCGCCCATAGCACACGCGTCGCGCGGACGGTTGAAAAAACCTGCGCCTCGTTCTCGCCGGGACACTATTGCGACACTGACGCCGCTAAGTATTGAAATCGTTCAATTATTTTCGCCATCAGTTTCCCGCGTCATGGGACGCGCCGCGCCTCACCAGCGCGGAAGGTAAGGTGGCGTCTCGCAAACGCGACAACAGACAGTATGCGCCTGTCGGCGCTCCGCCCACCCCTCGATTATGCGAAAGGCGAATACTTCGTCACGAAGCTGCGCCATCCGGAGCGATGTTCCGATTACGTGCGGAATAGACTGCGCGTGCTCCTAGACCGCTAGTTCAGGATGCTCACTGCGTTGCTGGCCCGGCAGTTGCGGCACCCGGCATGCTCGCCCGCCAAACGGTGTTGCCCACATCGTCCGCAATGAGCAGCGCGCCGGTGTGGTCGAGCGCCACTCCGACCGGCCGGCCGCGGACGGTCTTTCCGTCCGGCCCAAGAAATCCGGTCACGACATCCTGCGGCGGCCCGCTCGGGCGACCATCCCGGAACGGCACATACACGACCTTGTAGCCGTTCAGCGGGTTGCGGTCCCAGCTGCCATGCTCGCCGATGAAGACGCCGTCGCGGTAGTTTTCGCCCAGGCGGGCGGCCTGGCTGAACACGAGTCCC
>JGI12053J15887_10001149_pt1 | contig 11973 bp, 12 predicted proteins | sample MedBloCAOM1_O3_FD_15887 | JGI IMG/M metagenome (IMG submission 15887)
TCGAGACAAGTATTGCGCTTGGTGATATCGCTCAGGTGCAGGCCAGCGACGGCACGGGCGAAGCGCTTAGCCAGATATCGCGGCCAGGCGGCCAGCACGCGCTGGTGTAGCCAACGGCGCTCGCGCCGCGGACCAAATGGTAATCGCCGGACCGCGGCGTGAGGGCCATGGAAGGGCATGCAGCGAAATGAACCAGTATCTGCCGTGGTTGTTGATCGCTGCCGGCATCCTTGCCCTTGTCGTCTCCTTGATCTACTGGCGCATGAGCTACGTTGAATCCGATTAGCCTACAGCCCGAACGAGAACGGATGGGTATCGGGAAGGCCAGATCGAACGTGGGAAGTGGGTCAACAAGTGAGTTCAATTCGACCCCTTCCGTCATGCCGGCCGTCGAAGGTCAAAGGCCCCTGCCGATGCGCTCGGCGTAAACGGCGGAAACCTATGGGCCACCCGCCACCGAGCCGGCGATCACCATCACGAGCGCGTCGATATCGATCTTGCCATTGACGACGAGATCATCGGAGCTGTTCACGCTGAGCGATTGAGGCTCGTCCGCAGCCTGTCGTTGCAGCTCGCCGACGATGGCTTCTTTAGTTTCTCCTCCAGCATCGACACCTCCTCCGTCGCTCCTCTATGATCTCGCCTGGTCTCGGCCGTGGACTTGCGCAGGTGGCGCGGTCGCCTCGACCGCCGTGAATGGTTCCAGAATACGATAGCTGTGCTCGGCTTGAGCAGGCACCAGCCAGGAGTCACCCGCTTCCAGCTTGATCGTCTGACCTTCAAGCGTCAATTCGGCACGCCCGGCGATGACGTAGCCAACCGTTTCGTAGTCTCTGCGGTCGGATGCCTTTGCCTGCGGCGGCTCGTTTTCCCACAATCGCATCGCAACGCGTTGGCCCGAGACGAGATAGGTCTGGCCCATCGTTCCCTTCGGCGCGGACTTTTCCGACACCTTTTTGATCGTGCTGTCGTTCATGTTCCGGCTCCCGGTCAAATTCATCCTTGAATTCAATTCGAAAGCCGTAAAGTTGGTTCCTAAGGTGATGCAGGAACGCAAAACGGAACTCAGCGAAGAATGCCCGTCTTCGGCAAGGCTGAGGGCCGCACCGCCCAAGGCAATTTGCGTCCTTACTTCTCCAAACCGAAGGGATCGTCGACCGAATGGGCCGGCTGGGTAAACCAGCGGGCACCGGTTTCGGTGATGATCATGTGGTCCTCGAGGCGCACGCCGAATTCGCCATAGATGCAGATGGTTGGCTCGTTCGAGAAGGTCATGCCGGGCTTCAGCACGGTCTTGTCACCTTTCACGAGATAGGGCCATTCGTGGACGTCCAGGCCGATGCCGTGGCCGGTACGGTGCGGCAGGCCGGGTGTCGCATAGCCTGGCCCGAAACCGGCGCCGTTAATGACCCCGCGGGCGGCGATGTCGATATCCTCGCAGCGGTTGCCGGGTCTGGCGGCTGCGAAGCCTGCGGCCTGCGCCGCTTTCTCCAGGTTCCAGACCTCGCGCTGGCGCCTGGTCGGCTCGCCGAAGACGTAGGAGCGCGTGATGTCGGAGAGATAGCCATCGACCGGCGCGCCGGTATCGATCAGGATCATGTCGCCGTCCTTGAGCGTTTGCGGATAGGGCACGCCGTGCGGATACGCCGACGCCTCGCCGAACAGCACGGCGTTGAAAGGCGGATCGCCTTCCGAACCGAGCTTGCGGTGCGCAGCTGTGATGAATGCCTGCACTTCGGTGGTGGTGATACCTTCGCGCATGATGCGGGCAGCGGCTTTGTGGGCTTCGAGCGTGATGTTCTTGGCCGTCTGCATCAGCGCCAGTTCGTGCTCGGACTTGATCATACGGCAACCGGCGGTTACGTCGATCGAGTTGATGAAGGTGTAGGCGTTGCCGGCGCGGCGCAGTCCGTCGAAAGTGAAAAACGGCGTGGCCTCATCGACGGCGATCGTGCCGCTCGGATAGCCTAGCGCGCGCACGGTCTCGGTTACGGTTGCGGTAGGATCCTCGTCCTCCTCCCAGACGGCGATCTTGTCGCCGAACGAGATCATGGTCTTGAGTTTCTCGACCTCGAATGCCGGCGAGATATAGACAATCTCCCCGCTTGCCGGCAGAACCGCGCTGTGCATGCGTTCGGTGCGGCGGAACTTCAATCCGGTAAAATAGGTCATGCTCGACGAGACATCGAGATAGAGAGCGTCGATGCCCTTCTCGCGCATGATCGCCTGTGCGCGGGCGATGCGCCGCAGGCGCTCATCGACGCCGATGGGTGGCACATCCCCGCGCATGTTCTTCATGGCCGCGAGTTCCGCCTCCGCAGTCGATCCGCCGACGCCAACCGTCATAACAAGCCCCTTTCAATTGTCATCGCCGAAACCGGCGCTGTACCAGGATATTTGCCGTCGCCGTCAACCCGAGGGTTGCCGTCATCAGGACGAACGCGGCGGAAGCGCCGAACGGCCAGTTGTTGAGCTGAAACTGTCCATAGACCAGGGGGCCCATCATCTTGAATTTGGGGCCGCCGAGCAGCACGGGTGTCGCATAAGCATTCATGCCGAGGATGAAGGTGAGGATCGTACCGGCGAGGATGCCCGGCAGCGCCAGTGGCAGCAGCACGCGACGAAACATCGTCATCGGCCCGGCGCCGAGATTGAAGGCGGCCTCCTCGATATTGCGNTTGATGCCTTCGATCACGCTCTGCAACGTCAGCACCATGTAGGGCAGATTGACGGCAATGATGCCGGCAACGACGGCACCCTCGGTATACATGATCTGCAGCGGGTGGGTGATCGCTCCGAGTTGCATCAACGTCACGTTGAGAAAGCCCTTGGAGCCGAACATGGTCATCCACCCGGCCGCGCGCACGGCATTGCCGACGAACAGCGGTAACACCACCAGCATGATGAGCACGTTCTTGAATCTCGACTGGGTGCGCGCAAGCACGTAGGCGAGCGGTAAACCCATGACGAGGCAGGTGACCGTACAAAGGGCGGCCACACGCAACGTCGTCCATAGCACGCCGGTGTAGTAGGGATCGGCGAAAAACTTCACGTAATTATCCAGCGAGAACGTCTCCACCATCATGCGCCGCGGTTCGAAACTATTGAAGCTGTAGCGGAACAGGATCGCCAACGGCACCAGCAGACCGGCGGCCACGAACACGGTCGCTGGTCCGACCAGCGTCGTGGCCGAGAGCAATGACGTAGGTGCCTCGTCTGAGTGGAACTGCGTTGGACCGGTCGCGGCCATCGGTTGTTTCGCCAATTTTTTTTCTTCCCCCTCAAAGGAGGAGTGAATTCTTTCCGGCCTGTCGACTACGTGCGGGCGAAGGAGATTGATGCCCGCTTAGCTCTTTAGCACCTTGTCCCACCATTCTTTGAACGCGACGTCGTTCTTGTTCATGTAGTCGTAGTCGAGGTCGACGAGTTTCTTGACCTCGTCGGGGGTGAAGCCGATGCGTTTGTTGAGATCGGGCGCGACCATCGCGGTGCTGACGGTCGGATTGTAGCCCATGTCGACTGCAAATGCTTCTTGCGCGCTCTTGTCCAGCATCGCGTCGAGATAGGCGTATGCGCCGTCCTTGTTGGGCGCGTTTTTCGGAATGACAAAGCCCGAGATGTAGGCGAGCGTGCCTTCCGTGGGCGCAATGGCGGTCACGGGAATACCCGCGTTCTGCCATTGGACGACGCGCGCCTTCCACATTACGCCGACGCCGAATTCCTCCGACTTCAGGCCCTGAGCGAACGCCTCGTTGGTCGGATAAATTCGCATGCCGGCATTCTTGCATTCCAGCAGCAGTTTCTTGCCAGGCTCGATATCGTTGACCTTGCCGCCGGCGGCGAGCGCCGCGCAGACCAATGTGTATTGGTACTGGATGTCGATGATGCCGAGTTTGTTGCCGTGCTTGGGATCGAACACGTCCTTGTAACTGACGGGCGCTGTCGTGATCACCTTCGGATTGTAGACGCCGACCTTGCCCGAATAGATGTGGCCGACGCCGTAAGGATACTTCATCGACGGCAGCAGATTGCCGGCATTCTTGAGCTTGCCGTAGTCGAGTGACAAGACGGTGCCCGCGTCNTCCATCTGGAACATGTTGAGCGCCGAAAGACCTTGCACATCTGAAGTGCCGCGCGGCAGGCGTTTCTCGGCGAGCATTTTCGAGCGCCGCTCGGGATCGCCGGCCTGATCCTGCACTACTTCCCAACCGTCCTTGATGAGCAGCGGCACCTCGATATTCTTGTTGAGCAAGCGGGCGTAGTCACCGCCCCAGGTGCCGACAACGATGCGTCCTTTCGCCTGCGCCGATGCCGTGCGCGGCAGGCTAGCCGCGCCGGCCAGTGCCGCGGCACCGAGCAAGACTTCACGGCGGGATTTCGATCTGGTCATGGTTGTGCCTCCGGGGCGTTGCCTGGTTGGAAAAGAAGTTATGATTGGAATACGCGGCCTGTCGATTTGCTCCAGCCGATATGTACCTGTTCTCCGATCACCGGCAGCGGCTGTTCCGGCCGGTTCTGGATCTGCACGATGACCCGTTCGAGCGGCGACAGGCGTACGTGCAGATCCACCTGCGATCCGAGATAGGAGATGAATTCCACCGCTCCGGGAAAGCTGTTGTCCATCGCCGGTGCTGCAGCCGTCATCAGCGCAAGACGTTCGGGGCGCAGCGCGAGCGAGGCGCTGCCGGCGCCGCTGCCTTCGCAGGCGACGACGAGGCCGCCGGCAGAGACGAAGCGCTCGGGGCCATCCATGCGGCCATCGATGAACGTGGAGCGGCCGACGAAATCCGCGACGAATTTTTCCGAAGGGCGTTCGTAGAGATCCTGCTGCGACCCGATCTGGCGAATGCGGCCCTCGCTCATGACGACGAGGCGGTCGGCCATGGTCAACGCCTCCTCCTGGTCGTGGGTGACCATCACGGTCGTCAATCCGAGCTTGCGTTGCAGTTCGCGGATTTCAACGCGCACGTCCTGGCGCAGCTTGGCGTCGAGATTGGACAGCGGCTCATCGAGCAGCAGCACATCGGGCCGGAAAACCAGCGCACGGGCCAGCGCCACGCGCTGCTGCTGGCCACCGGACAATTGTCGCGGCAGCCGGTCGCTGAGATGATCGAGCCGCACGAGGCGCAATGCCTCCGTGATCTTCGGCGCCATCTCCACCTTCGGCATCTTGCGCATCTTAAGGCCGAACGCGATGTTCTCGGCCACCGTCATGTGCGGAAACAGCGCATAGCTCTGGAACACGAGGCCGGCGTTGCGCTTCCATGGAGGAAGCGCGGTAATGTCGCGTTCGCCCAAGCGCACGCTGCCGGACGTCGGCTCGATGAAGCCGGCAATGATGCGCAAGGTCGTCGTCTTGCCGCAGCCGGAGGGGCCGAGGAGGATGAGGAACTCGCCATCGGCAATGTTCAGCGAAACGTCATCGGCGGCCTTGAAGTCACCATAGCGCTTGGTGATGCCGATCAACTGCACGCGCGCCATCGTCAGACCACGCGGCCGATGTTGACCAAGCGATCGGTCAGCAGCATGGCGCCACCGATAAACAGGATCTGCAGAACCGACACTGCCGCGATGGTCGGGTCGATCTTCCATTCGAGGTATTGGAGGATCGCAATCGGCAACGTCGTACGGCCGGGACCGACGAGGAACAAGCTCATTTCCAAATTCCCGAATGAGGCGATGAAGCCAAACAAGGCCGCCGCGACAATGCCGGGCATAATAGCGGGCAAGGTGATGAGCCGAAATGTGGTCAGGCGATCCGCGCCGAGGCTCTGCGCTGCTTCCTCGACGGCGCGATCCATACCCACCAGGCTTGCGGTGATGAGGCGCACCGTCCAGGGTATGGCTACCAACACGTGACCGGCGATCAGACCGCCGAGTGAACCGAGGATCGGCCAGCCCGTCGCGATCTCGGTTTCGACATGGAAAACATACAGCGCGATGCCGAGCACGATGCCCGGCACGATCAGCGGCAGCAGCAGCAGGTTGTTCACCGCCTCACGTCCGGTGAAGCGCCCCCGCACCAGGCAAACGGCGGCGGGAACGCCGATGGCCAAACCGATCGACGTCGCGACCACCGCGACCTGCAGACTGAGGAGAAATCCCGTAACGAACCTGTCGTTGCTGGGAATCGCGCGGAACCATTTCAGCGAATAGCCTTCCGGGGGGAACGACGGAATTTCCTGTGCGAAGAATGCCAGCCAGATCACGAAGAACATTGGCAGCAGGATATAAGTAAGGGCCGCACCGGCCGCCGCTCCGAGCGCCATGCGGCCGACAATGCGCGATGATGTCCATCCGGGTACGACGGTCAAGATCGTCTCTCTACAGGCGCCTGCGATCAATTCAATCGGTTCTTGTGCAAGCTACCGGCCTTCATGATCAGGGAGAGATGTTTGCCTTGATCGCCAAGCAGCGCAAGGTCTTTCAGCGGATTGCCGTCGACCACGATGGCGTCAGAAAAGGCACCTGCCTGCAATGTACCCACCCTGCCCGGCATGCGCAGGATCTCGGCGCCGATCGTGGTCGCCGAGCGGATGATCTCGATGGGCGAGACGACCTCCTGGCGGATGGTGAACTCCTTCGACTGGTCCCAATGCAACTCGCCCAGCAGATCGCTGCCATAGGCGACTGGAATGCCGTGGCGCTTGCAGATCTCGAGCGACTTCAGCCCGCCCTGCAGCACGATTTCGTTCTTGGCGAGGCTTTCGCCGATCATGCCCCACTGGGCGGCCCGCTCTTTCATGGCGTAGTAGGTGACGAGGTTCGCAACAAGGTACATTCCCTTTTCCGCCATGGCCTCGGCACTGGCGTCGTCGATGAGATTGCCGTGCTCGAGGGTGCGGACACCCAGGCGCGCCGCGCGGGTGATGGCCTCTGCCGAGTAGGCATGGGCGCAGACGTAGCGCCCGAAGGCGGTTGCCTCTTCCACTGCCGCACTGACTTCGCCATCCGAAAATTGCAGGCTGTCGAGCGGATCGTAGGGTGATGCGACGCCGCCGGACATCATGATCTTTACATGGTCGGCGCCCTGGCGCATCTGCTCGCGCGCGGACTTCCGGACTTCATCAACGCCATCGGCGATAGCGGATTTGAATTGCAGGCCGTTACAGCAGACGCATTCGCCGCCCCGGTTGGTGCGCCGACGTGAATCCGAATGGCCGCCAGTGGGGCCGATCGACTGGCCGGCGATATAAAGCCGTGGGCCGACGATATGTCCGGTTTCGATGGCTGTCTTGATGCCCCAATCGGCCCCACCCGTGTCACGCACGGTCGTGAAGCCGCGGTCGAGCATGGCGCGCAATCGCGTCGCTGCGCGCGCGGTGATCAGGGTCAGCGGCAGCGCCTCCATGAAGCGGACATTGACCTCGCTGTGGATGGCGTGCACGTGGCAGTCGATCAGTCCTGGCATCAGCGTGCGTTTGCCGCAGTCGATGACCGTCGCTTCGGCCGCCTTGATCGGCTTCTGGCTGAGCTCCTTGACCGTGTCGCCCTCGACAAGCAATTCATATCCGCCACGGAGTTCGCCGAACGAGGGTTCGAGCAATTCGAAATTCGTGAACAGGATTTGTTGGTACATCGGGGGACTCAGGGCAAGACGGTTTGGGGTGGCTGTCTCGGTCGATCGCACGGAAGGCCTCTGGCATAGCCGTCTGAAGCGCCCGCCATGGGCCATGCGAGAGGCTTCGACGCGCTTCTGGCGCGGGGACTTCCGACAGGTATCATCACTGCAGCCGGTTCTTGTGAAAGCGCCCACCCTTCATGATTACCGAAAGGTGTTGGCCTTGCTCCTGAAACAGCTTCAGGTTGTTGAGCGGGTTGCCGTCGACGACGAGCAGATCGGCAAAGGCGCCCGGCTTCAGGCAGCCAATCTTGCCCTCCATGCGCACCACCTGGGCGCCGATCGTGGTGGCTGAACGGATGATGTCGGCCGGCGACAGTACCTGCGCGCGGAGCGTGAACTCCTCCGACTGCGCCACCTGCAACTGGCCGAGCAGATCGGTGCCGTATGCGACAGGGATGCCGTGACGCTTGCAGATTTCGAGCGATTTCAAGGCGCCGTCGATGACGAGATCGTTCTTGGCCAGCATGTCCGAATTCATGCCGTATTCGGCGGCATGCTTCTTCATCTCGAAATAGGTGACGAGATTGGCGACGAGGAACATGCCCTTCTCGGCCATCAGCCTTGCGGATGCATCGTCGATGAGATTGCCGTGCTCGATGGTACGTACGCCGGCGTTCGCCGCGCGTGTTATGGCTTTCGGCGTATAAGCGTGAGCGCAGACATAGCGGCCGAAGGCCTGCGCCTCCTGCACCGCTGCCACCACCTCGTCTACCGAGAACTGCAGGCTATCGAGCGGATCGTAGGGCGAGGCGACGCCGCCGGACATCATGATCTTCACTTGGTCGCAACCCTGGCGCATTTCCTCGCGCACTGCGCGGCGGACTTCGGAAACGCCGTCCGCGATGCCCATGGAGAACGACAACGCATTGCAGCATTGACAGCGTGCACCAAGGTCGGTGCGGCGGCGGCCGTCGCTATGGCCGCCCGTGGGGCCGATCGCGCGTCCGGCGATGAACAGCCGCGGCCCCGGCAACAACCATTTGTCCGTCGCTTCCTTCAGGCCCCAATCGGCGCCGCCGGTGTCACGCACGCTGGTGAAGCCGCGGTCGAGCATCTTGCGCATCAGGCCGGCGGCGCGCGCGGTCATCAGCGTCAAGGGCAGGCTTTCCATGTTGCGGATCACGACCTCGGACAGCACCACATGCACATGGCTGTCGATCAGGCCGGGCATCAGCGTGCGCCCGCCGCAGTCGATGACGCTGGCATTTGCAAGCTTGATCGGTTTGGCCGAGACTTCCCTGATGGTGTCGCCTTCAACGACCAGTTCGTGGCCGCCGCGCAATTCCCCGGCCTCCGGATCGAGCATTTCGAAATTTTTGAAATGGTAGACACCCATGGCCTGATTCCCGATCGCTCGCGCCTTGATTGAATGTCCTATGCTGATTTGCCGGCGTCAATGAGCAAGCCGTGTGCCAACTTCGAGAACGCTTTACCGCGGGGCAATGCCGGTTTTCGGCGGATCGAAGCAGCTGACTGAACGGTACCTCGCCAGTTGGCGAAGTTCGAACGCTATCCCTCGCCTTCGGACCCGCGCATATGGAGCAGCCGGAGAGCCTCGGTATCCATCTCGGCGAGATCGAGATCTATGCCAAACGCGAGCGATGCAATTCGGGGCTGGCTTTAGGCGGCAACGATCCGAACGACATCCTGCTCGTTCCCGCCAGCGGCGTCATTGCCCTCCCACTTCCTTGAACGCTTCGCGCGTTTCGGACCATTCGCGCCTGCCTAGCACCAGCCACGCGCCGAGCACCAACGACAAACAAATCCCCAGAAACAGATCGACATTGACGCGCAACCAAATGGAAGCCGCGACGATAAATGCCGCACCCGAATTGAGACGCCCGCCGAGATCCTTGAACACCGGTTCGAATTGCGGGACGACGTAGATCAGAAAAAACAAAAGAATGACCGCGGCCGTGCCGATAAGAAACAAGGGATAGCGGATCGCCGAATTGATCCGATCGGCCATCAGCTCCCGGCGCGTTCGGTCTTCGACGATCGCGCGCAACACCGCTTCGAGCTTGCCCGACGCCTCGCCCACCCGCACCATGGCGACATAGGTAGGGTCGATGATTGAAGAATGATGTTCCAAGGCTTCCGCGAAGCTTTCGCCTGCGGAGATCGATGCGCGCAGCCCATTGGCGAAGCCCGCAAAGCTTTGCTGGTGTCGTCGCCGAGCGTTTGGAGCGCCGCCTCGAGCGTCAATCCGGCGCCGATCAGAAGCGCCAGCTGACGTAGAAAAATGGAAACGTTGCGGAATGGCGGCGATTTTCCGCCGCGGCGGCGGCTGCGGGTCAGAATTCCCGTCGCCGCGATCTCGGCATCAATCGTCAGGTGTCCCAGATATTCGATGCGCCGCACCACCTCCTCACGCGACGGCGCGTCGACTTCGCCGACGACGATTTCTCCTGCGTGCGTGACGGCGCGATAACGGAACTGTGGCATGGGACCGTCTGCAGGCTTGCGGTTACGTCGACGACATCCTCGAAACCGTCAGCGCCTCACATCATGTCGTCAGGATGTTTTGAATATCCGTCCCAACATCGANGCGTGCCGATCGATGACGATGACGTCGGGAACCGGNAGGCCGGGTGCGCGGCAAAAATCGGACTTGTCGCGCGGCAAACCTGTGTCGGTTTGATGCCTGAAATATGATCGCACCGCCTCCAATCCGGGCGGAACGCCNATCCCGCTATTTCGAGCTGGGTGCCTGGGCCAGCACCGGCAGCATGGCGGCACGGCGACGGCCAGCAGACTCATTCTTCTAGCGAGCATCACATCACTCTGTTCTATGCGTGCATGCTCTCAAAAGTCGACAACACGGACCAGAGACTGAATGTCCGGAAGGATGAAATCCGGACGCGGAACCGAGGCGTCGAGCACGATGTGGCGACGGTTGATCCAGGCAATGGTCAATCCGAGCGGCTTGCCGCCGACGAGATCGGTGAACTGCGATTGTCCGGCGTGCAAGATTTCGTCCTTGGCGCAACCTGCATTTTCGATCAGGTAGCGAAACAGCGTGCCGTCGGGCTTGTAGCCCTTGGCCCGCTGTGCCGTGCACACCAGGTCGAAGTTTCGCTGCAACGGCGTCAGCGCCAACAGGTCATCGTCGATGTTGGACACCACTGCCAACTTGTAGCGGCGTGACAGTCGTTCCAGCGTGCGGACGACATCGTCGTAGAGAAAGAAGCGTGGAAAGGCCTCGAAGTAGCGATCAATCAAGCCGCTGTCGCCCACGACATCAAAATGAGCGAACGCCTCGACAAGCGAGAGTTCGCAAATCTCCCGATACGACCGGTAGGCATCGCAATAGTGCGCGATATTGCGATGCTCCCAATGTTCCCAGAACGCCTTGACGTCAAGATGATGCGCGCCGGCGTCGGCCAGGATACGTTCAAAGGCACTGTAGGAGCTGTCGCGCACGCTGATCAATGTACCGAAAACGTCGAATGATATCAGCTTCGTCCGCAGTGCAGAGTGCGTATCGCGATCCATCAATCCAATTCCTGTTGACTGCTCGTCTCAAAATCGAGGTAAGTTGCCGCACGTGAAACCTGCGTTTAGCGCAGGGCGCGATAGCCTCGATCTCGATCAGATAACCATGATGCAGCGCCGGAACCGGTACCATCGCGCGTGCCGGCCATAATTGCGTTCGACGTCAGATCACCATCCATAGATTCGAGGCCAGATCGCCGACACGGTTTGACCGTCTTCGACCACGCGGTAGCGGTCATGTTGCGCGGCGGTGGCGCAGGCATGGCTGGGACGAATTCGCACCATGGCACCCACCGGGAGCTTCGGCGCGGACCGAAGCGCTCTTTTTGTCTTCCTTTACAATGAGANCTATCAANTTATATATTATATGTCAAATTCGATTCGAGGAAATTTCGNAATGCCAGGCGCCGCGAGACCTAAACTGATNGGCAGCACAGAGATGATCGCCGACGCCCTACGCGACGCAATCTGCAGCAGCGAGATTGCCCCCGGCGCTCCGTTGAAACAGGATGAGATTGCAGCAGACTTCAGCGTGAGCCATACGCCGGTACGCGAGGCGCTCAAACTTCTGGTCTCGGAGGGGCTTGCGACCCTGCATCACAACCGCGGCTGTTTCGTCTCGGATCTGTCGAGCGCGGTCGCGCGTGAGCTGATGGAATTCCGCGCCCTGCTCGAACCCCGATTGGCCGGCTGGGCGCTCGATCATTTAACCGAGCGCGATATCGAGCATGCGCGCCTCATCATCGCAAGGATCGACAAGACCAGCAATCCGGCGCAGCGCCTGCGGCTCGCCACCGAATTCCATACCGTTATTTACGCGCGCGCCAACCGGCCGTTCTTTCTCGAACAGGTCA
>JGI12053J15887_10001150_pt1 | contig 11971 bp, 9 predicted proteins | sample MedBloCAOM1_O3_FD_15887 | JGI IMG/M metagenome (IMG submission 15887)
CCGACGGCGGCCTGTTTGAGCCGCTGGTCGATCTCGGCGCCGAGATCAAGGCCGGCCAGCCGGCCGCACGAATCCATTTCCACCATACGCCGTGGCGCGAGCCCGATCTTTTGACCTTCAAACGCGACGGGCTGGTGCTGTGCAAGCGCGTGCCGGCGCGCTGCGAGCGCGGCGACTGCCTCTTCCACCTGGCGACGGATATCGGAGGATAGCAAATCGTGCGATGGTGCCGGCGCCGGGGTATCCCTCATTTGCACGAGGCCCATCATGACCTACTACGATCTCGGTACCTACAGCCGCCCGATCTCGACCAAATCTCCGGAGGCACAGGTCTGGTTCGATCGAGGCCTGAACTGGGTCTTTGCCTTCAACCACGAGGAAGCCATCGCCTGCTTCGCCAAGGCGCTGGAACACGATCCCGCCTGCGCCATGGCGCATTGGGGCATCGCCTACGCCGCCGGGCCGAACTACAACCTGCCCTGGCATCTTTACGATCCCGCCGGAAAGGCGAAAGCGCTTGCCGCTGCCTACGATGCCATGCAGTCGGCGTCGGCCTGCCTCGGTCAGGCGACGCCGGTCGAACAGGCGCTGATCCGCGCGCTGCCGGCGCGTTACCCACAGCGCGAGCCGATCGAGGACCAGTCGGCGTGGGACTCAGCCTTCACCAAGGCCATGCGCANGCTCTTCAAGGCGAATCGCAACGATCTCGAGGTTCGCTGCGTCTTCGTTGAAGCGATCATGAACGAGACGCCCTGGCAGATGTGGGATCTTTCCACCGGCGGTGTGGCCGAAGGCGCCGGCACCGCCGAGGCGGTCGAGGTGCTGGAAGAAGCTCTCAACACCATCCCCGCCACCTGGGATCATCCCGGCCTGCTGCATCTCTACGTTCACCTGATGGAGATGTCGCCGTTTCCACAGCGCGCGCTCAGGGCCGGCGACCGGCTGCGTGACCTGGTGCCCGACGCGGGCCATCTGATCCATATGCCGACCCATATCGATGTGCTCTGCGGCCATTACCGCGACGTCGTGGTCTACAATCAGAAAGCGATCGTCGCCGACCGCAAGTTCCTGGCGCGCCAGGGGCCGATGAACGTCTATGCGCTCTACCGCACCCACAACCATCACTTCGCGATCTACGGCGCGATGTTTCTCGGCCAGTACACGCCGGCCCTCCAGGCGGCGGAAGAACTGATAGCCACCACGCCGGACGCGTTGCTGCGCATTCCCTCCCCGCCCATGGCCGACTTCATCGAGGGCTACATCCCCATGAAGCAGCATGTGCTGGTGCGGTTCGGGAAATGGCAGGAGATCCTCGACGAGGAGCTGCCTGAGGACCGGGAACTCTACTGCTCGACGACGGCGATGATGCTCTACGCCAAGACGGTCGCGCATTCGACCCTGGGCAACATCGCCCAGGCGGAAAAGACCCGCGCGGCGTTTCTCGAGGCCAAGGTCCGCGTGCCCGAGAGCCGGCGCGTCCACAACAATACCGTCGTCGACCTGCTCGCCATCGCCGAAGAAATGCTGAACGGCGAGCTCGAATATCGTCGCGGCAACTTCGACTCAGCCTTCGCCCATCTGCGCCGCTCGGTCGCTCTCGACGACGCGCTGCCCTATGACGAGCCCTGGGGCTGGATGCAGCCGGCCCGCCATGCCCTGGGCGCCCTGCTGCTGGAACGGGGACACGTCGAAGAGGCGGAGGCGGTCTACCGCGCCGATCTCGGCTTCGACGGCACACTCAACCGGGCGTGCCAGCACCTCGAGAATGTCTGGAGCCTGCACGGCCTCCATGAATGCCTGATGCGCCGCAACGACAAGGTCGAAGCGCCCTTGATCAAATCCCGGCTGGATCTGGCGCTGGCGCGCGCCGAAGTGCCGATCCGGGCGTCCTGCGCCTGTCGCCGGGAAGTCGCCATCGCGGCCTGAGGCGCCCGCGATCCGGAAGACCATGATCGCGGAGATTTACCGCTCGCCTCGGCTGTGCAAAGCTGCGAGCCCATCAACTTTGAAAGGAGGTGATTACGTGAAGTTCACCATCGCGACACCGACGACCTTCGCCGTAACCGCCACCGGGATCGTTCCTGCACTGGCGAACTGCGGCCCGTAAGGGTCGACGGCAGTCGGCACAAAGCCGCCTACGGGCGGCTTTGTTGTTTTCGGGGTAGATCGCATGCCCCCTCACCCTTCAAAAGGCGTTTCCGGCGATCCGTGCAATGCTTTCGCAGGCTAGGGTTCCCTGCGCTTCGGATGGCAGCTCGCACAGGAAAGCTTCGCCGCCGTCTTGCGCCCGTCCTTGCGCGGTCGCGCTTCGGCGTGGCCGCACACCGAGCAGCCGTCGATCTCGAAATCGACCCAATGCGTGGGCTCGCCACAGCACTCGCAGGGCAGGCCGCGGCGCGCGCCGATCGGGCCGAAGCCCGGCGTATGGCATTTCGGACAGAGCTGTTCCAGCCGCTTGGCGAGCTTCCACGACAGCGCGCGCAGCACGCGCATGCGCGTCGGGTTGCGATTGGCGCGCATGTCGGCGATCACGATGGCGAGGCCTTCATCGGAGCGGTTGGCCTCGCGGTTCACGGCGGCCACCACCTCGTCCATGTTGGACAGGTCCTTGACCGGCCGACTGGGATCGCTGCTGCTGATCACGAACACGCCATAGCGCGGAAAGCCCATCGCTTTCACCACGGCTGGCACGTCTGGATCGCCCGCCTTGAAGCGCCGCAGGCGCCAGTTGGTGCGATGCGTGGCCAGCGTCTCGACGAGCTTCAGCCCGCGCTTGCGGTCGATGAAGGCCATGATCTCGACGCCGCTCGCCACCAGCGGCACGCGCTCGATCGGCCCGTAACTGCCCTCGTTGGCGATGGCGCAATCGACGTCGAGGGAACGGAAGGCAAGCTCGGCCTTGATGACGCAGGTCTCGACCAGCGCATCCGGCCGCGGCACCTCCCCCGAGAAGGTGCCCAGAGCGTCGGTATCGAGGCCGTGCGCGACCACGACCTCCGCACCCAGCACGCGGCGGAATGCCGGCGCGACCGCCAGCTCCTTGGCATGGATGGTTGCCAGACCAATCCGCGCGTTGGCGTAGGGGTGACCAATCACAGCCAAGGCGGGACCGCCTGTGAACGGGCGACGACTACTCCGCGGCCTGTGGCACAGCCTGGCGGGCGAGCTGCTGCTCGACCAGGGTCGCCCAGTACGACGCGCCGATCGGCAGGATCTCGTCGTTGAAGTCGTAGCCCGGGTTGTGGACCATGCAACTGCCTTCGCCGTCGCCGTTGCCTATCCAGATGTAGCAGCCGGGGCGCTTCAGAAGCATCCAGGCGAAGTCTTCGCTGCCCATGGCGGGAGTCGGATTGCGATTGACGTTCTCCAGCCCGACCAGCGCCCCCGCGGCCTTGGCGGCGAACTCGGTCTCCTGCTCGCTGTTGACGGTCGCGGGATAGCGCCGCTCGTAGCGCCACTTGATGACCTCGGCGCCGAAGCCCGCCGCGACGTTGCGCGCGATCTTCTCGATGTGCTTTTCGATCATGTCCTGCACCGACTTCTTGAAGGTGCGGACGGTGCCACGCAGCGTGCATTCCTGCGGGATGACGTTCCAGGTGTCGCCGGCATGGATCTGGGTGGTCGAAAGGACCGCGGTGTCCATCGGATCGACGTTGCGCGCCACGATCGACTGCAGCGCGGTCACGATGTGCGCGCCGACCACGACCGGATCGATGCCGTGATGCGGCATGGCGCCATGCGCGCCGACACCCTTCACCACGACCTCGAAGATGTCGTAGGCCGCCATCATCGGGCCCGGACGCACCGCGAAGCGGCCGACCGGGATGCCCGGGATGTTGTGCATGCCGTAGACGCCCTCGACCGGGAACTTGTCGAACAGCCCCTCCTCGACCATGACCCGACCGCCGCCCTCGTTCTCCTCGGCCGGCTGGAAGATGAAGTAGACGGTGCCGTCGAAATTCCTGGTCTCGGCCAGGTACTTGGCGGCGCCCAGCAGCATCACCGTGTGGCCGTCGTGGCCGCAGGCATGCATCTTGCCGGGGATCGTCGACTTGTGATCGAAGCTGTTGGTCTCGTGCACGTCGAGCGCGTCCATGTCGGCGCGCAGCCCGATCGCCCGCCNGGANGTGCCCGAGCGCAGCACGCCCACCACGCCGGTCTTGGCCAACCCGCGGTGAACTTCCAGACCGAACTGCTTCAGCTTGGCCGCGACGGTGTCGGCGGTGCGCACTTCCTCGAATGCCGTCTCGGGATGGCTGTGAATGTCATGCCGCCAGGCAGTCATGTCCTTATGAAACGACGCAATACGATTGATGACCGGCATCCGGGACACTCCAAAATATGGGAGCGGATCGTAAGGAAGCGCGGCGACGGGTCAAGCGCGCCGAGCATGCGCCAGCGCACATCATGGACCGTGCGGCAGGTTTGCCGTGAATCAGACCGTCAGCCGGCTGCAGCGTAGCTGCGGTCCTCGATCGGCAGGCGGCCCTCTTCGATCGCGTGGCAAGCAACCGTGCCGCCCTCGATGGGCAGCGCCTGGGGCCGCTCGATCTTGCAGCGTTCGTTGGCGAAGGGACAGCGCGGATGGAAGGTGCAGCCCGACGGCGGGTTGATCGGGCTCGGCACCTCGCCCGCCACCGGCGCGCGCTGGCGGCCGGTCATGTCGAGGTCGGGAATCGTGTCCAAAAGCATCCGCGTATAGGGATGCTTGGGTCGGCGGAATAGCGTGTCGGTCGGCGCCACTTCGACCAGCCGGCCGAGATACATCACGCCCACCCGCGTCGAGATGTGATAGACGACCGCCAGGTTGTGCGAGATGAAGAGATAGGTGAGCTGCAGGCGGCGCTGCAGGTCGACCATCAGGTTGAGGATCTGGGCCTGCACCGAGACGTCGAGCGCCGAGGTCGGCTCGTCGCACACCAGGAATTCCGGTTCGCTGGCCAGCGCGCGGGCGATCGAGATGCGCTGGCGCTGCCCGCCCGAGAATTCGTGCGGGTATTTGCGGCCGTCGGCCGGCGTCAGCTTGACCTGCCGCAACAGCTCACCGACCCGCCTCTCGAGATCGGCCTTGCCGCTCGACAGCCCGAAGGCGCGGATCGGCTCGGCGATGATGTCGAACACGCGCCAGCGCGGATTGAGGCTGGCGAACGGGTCCTGGAAGATCATCTGCATGCGCCGGCGCAGCGCCGCCATGTCGCTGCGGCTGTGGCGTGCGGCCATGTCGTTGCCGTCGAACTCGATCGAGCCCGCGGTAGGCGTGTAGAGCCCGACCACCAGCCGGGCCACCGTCGACTTGCCGCAGCCCGATTCGCCCACCAGGGAGAAGGTCTCGCCCTTGGCGATCTCGATGTCGATGCCGTCGACCGCCTGCACGATCTGGCGCGGCCTGTTCTCGAGCGCCCGCACCAGCCAGGGCGCCGACACGTCGAAATAGCGCTTCAGCCCGGCGATGCGGACGAACTGGTTCGCGTTCCCCGCCGGCAGGGGGACATCAGGCATCGACCAGCTCCTGGGCCACCGGTGCGCCGACGCCGCCGCGATCGTGCAGCCAGCAGGCGGCGCGGCTGGTGCCGGCCGACATCAGGTCCGGCCGCTCGACCAGGCAGCGCTGGCCGCGCTCGATGCAGCGCGGGTTGAAGGCGCAGCCCGGCGGGATCTCGGTCAGGCGCGGCATGGCGCCGTCGATCTGCGTCAGCCTGTCATGGCGCACGCCCAGGCTCGGGATCGAGCCCATCAGCCCCTTGGTGTAGGGATGCTTGGCATGCTTGACCACGTCGCGCACCGGCCCGACCTCGACGATGCGGCCGGCATACATCACGGCGACCCGGTCGGCGGTCTCGGCGATCACGCCCATGTCGTGGGTCACCAGCATCACCGCCGTGGCGTGCTCGCGGCACAGCCGCTTGAGGAGCGCGATGATCTGCGCCTGGATGGAGACGTCGAGCGCCGTCGTGGGCTCGTCGGCCACGATCAGGCGGGGCCCGGCGCAAAGCGCCAGCGCGATCACTACCCGCTGGCGCATGCCGCCGGAGAACTGGTGCGGATAATGGTCGATGCGATTCTCGGCGCCGGGGATGCCGACCTCCTTCAGGAGATCGAGCGCGCGCTTGCGCGCCTCGCTGCCCGACAGCGGCAGATGGGTCTGGATGGTCTCGACGAGCTGGCGGCCGACGGAATAGAGCGGATTGAGGCTGGTCAGCGGATCCTGGAAGATGGCGCCGATCCGGGCGCCGCGTATTTTGCGCATCTCCTCGTAGGGCAGGTTGTCGATGCGCCTTCCTTCGAGCCGGATCTCGCCCGCGGCGATGCGGCCGGGCGGCTCGAGCAGGCCGATGATGGCGTTGCCGGTGAGCGACTTGCCGGCGCCCGATTCGCCCACCACGCCCAAAACCTCGCCGGGGGCGATGTCGAACGACACGTCGTCGACCGCCAGCAGGGTGCCGCGCCGCGTCGGGAACTCGACGCGCAGGTTCTTGACCTCGAGCAGCGGCGGATTGTTGGACGTCGTGGCCATCAGCGCAGCTTGGGATTGAGGGCGTCGCGCAGCCAGTCGCCCAGGAGATTCACTCCCAGCACAAGAGCGGCCAGCGTGATGCCGGGAAACACGGTGATCCACCAGTCGCCCGACTGAAGGACCTCGTTGCCGAGGCGAATGAGCGTGCCGAGGGAGGGTTCTGTCGACGGCAGGCCGACGCCCAGAAACGACAGCGTCGCCTCGGTGATGATGGCCAGGCCGAGATTGAGGGTCGCGATCACCAGCACCGGACCGGTGACGTTGGGCAGCACGTGGCGGATCATGATCAGGACCGGCGACAGGCCGATCACCCGGGCGGCCTGCACGTATTCCTTGTTCTTCTCGACCATGACCGAGCCGCGCACGGTACGGGCGTAGCTGACCCAGAAGGAAAGTCCGATGGCGCCCACGATCACGAACAACGCGATCTCGTCGTGCCGCTGCACCGAGATGAGGCCGCGCACCACGCCGTCGATCAGCAGCGCCACCAGGATCGCCGGGAAGGTGAGCTGGACGTCGGCGATGCGCATGATCACGGCGTCGATCGTGCCGCCGAAGTAGCCGCTCACCAGCCCGAGCGCGATGCCCAGCACCATGGCGAAGATCACCGACGCGAAGCCGACCTCGAGCGACAGCCGCGTGCCGTACATGATGGACGACAGTATGTCCCTGCCCTGATCGTCGGTCCCCAACGGGAAGGTCCAGTCGCCGTCGTCCGAAATCAGCACGGGCGGCTTCAGGCCGTCGCTGAGGCTGAGCGTCGCCGGGTCGAACGGCGTGTGCGGCGCCAGCACCGGCGACAGGAAAGCCACGGCGATGATGAAGAAGGTGACGGCCGCGGCGGCCACCGTCATCGGCGAGGACTTGAAGCTCCACCAGACGTCGCTGTCGGTCACCCGATGCAGCCATCCTCCGAGCGCCGAGCTTGTCGCCATGTCAGTGTCCCGCGACGCGTACGCTGCCGCCGCCGCGCAGGCGCGGATCGACGGCGGAATAGAGCAGGTCGACCACGAGGTTGATCACCACGAACAGGAGCCCGATCAGCAGCAGGTAGGCCGCCATGACCGGGATATCGGAGAACTGCACGGACTGAATGAAAAGCTGGCCCACGCCCGGCCACGCGAACACCGTTTCCGTGACGACGGCGAAAGCGATCAGGGAGCCCAGCTGCAGGCCGAACACGGTGATCACCGGCACCAGGGTATTCTTCAGCGCATGGCCGAAATTGATGGCCCGGTTGGAGAGGCCGCGGGCACGGGCGAACTTGATGTAATCGGTGCGCATCACCTCGAGCATCTCGGAGCGCACCAGGCGCATGATCAGGGTGAGCTGGAACAGGCCGAGGGTGATCGACGGCAGGATCAGCGCCTTGAGGCCGGACCAGGTCAGGAAATTGGTCGTCCACCAGCCGATTTGCACCGTTTCGCCGCGCCCGAACGACGGCAGCCAATGCAGGCTGACCGCGAAGATGAGGATCAGCAGGATGCCGACCAGGAAGGGTGGCAGCGAAACACCGAACAGGGACACCGCCTGCAACAGGCGGCTCGACCAGTGATTCGGATAGAGCCCGGTATAGACACCCATCGGCACGCCGACGAACAGGATGAAGACGGCGGCGCAGAAGGACAGTTCCAGGGTGGCCGGCACGCGCTCCAGGATGAGACGTCCGACCGGCTCTGAGGTGCGGTAGCTCAGGCCGAAATTGCCGCGCGATGCATTGTAGATGAAGCGAGCGAACTGGATCGGCGCCGGATCGTTCAACCCCAGCTTGGTGCGCAGCTCGTCGCGCTGCTCCATGGTCGTGTCCTGGCCGACCATGGCGTTGATGGGGTCGCCGACATAGCGGAACAGCGAGAAGGCAACCACGCCCACCGTGAGGAGCACGGCGATGGATTGCAGGATGCGTCGCAGGATGAAGGCAAGCATTTCTGATCGGTCGGCCTGACCGCAGCCCTAGCAGGATTGTGGCCAAAACGGAACCGGCCCCGAACGCACTGGCGGCGCCCGGGGCCGGTCCTCGGTGTGCTATGGCGTCGCTACTTAACCGTCACGAAGCGCAGCGGGAAGCTGTTGTCGGCCGGCTGGACCAGGTCGATGTTCTTGCGCGCCGCCCATACGACCGCCTGCTGGTGCAGCGGGATGTAGGCGAAATCGTCGACATAGAGCTTGGTCGCCTCGGCGATCTCGGCGTCGCGCTTGGCCTTGTCGGTCTCCTGCTCCATCTTGTCGGCGAGCGCGTCGAGCTTGGGGTTCGAGTAGCCGCCGGCGTTGAACTGACCCTTCTTGGTCTCCTTGTTCGGGGTCTGGATCAGCGCCTCGAAGACGTTGTGCACGTCGTAGGTCTGGGCCGGCGACCAGCCGAGCATGTAGAAGCTCGTCTCGCCCGGCGACAGGTCGTTCTTGCGCAGGATCTTGGCGAAGTAGAGGTTGCGGGTCTGCGCCCGCAGATTCACCTTCACGCCGATCTTGGCCAGCATGGCGACGACGGCCTGGCAGATCTTCTCGTCGTTGACGTAGCGGTCGTTCGGGCAATCCATGCCGACTTCGAAGCCGTTGGGATAGCCCGCGTCGGCCAGAAGCTTCTTGGCCTCGTCCGGCTTCATGAGCGCGGGACGCTTGTCGAGGTCCTTCATGTAGCCGTTGATGCCCGGCGCCACCATCAGGTTGGTCGGGTAGGACTGGCCGCGCATCACGGTGCGCTTGATCGCGTCGACGTCGATCGAGCGATGGATCGCCTCGCGCACGCGCTTGTCCTTGAACGGGTTCTTGCCCTTGACGTTGGATTCGAGCAGCTCGGGCCGCTCCTGGTCCATGCCGAGATAGACGACGCGCGTCTCGGGCCCTTCCAGCACGCTGATGTTGGTATCCTTCTTCAGCGATTCGGTGTCGGCCGGGGGCACCTCGTAGGTCATGTCGATGTCGCCCGACTTCAGCGCCGCCACGCGGGTCGCGGCGTTGGCGACCGGCGTGAAGATCACCTCGGTGAGGTTATGCGTGGGCTTGTCCCACCAGTTCGGGTTCGCGACCAGGATGGTCTTCTCGCCGGCGCGACGCTCCTTCAGCATGAACGGGCCGGTGCCCATCGCGTTGCGGGTGGCGAAGTTCTCCTCGTTCTTGGTCATGTCCGCCGAGTTGACGGCATTGTTCTTCTCGGCCCACGCCTTGGACATCATGCCGAGCGCCGCCCATTTGTCGGCGAGCAGCGGATCGGGATACTTGGTGGTGACCTCGACGCGCAGGTCGCCCGCCTTCTTGATCTCCTTCACCGACACGAAATTGCNNTGCATGTTCGAGCCCGGACCGTTGGCGCGGTTGAGCGAGAACACGATGTCGTCGGCGGTCAGCGGCGAGCCGTCATGGAACTTCACGCCCGGGCGGATGTCGAAGAACCAGGTCGTCGGATCGCTCTGGCCCCACTTGGTGGCGAGCGCAGGCTCGAGCTTGAGGTTCTTGTCGCGGCGGATCAGCGGGTCGTAGATGTTGGAATTGAAGGTCAGGAGGAAAGTCTCCTGACGGGCATAGGGGTCCATCGAACTCACGTCGCCCGAATTGGCCCACTTGAAGGTCTTGGCGTCCGCCGCTGGCGCCATCCCAAGACCCGCACAGGCGACCGCCGCCAGCGCAAAAGAATGCCGGAAACTGAAGTTCATCTCGTATTACCCCTTCGTGGCGCCACACCCACGTCGCGCCTTACGGTCTCCCCGACCCTGGAGCTATGCGCACGCGCATACCTGCAGCCAAGTTGCACCGGCTGTGAGTTGGCGTCAATTGCCCAAATTTTTTGCATGGCTACATCAATTGGACATCCCCAGGCTGGGGTCGCTATCGTGCACACCTCGGTACTTTTTCTCAGGGTGCGGCCATGAACGACGTCTCACGCAGCTTCCGCGGCAATTCCAACGCAGCCCGCGATATCGCGCACCACCTGCACCCCTACACCAACTTCAAGAAACACGAGGAGACCGGACCGCTTACCATCGTGCGCGGCCGCGGCATCTACGTCACGGACGACGACGGCAAGGAGTATATCGAGGGTATGGCCGGGCTGTGGTCGGCGGCGCTGGGCTTCAGCAACGAGCGCCTGGCGACGGTCGCCTACGAGCAGATGAAGCAGCTGCCGTTCTACCACGCCTTCAACCAGCGCTCCCACGAGCCCGCCATCAACCTCGCCGAGAAGCTCAAGCAGATGGCGCCGGTCGAGATGTCGAAGGTGTTCTTCGCCAACTCCGGCTCGGAGGCCAACGACACCGTCGTGAAGATGGTTTGGTACATGAACAATGCGCTCGACCGGCCGCAGAAGAAGAAGATCATCTCGCGCATCAAGGGCTACCACGGCATCACCGTGGCGTCGGGCAGCCTCACAGGCCTGCCCAACAACCACCGCTCCTTCGACCTGCCGATCCAGGGCATCCTGCATACGGCCACGCCGCACTATTATCGCGGCGCCAAGGACGGCGAGACCGAGGACCAGTTCGCCACGCGCTGCGCCGAGGAGCTCGAGGCGCTGATCATCAAGGAAGGCGGCGCCGATCATGTCGCGGCCATGATCTGCGAGCCGGTGATGGGCGCGGGCGGCGTGATCGTGCCGCCCAAGGGCTATTACGAGAAGATACAGGCGGTGTGCCGCAAGTACGACATGCTGTTCGTCGCCGACGAGGTGATCTGCGGTTTCGGCCGGACCGGCAATGTCTGGGGCAGCCAGACGCTCAACATCAAGCCGGACATCCTGACCTGCGCCAAGGCGCTGTCGGCGTCGTTCCTGCCGATCTCGGCGGTGATGGTGAACGAGCGCGTCTACCAGGCGCTGATGAGCGAGAGCAACAAGATCGGCACCTGGGGCCACGGCTTCACCTACTCGGGCCATCCGGTGGCCGCCGCGGTCGCCCTGGAAGCGCAGAAGATCTACGACGAGACCGACCTGTTCGGTCACGCCAAGCGCATGAGCCCGGTCTTCCAGAAGCACATACAGTCGTTCGCCGACCATCCTCTGGTCGGCGAGGCGATGGGCGTAGGCATGATGGGCGCGCTCGAGATCGTCGCCGACAAGAAGACCAAGGCGCCGTTCGACATGGTCGCAGTCGGCGCGGGCAACCGCGTCTACAACCACGCAGTGGCGCGCGGCCTGTTCATCCGCAACATGGGCGACCGGGTGGCGATCTGCCCGCCGCTCATCATCAACGAGACCGAGCTCGCCGACCTGTTCGGCCGTCTGCGCCAGTCGTTCGACGCCTCCCTCGCCGACCTCAAGTCGGAAGGCCACTTCAAGGGCTGACGTGAGCACCGGCGCGCAGAGCGACGGTGCGGGCCCCGCGCCGCCGTTCGGCACCAGCCGGCGCATCCGCAATCGCGCGATCTGGGCGGTGGCGCTGTTTGCCGCCGCGGTGCCGCCGGCCTTCGTCGGCCTCGGCATCGCCCAGGCGACCGACGACCAAGTCAACGTCGCCATGCCGTTGGCTG
>JGI12053J15887_10001151_pt1 | contig 11967 bp, 6 predicted proteins | sample MedBloCAOM1_O3_FD_15887 | JGI IMG/M metagenome (IMG submission 15887)
GGCCGCGACGAGCGGGACGACGAAAGGTGTCGCGGCGTAGCGATTGCGTAAAGAATTGTTGCCGAAGGGGCCGCGATCCGCACCCGCCCGTAGGCCAAAAAGCCATTTTGTGTCAAGCGGTTGGAGTTTCGGCGGCACGGGCGTGTCGAACGGGGTCGCGCCCAACCTGTCTTTTAATTAAGTGGTCGCCCGATGCCGGCCTGATAGCATATGGTCGCCGGTTAACGGTGGCTGGGGAAGGCGTGCGTTGCGTTGGCGCGAGTACCCCGTTTACGGGCGTCGGTAGCGTTGAAAGTCAGTCGCATGTTCGACGAGTGGCGCGCGCGTGCTGGGGTGATCACGGCCAAGTGCTGTGGCCGGCTCGGCCTTCGCCTCTTCTTTGTCGCCTTTTCGGGATTATGTCTGGTGCAAATGCTGGCCGGATGCATTTTCAGCTCCGAGCGGCCGGATCTCGCGGTCGACGTTCCGCCCGCTTATGGCGCCGGGCGCGGGGTTAAATCACCCCCGGCGCTCGATTGGTGGCGTGCCTTTCGCTCGCCCGAGCTGACCAAGCTCATCGAAGAAGCGCAAACGAGCAACCTCGACATCGGCGCCGCCATCGGGCGTATCATGCAGGCCGACGCCAACAGCAAAATCGCTGGCGCGCCGCTGTTGCCGACGGTCGATTTCGCTGGCAGCGCGTCCCGCTTGCGGCCTTCCGGCGGGCCCATGCGGGACAACTACCGAGTCGCCCTCAACGCCGCGTACGAGATCGATTTCTGGGGCAAGAACCGCGCCGCGCAGCGCGCCGCGCAGGAGACCGCCGTCGCCACCCGCTTCGCCAAGGAGGTCGTCGTTTTGTCGACGGTCGCGAGCGTCGGCACCGCTTATTTCCAGGTGCTGCTGGCGCAGGATCGGCTGCGGATCGCGCGCAGCAATCTCGACGCCGCCAACCGCGTGCTCACGCTGATCAAGCAGCGGTTCGAGGCCGGCACGGCGTCCCAGCTCGACGTCGCCCAGCAGGAGAGCCTGGTGGCGGGCGTGCGCGCCAACATCCCGCCGTTCGACCAACTGCTCCGGCAGAGCATCGCCACCCTTGCGGTGCTCATCGGCCGCGCGCCGGTCGAGCTCAAGGTGAAGGGCGGCAGTCTCTATCGGCTGGCGATCCCGCGGGTGACGCCGGGACTGCCGTCGGAGCTCTTGTTCCAGCGCCCCGACATCCGAGCCGCCGAGGCGAACCTCTACGCGGCCAAAGCCAACGTGGAATCCGCTCGCGCCGCGTTCTTCCCCAGCATCTCGCTCACCGGCCAGGGCGGCTACGAGAGCGCGGTGCTCAAGCTGTTGTTCACGCCGCAGACCGCCTTCTACAACATCGCCCTCAACGTCGCGCAGCCGCTGCTCGACGGCTATCGGCTGGAGGGGCAGCTGGAATTTGCGCAGGGCGTGCAATTCGAGCTGGTGAAGATCTATTGCCAGACCATCTTGTTGTCCTTCGGCGACGTCGAGATCGCGCTCATCGCCATCGCCGACAATGCCGAGCGCGAACGCTTGCAGCAGATTGTCGTCAACACCTCGCGGCAAGCCTTCCAGCTGGCCGAAACCAGGCTGCGCGAAGGCACCGTCGATCTCGTCACCGTGCTGCAGACCCAGCAGACCCTGTTCGCGGCCGAAGACATCCTTGTGCAGGTGCGCCTGGCCCGTTTGCAGGCCGTGTTGTCACTCTTTCAAGCGCTCGGCGGCGGCTGGCTGCCGCCGGGAGTGGGGGCCGGCGCCAACGTGACGCAATGACGCTCAAGCGGCGCATCATCAGCTTCCTGATTGCCGGTTTCGTCATCGCCGGCGTCGTCGCGGTCTACTACTTGCCGCAGCAGACGGCGCAGACGCAGCCCGGCCCGAAAGGCGGCAAACGGGGTGGCGGCAGCAGCACGTCGACCGATCCTGTTCCCGTGCTGGCGATCGCCGCGCGCGCGGCCGATGTGCCGGTCTATCTCGACGGCGTCGGCACCGCCAAGGCGCTCAACACCGTGACGGTGCGGGCGCAGGTCGACGGCAAAATCATCAACATTTCCTACACCGAAGGCCAGGACGTCCCCAAGGGATTCGTCCTCGCCAAGATCGATCCCGTCACCTACCAAGCCGCGTACGACCAGACGGTCGCGAAAAAGGCTCAGGACGAGGCTCAGCTCGCCAATGCGCGGCTCGATCTCGAACGTTACATTAGGCTTTCGGCAACCAACGCCATCAACAAGCAGCAGCTCGACACCCAGAGGGCGACGGTCAGTCAGCTCGAGGCCCAGATCAAGCTCGACCAGGCGGCGATCGACAATGCCCGCGCGATCCTCTCCTACACCGATGTCATCGCACCGATCGCCGGCCGCACCGGAATTCGATTGGTCGACGAAGGCAATCTCGTGCGAGGGGCGGACACGACCGGCATCGTCATTCTCACGCAGCTGCGGCCGATCTCGGTCTTCTTCAGCCTGCCGCAACAGGATCTGCCCGATCTCACCAAGGGCATGGCCGAAGGTCCGTTGCCGGTCGATGCCTTCGGGGCCGACAGCAAGACGCCGCTCGACCGCGGCAAGGTGGTGGTGATCGACAACCAGGTCGACCAGACCACTGGCACGGTGAAACTCAAGGGTGAATTTCCCAATACCAATCTCCAGCTCTGGCCGGGGCAATTCGTCAATGTGCGGGTGCTGATCGATACCTTGCGCCAAGTCGTGGTGGTGCCGACCGCCGCCATCCAGCGCGGGCCGAACGGCACCTTCGTGTACGTGCTCAAGGACGACAGCACCGTGACGGTGCGCCGCGTGACCATCACGCAGCAGGACGACGTGCGGGCTGTGGTCGGCAGCGGCCTGCAGGCCGGCGAGCGCGTGGTCACGACCGGCTTTGCCCGCCTCACCGAAGGGACGCAGGTGACGGTGTCGAGCGCCGAGGACGCCGGGCAGCTCACCCCCGACGGCCAGCCGCGCCCGGATGGAACCCGCGGCAAGCGCGGCGGCAACAGGGGCAAGACCGATCCGAGCGCGGGCGGGCCGCCGGCCAAGAATCCATGAGCGTATCCTCCCCCTTCATCCAGCGCCCGATCGCGACATCGCTGCTCGGGGTGGCGGTCATGCTGGGCGGGCTGCTCGGCTACCTCTGGCTGCCGGTGTCCTCGCTGCCGCAGGTGGACTTCCCGACCATCCAGGTCACGACCCAGCTGCCCGGCGCGAGCCCCGACGTGATGGCGTCGCTGGTGACGGCGCCGCTCGAGCGCAATTTCGGGCAGATCCCGTCGCTCCAGCTGATGACGTCGTCGAGCTCGTATGGGATCAGCCAAGTCACGCTGCAGTTCGACCTCAATCGCGATATCGACGCCGCCGCGCAGGATGTGCAGGCCGCGATCAACGCCTCGGGATCGACGCTGCCGCGCAACCTCCCCTACCCGCCGGTCTATTCCAAGGTGAACCCCGCCGACGCGCCGATGGTGACGCTGGCAATCACCTCCGATACCATCTCCGTGCGCGCGCTCAGCGATATCGCCGACACGCTGATCGCCCAACGGCTGAGCGAGCTCACGGGCGTCGGCCGCGTCTCCGTGCAAGGCAATATCCGGCCGGCGATCCGCATCCAGGCGGATCTGTCGCGGCTCGCCAATTACGGCATTGCGCTCGAGGACCTGCGCAACGTGATCGTCGCGGCGAACGTCGCCGGGCCCAAAGGCTCGCTCGACGGCGCGCACCAATCCTACACGATCTCGGCCAACGACCAGATCACCGCGGCCTCCGCCTATGGAAACGTCATCATCACCTATCGCAACGGCGCCCCGATCCTGCTCAAGGACGTGGCCGACGTGATCGACGGGCTCGAGAACAGCAAGGTCGGCGGCTTCTACAAGGGCTTGCCGGCGATCGTCGTCGACATCCAGCGCCAGCCCGGCGCCAATGTCATCGAGACCGTGCAGCGCATCAAGAACGAGCTGCCGAAGCTGCAGCGCTCGATGCCGGTCGGCGCTACGCTGACCATCGTGCACGATGCGACCGAAAGCATCCGCGCGTCGGTGCGCGACGTGCAGTTCACCCTGATCCTGAGCGTGGCGCTGGTCATCACCGTCGTGCTGATCTTCCTGCGCACGGTCCGCGCCACCATCATCGCCGGCGTGGCGCTGCCGCTCTCGCTGGTCGCGACCTTCGGCGTGATGTGGTTCTGCGGCTTCTCCCTCGACAACCTCTCGCTGATGGCGCTGACCATCGGCACCGGCTTCGTGGTCGACGACGCCATCGTGATGATCGAGAACATCGTCCGTCACATGGAGGACGGCGAGGACGCGTACGAGGCGGCGCTGCGGGGCGCCAAGGAAATCGGCTTCACCGTGATCTCGCTCACGGTCTCGTTGATCGCGGTCTTCATCCCGCTGTTGTTCATGACCGGCCTGGTCGGCCGCATGTTCCGCGAGTTCGCGCTCACGCTGACCATCGCGGTCGTAACCTCGGCCGTGGTCTCGCTCACGCTGACGCCGATGATGTGCAGCCGCCTGCTGCGGCAGCATCGGGAAACGCCCGCGGGCGGCGGCATCGGGCAGAAATTCCATCGCGTGGTCGACTGGACGGTGGAGATCTATCACCGCAGCCTCGAATGGGTGCTGCGCCACGAGACTCTCACGCTCCTGGTCACCGCCGCCACGCTCGTTGCCACGGTCTGGCTCTACATCATCATCCCGAAGGGGTTTCTGCCGCTGCAGGATACCGGCCTCATCTTCGCCGTCATGGAAGGCGGACAGGAGGTCTCCTTCACCGAGATGCAGCGGCTGCAAGCCTCCGTCGAGGGAGCAATCCGCAAGGACCCCGACGTCACCGGGGTCGTCACCGTCATCGGCGTGACGCCGATCAANGCCACGCCGAATGCCGCCCGGCTCGCCATCACGCTGCGCCCCCGCGACGACCGCAAGACTCCGGTGACCACCATCATCGAGCGGCTGCAGCANGCGGTGGCCGCGGTTCCCGGCGTGGTGGTCTATTTCCAGCCGGTGCAGGACATCCAGATTTCGACCCGCCTGAGCCGCGCGCAATACCAATACACGCTCACCGGCACCGACNCGACCGAGGTCGGCGACTGGGCGGCGAAGCTGGCGGACAAGCTCGAGACCTCGCCGATAATGAACGACGTTGCGTCGGAAGCGCAGGACAACGGCTTCCGCATGAACGTCCAGGTCGACCGCGAAACCGCCAGCCGCCTCGGCGTTTCCATGCAGACCATCGTCGATACGCTGAGCGACGCCTTCGGCCAGCGACAGATTTCGACCATCTACGGGCAATCCAACCAGTACCGCGTGATCCTGGAGGCGATGCCGCACTACCAGAACGACCCGAACTCGCTCTCGAAAATCTACGTTCCGGCCTCCGGCGTGCAGGCGGTGGCGCAATCGACCTCGTTGACCTCGAGCTCGCCCCAGGTCATTCCCGGAGTGTCGGGGAGCTCGATGGTACCGCTGAGCGCGGTCGCGCGCTTCGAATACGGGACGGCGCCGCTGGTGATCGCCCACCAGGAGCAGTTCCCGGCGGTGACGATCAGCTTCAATCTCGCTCCCAACGCCGCGCTCAGCGACGCCGTCACGGCGATCTCGCGGGCCGAGCGCGAGATCGGCATGCCGAGCGCGGTGATCGGCCATTATTCCGGCGACGCGGCGGAGTTCGCGAAATCGCTGGCGGGCGAGCCCTGGCTGATCCTGGCCGCGGCGGTCACCATCTACATCGTGCTCGGCGTGCTCTACGAGAGCTTCATCCATCCGCTCACGATCCTGTCGACGTTGCCGTCGGCCGGCGTCGGCGCCCTGCTCGCGCTGATGTGGTACAAGCAGGATCTCTCGGTCGTGGCGCTGATCGGCATCGTGCTGCTGATGGGCATCGTCAAGAAGAACGCGATCATGATGATCGACTTCGCGCTCGAAGCCGAGCGCAAGCAGGGGCTGTCGCCGCGGGAAGCTATCGTCCAGGCCTCGCTTCTGCGCTTTCGTCCGATCATGATGACGACGCTGGCGGCGCTGTTCGGCGCCATTCCGCTGGCGGTCGAAAGCGGCACCGGCTCGGAGCTGCGCAATCCGCTCGGCATCACCATCATCGGCGGNNTGCTGCTGAGCCAATTGCTCACGCTCTACACCACGCCGGTGATCTATCTCGCGATGGAGCGCNTGAAGACGCGGCTGAGCCCGCCGCAGCCGCTGCAGACGGAGCTCGAGCTGCCGGACGAGCCCGAGCCGTCGCAGCAACGGGCAGCGGAGTAAGGCATGAGCTTCGCGAGCTTCTCCGAGCCTTTCATCCGCCGGCCGGTCGGCACCACCCTCCTGGCCGTCGGGCTGCTCCTGGTGGGCGTGGTGGCCTACCGCTTCCTGCCGGTCGCCAGCATGCCGACGGTCGATTTTCCGACCATCAGCGTCACCGCCAACCGGCCGGGCGCCGATCCCGAGACGATGGCGGCGACGGTCGCGGCCCCGCTCGAGCGCCGGCTCGGCGAAATCCCGGGGGTGACCGAGATGACCTCGCGCAGCTCGCTCGGCACCACCCGCATCACCGTCCAGTTCGATCTCAACCGCAACATCGATGGGGCCGCGCGCGACGTGCAGGCCGCGCTCAACGCCGCGCTGACCGATCTGCCCGGCGACCTGCAATCGCGGCCGTCCTTCCGCAAATCCAATCCGGCGGCGACGCCGATCATGATCCTGGCGCTCACCTCGAAGACCGTTCCGCCGAGCGCGCTCTACGACGCCGCCGACACGGTGGTCGCCCAGCGCCTGTCGCAGATCGAGGGCGTCGCCGAGGTCAGCGTCAACGGTGCCGAGCAGCCCGCCATCCGCATCCGGGTCAATCCGGTCGCGCTCGCCTCCATGGGGCTCAACATGGAGGACGTGCGCACCGCGATCGCCAATACCAACGGTATCGGAGCGATCGGCGCGTTCGACGGCAACGAGCGCACCGTCACCATCAGCACCAACGATCAGCTGCGCACCGCGCCCGACTACGACCCGATCGTGGTGCGGAGCGCCAACGGCACGGTGGTGCGGCTCTCGGCGGTGGCCTCGATCGAAGCCGGCGTGCGCAACAGCCGCGCCGCCGGCTGGTTCAACGGCCAGCCTTCGGTGCTGCTGGTGATCAACAAGCAGTCCGATTCGAATGTGATCGAGACCGTCGACCGCATCCGTGAGCTGATTCCCGAGATCAAGCGCTGGATCTCGCCGGGGATCGACATCTCGGTGCTGTCGGATCGCACCGGAACTATCCGCGCCAGCATCCACGACATGCAGCTCACGCTGGTCGCGACCATCATTCTGGTCATGTTCGTGGTTTTCGTCTTCCTGCGGCGCGCGGCCGCCACCCTCGCCGCCGGCGTGACGGTGCCGCTGTCGCTCGCCGGCACCTGCGCGATGATGTGGGTCGCCGGCTTCTCGATCGACAACCTGTCGCTGATGGCGCTCGCGGTCTCGGTCGGGTTCGTGGTCGACGATGCCATCGTCATGATCGAGAACTGCTTCCGCAATCTCGAGAAGGGCATGTCGCCGTTCCGTGCGGCGATCGAAGGCGCGCAGCAGATCGGCTTCACCGTGATCTCGATCAGCATATCGCTGGTCGCCGCCTTCATCCCGCTGCTGTTCATGACCGGGGTGGTCGGCCGCGTGTTCCGGGAATTCTCGGTGACGCTCGCCTTCGCGATCGCGGTCTCGACCGCGGTATCGCTGACGCTGACGCCGATGATCTGTGCGCATTTCGTGCGCAGGCCGCCGAGCCTCGACGCCACCTGGCTCGACCGCGCGGTCGAGCGCGTCCTGGGCTTGATGGTGCGCTCCTATGCGCGCAGCCTCGGCATCGTGCTCAACTTCCGCGGGCTCACGCTGCTGGTCATGGCCGCGACCATGGCGATCACCGCCATGCTCTACGTGCGGACCCCGAAGGGCTTTTTCCCGTCGGACGATACCGGCCTCATCTATGGCGGCACCCGGGCCTCGAGCGAGATCTCGTTCAATTTTATGTACGACCTGCAGCAGAAAGCGGAGGCCATCGTGCGCGCCGATCCCGCCGTCGCCGGCGTCGGTTCCTCGATCGGCTCCTCCGGATGGAATGCCTCGGTCAATCGCGGCAACCTCTTCATCAGCCTCAAGCCGCTGTCGGAGCGCGGCGCCACCACGCAGGCGGTGGTGACCCGCTTGCGGCTCAAGACCGCCGACATTCCGGGGCTGAACGTCTTCTTCTTTGCGATGCAGGACGTGCGGGTCGGCGGCCGCCAGGGCGATTCGACCTACCAGTACACGCTCTGGGATACCGACTACGGCGAGCTGCTGCAGTGGGCGCCGCGCGTGTTCGCGAAAATCCAGACGGTGCCGGGACTGGTCGACGTCTCGACCGACCGCGAGCAGGGCGGGATGCAGGTGAACGTGTCGATCGACCGGGTCGCCGCCTCGCGGCTCGGCGTGCGCGTGCAGGACATCTCCAACGCGCTCAACAACGCCTATGCGCAGCGGCAGGTCTCGACGCTCTACACCCAGCGCAACCAGTATCGCGTGATTCTCGAGATCGACCCGCAATATCAGCGCGATCCGACCGACCTCAACCGCGTCTATGTGAGCGGCGCAAACAATACCCAGGTTCCGCTCGCGGCCGTGACCAAGATCACCCGTGGGCTGACGCCGCTGGTGGTCAATCACCAGGGCCAGTTTCCCGCCATCACGGTCAGCTTCGGCCTGGGCGAGGACATGACCATCTCGGAAGCCACGCGGCGCATCGATCAGGCGGTGGCCGAGATGCACATCCCCGACACGCTGCACGCCGAATTTGCCGGCGATGCGCGCGCCTTCCGGCAGTCGATCGGGGCGCAGCCGCTGCTCATCATCGCGGCCTTGATCGCGGTCTACATCGTGCTGGGCGTGCTCTACGAGAGCCTCGCCCATCCGCTCACGATCATCTCGACGCTGCCCTCGGCCGGTCTCGGCGCGCTGCTGGCGCTGCAGATCTTCAACACCGAGCTCTCGTTGATCGCCTTCATCGGGATCATCTTGCTGATCGGCATCGTCAAGAAGAACGGAATCATGATGGTCGACTTCGCGCTCGAAGGCGAGCGCAAGCGCGGGCTCGCGCCCGACCGGGCGATCTTCGAAGCCTGCCTGGAGCGTTTCCGGCCGATCATGATGACGACCATGGCGGCGCTGCTGGGCGCCATCCCGCTGGTGGTCGCGAGCGGGCCGGGCTCGGAGCTGCGGCGGCCGCTCGGCATCACCATCGTCGGCGGGCTCATCGTCTCGCAGATGCTCACGCTCTACACGACGCCGGTGATCTATCTGCTGCTCGACAAGCTCCACCGCCGGCTCTGGGGCAGCCGCGTCCATCACGAGCGCGGCTATGTCTTGCGCTCGGCGCTGCGGGTGTTGCGGTCGTAACCCCTGCGNTTTCATCGGNTGGGTTTGNTCCGCCAAAATGCAATCGTCCTCATTGAGCGAGGATTATCATAAACTCGATANGTAGTCAATATATATTTGCTAGTTGTAGCCGACGGCGCGAGTCCCCCGGTGCCCCTTCCCGTCGCGTTCTGCCCTCCCGCCCGCGCGCTACCCCGCCTTCGCGACCGGCGGCGGCAGGTCGGCGACCTCCTGCGCGTAGGCCTGGTCCATGCGCGGCGCTAAACCATTCTTGGCCAGNTCGTCCGCGAACATTTTTCGCACCATCTGCGTCTCGTCGGCATAGTCGATCTGGTCGCCGCCGAGACGGCGGCTGATCCAGGCCTTGGGCACGCCCTGGGCGTTGCGGATCGACACCACCTCGTGCTTGAAGGCGAGATAGCGCGCCGGCGTGGTGCCGGTGTTGAAGTGCTGGTGGAACCACATGTTGGGCGGCACGATCAGCGTGCCGACCTCCCAATCGTAGCGGCGCGGCTCGTCGCCTTCCGGCCACATCAGCGAATAGCCCTGGCCCGAGAGGATGATCACGTGTGCGCCGGGCCCGTGCGCGTGGCCCTTCTTGTAGGTGCCGATCGGGAACTGGGAGATGTGGCTGTTCATCGAGCCCTTGGCCATGTTGAAGCGGATATGGCCGCCGCCGGCGCCGCGCTCCTTGGCGCTGATCAGCGGCAGGTTGACCGCGTCGGCCACGAAGTTGGTGACCAGCAGCAGGCCCTTCTGCTCGCCCTTGGCGCTGAAATANTCNGGCTCGCCGTTGAAGCGGTTCTTGAAGTCGTGGGCGGTGTTGAAGACGAAGTCGGTGTCCTCGTAGAGGTTGATCACNGGCGGCGCGTTGGTGACGGCGACGTAGCGCGCGGGCGCCTGGCCGGAGCCGTTGAAATGCTGGTGCCAGCAATTGAGCGGGATCGCAAACATCGCTCCCGCCTTCCACTCGAAGGTGATGCGCCGGCCCTGATCGTTCCACACCGTGGTCGAGCCGCGGCCGTCGAGCACCAGGATCATCTCCTCGAACAGCTGGCGCTGCGGCGCGAGCGTCTTGCCCGGCGGAATCTCGCAGACGTAGCAATCGTTCGACGTGCGCGAGGCCTCGTGGTTGATGTAGACGCCGGAGCCGCCGCGCCGCGCCCAGGGCTTGAGCTCGACCGTGCGCAGATTCTGCACGTAATGCGCGCTGATGATGTCGAGACCTTCGCTGCGCACCCAGCGCAGATAGGGCGTGTCCTTTTCGGTGGAGAATTTCTTCGCCAGCTCTTCCGAAACGATGGCGTCCTTGGCCATTTTTGCTCCTGCCTTGTCAGCGATCAGCAAGTTGCCGATCACTGATTCCTGATTCCGGGAATGGCGACGCACTTGTCCGCCTTCATGCGCAGATAGATCGCGTCGCCGGTCGGCGTGCGCAGCGACGGATGCGCCTTCGCTTGCAGCACAACATCGCCGACCTTGACGTGGAAATCCAGATAGTCGCCCAGAAAATCCTTGGCGTTGACGGTTCCTTTACACACGTTGTCGCCATCGCCGGCGGTGGGCGGCGCCTCCGACAATTCGACGTCCTCGGGCCGCACCGAGACGATCACGCTGGCGTTCTTGCCGACGCCCTCGCTGGCATGCGCCTTGAGCTCGCCCATGGCTGACGCGACGGTGCAGCGGCCGCCCTCGAGCGCGATCACGGTGCCGCCGATGAAATTGGTGGTGCCGACGAACTCGGCGACGAACTTGTCGGTCGGCTGCTCGTAGATCTGGCGCGGCGTTCCGACCTGCATCACGCGGCCCTCGCTCATCACCGCGATCTCGTGCGAGAGCGCCAGCGCCTCGCTCTGGTCGTGGGTGACGTAGACGGTGGTGAGGTTGAGGTCGCGCTGCAGCCGCTTGAGCTCGATGCGCATGCGGTCGCGCAGCTTGGCGTCGAGATTGGACAGCGGCTCGTCGAGCAGGAGGAGCTGCGGCTCCATCACCAGGGCGCGCGCCAGCGCCAGGCGCTGCTGCTGGCCGCCGGAGAGCTTGGTGGCGTCGCGATCGACCAGCTCGGTGAGCGCGACGGCATCGAGCACGCGCATGACCTTCTCGCGGATCTCCTTCTTGGGCAGCCGGCGCACGTCGAGCGGGAAGGCCACGTTCTGGAACACGTTCATGTGCGGCCAGATGGCGTAGGACTGGAACACCATGCCGAAATTGCGCTTGTTGGGCGCGACGAAGACGCGCTTGCTCGACGAATAGACCACGCGCCCGGCGACCTCGATCTCGCCCGCGGTCGGCCGCTCCAGGCCGGCGATCGAGCGCAAGGTCGTGGTCTTGCCGCAGCCGGAGGGGCCCAGCAGCGTGAACAGCTTGCCCTCGGGCACCTCGAACGAGACGTCCTGCGCGGCCTTGACAGCCTCGCCCCGCTCGTTGGCGTATTCAGTGAACAGCGACCTGACGCTCAGCACGTTCCCTCCCCATGTTGCTTGTCTTTGTTTCTATGTTCCGATCGAGTCTACTCCGGACGTGCCCCATAACCGCCGTCACCCGCGGGCTTGTCCCGCGGGTCTCGCTTAGGGACGCACGATGCCAGCCTAAGCGAGATT
>JGI12053J15887_10001152_pt1 | contig 11962 bp, 10 predicted proteins | sample MedBloCAOM1_O3_FD_15887 | JGI IMG/M metagenome (IMG submission 15887)
TGTGCGTGCTCACCGGCAAGGCCCTGTTCCGGCCGCCGTTCCAATGGCGGGAGTTCGTCCTGCAAAGCTGGTTCCTCATGCGGGTGGCGTTCCTGCCCACCCTGGCGGTCTCGATCCCGCTGACCGTGCTCCTGATCTTCACGCTGAACATCCTGCTTACCCAGTTCGGCGCCGCCGACATCTCGGGGTCGGGCGCCGCGATCGGTGCCGTCACCCAGCTGGGACCCCTGGTGACCGTGCTCGTGGTGGCCGGTGCCGGGTCGACGGCCATCTGCGCCGACCTCGGTGCACGCACCATCCGTGAGGAGATCGACGCGCTGGAGGTGCTCGGCATCGATCCGATCCACCGGCTTGTGGTGCCCCGCGTGGTCGCCTCGACGTTCGTGGCGGTGCTGCTCAACGGTGCGGTGATCACCATCGGCCTGGTGGGCGGCTTCATCTTCGGTGTGTATCTGCAGAACGTCTCGGCGGGCGCGTACGTCTCGACGCTGACGCTGATCACCGGGCTGCCCGAGGTGGTGATCTCGATCATCAAGGCCGGAACGTTCGGCCTGATCGCCGGCCTGGTGGGCTGTTATCGCGGACTGACCGTGTCCGGCGGCGCCAAGGGCGTTGGCACCGCGGTCAACGAGACGCTGGTGCTCTGCGTGATCGCGCTGTTCGCGGTCAACGTGGTGCTGACCACGATCGGTGTCCGGTTCGGAACGGGGATCTGACGTGTCGACGACCTCCGTCCTGCGCTCTCGGTTCCCGCGGGGAATCGCCCGTGCCGAGAAGTTCGCCGGCGCTCCCACCCGGTTCCTCGACAGCGTCGGGCACGTTGCCTGGTTCATCGTCACCGCGGTCGGATCGATCGGGCACACCTTGCGGTATTACCGCAAGGAGATGCTGCGGCTGATCGCCGAGATCGGCATGGGCACCGGCGCGATGGCGGTGATCGGTGGCACCGTCGCGATCGTCGGCTTCGTGACGCTGTCCGGCTCGTCGCTGGTGGCGATTCAGGGTTTTGCGTCGCTGGGCAATATCGGCGTCGAGGCGTTCACCGGGTTCTTCGCCGCACTGATCAACGTGCGCATCGCTGCGCCCGTGGTGGCGGGTGTTGCCCTGGCGGCCACGGTCGGTGCCGGCGCCACCGCCGAGCTGGGCGCCATGCGCATCAGCGAGGAAATCGACGCGCTCGAGGTGATGGGCATCAAGTCCATCTCCTATTTGGTGTCGACGCGAATCATGGCCGGTTTCGTGGTGATCATCCCGCTCTACGCGATGGCGATCATCATGTCGTTCTTCTCCGCACAGGTGACCACCACCTTCTTCTACGGCCAGTCTTTCGGCACCTACGACCACTACTTCCGCACATTCCTGCGGCCCGAGGACGTGTTCTGGTCGTTCGTGCAGGCGGTCATCATCTCGGTCATCGTGATGATCAACCACTGCTATTTCGGCTACTTCGCCAGCGGCGGTCCGGTCGGCGTCGGCGAGGCCGTCGGCCGGTCGATGCGCACCTCGCTGGTGGCGATCGTCTGCGTGGTCCTGTTCGCCTCGTTGGCGCTCTACGGCGTCGACCCGAACTTCAACCTCACGGTGTAGCGCATGACGTCACCGTTGAACACGAAACGTCAGCCCCCGTACAAGCTCGCCGGTCTGATCTTGACGTTGCTTACCATCGCCGCGGTCGTGCTGGTGTACTTCCAGTTCCGCGGCGACTTCCTGGATCGCGCAAAGCTGACCATGATCTCGGCGCGCGCGGGCTTGTCGATGGATCCCGGTGCGAAGGTCACCTACAACGGCGTGGAGATCGGCCGGGTCGGCAAGGTCGATGAGGTCAAGGTCGGCGATGAGCAACGGGCGAAGATCACCCTTGAGGTGGATCGCAAGTACGTCAACCTGATTCCGAAGAACGTCGAGGCCGACATCACTGCGACCACGGTGTTCGGCAACAAGTACATCTCGTTCAAGTCGCCGAAAGATCCGACCCCGCAACGCATCACGACTTCCGATGTGATCGACGTGACGGCGGTGACCACCGAATTCAACACATTGTTCGAGACGGTGGTGGATGTGGCTCAGCAGGTCGACCCGATCAAGCTGAACCAGACCCTGTCGGCCACCGCAGAGGCGCTCGGCGGGCTCGGCGATCGGTTCGGCCAGGCGATCGTGCACGGCAACGAGATCCTGGCCGACATCAACCCGCAGTTGCCTCAGCTTCGCAAGGACAACCAGTTGTTGGCCGGGCTCGGTGACGTATACGCCAATGCCGCGCCGGACCTTTTCGACGGCCTGGAGCACGCCGTGACGACCGCGCGGACGCTCAACGAGCAGCAGGGCAACGTCGATCAGGCGCTGATGGCCGCGGTCGGGTTCGGCAACACCGGCGGCGACATCTTCGAACGCGGCGGGCCGTATCTGGTCCGCGGCACCGCAGACCTGGTGCCCACCTCACAGCTGCTCGACACCTACAGCCCCGCGCTGGCGTGCACGATCCGCAACTTCCACGACGTCGAACCGAAGGTCGCGGCATCGCTTGGCGGCAACGGCTATTCGCTGCGAACCCTCTCGGAACTCATGGGAGCCGGTAACCCCTACGTATATCCCGACAACCTGCCGCGGGTGAACGCACGGGGCGGCCCCGAGGGCAGGCCGGGCTGTTGGCAGCCCGTCACGCGTGATCTGTGGCCTGCGCCCTACTTGGTGATGGACAGCGGTGCCTCCATCGCGCCGTACAACCACTTCGGACTCGGCCAGCCGATCCTGATCGAGTACGTGTGGGGGCGCCAGGTCGGGGAGAACACGATCAACCCATGAAAATCACCGGAACAGCCATCAAGCTCGGCATCGTCACACTGGTGCTGCTGCTGTTCACCGCCCTCATCATCGTGGTGTTCGGCCAGATGCGGTTCGACCGCACCACGGGGTATTCGGCGATCTTCTCCAACGCCAGCGGGTTGCGGTCCGGACAGTTCGTTCGCGCTTCCGGTGTGGAGGTCGGCAAGGTCTCCAACGTCGAACTGATCAACGGCGGATCGCAGGTGAAGATCGACTTCAACGTCGACCGCTCGCTGCAGCTGTTCGACGGGACGACCGCTTCCATCCGGTACCTGAACCTGATCGGCGACCGGTACATGGAGCTCAAGCGCGGCGACAGCGACAAGCGGTTGCCCGGCGGTGGCACCATTCCGGTCGAACACACCGAACCCGCGCTCGACCTCGACGCGTTGATCGGCGGGTTCCGCCCGGTGTTCCGCGCGCTCGACCCCGACAAGGTCAACAACATCGCTCAGTCGATCATCACGGTCTTCCAGGGCCAGGGCGGCACCATCAACGACATCCTTGACCAGACCGCGTCGCTGACGTCGGCGCTGGCCGATCGTGACAAGGCCATCGGCGAGGTCATCCGCAACCTCAACACCGTGCTCGACACCACGGTCAAGCATCAGCAGCAGTTCGACGCGACCGTGCAGGACTTCGAGAAGCTCATCACCGGACTGAAGAACCGCGAAGATCCGATTGCCAGCTCGGTCGCCAACATCAGCGACGCGGCAGGCACGATCGCCGACCTGCTTGCCGACAATCGGCCGCTGCTGCAGAGCACCGTCACCAATCTCGAGGGGGTCCAGCAGCCGCTCGTGGACCAGAAGGCTCAGCTCAACGACATCCTGACCCGGCTGCCAACGGCGTTCAACATCATCGGCAGGGCCGGTGGCATCTACGGCGACTTCTTCAACTTCTACGCCTGCGATATCTCGTTGAAGCTCAACGGCTTGCAGCCGGGGGGCCCGGTGCGAACCGTCAAGATCACGTCGCAGCCGTCGGGTAGGTGCACGCCGCAATGAGGACGCTGGAGGGTTCGAACCGGATCCGAAACGGGATGATGGGCATCATCATGCTGGTGATCGTCATCGGCGTGGGGCAGAGCATCGCCAGTGTGCCGATGCTGTTCGCGACGCCGACGTACTACGCCCAGTTCGCGGACACCGGCGGCATCAACAAGGGCGACAAAGTGCGCATCGCCGGCGTGGACATCGGCAAGGTGCGGTCGATGGATATCGACGGCGACAAGGTCAAGATCGGCTACTCGCTCGACGGCACGCAGATCGGCACCGAGAGCCGTGCGTCCATCCGTACTGACACCATCCTGGGCAAGCGCGACATCGAGATCGAGCCGCGCGGAACAAAACCGTTGCGCGCCAGTGGCATTCTGCCGCTGGGCCAGACCACCACGCCATACCAGATCTACGATGCGTTCTTCGACGTGACGAAGGCGGCGTCGGGCTGGGACACCCAGACGGTGAAGCGATCGCTTAACGTGTTGTCGGAGACCATCGACCAGACCTACCCGCACCTTTCTGCCGCGCTCGACGGCGTGGCCCGGTTCTCGGACACCATCGGTAAGCGCGACGACCAGATCAAACAATTGCTCGCCAACGCCAACAAGATCGCGGGCATCCTCGGCAACCGCAGCGAACAGATCAACCGACTGCTCGTCAACGCTCAGTCACTGCTTTCGGCGATCAACGAACGCAACTACGCGGTCAGCATGCTGCTGGAGCGGGTGGGGTCCTTCTCCGAACAGGTAAGGGGCTTCATCAACGACAACCCGAACCTCAACCGAGTATTGGAGCAGCTGCGCACGATCAGCGACGTCCTGCGCGACCGCAGGACCGATCTGATGCAAACGCTGACCACGGTGGCCAAATTCGTTGCGTCGCTTGGTGAGGCGGTGGCGTCGGGCCCGTACTTCAAAGTGATGTTGGCGAACCTGTTGCCGTACCAGATACTTCAGCCGTTCGTCGACGCCGCATTCAAGAAGCGCGGCATCGATCCTGAGGAGTTCTGGCGCAACGCCGGCCTGCCCGCCTTCCGGTTCCCCGACCCGAACGGGCAGCGGTTCGATAACGGCGCTCCTGCGCCTGCGCCAACGGTGCTGGAGGGCACACCGGAACATCCCGGACCCGGGGTGCTGAAGGGCTCGCCGTGCTCCTACACGCCGCCTGCCGACGGCCTGCCGAGGCCCGGCAATCCGTTGCCGTGCGCGCAGCTGGACCAGGGCCCCTACGGCTCGGTGCCCGGTGGGTTCGGACCGCCCGACGTGGCCACGTCGGCGCCCAACCCGAACGGACCCGGATTCACTCCTGGTGTCCCCGCCGCGGCCATCCCCGGTCAGATGCCGCCGGACATGCCCGGCGCTCCGGTCCCGCTGCCGCCTGCGCCTCCTGGTGCGCGCACTGTGCCGCTCGGCCCGCTGCCCGCGCCGCCGGACTTCACGCCGGGCATCGCGCCGCTGCCGCCCGCGCTGACGGGTCCGCCGCCGCCGCCGGGACCGGGCCCCGACGCGGGCCCTGCGGGCACGCCGCCGCTGCCCGGCAACCCGCCGTACCTCCCGCCCGGATCGCAGGGAGGCTGAGTAGATGTCGACAATCTTCAACATCCGAAACCTGAAGCTGCCTGGCGTGTCTCGGGCTTCGGTGATCATCGGCACCCTGGTCGTGATCCTGGCGCTGGTGGCCGCCATCGTCGGCTGGAACGTTTACAGGAAGCTGACCACGAACACCGTGGTGGCCTACTTCCCCGACACGCTGGCGCTGTATGCCGGCGACAAAGTGTCGATCATGGGCGTCAAGGTCGGCCAGATCGACAAGATCGAACCCGCCGGCGACAAGATGAAGGTGACCTTCCACTACGACAACACGTTCAAGGTCCCGGCCAACGCCACCGCGTCGATCCTCAACCCGAGCCTGGTGGCGTCGCGCAATATCCAGCTGTCGCCCCCCTATACCGGCGGTCCAGTGATGGCCGACAACGCGGTGATTTCGATCGACCGCACCCAGGTGCCGGTCGAGTACGACCAACTGCGCGACTCGCTCAACCGGATCCTTACCGACCTCGGCCCGACCAAGGAACAGCCAAAGGGCCCGATCGGCGACATCATCGAATCCGCGGCCAACGGGTTCGCCGGCAAGGGCGAACAGCTGAACAAGACGCTCAATGGGCTCTCCGGCGCGCTGTACACCCTCAACGAGGGCCGGGGTGACTTGTTCGGCGTGATCAAGAGTTTGGCGCTGTTCGTCAACGCGCTCTACCAGAGCGATCAGCAGTTCGTCTCGCTGAACAACCAACTGGCCACGTTCACCAACTCGTTCACCAACACCAACCGGGAAGTGGCGAACGCGCTGCAGGATCTCAACCAGTTGTTGACGACCACGCGTCAATTCATCAGCAAGAACGGCGACGTGCTGACGCACGACGTCAACAACTTGGCCGACGTGACCAACGCGATCCTGCAGCCCGATCCGTTGAACGGTTTGGAAACCGCGTTGCACGTGTTCCCCACGCTCGGCGCGAACCTGATGAACATCGTGTCGCCGGTGACGGGCGGCGTCATGGGCATTCCGGTGATCAACAACTTCGCCAACCCGTTGCAGTTCGTCTGCAGCGCGATTCAGGCCGGCAGCCGCCTGGGTTACCAGGAGTCGGCGGAGATGTGCGCCCAGTACCTGGCGCCGATCCTCGATGCGATCAAGTTCAACTTCCCGCCGTTCGGCGTGAACCAGTTCACCTCGGCGATGACGCTGCCCAAGCAGATCGCGTACTCCGAACCCCGCCTGCAGCCGCCAGCGGGCTACAAGGACACCACCGTGCCCGGCATCTGGTCACGCGACACCTTGTTCTCGTACGGCAACCACGAGCAGGGCTGGGTCAGCGCGCCAGGCATGCAGGGCGTCAACGTGCAGCCGTTCACCGCGAACATGCTGACGCCGGAGTCGCTCTCCGAACTGTTGGGCGGGCCCGACGCCGAGATACCGGGGGCTCCGCCAACGTTTGGGGGCCCGCATCAAGCCGGGCCGCCAGACGCCTACGGCGAGAACAGCCCGCTGCCGCCGCCGTGGTATCCGCAGCCCGGACCGCCTCCTGGTCCCGCACCTGGCGTGATACCCGGCGACCCGGGTGGATCGCCGCTGTCGGGACCGGCGCCCGCCGCCCCCGCCGGACCCGCGCCTGCTGGACCGGCTCTACCGGCTGAGGCAGGTGGATGATGCGCATGCGTAAGTGGAGCCGTATCGCCAGCCGCACGCTCGCGCTCGTGATGGTCGCGTTGGTGCTGAGCTCGTGCGGGTCGTGGAAGGGCATCGCGAACGTTCCGCTGCCCGGCGGCCCTGGCACCGGATCGAACAAGATGACGATCTACGTGCAGATGCCGGATACGTTGGCGCTCAACGTCAACAGCCGCGTGCGGGTGGCCGACGTGTTTGTCGGACGGGTCCGCACGATCGAGCTGAAGAACTGGATCGCGACGTTGACGCTGGATCTGCAGCCCGGCATCAAGCTGCCGCAGAACACGCTGGCCAAGATCGGTCAGACCAGCCTGCTTGGCAGCCAGCATGTGCAGCTGGACGCGCCGCCGGATCCGTCGCCGCAGCTGCTGCACAATGGCGACACCATCCCGCTGAAGAACAGCTCGGCGTTCCCGACCACCGAACGGGTGCTGGCGAGTATCGCGACGATCCTGCGCGGTGGTGGCATCTCGAACCTGGACACCATCCAGACCGAGATCAACAACCTGTTGACCGGCCGCGCCGATCAGATCAGGGAGTTCCTGAATCGGTTGGACACGTTCACCGATGAGCTGAACAAGCAGCGTGACGACATCACCCACGCCATCGATTCCACCAATCGACTGCTGGCCATCGTGGCTCAGCGCAACGACACCCTCGACCGGGTGCTGACCGAGTTCCCGCCGCTGATCAAGCATTTCGCCGACACCAAGGATCTGTTTGCCGACGCGGTGGTTGCCCTCGGTCGGATCGGCGTTGCCGCTGACAACGCACTGGCACCGTCGAGCGCCAACCTGCATACCAACCTTCAGAGTCTGCAGCGGCCGCTCAAGCAGCTGGGCCGGGCGTCGCCGTATCTGGTCGGCGCGCTCAAGCTGATGCTCACCGCGCCGTTCTCGATCGAGAACGTGCCGAAAGTGGTGCGCGGCGACTACCTCAACGTGTCGCTGATGGTCGACCTGACACTGTCCGCAGTGGACAACGGAATCCTTTCGGGCACAGGAGTCTCTGGCATGCTGCGTGCACTCGAGCAGGCCTGGGGTCGTGACCCGGAGACGATGATCCCGGATGTGCGGTTCACGCCGAACCCGCACGATGCGCCGGGCGGACCGCTGGTCGAAAGGGGTGAGTGAGCAGTGCTGACCCGTTTCATCAAGATCCAGCTGGTGCTGTTCACGATCCTGACGATCCTCGCGATCGTCGGGTTGGGCTGGTACTACCTGCGGGTGCCCAGCCTGGTCGGGATCGGGACGTACGACCTACACGCCAATCTGCCCCGGTCTGGCGGTCTGTACGGCACCGCCAACGTGACATATCGCGGCACGCAGATCGGCAAGGTCACCGAGGTCCACCCCACCGAAACGGGCGCAGAGGCAACGCTGAGAATCGAGAGCCGCTACAAGATCCCGATCGATGCGGTTCCCAATGTGCACTCCGTCTCGGCCCTCGGCGAGCAGTACCTCGACCTGGTGGCGACGGGCAATCGGGGCCAGTACTACCAGGACGGTCAGACCATCACGCAACTGGGCTCGGTGCCCAGCGAGGTCGGTCCGGCCTTGGACTCCGCGAACCGCGGCCTGGCCGCGCTGCCCAAGGAGAAGATCGACTCGCTGCTGACCGAAACCTCGCAGGCGGTGGGCGGATTGGGCCCTGCGCTGCAACGACTTGTCGATTCGACGACCAACATCGCGCAGGGTTTCAAGGACAACCTGCCGCAGGTCAACGACATCATCGCGCACTCAGCGCCGATCCTGGACAGCCAGGTCAAGTCCGGCGACAACATCGAGCGGTGGTCGCGCAACCTGAACATCATCACTTCGCAGTCGGCCGAACAGGACGCGGCGCTGCGCAGCGGACTGCAGCAGGCGGCACCGACGCTGGATCAGGTGGCGACGGTGTTCAGCAACGTGCGTGACTCGCTGCCGCAGACGCTGGCGAACCTGTCCGTCGTCATCGACATGCTCAAGCGCTACCACAAGGGTCTGGAGCAAACGCTGGTGATCCTGCCGCAGGGCGCCGCGATCGCGCAGGCCGGAACGCTNTTCGACAACGTTGGCCAGCTGCCATTGGCGCTGTCGATCAACCAGCCGCCACCCTGCCTGACCGGATTCCTTCCTGCCTCGCAGTGGCGAGCACCCGCCGACACCAGCATGGCGCCGCTGCCAACGGGCACCTACTGCAAGATTCCAAAGGACTACCAGGGCAACGTCGTTCGCGGCGCACGCAACTATCCCTGCGTGGACGTCCCTGGTAAGCGCGCGGCGACGCCGAGGGAGTGCCGCAACAACGAGCCGTATGTGCCGTTGGGCACCAACCCCTGGTACGGCGATCCGAACGAGGTTCTGTCCTGCCCCGCGCCCGCGGCGCGCTGCGACCAGGGTGTCAATCCCGGGCGGGGCGTCATTCCGGCACCTTCGGTCAACAATGGGCTCAATCCGCTGCCTGCGGATCGACTGCCTCCGCCGGCGAGGGCGTCGGCCCCGGTCAGCGATCCGCTGAGCCCGCCGGGCCAGGGCACTGTGCAGTGCAGTGGACAACAACCCAACCCGTGTACGTACACTCCGGCAGCAGGGCCACCTGGCTCAACGGCGGTCTACAACCCGGCCAGCGGTGAGGTGGTCGGACCTGACGGCGTCAGGTACAACGTCAGCAATTCGAGTAACCCAGGAGACGACGGATGGAAGGAGATGCTGGCACCAGCCAGCTGAACCCCACCGATGCTGATGAAACGCCGGACGAGTCGTTAGCAGTATCTACCGAAGACCAAACCGAACAAGCCACCGAGCAAGAATCACCAGAGCCACCCGACGAGGCCGTCGGGAACGGCGGGCGGCCCTCGCGCCTCGGCGTCGGGTGGGTGGCAAGCATCTGCGCCGCGCTGTTGGTCTTGGCGGCGGGGGCCGGCGTTGGCGGGTACCTGGCGTTGCGGTCCCACGCCGACAGTGAGGCGATCGCGCGCGATGATGCGGCGGCCATGCAGGCCGCGAAGGATTGCGTGGCGGCGACGCACGCACCGGACACAGCGGCCATGACGGCCGCGCAGACAAAGATCATCGAATGCTCGACGGGCGATTTCGGCGCCCAGGCCAGCATGTACAGCAGCGTGCTCGTCGAGGCGTACCAGGCCGCCAACGTCAAGGTCCAGGTGTCCGATATGCGGGCAGCGGTTGAGCGGCACAACGAGGACGGTTCGGTCGACGTGCTGGTGGCCGTGCGCGTCAAGGTGACCAACTCCGAGACGGCCGACCAGGAGCAGGGTTACCGACTACGGGTGCAGATGGCGCGCGATGAGGGCACCTACAAGATCGCCCGGCTGGATCAGGTCAGTTCGTGACGGCTGTGCTCGACGTGACGCCCGAAACGACCGCTGATGATTCGGCGCCGGAACAGCCGGCCGCTTCGTGGTTGGCAAGGGTAGGCGCGTTCTCGATCGACGTGCTGTTGGGCGCTGCGGTGATCGCGGCGATGGCGCTGCTGGCCCTTGCGGCGCCGTACCACGGTTGGTTGTGGTGGGTGTTCACCGGCGCGTTGGCGCTGACACTGCTGGTGACGGCGGTCAACCGGTGGGTTTTGCCGACGATCACCGGGTGGTCGCTTGGGCGTGCGCTGTTCGGAATCGCGGTCTTGCGGCCTGACGGTTCACCGGTCGGACTCGGACGCTTATGGCTGCGTGACCTGGCGCATCTCCTCGACACCGCCGCACTGTTCATCGGTTGGCTGTGGCCGCTGTTGGACCGCCGCGGCCGTACGTTCGCCGATCTGCTGCTGCGCACCGAGGTGCACAAGGTCGACGGGCCGCAGCGCGACGTGCGCCGCCCCGCCGCGGTGGCGCTCGTCGCGGCAACGCTTCTGTGTGCGGTCGGTGTCGGTCTGAGTTATCTGGTGGTCTACCGGCACGATCGGGCCATCGACGCGGCGCACACGCAGATCGCTGCCGAGGGGCCGCGCATTGTCGAGCAGATGCTGAGCTATGACGTCAACACGCTTCAGCAGGACTTCTCCCACGCCCAGTCGCTGACGACCGACGCCTACCGGCCGCAGTTGATCGCCCAACAGCAGGCGGTGCAGAAGGCGGGCGCCACCAAGAACGAGTACTGGGCGGTGAGCAGCGCGGTCCTGTCGGCGACGCCGGAGCGCGCGTCGATGCTGCTGGCGATGCAGGGCCAGCGAGGCACCGATCCCAAGGATCTGAAGTTCATCACCGCGACGGTGCGGGTGGACTTCGACAAGTCACGCGACGCGCAGTGGCGCGTTGCGAGTCTCACCGTGCTGAAGAAGCCGCAGATGAATCAGGGCGGCCAGTGAGTCCGCGGCGCAAGGTCGAGGCCGACGAGCAGGACTTCTTCGACGTCATTCCCAAGCCGCCGCGGCGCCGGGGTCTGCCGATCATCGCCGCGTTGGCGACGCTGTTGCTCGCGGCGGCGATCACCGCGAGCACGCTGATACTGATCGACCATGAGAAGGACCGCCGGGCGTCAATCAAGGAAGCCGCGGCGTTGGGCTACGTGCGAGAGTTCATGACCACATACACGACGCTGGATCCGTTCCACGCCAACGACTATGCCGACCGGATCCTCGCGCAGGGCACCGGAGACTTCGCGAAAATGTTCAAGGAGAAGGAGAACGAGGTCCTGATCCAGGTCGCCCGCGCCGAACCCACCAAAGGAACCGTGGTCGAGGCGGGCGTGCAGCGGTGGAACGACAACGGCAGCGCCGACGTGTTGGTCGCTACGAAGGTCGCCGCGAAGTCACCGGACGGGAAGTCGACGATCGAGAGCGGAAACCGTTGGGTTGCAACGGCGATCAAGGAAGGACAGCAGTGGAAGATCAGCGCTCTGATTCAGGTGATCTGACCACCGACGCAGGGGCCGCCGAGGCCGCCGATGCAACGGCTGCCCCGCGTCGTCATCGGA
>JGI12053J15887_10001153_pt1 | contig 11961 bp, 7 predicted proteins | sample MedBloCAOM1_O3_FD_15887 | JGI IMG/M metagenome (IMG submission 15887)
ACCAGGATAACGTCGACCAGCTTGCTAAGGTCCCTTACCGCAGATTGGCGGTTCTGTGTCGCATAGCAGATATCCCGGATGTCCGGGCCTTGAATATCCGTAAAACGGGCCTGAAGGGCGGCAATTATGTCCTTGGTGTCGTCCACGCTGAGCGTGGTCTGGGTGATATAGGCCACCGGGGTGTCCGCCGGCAGCGTCAGGGCGGCCACATCGTCGACGTTCTGGACCAGTGTTACCGGGCCTGGAACCTGGCCCATGGTTCCCTCGACCTCGGGATGGCCGGCATGACCGACCAGGATCAGGGCCCGGCCTTTCGACATATAGCGCTTGCCCTGGTTGTGGACCTTGGTCACCAGCGGGCAGGTGGCGTTGAGGACCGGCAGGCCGCGTACCGCGGCTTCCTCCTCGACGCTCCTGGCGACGCCATGGGCGCTGAACACGGTGACCGCCAGCGGCGGCACTTCCGACAGATCCTCGACGAAGATGGCGCCCTTGTTCTTGAGGCTTTCGACCACGTACTTATTGTGGACGATCTCGTGGCGGACATAGACGGGCGGGCCGTACTTCTCGAGCGCGCGCTCCACGATCTCGATCGCCCGCACCACGCCCGCGCAAAAGCCTCGCGGCTGCGCCAGATACACTTTCATGGGTCGCCCGTTACGCAAGTTGCACCACACTCATTCTGTATTCCCGGTTCTGTATCCCAGCCGCGGTATCTGCAATATCCGCACCACGGCCGGTATCCGCAACCATCCTCTCCCGCCAAGTGTATGGAGGGACCGGACTTTCTGTCAAAAAACCATCGGCGAGAAAAGGCGGAACCGCAAACGATCCGCCTCAATCGAAGCCCCAGGGACGGTAATATGATACTGTATTCCCCAAACCGCGCTGGATGACCCCCCACATCCCTCACTTGATCGTCACTTAGCCACCATTCGTCACTTTACCGGGGGGCGTTCCAGATTATATCAGCGGTCCCCGGTTCCGGCCCTGTTTTGGGCTACTTGTTCGTGCCGTTGAAGCCAAACCGCTCAAAAACAACATTAGATCGGCCTGCGGAACTCCGGTAGACAGCGGGCGTTTCCGGCAAGTCGATGAACATTAGAAAGAAAAAATGTGCTGACAAGTATTGTTGTATCGATTGTCAAAGCCACCACGCGGTTTGCCCTCCCAACTGTCCTGATCGCGCTCGCCCTTGCGATAGCGGCGGGCTTCTACACATCCCGGAACTTCTCCATCAACACCGACATCAACACCCTGATCTCGCCGGATCTGGACTGGCGCAAGCGCGACAATCAGTTCGAGAAAGCGTTCGACCGGGAGCGAACCATCCTGGCCGTGGTGGAAGCACCGACGCCGGAACTCACCAGCACGGCCGCGGACGCGCTGGCGCGGAAACTGTCGGGCGATACCACGCATTTCGAATCGGTCCAGCCGCTCGGATCCGGAGAATTCTTCGAAAAAGACGGGCTGCTGTTCCTGCCCGTGGAAGAGGTCGCCAAGCTGACCGGTCAGTTTTCATCGGCAGCCCCCCTGATCGAGATCATGGCCGGCGATCCCAGCATCCGCGGTCTGACCGGCGCGCTGGAAACCGGCCTCGCCGGCGTCAAGCGCGGGCAGGTCAAGCTCGACAGCACCGAACGTCCCTTCAACCTGATTGCCCAGACCGTCGAGAACGTGTTGAGCAAGGGTAACGCCACGTTCTCCTGGCGCGGGCTCGTCAGCGACAAGCCGCTGACCGACTCCGACCGCCGCGCCTTCATCGAGTTCAAGCCGATCCTCGATTTCAATGCGCTGGAGCCCGGCAAGGCTGCGACCGACGCTATCCGGCAGGCGGCCACCGAGCTTAATTTCGCCGGCGAATACGGCGCCCGCGTCAGGTTGACCGGTCCGGTTCCGATCGCCAACGAGGAATTCGCCACCGTTCAGGACGGCGCCATCGTCAACGGCATCGGTACCGTCGCCGTGGTGCTGCTGATTCTCTGGATGGCGCTGCATTCGTCGAAGATCATCTTCGCCGTGTTCCTGAACCTGTTCATCGGGCTTTCGATCACCACGGCGGTGGGCCTGATGATGGTGGGCTCGCTGAACCTGCTGTCGGTCGCATTCGCCGTGCTGTTTGTCGGGTTGGGCGTTGACTTCGGCATCCAGTACAGCGTCCGCTACCGCTCGGAGCGTTTCAAGAACGACGATTTGATGTTTGCGCTGGCAAAGGCGGCCGGACGCTCCGCGGTTCCGCTCTCGCTGGCCGCGATGGCGACGGCGGCCGGATTCCTCTGCTTCCTGCCGACCGACTACAAGGGCATCTCGGAACTCGGCAAGATCGCCGGCGCCGGCATGCTGATTGCGTTCTTGACCAGCATCACGGTGTTGCCGGCGCTGCTGCGGTTGCTCAACCCTCCCGGCGAAAAGGAACCGGTCGGTTACGCCTTCCTGGCGCCGGTCGATCACTTCCTGGAAAAGCACCGCGTCATCATCATCGTCGGCACGCTGGTGATCGCGGTCGCCGGCCTGCCGCTGCTGTATTTCATGAAATTCGACTTCAACCCGATCAATCTGCGCAATTCCAAGGTCGAGTCGATCTCTACCTTCCTCGATCTGCGCAAGGATCCGAACACGGGCGCCAACGCCATCAATGTGATGACGAATTCGGAAGCCGACGCGAAGAAGATCGAAGCCCGGCTGGAAAAGGTACCGGAAGTGCTTCGCGTGATGTCGCTCGACAGTTTCGTGCCGCAGGACCAGCCGGCCAAGCTCAAGCTGATCGCGCAGGGCGCCAAGATTCTAAATCCCGCGCTGAACCCCGATTCCATCGATGCGCCGCCGACCGATGCGGAGAACATCGACTCCCTGAAAGGTTCGGTGGATAGCCTGCGCAAGACCGCCGGCGATGCCAAGGGTCCGGGAGCCGTGGCGTCGCGGCGGCTGGCCGACGCGCTGTCGAAGCTTGCCGAATCGAATCAGGCCACGCGCGACAAGGCGCAGGCGATCTTCGTCACGCCGCTGAAAGTCGTGCTCAACCAGCTCAAGAGTTTGCTGCAGGCGCAGCCGGTCAGCCTGAAGACGCTGCCGGCCAATCTGGTCGAGGCCTGGAAGACCAAGGACGGATTGATGCGCGTCGAGGCGCAGCCGCGCGGCGATCCCAACGACAACGACACCCTTCGCACATTCGCCAACGCGGTGCTATCCGCCGAGCCGAACGCGATCGGGGGACCGGTATCGATTCTCAAATCCGGCGACACCGTCGTGAAGGCATTCATCCATGCCGGAATCGGGGCGCTGGTCGTAATCAGCCTGTTGCTGTGGCTGGCGTTGCGGCGGGTCACCGACGTGCTGTTGACGCTGGTGCCGCTGTTGGTGGCGGGGGCGGTGACGCTGGAAATCTGCGTGCTGATCGGGCTGCCGCTGAACTTCGCCAACATCGTCGCGCTGCCGTTGATGCTCGGCGTCGGCGTCGCCTTCAAAATCTACTACGTCACCGCCTGGCGGTCGGGCAGAACGAATCTGCTGCAGACCAGCCTGACGCGAGCGATTTTTTTCAGCGCGCTGACCACGGCCACCGCGTTCGGAAGCCTGTGGCTATCGAGTCATCCGGGCACGGCGAGCATGGGCAAGCTCTTGGCGCTCTCGCTCGTCACCACGCTCGCCGCGGTGCTGTTGTTCCAGCCGGCGCTAATGGGCAAACCGCGTGATGTCGGGGAGTAGGCAGATATCGCCGATCTGATCAGCCGGCTGCCCGGCCGTTGCCAGCTTTTGACCTGGCGGTTTGGGAGCCGGGTTGGTGGACCCAGTGGTCTTCGGTGCCGCGGGCGCCGGTGCCGCGGTCTTGGACAGGGCGCCGGTGTTCTTNGGCGCGCCCTTGGCCATGCTGTTGGCCGGGCTGGAGGGAATCGGAGGCGCGACGCGGGTCCAGGTTTCGCCGCCGCAGAGGAAGCCCAGCACGCAGCCTTGAATCTCGAGCTGGTCGGAACCGGCCGGCTTGATGGTCGAGCTATAGGATTGTCCGTCCTTGGCGTTATAGACTTGGCCTTCCCATTGATCGACGCCGGGCTTCTTTTTCATGTCGATCAGGATCGGCATGCCCAACGTCGGCCTGTTCTGTTTTGAGGCATCCGGATTGTTCTTGTCGCGGCCGCCCGGCATCTTCTCCCATGCCACCGCGCCCCACATGCTGCCATTGCATTCGGCGACACGGATGTTGGCGACGCCGTCCGCCACCCGCCAGTCACCGGTCGGATCGGCGGCCAGTGCTGAGGTAAGGCCAGTGGTCAAAAAAGCGGCTGAAAATGCAACAGTACGCATGATATTTCGGGGGCAGTGCAACATGATTCAAACCTATGCTAAGTAGCTGTTCCGAGCGGGGGTCAAAACGCCGCATTGTGCGTTTTCAGTTGACGAAATGCCCATCAACCGACGTATGTAACCGATGCTATATCCGAATCTAGACGTTTCCGAGATGTTTGTGGAGCGGCAGGCGCAGCGCAGTTCCATGCATGCGCGGTACCTGAACGAGCAACTCGTGCGGGTCCTCAAGACCATCGGTTACGACGTCGGTTTTCAGAAGGGTCAAGGCCAGTACCTGTTCGATCGTGACGGTGCGCGCTATCTGGATTTACTCAGCGGGTTTGGCGTTTTTGCGATCGGCCGCAATCATCCGGTGTTGCGCGAGGCCCTGAAGAGCGTGCTCGACGCCGACCTGCCAAACCTTGTGCAACTCGACGTCTCCACGCTGGCCGGCGTGCTGGCCGAACGTCTGCTGAAATTCGTGCCCTATCTGGACAAGGTGTTTTTCGCCAATTCGGGGGCGGAATGTGTCGAAGCTGCGATCAAATTCGCGCGCGGCGCCACCGGCCGGCCCGGCATCGTGTACTGCGCCCATGCGTTCCACGGATTGTCCTATGGCGCGCTGTCGCTGACCGATGATCCCAATTTCCGCGGCGGCTTCGAACCGTTGCTGCCCGGATGCACCTCGATCCCCTTCAACGATCTCGCAGCCCTTGAACAGGCACTGTCGTCGCGCCAGGTGGCGGCCTTCATCGTCGAGCCGATCCAGGGCAAGGGTGTCAACATGCCCACCGATGAATTCCTGCCGGGCGCCGCCGCACTGTGCCGCAAATACGGCACCTTGTTGATCGCCGACGAAATCCAGACCGGGGTCGGCCGCACCGGCCGCTTCCTCGCGGTCGAGCACTGGAACGTCGAGCCCGACATGGTGCTGATCGCGAAGGCGCTGTCGGGCGGCCACGTTCCGGTCGGCGCGCTGCTCACCCGCAAGAGCATCTTCGACAAGATATTCAATCAAATGGATCGTGCGGTCGTGCACGGCTCGACCTTCGCCAAGAACGATCTGGCGATGGCCGCCGGCATCGCGACGCTGGAAGTGATCGAGGCCGAAAAACTGGTCGAGCAGGCCGCCAAGCGCGGCGCCGAATTGCGGCTGGCGCTGACCCGGATGGTTCCCGGCTATGAATTGATGAAGGAAGTCCGCGGCAAGGGACTGATGATCGGGGTCGAGTTCGGTCCGCCGAAATCGCTGCGGCTGAAGGCGTCGTGGAACCTGCTCGAGACCGCCAACAAGGGCCTGTTCTGCCAGCTCATCACCGTGCCGCTGTTCAAGGACCACAAGATCCTGACCCAGGTCTCCGGCCACGGCAGCCACACCATCAAGCTGCTGCCGCCGCTGACCATCACGCAAGAAGATTGCACCTGGATCGAGACCGCGTTCGATTCCGTTATCGCCTCCAGCCACAAGGTCCCCGGCGCGATCTGGTCGCTGGGCAAGACCCTGGTGGACAACGCGGTGCGCAAGTCGGCGTAGGCAACGCGATCGCAGTCCGGTTATGCCGGTCGACTGGTTGTCCGGTGATCTTTTTCACGCATACCAATCGGTCAAATCGCGCGGCGGATGATTTCGGGCGCGCGTCTGCAATTTTATGCAACGGCTCCTTGTCGTGTACGTCACCGTTCGGCAATGCGCGACGGTTTGTCATTCAACCGTCAACCGCATCTAAAACCAATTACGATGCGCCTGCTGTCCAGAAGCACGTTCAGTCGATCGCTGCGTACATCTGCGCTCGGGCGCTTGCGTCTGCAATTGCAAATAGTTGAAACCGGCGCGGCGCCGCGGTCCCCGCAAACCAATGAAATTCAGCGCGTGGATATCGTCCTGGTGCCGAGGAGCGAGTGATGAATCGTTGTTTGGTGCAGCAGCGGTACTCACCCGCTTGGAGTGCCCATAGGATGACTAGCTAACCCACCGCAAAGGATTTTCTCGTGATTTGCCCGACGGGCTGTCTCGCAATTTTCGTGTCCAGTCCCCTCGCGAAAAATATTCCGTTTTTCGTTTGGTAGAAACAGGAATAGAGCGAAGCCATCCTGTCCCACTCAGAGGGGCGTTTCGCGAACGTCACGGACGTCGGGGCGGGATGCGGTGGACGCTAAGGCGCGCGAGACGGGCGATGCCAATGCGGACGGCGAAGTCGTGTGGTCCTGACGCCCCGACGCTGGTGTCAAGCTCTTGAGAAGCAAGCTTCTCAGGGGTGACGGTGGCAAAAGAGCCCGGTCACCAAGAGCGCGAAGGAAACCGTTAAAACCATTGCGCGGGGAATGCCGGGTGTTTTCCGGCGTACTCGTGGTGACTAACGCGCGTGCTTACTACCACTACACGCGCGGCTGCGGGTGCTCCGGCGCCCGGCATTCCCTGCGCCCTCTGATCAAGAGGGTAAGGAAATTTGATAGCAAAGCTCGGGCGTATCAGGCCGCGAGATCGCGAAGCTGTGTCATCGAATGACGCAGTTTGAAAATTTGAATTTTCTCGCGTCGTCCCTGCGAACGCAGGGACCCATAACCCCCGGTGGTTGTTAGAGTGCGCGACGATTCAACAGGGCCCTTTGCACCATCCACAATATCGAGAGCACGGCGTGGGTCCCTGCGTTCGCAGGGACGACGGCTTTTTTGTGAGGCGACCCAATGCCCCGCACTCTCAGCCGTCATCACCCGCGAAGCGGGGTATGACGGCTGTTGTGTGTAGGCGGGCACCTTTGGGAACACCTGACGCCGCGGAGTCGTGATGATTGCAATTGCGCTCGCGCTGGAGTCCGCAGGGGCGACGTTGAAATTACCCTACGCACCACTCCGCATCGCACCCTCAAACTTCTCCCCAAACTCGGCCAGCTCATCCGCCGCGAGGTCGCTGACCGCCCAGTAGTTCAATCCGCGCTCGCTCCAGCGCCGGATATTGAATCCCTGCAGCGCCTCGATTTTGGCGGCGCGGCGTTCGGTGCTGGCGGTTTGCGCGACGAACAGGTTGATCACATGCGAGCGCCGCCGATAGACGATGGCGCCGATCGGGCGGGTATCGACATAATCGAGCCGGCCGCCGATCAGCGTAAAACCTTGCGCGGTGAGGTCGACCACCGGCGGCGCGACGTCGAGCTTGCCGTTGAACCACGGTTTTACCGTGTGCTGGTCGGTGGACAGCACGTCGGTGAGATGTCCGGCCTGCAGGGAGCGCAGATGCGCCGAAACCACCTCGGACTGGATTCGTTGTTCGTCGTCGCTGCGCAGGATGACGGCGACGAGACCGGTCGCCGCGATCGCCGAGGCCGCCGATCCCATCGCAAAGCCCCGCAGCACCGCACGCCGGTTCGGCATTCGTGTTTGCGGCAGTGAGGCCTCGATGCGCCGGCGGAGTTCTGGCGGCGCCGCATAACGCAGATCGGCGCCGGCGACAGCCTTGCTCATCTCGCGATAGGCGCGAAGCTGCGCGGCGCAGCGCGGGCAGCTAGCGATATGCTCTTCGACCTCGCGGGCGTGGCCGGCGTCGAGCTCGCCGTCGATCAGCGCATGCAGCAGAATTTCGGCCTCGTCGCAGGTCATTTCGGTTGCTCCTGTTCCGCCAGCCATGCCGATCGCAGCAAAGCGCGGGCACGCGCGAGGCGGGACATCACGGTGCCGACCGGCGCCTCGACGATGTCGGCGATTTCGCGATAGGACAGATTGTGAATTTCGCGCAGCACGAAAGTCTCCTGGAACGGTTCGGCAAGCGCGGTCACCAGCCGCCGGATCGCGGTGGCATCGCGGCGCTGCAGCATCTGGGTTTCCGGCGTTTCCTGGGCTTCGTGCCAGAGCGGCATCTGCTCGGCACTGTCGGGCATCTCGTCGATGGCTGATGTCGGCGAATTGGCGCGCCGGGCAAATTCGGCGCGGCAGACATTGCGCAAGATCGCGAACAGCCAGGGTTTTATGGCCGGCCCGCGATAGCTATCGAAGTGTTTGAGCGCGCGCAAAAAACATTCCTGCACCGCGTCCTCGGCCTCAGTGGCATCGCGCAGCAGATAGCGCGCCAGGGTATAGACGTCGTCGAGATGCGGCAGTGCGGCGTCGCGAAAACGCCGCGCTCTCTCGGGATCGTTGTCCGCTGGGTTGACCGGCATCGCCTGTGGCTCGGCTTTCGCTGAAACTGGTCGTGCCCGGCCGGCTTGAATCCACCGGCCGGGCATCGTTGTGATGCCCTGATTTCGATCGCTACTCAACCTTGATCGTTCCGGTCATGTGCGGGTGCAGCGAACAAAAATACCTGTAATCGCCGGTTGCCGTGAACGTGAACGAAAAGCTGTCGTCGGTATCCAGCGTCTTCGATCTGAACTTGCCCGCCGAGACCAACATGTGCGGAATGTCGTCGCGATTTTTCCAGGTGACGGTGGTGCCGACCTTCACGTTAAGCTGTTGCGGCTCAAAGGTGAAATTGTCGATCATCACCATCGTCTCCTCGGCGTGCGCGACGCCGAGTTGCAGAAGGATTGCCGCGGCGATGAGGAATTTGATTCCAAGTTTGCGAATGCCAAGACTGCGAAGATTTGCAAAAGCCATCACGAATTCCTCAACCCTGCAGCGGCGTGTCGATGATGGCGAGGCGCTGCTCGCCGGGCTTGAAGTTGATGCTGGCGACGCCGAGCAGGCCGCGGAGCTTGTCGTCGGCGACCTTCATCGGCCCGGGCGAGGGGGCGCTGCCCGGCGCCGGCTGCGGGAACGCGGTGGAGCGCGCGGTGTGAAAGGTGACGTTGCCCTCGACCTTCTGCATCACCTGGTGGATGTGGCCGTTCAGCACCGTCACCGAACCGAAACCCTTCAGGTAATCCAGCGCACGGGCGCTGTCCTCGGTGCCCCAGCCCCAGGCCGGATACACCGTCCACAGCGGGATATGCGCGAACACCACGATCGGCGTGGATTTCGAACGGCCCTTGAGATCCGCCTCCAGCCATTCGAGCTGCTCGTCGCCGAGATTGCCGAGGCCGCCGGCCTTCAGGTTCACCACGTTGACGAGGCCGATGAAGTGAACGCCGCTGGCGTCGAACGAATACCAGCCGGCGCCCTTGGCGCCCCGGCCGTAGCGCTCGCGATAGAATTTGACCTCCTCGTCGATGACGTCGTGCTCGCCGGGCACGTAATGCACATCGAGCCTGGCCTGCGAGATGATGCGCTCGGCGTTGTCGAATTCGACCGCTTTCGACAGATGGGTGATATCGCCGGTGTGGATCATGAACGACGGTTTTACCGGCATCGCCTTGATCTGGTTGATGGCTTCCTCGAGCGTGCCGATCGCGTTAGGATTGGCCGGCTTGTCGAAGCCGACATGGCTGTCGCTGATCTGCAGAAAGGTCAGGCCGGCCGGCTCTGCCGCCTGCGCCGATCCGACGAGCCCCAGCGANCGGGGCACGCCGCCNGAAATGGTCCAGAGNACGCCGGTGCCGGCCCAGGTCATNCACTCCAGCACGCGGCGGCGGCTGACGCCTTCATTGTTGTGGTCGTGATCGCTCATGACAACCTCCGTGGACCCTTGATTGGGTTTCCACGGGCTTGATCGGGCGAGGGGTGGGTTTATTCCCGGAATTTCGAAAAAAATCGTGTGCCGTGTCAGCAATAGCGAATGACACGAATGGGCGTTCAGCATTGCAGGCAGTTGCGTATGAAGACGGTAAGAAAAAGATCAAAGTCGTATTGGTCTTCGACACCTCCCAAGCGAGAGAAGCGCAGAGACAGATCGAGGACCAAAAGCTCTTGCTTGAGTCTGCGACAAGTGCAGATCCCCAACGGGAGCTCACACGATGGCACAATGCAAAGTAGCAATGGGAGGATTGGGGTTTGTCCCGACTATTCACAGGGCCGCCTTGGTAATCGGACGATCCGAAAGCCCTTCGCGCGTCTCCGTCGCGGCGCTGGCGTCGCGGCTGATCGCGCTTGACGTTTCTACCGCGCTTGATCTGCAATTGCTTTAGATCAATATTGTGAGCGGGTGCAGACCAATAGGATCGTGTACCAGTCGGCGGTTCGAGTTTGTCTCTGGGGCGGATGACCCGAGGCGACGTGCTAGGGAGGCATCAACAGTAGGGAGGTAACATCATGCGTACATTTGGAGCAGTATGTTTCTCACTGTTACTATCAGCAATTCCAGCGACTGCATCAGATCTAAAGGAGGAAATTGGGAAGATAGGTTCAGCATACGAGCAGCACTTCAACAAGAAGGATGCCGCCGGGATAACTTCACTTTTTACGAAGAACTACCTGCGTGTTACTCAGAATGGAATTGAGCCTGATAATACGAAGTATTATGAGGATGCTTTCAAAGCTGGACTTAATCGCCTTGAGGTAAAGACGACCGAGGTTCAGTCGTTGTCAGAAAACACGGCTCTAGTTACTGGCGAAGCTCGCGTTACCGGTAAGAGTGAGAAAGGTGATCCTCTAGAATTAAACGTTATTTGGACTGCTTTTGATGTTCGTGAGAATGGGCAATGGAAGATCCGTATGCTGACGACGCTTCCTAAGCCCCCGCCGCAGCCGCAACAAGCTGCAAAGTAACTCAAGAAGTTTAACGACCGCGCTATAAAGCGGCGGTGCCAACCAGCACCGCTGCTTCTGCAATCGGCCCTTAGAAAACCAAGGCGCGCGCGGTACAGACGAAGTCCATGTCATCTTGGCCAGCGGTCCGCGCTGATCTCGCGTTGATGGCTCAGTCGCGGGGTAAAGATCGGGGGAAGAACCGCCATCAGGAAAAATAACCTAGCGATTTCAAGTCTGTAGCCCGGATGGAGCGAAGCGTAATCCGGGGCCGGCGTCGCTTTTATCCCTGGATTGCGCTGCGCTTCATCCGGGCTACGGGTTTTCTATCGCGAATCCTCCAAAATCATCGCGGCGCCTTTTTCGGCGATCATTGCAGTCGGCGTATTGGTATTGCCGGAGGTGATGGTCGGCATGACAGAGGCGTCAACGACTCGAAGCCCTGCGATGCCATGGAAGCGCAGCCGTTCATCGACGACCGCGGTCGGATCGCTTGCCGCGCCCATTTTGGCGGTTCCCACGGGATGAAAGATCGTGGTGCCGATATCGCCGGCGGCTTTCGCCAGCGAGGCGTCGTCGTCGCCGACCAATGGGCCCGGCAGATATTCTTGCGGCCGATAGGGCTTAAGCGCCGGCTGCTGCATCAGCCGCCGCGTGGTGCGGATGGCGTCGGCGGCGACCTCGCGGTCCTCGCCGGTCGACAAATAATTCGGCGCGATCGCGGGCGGCTGGTCCGCGGCGGCGGAGCGTATCCGCACGGTGCCGCGCGAGGTCGGCTGCAGATTGCAGGCGCTGACGGTGATCGCGGGAAAGCGGTGCAGGGGATCGCCGAACTTGTCCAGCGACAGCGGCTGCACATGGAACTGGATATTGGCGCGCTCGCGGCGCGGATCCGAGCGGGTGAAGATGCCGAGCTGCGACGGCGCCATGGTCAAGGGCCCACGGCGGCGGAACGCATAATCGAGGCCCATCAGGCCGCGCCGAACAAGCGAATAGTAAGTCTCATTCAGCGTGCGAACGCCCTCGACCTTGTAGATCGCGCGCTGCTGCAGATGGTCCTGCAGATTGCGCCCGACGCCCTGGCGGTCGAGCACGGTCTCGATCCCGAGCGGCGCCAGCCAATCG
>JGI12053J15887_10001154_pt1 | contig 11960 bp, 13 predicted proteins | sample MedBloCAOM1_O3_FD_15887 | JGI IMG/M metagenome (IMG submission 15887)
CCTCCTGGCCGGCCGGGACGATCACCGCGCGCACCTCGCGGTTGACGACAAACGGCTCGTTCTCGTGTCTGCGCATCGTGGCGCTACTCGGTGGATATCGTCGCCGCGCCGTGCTCGAGGGCCGCATTGAGCGTGTGCCAGCAGAGGCTGGCGCATTTCACGCGCACCGGAAATTCCCGCACTCCGGACAGCGCGGCCAGCTTGCCGAGCGCGCCGTCGGGTGCGGCATCGGGGCGGGTCAGCAGCGCGTGCACCTTATCGAACAGCGCGCGGATCGCGGTGCGGTCCTTGCCCTTGACCGCTTCCGTCATGAGCGAGGCCGAGGCGGTGGAAATGGCGCAGCCCTGGCCCTCGAAGCGGATGTCCGCGACCCGCTCGCCCTCCAGCACCACGAACACCGACAGCCGGTCGCCGCACAGCGGGTTGTGCCCTTCGGCGCGGCCGTCGGCCGGCTCGATACGGCCGAAGTTCCGCGGCTGGCGGTTGTGGTCCAGGATCACGTCGCGGTACAGCTCCTTGAGGTCCATCAGGCGAACACCTCACGCGCCTTACCCAGCGCCTGCACCAGGCTCGCCACGTCGCGCTCGGTGTTGTAGCAACCGAACGAGGCGCGCGCCGTCGCCGGCAGCCCGAAGAACGTCATCACCGGCATGGCGCAGTGATGGCCGGTGCGCACGGCGACGCCCTCGGCGTCGAGGATCGTGCCGAGGTCATGCGGGTGCACACCCTTCATGGTGAACGACAGCACCGACGCCTTGTGCGCCGCGCTGCCGATGATCTCGATCTGCGGCAGGCGTGCGAGTTCCGCGGTCGCCAGCTGCAGCAGGCGCTGCTCATGCGCGGCGATCGCCTCGATGCCTAAGCTCTCGAGGTAGTCCATGGCGGCGGCGAGACCGACGGCGCCGGAGATGTTGGGCGTGCCGGCCTCGAATTTCCACGGCAGCTCGTTGTAGGTGGTCTTCTCGAACGACACCGTCAGGATCATGTCGCCGCCCCCCTGCCACGGCGGCATGGCGGCGAGCAGCTCCTCGCGCCCATAGAGCACCCCGATGCCGGTGGGCCCGTAGAGCTTGTGGCCGGAGAAGGTGTAGAAGTCGGCGCCGAGCGCACGCACGTCGACGCGCGAGTGCGGCACGGCCTGCGCCCCGTCGATCAGCACCACCGCGCCGACGCTATGGGCAGCCTCGATGATGCGCTTCACCGGCAGCACCGTGCCGAGCGCGTTGGACACGTGGGCCACCGCCACCAGCCGCGTGCGCGGGCTGAGGAGTTTCAGGAACTCCTCCAGCTGCAGTTCGCCGCGGCGGTTGATCGGCGCCACTTTCAGCGTGCAGCCCGTCTGCTCGCACACCATCTGCCAGGGGACGATGTTGGCGTGATGCTCGAGCGCGCTGATGAGGATCTCGTCACCCGCGCGCAAGCGCGGGCGGGCGTAGGCCTGTGCGACCAGGTTGATCCCCTCGGTGGTGCCGCGGACAAAAATGATCTCGCGCGTGCTGCGGGCGTTGATGAAGCGCCGTATGCGCTCGCGGGCGCCCTCATACGCGGCGGTGGCCGCCTGACTGAGCGCGTGCACGCCGCGATGCACGTTGGCGTGCGAGTGCGTCTCGTAGTCCTCGACCGCGCGCAGCACCGGCAGCGGGCGCTGCGAGGATGCGGCGCTGTCGAGATACACGAGCGGATGCCCATTCACCATGGTGTCGAGGATCGGGAAGTCGCGGCGTACGCGCTCGGCATCGAACGGTGGCGCTGCAGCGAGCGAGAGGTTGGCGGCCATCAGGTTGACTCCGCGCGCGCTGCCGGCTCGGGCAGCTGCTGCGCCAGGCGCTCTTCGATCTGGCGCCGCAGCTCCGCAACCTCGATCTTCGCGACCACGTCCTCGAGGAAGGCCCACTTCAGCAGCCGCTGCGCGACCTCGGGCTCGAGGCCGCGCGAAAGCAGGTAGAACAGCATGCTCTCGTCGAGCTTGCCGACGGTGGCGCCGTGGCTGCAGCGCACCTCGTCGGTGTAGATTTCCAGTTGCGGCCGCACGTCGATTTCCGCTTCCGGCCCGGCGAGCAGCCCGCGCAGCGACTGCTGTGAGTCCGTCCCTTGCGCGTCCCGGGCCACCACGATCTTGCCGTTGAACGCGACGCGCGCGCGGCCGGCGGAGATTCCGCGAAACACCTGTTCGGTGCGCGCGCGGGGCGCGGCGTGCTCGACCCGCGCGAAGATGTCCTGGACCTGCTGGCGCTCGCCCAGCGCCACGACCGCGAGCGTGAGGTCGGCGCGCTCCCCGGTGAGTCGCACCGCGAGGGTGGAGCGGGCCGACTGCGCGCCAATGCTGATGCCGTACAGCCGGTAGCAGGCGTCGCGGGCGACTGCTGCGGTGAGCGTGTCGAACACGGTCGCGCGCGCCGCCAGCTCCTGCAGCCGGTAGTGGTGCAGCGTGGCGCCGCGGCCGAGATCGACGGTCACGGCGCTGTTCACGAAGCTCGCCTGGGCGCCGGCGCTCACGTGCCGCTCGATGAGCAGCAGCCGCGCCTGGCTGTCGAGGTGCAGTTCCACCCGCGGATACGAGGCCCCGGTGAGCGCATCCGCGCTCGCCACGAACACCAGCTCGAGGCGCACGGGCTCATGGTGCGCGGCAACGCGGATGGCCGCGCCGTCGGTGGCGAACGCTTCGTTGAGCAGCGCAAAGCGCTCATCCGCCGGCGCGCCGCGGGCCTCGGTGTGCGCCGGCACGGCGGCCTGGCCGGCATCGGGCGCAGCCGCGAGCGGTTTGACCGCGGCGGCGGTTGAATTCAGCGCTGCCGAAAGTGTCGGGGCAAACGCACCATCCACGAACACGTAGCGGGCAAAGCCGGGAATGGCGGCCGGCAGATCGGTTGCCGCCACCGGCTGTGCGGGAGGAGCGGGAATGAATCGCAGGCGCTCGAGCGGGCGCAGGTTCGCGTACTTCCAGTTCTCGTCGCGGGAGGTCGGCAAGCCACTCGCCGTCAGCGCCGCGATCGCCGTGCGCCGGCGTGCCGCCGCGGCCCCGGCAGGCGCCAGTGCGGCTGAGGCGTTCGCGTGCTCCTCGACGATGCGGGCGGTGAGTGACGTGCTCATGGATTCCTCACGCCGCTTCGCCTGTGACCCAGTCGTAGCCGCGCCGCTCGAGTTCCAGTGCCAGGGTGCGATCGCCGCGTCTGGCAATGCGCCCGCGCACCAGCACGTGCACGATGTCCGGCACCACGTATTCGAGCAGACGCTGATAGTGTGTGACCAGCACGCAGGCGCGCTCGGGCGAGCGCAGCGAATTCACGCCCGCCGCGACCACCTTGAGGGCGTCGATGTCGAGGCCGGAGTCGGTTTCGTCGAGAATCGCCAGCCGCGGCTCGAGCACCAGCATCTGCAGCACTTCGTTGCGCTTCTTCTCACCGCCCGAGAAACCCTCGTTCACGCCGCGGGAGAGGAAGCTGTCCTCGATGTGCATGAGCTTCATCTGGTCGCGCACCAGCCCCAGGAATTCGAAGGCGTCGACTTCGGGCAGGCCACGCTGCTTGCGCACGGCGTTGACGGCGGCCTTGAGCAGATAGACGTTGTTGACTCCGGGGATCTCGACCGGGTACTGAAAGCCGAGAAACACCCCCTGACGGGCCCGCTCCTCCGGGGCGAGCGCCAGCAGATCGCGCCCCTCATAGCTCACGGTGCCGGCGGTGATCTGGTAGCCGGGACGGCCGGCCAGCACGTGCGCCAGGGTGCTCTTGCCCGAGCCGTTCGGTCCCATGATGGCGTGCACTTCGCCGGCCCGCACCTGCAGCGTGAGCCCGTTCAGGATCTGCTTGCCCTCGACGGCGACGTGCAGATCGTTGATGGCGAGGAAGGGGGGGGGCTGTCATGTCAGCCCACCGCGCCTTCCAGGCTGACGGCCAGAAGGTTTTGCGCTTCCACGGCGAATTCCATCGGCAGCTCCTTGAACACCGACTTGCAAAAGCCGCTCACGATCATGTTGACCGCGTCCTCCTGGGCGATGCCGCGCGCCAGGCAGTAGAACAGCTGGTCCTCGCTGATCTTCGAGGTGCTGGCCTCGTGTTCGACCGTGGCCGAGGGGTTCTTCACCTCCACATACGGGAAGGTGTGCGCCCCGCACTGNGCGCTCATCAGCAGCGAATCGCACTGGGTGAAATTGCGNGCGGCGTGCGCNCTCGGCAGNATCTTGACGAGTCCCCGGTAGGTGTTCTGGCCGTGGCCGGCCGAGATGCCCTTNGAGATGATGGTGCTGCGGGTATCGCGCCCGATGTGGATCATCTTGGTGCCGGTGTCTGCCTGCTGGTGATGGTTCACGGTCGCGACCGAGTAGAACTCGCCGATCGAGCCCTCACCGCGCAGCACGCAGCTCGGGTACTTCCAGGTGATCGCCGAGCCGGTCTCCACCTGGGTCCAGGAAATATGCGCGCGGCGCCCGCGGCACTCCCCGCGCTTGGTCACGAAGTTATAAATACCGCCGACGCCGTTGGCATCGCCCGGATACCAGTTCTGCACGGTCGAGTACTTGATGTACGCGTCATCGAGCGCGATGAGCTCGACCACCGCCGCGTGCAGCTGGTTCTCGTCGCGCTGCGGCGCACTGCAGCCTTCAAGATATGACACGTAACTGCCGGCATCCGCGATGATGAGGGTGCGTTCGAACTGCCCGGTGTTCAGCGCGTTGATGCGAAAGTAGGTCGACAGCTCCATCGGGCAACGCACGCCTTTGGGCACGTACACGAACGAGCCATCCGAGAACACCGCGGAGTTGAGCGTCGCGAAGAAGTTGTCGGTGTAGGGCACGACGCTGCCGAGGTACTGCTCGATCAGCTCGGGATGCGCGCGCACGGCTTCCGAGAACGGACAGAACACCACCCCCGCGGCGGCGAGCCGCTCCCGGAAGGTCGTGGCTACCGATACGCTGTCGAACACCGCGTCCACCGCGACACCGGCGAGCCGCGCACGCTCGTGCAGCGGCACGCCGAGCTTCTCGTACGTCTCGAGCAGCTTCGGATCGACCTCGGCAAGACTCTTCGGCCCGTCCTTCCTNGACTTGGGCGCCGAGTAGTAGGAAATGCTCTGGTAGTCGATGGGCGCGAANTTCACGTGCGCCCAGTGNGGCTCGCGCATGGTCANCCAGTGGCGCAGCGCCTTCAGCCGCCACTCGGTGAGGAAGGCCGGCTCCTGCTTCTTGCGCGAGATCAGGCGCACCACATCCTCGTCCAGGCCAGGCGCGACGGTGTCGGAATCGATCTCGGTCACGAAGCCGTGCTGGTACCCGCGCGCGATGAGGGTCTCGAGTTGTCGTGCATTTTCACTCATGGGTCCACTCACGATCGCACCGGCGCGCGCGCGGCGGCCACCTTCATCTCACGCTCGAGCGCCGGCAGCCGTGCGGGAGGGGCGTCGAGTCCCGCGAGCTGCGCAAGACTCACCTCATACAGCGAGCGGCGGAAGGCAAGGTTCAGGCGCTGCCACACACGCCCGACGCGGCAGGTATCCTCGATCTCGCACCTGCCGTGTCCCGCGGAGCAGTCGGTGAGCGCCACGGGACCCTCGAGGGCATCCAGTATCGCCGCCGCGCTGATCTGCGCCGCCGGGCGCGCCAGCTGGTAGCCCCCGCGCAGCCCCCGGGTCGAAGTCACCAGCCCCGCGCGCTGCAGCTGCTTGAGAAGCTTGCACACCGTTGGGGCGGCGATGCGCGTCTGCTCGGCGAGCGAGGCCGCGGTCTGCACGCGCTCGGGCTCGTCGGCGAGCGCGGCGAGCAGCACGGTGGCGTAGTCGGTCAGCCGGCTCATACGCAGCATGAGGGAGCACTCCTCTAAACTAGGACTAGTTTAGTACTAATTACCGGTGGAACCAAGCGGGCCCGCCAGCGTGGCATCGGCGCAGCGGGAGTGGGGCCCGCCGGCGGGCTGATTTGCTATCCTTGGCGCCCCGATTTCCAGGGGCAGTCATCAGGACGGCCGCACGGCGCGCACGTGGCAGGCGCAGGCCGTCGGTACCGGAGGACGCGACGATGAACCCGAGTGAGCTGACGCGTGTTGCCAGCGCAATGGTCGCCAGAGGCAAGGGCATCCTGGCCGCGGACGAAAGCGGCGGCACCATCAAGAAGCGCTTCGACGGCATCAAGCTGGAGTCGACCGAGGAGCATCGCCGCAGCTATCGCGAAATGCTGTTCACGGCGCCCGGCGCCGCCGAGTCGGTGAGCGGGGTCATCCTGTACGACGAGACCATCCGCCAGAAGACCCGCGACGGCACGCCGTTTCCGCAGTACCTGACGAAGCAGGGGATCCTCCCGGGTATCAAGGTCGACCTGGGCGCGAAGCCTCTCGCGGGTTTCAGCGGCGAGACCATCACCGAGGGGCTCGACGGCTTGCGCGAGCGCCTCGGCGAGTACCGCGGGCTCGGCGCGCGCTTCGCCAAATGGCGCGCGGTCATCGATATTGCCGACGCCATTCCGAGTGCGTTCGCGGTCAGGGCGAACGCGCATGCGCTGGCGCGCTATGCGGCGCTGTGCCAGGAGAACGACATCGTGCCGATCGTCGAGCCGGAGGTGCTTATGGACGGCGCACACTCGATCGAGCGCTGTGAGCAGGTGACCGAAACCGTGCTCGCCAGCGTGTTCCGCGAGCTGTTCGAGCACCGTGTGATGCTCGAGGGCATGGTGTTGAAGCCCAACATGGTGATCTCGGGCAAGAAAGCCGCAAACCGGGCGCCCCCGCAGGCCGTGGCGGAGGCCACGGTGCGCGTGCTGCGGCGCCATGTCCCGCCGGCGGTGCCGGGCATCGCGTTCCTGTCCGGCGGGCAGTCCCCGACGGAGGCGACCCTGCACCTGTCACTCATGAACAAGCTCGGGCCGCTGCCCTGGTCCCTGACCTTCAGCTACGGCCGCGCACTGCAGGACACCGCGCTCAAGGCCTGGGGTGGAGTCGCGGCGAATTTCGCCGCCGGGCAGAAGGAGTTAGCCAAGCGCGCCAGGCTCAATGGCCTGGCGACCACCGGGCGCTACGCGCCCGACATGGAGAGCCAGGCCGCCTGAGCGTCAAGGCGGCCCGCGATCGCGTGACAAGCCCGGCATCCTCGCAACCCGCGTCAGGCACTTCGGCGGCTGACGTGGTGGTCGACGTGCGCGGCGTGCATTACGCCCTGGGCGGGCGGCCGATTTTCGCCGGGGTCGACGTGCAGGTCCGGCGCGGACGCATCACCGCCATCATGGGGCCGAGCGGTACCGGCAAGACGACGCTGCTCAAGCTCATCACGGCGCAGATCGCCGCCGATCGTGGCGAGGTGCGGGTGCGCGGTCAGAATCTCGCGGTCTTGAGCCGCAGCGAGATCTACGCTCTGCGTAAGCGCATGGGCATGTTGTTCCAGAACGGCGCGCTGCTCACCGACCTGAACGTGTTCGAGAACGTCGCCTTCCCGGTGCGTGAGCACACCGATCTGCCCGAAGCGCTGATCCGCAAGCTGGTGCTCACCAAGCTGCAGGCCGTGGGTCTGCGGGGCGCCGCCGAGCTCATGCCGGGGGAGCTGTCGGGCGGCATGGCGCGGCGCGTGGCGCTGGCGCGCGCCATTGTCATGGACCCAGAGATGCTGATTTACGACGAGCCGTTCGTCGGGCTCGATCCGATCTCGCTCGGTGTCATCATGCGCCTCATCAAGCACATGAACGAGGCGCTCGGGATCACCAGCATCGTGGTCTCGCACGACGTGCGCGAGCTCGCGACCATCGCCGACGACAGTTATCTGTTGTCGGGCGGGCGGGTCGCGGCCGCGGGCGCTCCGGCGCAGTTGCGTGCCAGCGATTCGGCGGCGGTGCGGCAGTTCATGACCGGCAGCGAAGACGGTCCGGTGGCGTTCCACTACCCGGCGCCCGACTACGCCGCGCAGCTGTTCGCGGCGGACGAGTCATGAGCAACGGCGGCGGCGACGGCTTCATCCTCGAGGGCGTGCGCCGGCTCGGAGCGGTCGCGATCTTCCTGGTACGGCTGTTCGGGGAGTGCCTGCCGGCGCTGCGCCGGCCGCGTCTGCTCGTGCACCAGATCTACAACGCCGGCGCTCGCTCGCTCATCATCATCATGCTGTCGGGGCTGTTTGTCGGCATGGTGCTCGGCCTGCAGGGCTACGACCTGCTGCAGCGGTTCGGGTCGGTGGAGGCACTCGGCACCGCCGCGGCGCTCGGTCTTCTGAAGGAACTGGCGCCGGTCGTCACGGCGCTGCTGTTCGCCGGCCGCGCCGGCACGGCCCTGACCTCTGAAATCGGCCTCATGCGCGCCACCGATCAGCTGACGGCCATGGAAATCATGGCGGTCGACCCGCTGAGCTATGTCGCGGCGCCGCGGTTTCTGGGCGGCGTGCTCGCCATGCCGCTGCTGGCGGCGATCTTCAGCGTCATCGGAATCTACGGCGCGCAGCTCATCGGCGTACAGCTCATGGGGATCGACCGGGGCGTTTTCTGGTCGCAGATGCAGGGCTCGGTCGAGCTGCGCAACGTCACCGAGGGCGTGGTGAAGAGCGTGGTGTTCGGCATCGCCTGCAGCCTGATCGCCGTGCATGAGGGGTATCACGCTGCACCCACCGCCGAAGGCGTGGCGCTCGCCACCACGCGCACCGTGGTCGCCTCTTCGGTGATCACGCTGCTGCTGGACTACGTGTTGACCGCGGCATTCCTCTAACGGGAGACTTGAATCCATGCGTGCCAATCGAACACTCGAGATCGGAACCGGTCTGTTCGTGCTGCTGGGTCTTGCTGCGCTGCTGTTTCTCAGCACGCAGCTGCCCGCGAACGGTGTGAAGTTCCGCGGTGCGAAGTCGGGCTATCACGTGAGCGCCGAATTCGACAACATCGGCGACCTCAAGGTGGGCGCCCCCGTGACCATGGCGGGGGTGCGCGTGGGCGAGGTGGCGGGTATCCGCTTTGATTCCAAGGACTACAAGGCCGTACTCACCCTGCGCATCGACCTCCAGTACAACCAGATTCCCGAGGACAGCTTCGCCAGCATCGAGACGCAGGGGCTGCTCGGCGGCAAGTACGTCGGCATCAGCCCCGGAGGGCTCGACAGCTACCTCAAGGACGGCAGTCGCATTGAGCAGACTCAGTCCGCCATCGTGCTCGAGAACCTGATCAACAAGCTCTTCGCGAACTACTCGAGCAAGGGTGGCGGCGACAGCCAGAGCCAGGCGGCGGACAAACAGACCAAGGTGGAGTCGAAGAAATGAGACATACGACAGTGCTGTTCGCCAGCTTGTGGCTGGCGTGCTGCCTCACAAACGCATCGCGGGCGCAGACCCCGCCCGGCGAGGGACCTACGGAAGTGGTGCAGAACGCCGCCCAGGGCATGCTCGGGGAGCTCGACAGGGATCGCGATGCGTACCGCCGCGACCCGTCAAGGGTCGGGCAGGTGGTCGACAAGTACCTGCTGCCGCACTTTGACACCGAGTTTTCGGCGCGCCTGGTGCTCGGTGCGCACTGGCGCACGGCGACCCCCGAGCAGCGCAAGCACTTCGTCGATGCCTTCTATCACTCGCTGCTCACGAACTACGGCAGCGCGCTGGTGGACTTCACCGCCGACCGGCTCAAGATCTTCCCCACCAAGGCCGATGCCGACGCGACCCGGGCCACCGTGCGCACCGAGGTCAAGCGCGCCAACGGCGATCGCGTCTCCGTCAACTATTACCTGCACAAGACGCCGCAGGGCTGGAAGGCGTGGGACGTGGTAATCGACGGCATCAGCTACGTCAACAGTTACCGCACGGACTTTGGCGAACAGATCGAGGCCCAGGGGATCGACTCGGTCATCAAGCGTCTCGAGGCGGGCGAGAAGCCCGGAGCGATCGGCAAGCAGACCGGCGGCAAGGGCGGATGAACAAAGCCGCGCCCGAGGCGAGCGTTCGGAACGACACCGGCGGGGCGTTTGAGCTGGCGGCGTCGGCGAGTGGGCGGTTCGCGGCACGGGGGCCGCTGACGTTTGCCACCGCGCGCCAGGCGAGGGAGCAGGGCCTGCGGTCCCTCGCCAGCGCCCCCGGGCGTGAGCTCGAGGTCGATTGCGCCGGCATCACCGCCTCCGACAGCGCGGGTCTTGCGGTGCTGCTGGACTGGCTGGGCGCCATGCAGCGCGCCGGCCGCGCGCTGCGTTACACGCAGCTGCCGGCGGGTCTTATGACGCTCGCCCGCATCAGTGAAGTCGAGGAGCTGCTCGAGCGCGGCGTGTAGGTGCCCTGATCAGTGCGGTGGCGGGGCCTGGGGCGGCGGGGTTGCGCCTTCGGGCGTCTGCTGGTCGTCGCCCGATTCCTCGAGCAGTTTCCGCTCCAGCTGCTCCTCGTTCGCTGACTGCCCGCCGTTGACCTTGAAGTCGCGGTGCTGCAGGTAGACGTTGCGCAGGAAGGCGTACGGGTCGTAGGCGCTGTCGAGCGCACTCTGGGCGTCCAGCAGGCGTGCGCGCGTATCGATCGCCCGCAACAGCCACAGCCCGTAATCGACATACGCGTTGCGGATGTAATGCCGCGGATTGCTGTAGTCATCGCCAACGCGGCCGACCGCGTCGCGCAGGTCAGAAGGGCCAAGAAACGGAATCACCAGATACGGTCCGGTCCCGGCGCCCCACTTGCCGAGCGTCTGGCCGAAGTCGCGATCGTTCTTGTCGAGGCCCATGGCCGTGGCCGGATCCATCAGACCGCCGATGCCGACGGTGGTATTGAGCAGCAGGCGACCGGTGTCCGACAGGAAGGGCTTGAATTGCCCCTGCAGCAGATCGTTGACCATGACGATGGGGTATTCGAGGTTGTCGAAGAAATTGCTCACGCCGGTCTGCACGAAATGCGGAGTTGCTTTGCGGTAGCCGCGCGCCACCGGTTGGGCGATCGCCCGGTCGAACTTGTCGTTGAAGCGATAGGTGGCGCGGTTCATTCGCTCCCAGGGATCGCGCGGATTGCGCTTGCCGGGCGCCAGCGCGGCGCAGCCGAGCAGCAGCAGCAGACCGAGGGATAACAGTGACAGCCGGATTGTCGATGGCATAGGGGGTACGGGACGCAACGAAGCGCGCATTGTAGCAGCCGCGCGCTGCGATTCCCCGACGCGCTCGGCTCAGCGGCCGCCGCCGCGCCGCTGGCCGGTCTGCTGACCCTGCCCGTCGCCGTTGTCGCTCAGTCGGCGCTTGCGGGTGCTCGCGAGGTAGTCGCGCACCTCATCGAGGCGCGCCTGGTAGCGCTGACGCTGTATCGGGCTGATGTTGGGAGAGGCGAGCGCCAGCTGCAGCTGCTGCGCCGCGAGCGCCAGGTCCCCGCCCGCGAGCTGGTATTCGCCCATGTAGAAATAGGCGTCGCCCGCATCACCCGCGGCGCTGGCGGCGAGGGCCGTGAGCCGGATCTGGTCCGGCGTGGGCGGCACGTTGTTGAACAGGTCGAGCAGCATGTTGTGCGCGGCCGCGGGCCGGCCCGCGGCCATGAGGGTCTCCGCGTAGCGCACCGTCAGCGGCACGTTGCGCGGAAAGAGCTCCTCGCCGTGCTGGAAGGTCGCCAGTGCCTCGTCGAGGTGTCCGGCCTTGGCCTGCGCCTGGCCGAGGGCGACGTGCAGCAGGGTGAGCGCCTCGTGCTGCTGCACGAGTGGCGTGAGGATCCGAGTCGCCTCAGCCGCACGATTACTGCTCATCAGCGCCAGCGCTTCGCCGTAGCGGTTGCCGAGCGCGGCGTGGCCGTGCGCGAGTTTCTGGGCGTAAGCCTGCGCGAGGTCCACATCACCGGTCGCGGTCAGCACCCGCACCCGCTCGCGGATGAGCTCATAGCCTTGTGAGTCCCTGCCCTTGCGGCGCGGAAACTGCGCCGCACGTGCGCGCTGCTCGGCGATGCGGTCTGTGGTCACGGGGTGATCGACCAGCATCGCGGGTATGTAGGTGGCCGCGAGTCCCTCGTGGCGGCTCATGGTCTCAAACATCTGGCCCATCCCATAGGGATCGAAGCCGGCGCCGGCGAGG
>JGI12053J15887_10001155_pt1 | contig 11958 bp, 16 predicted proteins | sample MedBloCAOM1_O3_FD_15887 | JGI IMG/M metagenome (IMG submission 15887)
CTCAGCGCTCAGCTGTTGCAACTTGCCGTACTTTTTTTTAATATTTTTATTTGTTGCAACAATTACTACTAATCCTGCCTCCCCCTGCCTGTTGCAACAGTCACGAAGCTCTTCAGCACTCAGCGCTCAGCTGTTGCAACTTGCCGTATATTTTTTTAAATATTTTTATTTGTTGCAACAATTACTACTAATCCTGCCTCCCCCTGCCTGTTGCAACGCTCTTCAGCACTCAGCGCTCAGTGCTCAGCTGTTGCAACTTGCCGTACTTTTTTTAAATATTTTTATTTGTTGCAACAATTACTACTAATCCTGCCTCCCCCTGCCTGTTGCAACAGTCACGAGGCTCTTCAGCACTCAGCGCTCAGCGCTCAGCTGTTGCAACTTGCTGTATGTCGTTTATCTATATATACTTTTATTTTATTTTATTTTGTTGCAACAATGATTACTGAGCCGGCCTTTGCGTGTTGCAACAGTCACGAAGTTCGCTTCAGCGCTCAGCTGTTGCAACTTGCCATATGTCTTTTATCTATCTATCTATTAAAATATATATTGTTGCAGCAATTACTGAGCCTGCCTTCCACTGCGTGTTGCAACAGTCACAAAGCTCACTTCAGCGCTAGCGCTCAGCTGTTGCAACTTGCCGTATGTCGTTTATCTATTTATATATATATTGTTTCAACAATTAACCGCCTTCCTCTGCTTGTTGCAACACTCAGCGCTCACTGGCAGCTGTTGCAACTTGCCGTATGTATGTATATATTTTTATTTTTTTGTTGCAACAATTACTGAGCCTGCCTTCCTCTGCCTGTTGCAACAGTCACGAAGCTCACTTCAGCGCTCAGCACTCAGCTGTTGCAACTTGCCGTATGTCGTTTATCTATATATCTATATATATTGTTGCAACAATTACCAAGCCCGCCTTCCTCTGCCTGTTGCAATACTCAGCTCTTACTGGCAGCTGTTGCAACTTGCCGTATGTATATATATATATATATTGTTGCAACAATTACTGAGCCTGCCTTCCTCTGCCTGTTGCAACAGTCACGAAGCTCACTTCAGCACTCAGCGCTCAGCTGTTGCAACTGCCGTATGTCGTTTATCTATATATATATATTATTTTTTTGTTGCAACAATTACCAAGCCGCCTCAGGCTGTTGCAACACTCAGCGCTCAGCGCTCAGTACTGAACGTACTGAACAACTGAGCGCTCAGTTGTTGCAACTTACCGTATGTTGTTTATCTATATATACTTTTTATCTTTAATTTTTTTAATTTTTTTGTTGCAACAATTACTCTGCCTTGCAACGGTGCCATAGCCGGCAACTCCCGAGACTGCCAGGTCCCTGCGCCTTTCGCTTCCTTGTTCTCTTGTAACTACTTGACCTCCCACCCTCCCGTCTACCCACATCAGGCTTAGGGATCGCATCTGTGCTCAGGCGACGGAGATCAGCTGGCAACGTCTCTGCACAAGCGTCTTCTCCTTGACCTATCACAACATCTGCAACAGCAGCAGGCTGCAGCGGCTCAGCGGCTCTCAACCTTGGAACTTTCATAACTTGAAGTCAACCCAATCCGCCACCCGTTGCTGCCAAAACAACCGAAGCCACCACCACAAATCGTGTACTTTCCATCTCATTCGTCTCGTTGTTCCTTGAAATTCGATGCTTTTCTAAATCATGGCAGGCTTAGCATCGCCAACACCGAGTCGAGGCCTTTCCAGATCAAAGATGGGGATATTCTACAGCTTGGAGTGGATTATCCAAGGGAGGAGCAGAGGATATTTACAAAAGTGTTAAGATCGAGCTTAAGGGGGGAGTGGCAAGTTTACGCCAAGTATGTACCATTTGATTCTCCTTTTTTTTGAGTTTCTGACTATGGTTTTAGTTTGAAGAACCTTAAGGCTCTTGCTCTTCGCAAACGGAATGGTATAATCTTGCTCTTTGCAAACAGAATGGTAATCAGGCGGTCGCATATGTCGTTTATCTAGATATTGTCGTTTATCTCGATATACTTTTTATTTTATTTTTATTGTTGCAACAATTATTGAGCCTGCCTTCCCCTGCCTGTTGCAACAGTTACGAATCTCACTTCAGCGCTCAGATTTCAGATCTCAGATGTTGCAACTGTTGCAACAATTGCCAGCTTGGCTGGCCTTCGCCCCAACGTTCAGCTGCAACAGTCACACTACAACTTTCCGATATCATGTTTATCTATGCCCATACTTCGGCATGTCCCCACCAAAACTCTTCGGGTGGTAGCACTTTTTTTGTATTTTGTTAACAATGAAGAGTTTACATACATAAGACTAAGAGTAGTCATCATCATCATCTTCGGCATCCGATATATGTCCACTGTCGAACACTTTTTTGCCTGTCACCCATCCTTCAACATCATTCCAAAGACCCTGAAAAAGACCCTGCAGGGACGTCCTCAAGTGAGCCTGCCGTTCTGCATACGCCGCTAACCCTTCCGTCAAGAATGGATCATATTGCTTCATGTCACCTACATCCGCATGGCTTGACCACCAATTTGCATACCATGATAAGTATGCGCACACCCGACGCATTTCCTCCTGAACTAAACAGATCTGTTCAGTCCACCTCATAACACGTGCTCGGGAGCGACACCATTGAACGCGCAGTGCTAGAGGAGCTATTAATAAATTTAATAAATGACGAAAAGGAATATACAAACCATCAACCATTTGAGGCTCGGTGGCTTCATCAGAGGAAATCGGGCCAGATGTCCAAATCCAGGAAAGTATTCTAGTCCCTTCGCCTAAGCCCATAACAGGGAGACCCCGTATGTCATCGTCCTCTAGAATTTGTAATTCAGAACACCATTTATCGTCTTTACCAAGGATAGGTGTGAGAGTGACAAGGGCCTTGCGAGCAACACGGTATTTTATGGCAGCGGTCTTAACTTTCTTCACTGCATTGTTGATTTGGGTCTGGGAGCGCGTATTTTGACGAACACCACGTGCTGATTTTTTTTTCTCCTTCAATAAGTAATCCTTTAGACGTAAATTGGCCCGAAGTTTGTGGAGAGAGTCATGAGCCTGTGCATCACGAAGGAGCCATTCATACTCCCCTAATCGCTTATCCCAAGGAATCCTGTTTCCGATTGCTGAAGGAAGCAGAAGCTCCAAATTGACGGCGGCATCGGAGCTATCAGAGCTGGCATTCGTGGAATCAAAGGATCCAATGTCGGATTCAGGGTCGTTGTTTTGTATCCGAAGAGTATTTATGGCAGGGATATAGAGTGCTTGAGTCTCTTGCCAAAGTCTGACTTTACGGTAATGGGCATTTTTCTTTTCTTGGCACTGAGCTCGCTGCAGGGCGGTTGAGTGTTCTCCTAGAGCTTTCTCTTCTACCCATAGTTTGCGCCTAAGACAGATAGGTTAGTATCGAGTATGACAACTATAATAATATGTTACTGTGATTCTTCTAGTTCAAGACCTTCGTAGATCATAGCACTAGGTCCTTTTTCCGTTGAGACTGACATTCCGACTCTTTGTAAATCAAATGCATCCTGTTGCGCCAATTTGAGACGAACATCTGCTTGAGACAGATCTAGCAAAATCGAGTTAAATTAAATCAGGTAATCCCAAAAATAAACTTTACTAGTTGATCGAGACTGAAATGGGTTAGGCTGCGAAGAATCATTTTCCCAAGCCACAATTTCTGCTAACCACCCTGAAACTTGCTGTTGATCCATGCCAGCTGACATTTCATGCCATTGCGCCGTTTGCTTAGCCAATTGTGGAAGCGCTATTTTGATTTTCCGGAGGAGGCTTGGACCTAGACAAGAAATCCATCACATTAGCTAGAATTTTTGGGAAAAAATCAGCGGTTTACCCATTGCAATGATTTTTTTCCAATTCCAATCACCTAAATGGTCCTCGATGGTGTCCTGACGTGCTCCAGGTCCCATTTCTCGAGTACTGTAGGCAAGACCGTTGAGATCGGACCATCCGCGCTCCGGAGCTTCTCCATCAGTCCGACCAACAGACTTGGCATAATTAAATGAAAAAGACTGCTGACAACTCTCAATATGGGCGGGCAGATGAAATTTAGGCACCAGAAAGCGAATATCAACCTCATGGTTATTGATACGCCATGACAAGGGGAAAGCTTCCGCCATTCGGGAATAGAATTTCTTGTACCATTGACACGCTATGTCATAAGACACCACCATAAACTTTATGGCCGTGTCTTTAAGACCTGAATAAAAGAAAAAATCCATGTTAATGTATCTAAAACAATTATAAATCTTATGAAAGTAATATTGTAGAGATGATACCTTTCCCCCAACTGTAGATCACCAATGCTTTTGGGACGTTTCATGTCATGTCGAGCACAGTCGACTGTTCCGACACCAGATACAACAAAGCCACGTGGATCTCGGGTGTCGGCTCTATTGACAGCATTGTGAGCGACACAGGAACTAGGCTATTTTTAAGATATCAGTTCCAGATCAGTCCAATTGGTATATGTACCTGACGTACCTCCTGAGGTTTCCCCCTGTGTGCTTCTAAATGTGCTGCTAGTTTATCATCATCGACAAAATATCCACGTCCCTCAGTCAAGCAGGGATCTCGATCCTTTGATGACACTCCCTTTCGACTCATCCTAAAGTTCCCATCAAGGGCAAGAAAGAGCGTATACAACCAACTGTGGATTGAGACAGATTACAATCATGAGATACTACGATATACATCACAAACCTTTTCTCCTTTGGCGCTTTTTCCCAGTCTGGTGGAAGGTTGATTCCAGGTTGCGGGCAGGCAGGACAAAGTAGAGCGGATGAGTGTTGCTCTTCCTCTAACGTGTTATAGAGATGCCCATAGCCGGACCGTTTAAGCATTTTGAGGTGACGCCATTGTCGAACCATTTGGAGAAGAGCCTTGTAGCGATTCTTATAATTTTGTCAGCTACAATAGCAATTATTAATGATCTAAACTAATTTACACATACCTTGACTTTTCGACGCGAGGTGTTATCAGACTCACGGGCAAGTGTTTGATAAAATTCATAGACCGAACATTTTGATTCAAAGCTTAGGAGTTGAAAGTGATGAAGAGCGCGAAAGGTTGCGGCAGTGTTGGGATTTTGAACTGTGGCAGGATAGAGGCGAAAGCGAAGCAGTTGTTGAGCCGTAGTACCATGTCTTCCACATCCACAGAAATCCAACCCGATGTCATGTATGCCATTGATATCGATAACGGTGAAAGAATCATTGAACGCGGGTGTGGGTAAAGGGCAAGGTTCACCAATGGCATGTCCAAGTTGTATGCGGCCGCCCAAATTTTTGAGAGTGCTACGTTCAAAGAATTTGCCATTCCAATACTTTGAAATCAATGATCAGCTGGTTCAACGATAAATTATGTATAAAAATACATACCTCGATGTAATGGAATGGATTGGCAGTATGGCTTTTGACGATACAGGATTTACAAAGAAGGGAGCCTCCCAAACAATCTCGACATCGATAGTGTGGTTCATCCATCGAGCATCCGCTGCAGGCCTGTAGTGTCTGATGCTCTCCCCTTCCGTCAAGGCGGATGAGTTCCAAAAGAAAAACCTGGATGTATCCCATCCAGCTACGTATCGGATTGCGCTGGGGAAAGAATTAAATAAGATAACAATCAAAGAAAAATTCTTTACTTTCGAGGTTTTAGAGCTCTCAGTGTTTGAAGATCGAGAAGGTTGTAGAGGTTCAGGAGGAGGTTGAAAATCGGAGACATCAATAACATCGTAGTAATTATCATAAGCACCCGGAATGTGAAGATCGCGGCCAGATTCTCTGAATGACATACCCGGTGCTGGTTCAACCGTAGAAGAAAAGAGAGTGTTGGAAGTTGAGACCCGATCAGTCTCAACGGTCCATTCAGAAACATTGAACACTTGCTCTGATAAAGGTGGAGATAAGATCGTTGTAGGTGTAGGTGTAGTGGTCGAAGAAGAAGGAAGGGGGCTATTATCTTCTGGGATGCTGAATGTGATGATTTCAACTTCCGAGTCATTGTAGTCAGCCCGTCTGCGTTTGGGCATGATGGAGGTTCTGCAGAAACACTTATCAGCCTGAGTTTAACAAGACTTATTTCCAATCTCGTGCACCACTTATTAATAACACATCACCCTCTCGCGACAAAACTTATCAGGCCAGTCCTTAATAATTGCTCCTTTTCTATGAGAATAGTATATTGATATATTTATTGAGTTCATTCGTCGCTGCAATCACCACATCTGTGATTTAAATTGAGTATGATGCAATGTGTATATATGAATGTCATTGAGATCAACTTGAAGTTGTTTTTCGACTTGAACTTGAATCCCGTGCACTACTATTAGTAGTTAACGTTAAAACTCATCTCTCCATCTCTCAGGAAAAACTGATCAGGTAAGTCTTTAATTACTTGTTTCCTTTACTGAGAATGATACATTATAATGTGTAGATATTAACTTCACGCTACCACTACGATGTCTAAGCCAAGACAGCCACGGAGAGACAAATTGTCTGCATCAGAGAGGCATGCTCGTCGCCTTGAAGCAAGTCGTAGATACTATTCAAGGTATTTTAATTTCCTCTAATAAGTACAGTTGCTTACTATTTTCAAGAAATAAGCAACGCATAAGGGAAGAACAGCGAGTTCGGTCGAAAAAGTTGGTCACGGTAATTCCATGTCCGAATCTTTTTTACTTATAGCTGTCTTTACTACTAGTCATCGTGAAAAGCTGCGAAAAGAACAATATCATGAAGACCTCCCTGAAAGTCATTCATGCATTTGTGCTCACTGTGGCCGACGGTTCCCTGAAGAGGAAGAAATTGGGTATAGCGACACATCTGTTGACACACAAATTGCAGAGAGTGGAGACGATTCCTAGTCCATCACACTTTTCGAATGAAATTGCGCTATTTTGATCAATTTAATCTATATATATTGTGAGGGTCGGCTTAAGTACAAAGCATATAAAAGAAGATTCGAATGCTAATGAAAACGATATTCGCAGTTGCCCTTTTTGTATGCCAGAGTGTATTGGCCCAGGGCCGCATACTTGTCAGTCTTCTTAAAGTAACAGGGGCTTCTCAAACCATCAATGAGCTCATGAGCGTCGGGCCTGAATATGATTTTTTTTTATAAAGGAATATTTATTCGAGAATAAAATACTCACCAATACAGGTAAACGCCCGGCTTACGCCCCTTTATAACAACATAGTATTCCCCAATTTGAGGTTGCGAAGCCAAGAGCTCCTGGACTTCTCCAGGCATCATCATTGGTCCCCAAGATGAAGACGGACCGATAGTCTGGGATGGGATTTGTGATGGGGGAGGGGAAGAGGGAGTTGAAATGGGTAACGAGGGCGGAGCAGAAGTGCAGACTGAGAAGCACATTTCAGAATGACGAATAAAAAGTGCATAAAGAATATTACCATTTGAAGTACGTTGAGATGAGGGAGATCTGATGGCAATGGCAATGTTGGTCCCTTGGACGGTGATGTGTGCTGCAACAGAAAGAGGTAAATACATACAAACAAGCTTTTCACTGTAATCACCATCTTGTACATCGGCAATCTCAGCTACATGTACTCTCATTAGGTCTATTTGTTCATAAAAAATCTCCTAGTTAACGTATTTGACACTTACATGCTTGTTCATGACCAACAGGAACATTGGGAAGCAGATTCTGCGGACTACCAAAGACAGAAACATCGGGAACCAGATTCTGCGGAGTACCGAAGACGGAGGCTTCAAGTACTATGATTCGCTCTAGAAAACACTTCATCCAGTGAGTATTTTTGATATTCAGATTTACTTACCTTTCATGAGCCGTAAATCCTGCATAATATCTGAGAGTTGATCAACATTGTTGGGCTTTTGGGATGCAAAGTTTTCGGGATGCTTCATAGTGACAGTAAATCGTATGGGCCTGGGTGCAGAATTATTTTCATTCCCTTTAGCATTTATATCACCGATGAGTTGGGTTTTATTTGGTCGCAAACATCTGGTTTACGCTAATGACATGTTTATGATTTTATTTGGTCGCGGCGATCTGGTTTATACTAACGACATGTTTATGATTATATCTAGATTCATCGAAATCGGTCCGTCATTGACAGGATTTAGTATGCCGTTTTTTGTCGATTATTTCGGACAACTTAACCGCCTTCATTTTTTCTTATTTGAAAATGTGAGCCTCATTATTTTTCGGAGTCTTCAATGCAGTGTATTAAGCCCTATCTACGGTCTACAGCGTGTGGAGGTCCAATCTACTGGGAAGTTGCTGTCCAGAGTTTTTTTCTTTTTCAGTTTTGACATCTCAATTTTATCCCTGGCGCGATTCAAACAAATAATGGGAACCGAAATAAACAGATTATCCGTATTTAAAATCGGGATCATCCTTTTTTTTTCCGTCTTGGTTTGGTACCAGCTCACAACCTCAGTGCTTTTAGACTCACATTCTTCGTTGCACCTCTTTCCCTTTGTCATCATGGGAAAAGGATGGGTCCGCACTCCTGAACAGGAAGAATATCTCGAAAGCGAGTTCCAGAATTACCTGAAGGCCCGCATAGATGGTGATGTAAAAAATTGGCGTACTATGCTCCATAGCAAATGGGAGGAACGTTGGCCAGAGCGGCAAGTTCTCATTAATGAATGGAATCTCTCTGACGACACTCCACTTAACACCACTCAAATGGCAACTCTGGGCGAGGCTTTGGCTGCACGAAAGACGGTAAATGCATTGATATATCACAATACTACATTTATTCAATTTTTTTTCTAGCAACTTTACAACTATGTTCGTTGGCGCACAGATGCAAAACCAGTGCGCTCAAAAAACCCACAAAACTTACTCACCCGCTACATCCACAAGTCTGCAAAGAAAGGCTCCAAGAAACCCAAGCGGAAGCATACGATTCTCGAGGTCTACAGTGATCGATACTTCAAATCAAAACTTCAAGGCCTTGTTAATGAGGAACTCAAAAATGATCTAGAATTCGCATCACTGTCTCCGAAGAAGCGCCCTCCTTATCAGCTGTCGGTTTACCGACGCATTCGTGCCGATTGTTGGAAGAACGAGTCGGATGAGGTCAAAGCAGAGATACAAAACATTTTTGACGAGGAACATCGAGTAAAAGACGAAGAAAATGCGGACGGAGGTGACACTGAAACCAAAGATGACGATGACGATGACGATGACGATGACGATGACGATGAGGAGAAGATTTTACTTGGACATCAGCAAGAGTAAGTCCCTTTTTATTATTTTTATCTCTACAATTATTTAATCTTTTTTTTCTTAGATGCATTGATAACATTGGTTCTGTTGTCGCAGGCTTTCTCCAGGATTGCCATGAAGCGACTGGGTTCTCTTGGCAGCTCATTGGTGGAGGCCTCGACAAAATAGGAGAGATCAAAGTCGTTATGTAAGCAATCTCCTTTTTTTTCGGCATTGTCTGATGTGGGCGATAGGTGTTCTGCTGGCAAAACAACAGATGGTCAAAAATACCAGGAAACCCATCCGAATTGGCAACAAGGGGTAGTTTCCCCTTGGTATGATTTTCTGCGGCTGCGTCACCGTAAGTATGTTAATTTTATATCAAGCTTAAATCTAATTAGAAAGCTAGCTGTTGAAGAGCGACATAGGCGGGCATCACTTTGGGCTCAACCATCTACTACTTCCCAGACTGATGCAACAAGCCCCGTCGCGAGTTCACAATACCAGCCAACCATGGAAAATCCATCGGCGCTCATGGTGGATTCGCAATCTCCTCCAACTGCCATCACCAGTCCACAAAACCAAAATCTGGCCACGGTCCCTAGCCTCCGAGTCGTTGCGAGTTCGCAATACCAGACAACTATGGTCAATACATCGGCGCCCGTGGGTTTGCAATCTCCTCCGACCGCCATCACCAGTCCACAAAACCAAAATCTGTCTACAGTCCCTAGCCTCATTGCGAGTTCGCAATACCAGACAACCATGGTCAATCCATCAGCGCCTGTGGGTTTGCAATCTCCTCCGACCGCCATCGACAGTCCACAAAACCAAAATCTGGCCACGGTCCCTAGCCTCCGAGTCGTTGCGAGTTCGCAATGCCAGACAACCATGGTCAATACATCGGCGCCCGTGGGTTTGCAATCTCCTCCGACCGCCATCAACAGTCCACAAAACCAAAATCTAGCCACGGTTCCTAGCCTCGTTGCGAGTTCGCAATTCCAGACAACCATGGTCAATCCATCAGCGCCCGTGGGTTCGCAATCTCCTCCAACTGCCATCACCAGTCCACAAAACCAAAATCTGGCCACGGTTCCTAGCCTCTTTGCGAGTTCGCAATACCAGACAACCATGGTCAATACATCAGCGCCTGTGGGTTCGCAATCTCCTCCAACTGCCATCACCAGTCCACAAAACCAAAATCTGGCCACGGTCCCTAGCCTCGTTGCGAGTTCGCAATCTCCTCTGACTGCCATCATCAGTCCACAAGTTCAGACAACAACATTCGATATTCAGCAACCAACATTCGATATTCAGCAACCAACATTCAATTTTCATGATCCTGCCATGTTGCAGAATGGAGTTGCACAACATCCTGGGTCAGAGTCGCCAATGACCAACTTCCTGAATTCAACATCACGCTTGGACTCATATAACTGGGGCGGGCTCGGAGACAACACATCTATGTCATTTAACTCATCTGATCCATTTGATTTCTCTGCAATGAATTTTTCTAGTGTTCCATCATCACCTCTTTTTGGAATGGACCAGCAGTGGAAAACGAACACATTGGGTGCGAATCTGAATGCATCAAGCACTTCTCTACTCAATCCGATAGCTCCGGCCCTTCCAACTTCAGCACCTCCCACTTCAACAACCGCAGATGGTTTCATACCGGCGAACAGTACTTCAATTCATTCAATGTCCAACAATACAATGGACTCACATTTGCATTCAGCCATTCCGACTTCAGCACCTCCCACTTCGACAACCGCAGACGGTTTCATACCAGCGAACAGTACTGGATTGGCATTAAACACTGCCACGAACATGTTGTGTGTAACTGATGGGACTGATGGGATGAGCAAGGAAGAAGATGACAACTCTAAAAAGCGTAAGAGTTATGAGGAGCGGAATGCCCATCGCATATTGCCGGAAGGATCTCGCCGTCAACGCAAAAGCCGTCGTATTGAGGGTGCAGAGGATGAGAACAAAGCTGGCCCAAAGAAACGGAACGCGAATGTGAACAAAAAGGGGAAAGGGAGTAAAGGGAAGAAGTAATTTAATTATAGAATAAATTCTTTCCGTTCCAGCTAGTTACACTCTTACGGTGCCTCACTTAAAACTTATTACGAAATTTTGACAAATATATTTTCTTTGTGTATGGAAATGTTGCAACGAACAGAAAGTGTTGCACTTGTTGCAACGTTAAATGTTGCCGACTTGACATTTGACATTTGTATTATTATTATTATTAATTACATATATAGAAACATTGAAAAAGATATGTGTTGCAACATTGAATACTATTTGCAAAACCAGCAGTGAGCAGTGACAGATGTGCGACAGTTGCAACAGCCTGGGTGTTCCCAGATATGGAGGATGGAACAACGAGAGCGTTGCAGCTAAGCTGGAGGAAGGGATGTTGCAACGAGAAGGGGCCCGGGAGAAAGGCATTAGCGAACGATTGTTGCAACAGTGTTCTAAGATACGGATGCCAGTGACCGTGAGGATGGAACAACTCAAGTTGCAACAGATATAAAAAATTTAAGCTACGGTACTACTAGTACTGCAAGTTGCAACAGCTGCCAGTGAGCACTGAGTGTTGCAACAAGCAGAGGAAGGCGGTTAATTGTTGAAACAATAGTATATATATAAATAGATAAACGACATACGGCAAGTTGCAACAGCTGAGCGCTAGCGCTGAAGTGAGCTTTGTGACTGTTGCAACACGCAGTGG
>JGI12053J15887_10001156_pt1 | contig 11955 bp, 10 predicted proteins | sample MedBloCAOM1_O3_FD_15887 | JGI IMG/M metagenome (IMG submission 15887)
CGTATTACGGGCCGAGCGGCGGGCTGCCCGCCGACGATCCGAGGATATGGCCGAATATCGTTGCTACTCACCTGGGTTGGGACGTCGAGCTGATCGGGCGGATCGGCTGGACCTGCAGGGACATCTGGTGGGCCGCCACCCAGGACCCGCGGTCGTGGGCGGCGCTGCCAAGGGCCGGCGCGGTGATCTTCGCGACGGGCGGCATGGATTCGCTGCCGTCGCCGTTGCCGACCGCCTTGCGTGAGTTGATCCGGTACGTCCGGCCGGCGCGGCTTCGGCGCTGGGTGCGCGGTGGCTACGGCTGGATGCAGCCGCGGTTGTCGCCGATATCGCGAGCCGCCCTTCCGCCTCACCTTTCCGTGGAGTACCTCGAAATGACGCGTGGGGCCATCGATTTCAATCGGCCGGGCATACCGTTCGTCGCGTCGCTGCCGTCGGTCCACATCGCCCAGACGTACGGTAAGGCGCACCACGGCCGGGCCGGCACCGTCAAGGCGATCACCGAATGGGCCGGGCAACACGAGGTCCCCCTTGTCGACCTCAAGGCGGCGGTCGGAGAGCATGTCATGAGCGGTCGAGGCAATCCCGACGGCATCCACTGGAATTTCGAGTCACACCAGGCGGTGGCCGAGCTGATGCTCAAGGCACTCGCAGAAGCCGGTGTGCAGCAAGAGGATTCGCGGTAGCCATGCCTGTCGTCGTGGTTACCGACTCGTCCTCGCGCCTGCAGTCAGACGAGCTCAAAGAGTTCGACATCCGGCAGGTGCCGCTGCACGTTCTCGTCGACGGGACCGATCTGCGCGACGGGGTGGACGACGTGCCCTACAACATCCACGACCGCCCGCGTGTCACCACCGCGGGCGCAACGCCTGTTGAGCTGGCCGAGACCTACCGACAGGCGCTGCGCGACAGCGGTGACGACGGGGTGGTGGCGGTCCATCTTTCGGCCGCACTGTCAAGCACGTACAGCTCGGCCGCGCAGGCGGCTCGCGAGTTCGGCTCGGCGGTGCGAGTGGTCAACTCGCGTTCGGCGGCGATGGGTGTCGGGTTCGCCGCTCTGGCCGCGGCGCGGTCAGCTGGCTCGGGTGGCGATCTCGATGCGGTTGAGGCCGCGGCGCGTTCGGCGGCGTCGCACGGGCATGTGTTCGTCGTCGTGCACCGACTGGACAATCTGCGGCGCAGCGGCCGGATCGGCACGGCCACGTCGTGGCTGGGCACCGCGCTGGCGCTGAAGCCGCTTCTGTGCCTCGACGTCGACGGGCGGCTGGTGCTGGATCAGCGGATCCGCACCATCACCAAGGCGCACACCGCGATGGTCGACCGGGTCGCCGAGGTCGTCGGGCAACGGCGGGCCGCGATCGCGGTACACCACGTCGACAACCACGACGCCGCAGACGAGATCGGTGCGGCACTGACAACCCGGCTACCCCAGATCGAGTCGCTCGTCGTCACCGATATGGGGTCGGTGCTGTCGATTCACGTCGGCGGCGGCGCGGTCGGTGTGGCCGTCCATATCGGCGATTCGGAGTGACACTGGTGTCCACGAAGCAGATGGCGCGTGACGAGCGCGAAGAGTTCGCCGCGCTGCTGGATGGATTGACGCCGCAGCAGTGGGAGAGTCCGACACTGTGCGAGCTGTGGCGGGTCCGCGACGTCGCTGTGCACACGGTCAGCTACGACGAGCTCAGCACCGCGGGCTTGGTTGGCCGCTTCCTGAAGGGTCGGCTCAACACCGACCGCATCAATGCAATTGGCGTCGCCGACTACGCCGACCGTGCGCCGGAGCAGATCACCGCGATGATCCGAGCTCATGCCGAACCGCACGGGCTGACCGGCGGTTTCGGCGGCAGGATCGCACTCACCGATGGCATGATTCACCAGCAGGACATCCGACGGTCGGTCGGCATACCGCGCACGATCGACCCGGAACGTCTGCGAACCGCACTGGATTTTGCGCGCTTCGCGCCGACCATCCGCGGTGCTTGGCGGGCTCGCGGTGTGCGACTCGTGGCCACCGACCTGGATTGGAGCCACGGCAGCGGACCGGAGGTCCGTGGCAGTGGCGAGGCGTTGCTGATGGCGATGGCCGGACGCCGGGCCGCACTGGACGACCTCGACGGGCCGGGTAAAGCCAAGTTCGCCCAACGGCTTTGACCTCGGGCGCCAATACGCCGACAGTACGACTACACCGCGGCGCGGCCGGTGATCGGCGGCAGGTCCGCCAGCGTCACGATGCCCGGAGCGGCCGCGACGACCGCGGGCACCGCGTTGGTCACCGGCATCGCGGTGTAGATCATGCCCAGCCCCATGAATCCGGGTTCGGTCCAGTCCCTCGGCGGCAGGCAGTGCAGCACGGTGCGCATGTTGGGCAGGCCGAAGACCTGGATGACATGGCCGTGCTCGAGCGGTTTGGGCGGGGTGACGGCCTCACCCATTGTCCAGTTGAAGCCGACGCTGACGACGTTGCGGTCGCCGACCCAGCCGCGGTGGTAGCCGTAGACACTGCCGACGGTGCCCTTCGGGATCTGCATGAACCCGAGATCGGTGTCGCCGGTGGCGGCCGTGAACTGCACGTCAAAGGTCATCTTGTCGAGCTTGGCGCCGATCGCGTCGGCCATCATCGCGGCCGATTCGGCGAAGACCTCGCTTTCCCGGCGAACGCTCTCGGCCAGGCCGGGGGTGTCGGGATCCTGCGAGAAGCCCATCGCTGTTTGGGTGCCTGCCGATTCGTATGTCGAGCAGTCCACCGACTCGGTGATGCGGATCTCGTCGACCCGCTCGCAGGACCCGCTGAGCACCATGCCGACCATATTCGTCATGCCTGGGTGCGCGCCGCTGCCGAAGATTGTCGAATTGCCCTTCTCGCAAGCCTTCCGGATGCGTTCCAGGTCTTCCGGCGACTGCTTGCCGCCCGTGATCCAGGCCGCGCTCGAACACACGTTGACACCCGACTCGAGGAGCCGGGACAGCTCGTCGATGTCGGGCCACAGCGGGTTGTAGCAGCAGGCGTCGGGCTTGAGCGCGATCAGCTCGTCAATGTCGTTGGTGGCCGTCACCCCGGTGGGTTTGGGCCAGCCGGCCAGCTCGGCGGCGTCGACCCCCACCTTGTCTTCACCGTGGGCGTAGACACCGACCAGTTCCATGTCGTCGCGTCCGATGATGGCGTGCAGCGACCGCCGCCCGATGTTGCCGGTCGTCCACTGAATCACGCGAAGGGGTTGGTCAACGGTATTCATTCGCAGAAATGTATACCTACATGTGGGTGCCGCCGTCGACACGCACCTCGGTGCCGGTGACGAAATAGGCGTCCGTCGAACCGAGCATCGCGACAACGGCGGCGACCGCGTCGGGGTTAGCGAAGATCCCGCCACCGTCGAGCGGCAGGCTCGGCATGATCTTGCCGAACAGCGAGTAGTCCGCATCGGCTGGCAGCCCGGGGCCGATGCTCTGTTTGGACTCGCCTGTCCCGTCGGTCATTCCGGAGGAGATCGATCCGGGCTGCACCGAGTTGAACCGAATGCCCTCTTTGGCGAACTCCAGTGCGAGCGCGTGTGTCATCGCTTGGATCCCGCCCTTGGAGGCCGCGTACGCGGACATGTACGGGTGCGCGAAGTCGGCCGAGGTGGAGCTGAAGTTGACCACCGCGGGCGCGTTGCCGGCGCGCAGTGCGGGGATGGCCTCGCGGGTTACCAGGAACGTGCCGACGAGGTTGATCCGCAACACCTGCTCGAAGTCGGCGAGCGTGGTTTCGACGAAATGAGCCGACCGCAAGATCCCGGCGACGTTGACCAGGGTGTCCAAGCCGCCAAGGGCCTGCACCGCATGGGCCACGCCGTCCCGTACCGATTGCTCGGCGCCGACGTCCATGACGACAGTGGTGAGCCGATCACCGTGCGGCTCGGTCTTCGCGATGGTGTCCTTCAGCCCAGACTCGCTGATGTCGGCGGCGACCACCCGGCCGCCTTCGTCCAATATGCGCAGCGCGGTCGCCTGCCCGATGCCGGAACCACCGCCGGTGATCAGGACACGACGGTCGCTGTATCGCGCAAGAGATGCCATAGGCAGATACTGCTGGGCGGGATGCGAGTTGTCAGCCCCTTGTCCCTTTCGCCACCATGTGCTTGGCGGCGAGATGGCTGAACAGCATCGACGCCCCGATCGGACTGCCGCCGCCGGGGTAGGAGGTTCCGGTGACCGCGGCCATCGTGTTGCCCGCTGCGTATAGCCCATCGATCGGGTTGCCGTCGGTGTCGAGCACGCGCGCGTGGGAATCGGTGACGAGTCCGCCCTTGGTGCCCAAATCGGAAAGCCCGAACGCGGCGGCATGAAAAGGGGCCGTCTCGATCGGCACCATCGGTGACCGGCCGCCCGAGAACGCGCGATCGTAGGCCTCGTCACCTCGGCCGAAATCCTCATCGACACCCGCGGCGACGAACTCGTTGAACCGCTTCACCGTCGACACCAGGTTCTCGGCGTTCACGCCGATTTTCGCCGCCAACTCCGGCAGAGTGTCGGCGGTACGCCACAGACCGGCCTCGATGTACTGTTCGGGCTCGACCATCGATACGTTGGTGGCCTTCACCGGCGGAACCACGCCCTCCCGGTTGTCGTAGATCATCCAGTAGGGCAACGTCATTGCACCGCGTGCCATCCGGTCGATGATCGTTTTGCCGATCCGGTCGTAGGGTGCCGACTCGTTGACGAACCGCTTCCCGTCTTGAGTGACGAAGATCCCGCCGGTGAACCACAGCGAGAACGCTGAGCGCCCGTCGGGATGGGTGAACCCCGGTGACCACCACGCCTGGTCCATGAGGTCGATCGCTGCGCCTGCGGCCATTCCCGCCTCAAGGGCCAGCCCCATATTGCCCGGCGCGCCCATCGTGTCCCGCACATCACCGGGCACTCCGAAGCGCCGGCGCAGCGCGGGATTGTTTTCGAAACCGCCCGCCGCAAGAAGCACACCGGCGCGGGCCCGGATTGCGCGCCGACGGCCGTGCTCCTCGACGACGGCACCGGCAACGCCTCCGCTCGAAGTGACCAACTCCACCAGCGGACTGTCGAGGTGCAACGATGCGTGCGGATATGAGGTGATCGCCGACAGCAGCCGGCCGATCAGGGCCCGTCCGCCGATGAGGTACTTAGGTGTCTCGGTGCCGAGGCGTTCTCTGTCCAACGGCCCGCGCACCAGGTGCGCCAGCTCGCCGAGGCGTTCGGCGGGAAGCGGTTTGGACACGGTGTGACGCAGACCGTCGAGGCGTGCGTGCGGCAACCCGCCAAAATAATCCGGCCACGGCAGCACGTCGAACTCGAAGTGATCGTCTTGTTCGAGGTACGCGATCAGGTCGCTGCCCCGGTATACGTAGGTGCGCTGCAGCTCCACCGGGGTGCGATCACCGACCGCGGCGTGGAAATAGGCGAACGCGGCATCGAGGGTGTCGTCGCTACCTGCGCGCCGCAGGACCGGGTTGCACGGGAACCACATGCCCCCTCCGCCGGAGTATGCGGTGGTGCCGCCGAACTGGTCGCTGGCCTCGACAACCATGACGGACAGCCCTTCGCGGGCGGCCGTGTACGCGCCGACCAGCCCGCCGCCGGATCCGGCGACGATGACGTCGGTTTCGTCGTGCCACACGCCCCTAGCTTGACTGAATCCGGCTTCCCGGTGAGCTGAACGGAGCATGCTGGTGGATGACCCAGCCATCGAGATCGAGGACGGTATTGGCGATGACGGCGCAGGTGGACACCGACGAAATTCGGCAGATCGAAGCCGAGGCGGCCCCGTCCCGGTTCGCCCGTGGCTGGCACTGCCTGGGGCTGACCAGGGACCTCGGTGACGGTAAGCCCCACGCCATCCACGCGTTCAACCAGAAGCTCGTTGTCTTCCGCAGCGGTGACGGCAGGATCAACGTGCTCGACGGCTACTGCCGACACATGGGCGGGGACCTCACGCAAGGCGAGGTGAAGGGCGACGAGATCGCATGCCCCTTCCATGACTGGCGTTGGGGCGGCGACGGTCGGTGCAAGAGCGTTCCGTACGCCCGGCGGGTACCCAGACTCGCTCGCACCGCGACGTGGACCACGCTGGAGCAGGACGGGATGTTTTTCGTCTGGAACGATCCCGAGCACAACCCGCCGCCGCCCGAGGTGACGATTCCGCGGATCGAGGGCGCGACGAGCGACGAGTGGACCGACTGGCATTGGTACACCACGCACGTCAAAAGCAACTGCCGCGAGATCATCGACAATGTCGTGGATATGGCACATTTCTACTACGTGCATGGTTCTCTGCCAACGTATTTCAAGAACATCTTCGAAGGTCACATCGCCACCCAGTACATGAACAGTGGCGTCCGCCCGGACGTTGGAACTCCTGACGGGCCTAAGATGCTCGGCACCACCTCGGTGGCGTCATACTTAGGCCCGTCGTTCATGATCGACGACCTGACGTACCACTACGAGGACGGCGATCAAAAGTCCATCCTGATCAACTGCCATTATCCGATCGATGCCAATTCCTTTGTGTTGCAATACGGCATCATCGTCAAGAAGTCCGAGATGCTGCCCGACGATGCGGCGATGCAGACCGCGATCGGCTTTGGGGACTTCGTGAAGGTGGGTTTCGAGCAGGACGTCGCGATCTGGAAGAACAAGGCGCGCATCGACAACCCGCTGTTGTCTGAGGAGGACGGACCGGTATATCAGCTTCGGCGGTGGTACGAGCAGTTCTACGTCGATGTCGCCGGCGTAGCGCCGGACATGGTCGACCGCTTCGAATACGAGGTGGACACCACGCACGCGCGCGAGGAGTGGCTGAAGGAGGTCGAGGCGAACCTCGCCTCGATGTCGGCGGGAACCGGCCTGTGACCGTCCGGACCGACAACCGGCTCGCCGACGCTCCGATGGTGCCGGTGACGTGCAGGCGCTGTGGGGCAGAAGTGATGGCGCGCAAGAGCAGTTGGCAGCAGACGAGCGTGCAGTGGGATGCGGCCGCGCTTTCTCGGTGCCCGCAGCGTCGCGAGGCTCAAGTGCTCTCGGCGCACGGCACGCGGAGCGTCTTCCTGTCGTGCTCGGAGTTGCGCGAGTCGATTCTCAACGCCGTAGTCAGCGGCGCGCTCCCGGTGCTCGACGACGGTGATCAACCCTTGGCCGCGGAGCGCCCGGCGCGGCGGCCATAGAAGCTGCCGTCACCGAGCGAGACACCGCTGGCGTAGCCCCACGCGGCAAGGCCGGAGGTGGCGCGACCGGCGGCGAACAGCCCGGGAATCGGATCACCGCTGACATGAAGCACCTCGGCGTCGAGCGTGGTCAGCAGCCCGCCGAGGGTGAACCCGGCGCAACTGGCACGCAGATCGATCGCCCCGACGGGTGTGCCGATCGGCCTGCACCATTCGGGTTTCTTGTGCAGCAGCGGATCCTCGCCGCGCTCGGCCGCCCCGTTGTAAGCCCCGACCGTCGACTGCAGGGACCCGGTCGGCAGCCCGATGTCGGCTTCCAGCTCGGCGACCGTCTCGCACACCCATGTCGCCGGGCGCTTGAGGAACGGGGTCGCCGACGTCGCGGCCATGGCCTCCTCCTGCGCGTCGCCGTCGATGATCAGGTACGCCACGTCGTCCTGCTGGTAGAGCGTGAGCTGCCCGATCCTGCCGGAGTACATGTCCTCGGGGACGTAACGCTGACCCCGCGCGTTGACGAGGATGCCGCGGACGATCTGCTGCGGGTCGATAAGGAACGCCACCTCGGTGGCGTCCATGTGGGCCAGGTCGGCGCCGAGTGCCTGGGCCATCCGGATTGACCGCCCGTCGTGTTGTTCGATGGACGCGGCGGGCCGGCCGACGATGCGGGGCGCGTACTGGGCGACCATCGCGTCGTGGTAGGCGAAGCTGCCCGAGGCCAGCACGACGCCGCGGCGCGCGCGGACGGCGAGCGCCTTTCCGTACTGGCGGGCGAGGAGTCCGGCGACGCGGCCGTCGGTCTGCACCACGAGTGACGATGCGTGCACGTCGTAGACCGGTCGAACGCCAACCGAGGTGGCGGTTTCGACGAGCGGCTTCATGAGCATGAAGCCGCCGCTCTTCTCGCCGACTCGCTTACCCGACATCTGCGGGACGTGTCCGCGCGGTGCGGGTTTCGCGATGGTGTTGAACGGGAACGCGTTTTCCCCGCCGGTGAACATCAGCCCCTCGTCGCCGGGCGGCTCCCAGCCCGGCTCGCCCCAGAATTCCGGCTTGAACGGGACACCGCACCGCACCAGCCAGTCGAAGTGGTCGACGCTGCCCGCGCAGTAGTCGGCGATCCGGTTCTCGTCGGCGCCCGGCCCCATGGCGACGTTGAGGAATGCCGACATGTTGTCGACGGAATCGTCGAAGCCGCAGGCCTGTTGCAGTCCGGTGCCCCCGCCGAGGTAGATGAACCCGCCCGCCATCGCGGCGGCCCCGCCCCAGCCACCGGTTCGCTCGAGCACGAGGACGTCGGCACCGGCCGACGCGGCCTCAACCGCGGCGGCGGCGCCCGCGATCCCGTACCCGGCGATCACGACATCGGCTTCGAAATCCCAGTTCGCGATCTGATCAGCCGGTGTGGGGCGCACGTCTGCGCTTATCGTCACGGACGGATCGCCACCGGCAGCTCGCCCGTCCACTGGTGGCCCCAGTAGCTGTCGGCGGTGATTTCCTCTGCGGTGTAATACGTTTCGTCAACCCGCATGCCGTCCGTGCCGAACTCGATGTCCCACCCCCCGGGTGCGCGCACGTAGAACGACACCATCTTGTCGTTGGTGTGCCGTCCGAGCGTCGACGACAGCTGGAAGCCCTCGGCGTTCACCCGGTCCAGCGCAAGCCCGACCGCGTCGAGGCTGTCGACCTCGACCATGATGTGGACGAGTCCGGGCGCGCCTCCGCGGGCGGCCGGGCAGACGGCGAGGCTGTGGTGTCGCTCGTTCACGCCGAGAAACCTGATCCGCACCGGGCCGTACTGCGGTGGTGCCGGCACCCGCCACGCGCCGCGGGAGACAAAACCCAGCACGTCGGTGTAGAAATCGAAGGCGGCGTTGGGATCTATTGCGGGCAGGACCACGTGCCCCAATCCCTGTGCGCCGGTGACGAACCGGGCGCCGAACGGCGTGACGACGGGGCTGTGGTCGAGGACCGCCCCGTGAAACACCTCGATCGTGGTTCCGGTGGGGTCGGCGAACGTGATGGCCTCCTCGACGCGCCGGGCGTCGGCCTCTTCCTGCGGAAGTGGTTTGACGCCAACACCCGCGGACTGCAGCGTTTCGGAAACGCGAAGCAGCGCAGGCCGGTCCCGGACCTCCCATCCGATGGTGACGACTTCATCGGTTTCCCCCTGGGTCACTACGATCCGCGCGGCGCGCTCGTCCATGCGTAGGTAGAGGGCGGATTCGTCAGGACCGGTTCCCTTGGCGAATCCGAGCACGTCGAATGCGAACGCGCGCCAGCGGTCGATGTCGTTGGTCTGAACCTGGATGTAGCCGAGGCTCTTGATATCAGCCATTGTGTTGTCCCGTTCTCGATCAGATCAGGCCCGCCAGCGGACCCTCGGGTTGGACACCGAACGAGCTGAGCGCCGAGGCGTGGAAGGTGGTGCCGGGCACGTGGATTGCGTGGGCGAGTCCGGCGTGGGCGTCTCGCCAGTAACGTTGCAGCGGCTTGTCCATCCGCAACGCGTTGCCGCCGGAGCGGGAGAAGATCTGGTCGACGGCCATCACGGCGCGCCAGGCCGAACGCACCTGTGTCCGGCGGCCTGCCGCGCGGTCCGCGAACGACACCTCGGTGCCGGAGTCCACCAAGTCGTAGATCCGGTCGACGTTGGCGAGCAGCTCCTGGCGCGCCGCGTTGATGTCGGCGGCCGCTTCACCGATCGCATACATGACGTAGGGGTCGTCCTTGATCGCCGTCCCCGCGGCGCCGACACGGTCGCGCTGATAGTCCAGGTGGGCGGCGAGCGCACCCTCGGCGATCCCGATCACCGCCGAGGTGATGCCGAGCGGGAACATCGTCGACCATGGCATCAGGTACAACGTCTCGGTCATCCCCGCCTTGCGCTGGGCGGTGCCGTCCATCACCTCGGTGGCATTCATCGTCCGGTACTCAGGCACGAAGGCATCCTTGACGATGATGTCCTTCGATCCTGTTCCCCTCAGGCCCACCACATTCCAGGAGTCTTCGACGATCTCGTAATCCCTGCGTGGCAGGATCATGTGCAGCATCTTAGGCGGCATGAGCGGTCTGCCGTCCGCGTCACCAACCATGGCGCCAAGGAAGATCCAGTCGCACGCATCGGTTCCCGAGCTGAATTGCCAGCGGCCGTTGAAGATGTAGCCCCTGTCGACCGGTTTCGCCACACCCTGCGGGGCGTAGGGAGAGGCAACCCAAGTGTCGGTATCGGTGCCCCAGATCTCTTCAGCGACCTTTGGGTCGGCGTAGCCGAGCTGGTAGGGGTGTACACCCACGACACCGGTTATCCATCCCGACGCCGGATCCAGTGACGCGACCGCCATCACCGTCTCGGCGAACTCGCGAGGATGCACCTCGAAGCCGTTGTACTGCTTGGGTTGCAGCAGCCTTATCGCGCCGACGGCCTTGAGTGCCTTGACCGTCTCGTCGGGCAGTTGGCCGAGCCGCTCCGCCTCCAACGCCTGCTCGCGCAAGTGCTCGGCGATCGCCATCACCCTGTCGAGAACCCTGTCGGCCATGATGTGTCCTTATCTGTCGGCGCTAGGAGATGGTGGACCCCGCCGAAGCCATCATGGCTCGCTGTCCCGATCAGCGGAACCGGAATCGGGTTCGCTAGCTATCGCGCAGCAGAAAAGCCAGTACTGCGGCTTCGAACGCCGCCTTGGCCTCGATCATCGCCCAGTGCCCACAGTTGGGAAACACGTGCAACTCGGCGTTGGGAATCGTGCGCATTGGGATCAACGCCATGTCCAGCGGGCTGACCCGGTCATCGCGCCCCCATGTCAACAGCGTCGGCGCCTTCACCTTGTGCATCATCGCCCAGGGCATCGGGGCATCCGATGCGCGCATCGCTGCCATCATCTGGCCGAAGGCGGCCTTACCGTACATACGGCGAGCGCTCGCCAACGTGGGCGGGTCGGTGGCCAGTGCCCAGCGCTCCTCGATCAGCTCATCGGTCACCAGTGCGGGGTCGTACACCATCGAATGCAGCCAGTCGACCAGCCGTTGGCGAGTCGGATTCTCGGTGAACTCCTGCAACAACCTGATGCCTTCGCTCGGGCCAGGGCTGAATACATTTGTTCCGATTCCGCCGATCGTGACAAGGCGTCGAACCTTGGCCGGGTGCCGGATCGCGTAGTTGATGCCGACACCGCCGCCCATGGAATTGCCGACGATGTCAACGGAGTCGAGTCCCAACGCTTCGACAAAGGTGACCGCTGCACCCAGTGCGGTCACCATCGGGTGACCGCCGAAGTCGTCGCTGACGCCGAAACCGGGGAATTCCAGAATTAGGCAACGGAAATGCTTGCCGAATGTGTCGAGCATGCCGCGGAAGTTCCGCCAGCCGGTGACACCGGGACCGGAGCCGTGCAGAAGCAGCAGGGGAGGGCCCTCGCCTGCCTCGTGATAGCGCAGGGCACCCGCGTCGGTGGAAATCTCACGAAGCGTGCCGTCGTAGGTCGGTTCCTCTGCCATTACCAGGCATCGTGTCACAGAACGTCCCGCCCGCTGTTCCGATCAGCGGGCGAGTGTTACTGGTCCATTTGAGATTTCATAGCGAAGGGGCACCCCTTGTGGGGGTGCCCCTTCGTATTTGGGCGGTCTACTTGACGTCGACGTAGATCGTCTTGCCGATNACCGTGGTGCCGAAATTGTCACCGGGGCTACCGGAATCGGTTCGGCTGTAGGTCTGGCCGGGCCGCACGGCGACCACGGTGGCCTGATCCAGCGGGGTCGAACCGACGCGGTTCACGATCACGTG
>JGI12053J15887_10001157_pt1 | contig 11950 bp, 16 predicted proteins | sample MedBloCAOM1_O3_FD_15887 | JGI IMG/M metagenome (IMG submission 15887)
CGAAGCAGTTGATGCCCGTCCCCGCTTGCCCTCCGATCGCCGGCGCGCAATTTCCATTACCTGCGACAGATCAGATTACGGGTCAACGGAACCCGGTTTAGCGGTTCATTAAAATAGTTAGTTAAATCAAAGAGTTGGGGTGGAGGCCACGACCAGAATTGAACTGGTGTACACGGTTTTGCAGACCGTTGCGTAACCACTCCGCCACGTGGCCCCATGAGACCGACTTGCTACAGATCATCAAGGGTTTAAGCAACCTCCTCCGTCTTGTTCGTCGCCAGTTTCTGAAATGCAATCCCATGTCACTGCTGAAATGGCTGGCACCGCGCCTTCTAACAGGGCGGTATGACCACCAGAGTTCGACTGCCCTGGGCGTCGGCACAATCAGTCAGGCCCACGAACTTATTGGCCGCGACAAACTTACCGAAGAAAGTCCGGCAGCTTGCCGGACTTTCCTCGAGGCAGGTCTTAGCGGTGATCTTGGCGGTCGCGGCCGCAATCAGTTGAAATGATAGTTCACGCCGGCGCGGGCGATGTTTTCCCGGAAACACCAAGTGTGCCCGACAGAGAATCCGGGTTCTACCAATGCTTGCGGGTTCATACTCGTAAGATTTCCGATCGCGGACTCGCTCCCGAGGTCAACGTAAAGGTACTCCAGCTTGGCCGACCAATTGTGCGCGAACATCCATTCGGCGCCGGCGCCTGCGGTCCAGCCGACTTTGGTCTTGCTGACACTTGCAGGTGCTTGAAATTGGAAGCTTTCGATAGATTCGAACCAATTTGCCGAAGCGTCAACACGGCCATAGGCCAGACCGCCAGTACCATAGAGCAACAGCTCGGGCGTGACGGTGACGCCGAGACGGCCCCGCACCGTGCCGAACCATGAAAGCTTTGCCTCGGACGATAGCGAACTCTCAGATCGACGGCTTCACGGGGTTGGTACGAAGCCGGCGCACCTTCCAAGGCTAACTCAGAAGCTGAAGCGCGGACATAAACTATCCACACCAGGGCCAAAGCAAAGCCCGCTATCCATAATATCGTATTTGGCGGCCAAACTCACGGGCGCCCTTCAATGTCAGACGTCGACAGCTTTCGTTTGGGCGAAGCGCGGCGTTTCGGGATCTCGAACACATAGCCCAACTTGCGGGCCGTTCGAATGGGCATATCGCGTTTCCGCCCTCCGATCGCGCGACGCAGACGCGCGATCTCTGCGTCGACGGTAGCTTCCTCGATCGTCGATTCGGGTCCCCACACAAACTCCTTCAACGCTCTACGTGAAAGCGGTTCTCCGGGATGCCGCATGAAAACATCCAACAATCGAAACTGTCTCATCGAGAGCTGGAGGGCTTTGCTGCCCCGCCACACTCGGATGGTCTCTCTATCGAGGAGAAATTCCCCGACGACGGTCAGATGTTGCAGCGCTGCTCTCGTCGTGTCCGTAAACTCGTCCATAACGTCGTCGAACTCATAAATCCGCCTTCGCAAACCGATCATCCAGCGCGTAGCCGGCGCCGCGCACGGTGCGGATCGGATCCTGCTCGCGGCCCGGATTGAGCAATTTGCGCAACCGCCCGATATGCACATCCACGGTGCGCTCGTCGATATAGATATCGCGGCCCCAAACACTGTCGAGCAGCTGCTCGCGGCTGAACACCCGTCCCGGATGCTCCAGAAAAAACTCCAGCAGCCGATATTCGGTCGGGCCGAGATCGATCGGGCGGCCTGAGCGGGCGACGCGACGCTTTTCACGATCAAGCTCGATGTCGCCATAGTTGAGTACAGTGGCAAGGCGTTCGGGGCTGGCGCGGCGCAACAGTCCCTTCACCCGCGCCAGCAATTCCGGCACCGAGAACGGCTTGACGATGTAATCGTCGGCCCCGGTCGCAAGGCCCCTGACCCGTTCGCTTTCCTCGCCGCGCGCGGTCAGCATGATGATCGGAAGCTGCTTGGTCTCCGGCCGCGCCCGCAACCGGCGGCACAGCTCGATCCNGGACAGGCCCGGCAGCATCCAGTCCAGCACGACCAGGTCGGGCACCCGTTCCTTCANTCGCGTATCGGCATCGTCGCCGCGGGCGACCGTTTCAACGTCGTAGCCTTCCGCGTCCAGATTGTAACGAAGGAGCGTTGTCAGCGCTTCTTCGTCCTCTACCACCAGAATGCGCGCATTCATGCCTGATCCTTCAATAGCGTTCTGTTATCATGATTTGAATTTAATTGGCCGATGCAAATGTTGTCATGTCGCCCTTCGGTCGCATCTCCAAGATTGGCTGGCCTTCAATGATATAGAAGACCGTCTCGGCGATATTGGTCGCGTGATCGCCTATACGCTCGATATTCTTTGCGCAGAACATCAGGTGAATGCAGAAACTTATATTCCGCGGATCTTCCATCATGTAGGTCAGAAGCTCGCGAAACAACGAGGTACAGATCGCGTCGACTTCCTCGTCGCCCTTCCAGACCGCCATCGCCGCCGGCAAGTCGTGCGCCGCATAGGCGTCAAGAACGGATTTTACCTGTGACTGGACCAGATCGGTCATGTGCTCAAGGCCGCGGATCAGCTTTAGCGGATGAAAATCATTGTCGAGCTGCGCAACGCGCTTGCCAATATTCTTCGACAGATCGCCAATCCGCTCAAGATCTATCGCGACCCGCATCGCACCGACGATCTCGCGCAGATCCACAGCCATCGGCTGGCGGCGGGCGATCGTGAGCACCGCGCGCTCCTCTATGACGTGCTGCAGCTTGTCGAGGTCGAGGTCAGAGGCAATCACGTTTGTCGCGAGCGTCGTATCCCGGCGCACCAGTGCATCAACGGAATCGGCGATCTGGCGCTCGGCCAACCCGCCCATTTCAGCGATGAGACGATTTAGCTCCTGAAGATCTTCGTCGAACGCTTTAGCGGTGTGATCTGATTGCATGCCTATTCTCCCGCGGCGTGTGCGTTAACCGAACCGGCCGGTGATATAATCCTGGGTGCGACGATCGCTCGGTGACGTGAATATCTTGCTGGTTTCGTCGAATTCGATCAACTCACCGAGATACATGAAGGCAGTGCGGTCGGATACGCGGGCCGCCTGCTGCATGTTGTGAGTGACGATTACGATCGTGTAGTCGGTTTTCAACTCGTCGATCAGCTCCTCGATCTTGGCCGTCGAAATCGGATCCAGTGCCGAACAGGGCTCGTCGAACAGGATCACCTCCGGTCGCACAGCGACGGTGCGGGCGATGCAAAGGCGCTGCTGCTGACCACCGGACAGGCTGAGGCCATTTGCATTGAGCTTGTCCTTGACCTCGTTCCACAAGGCGCCTCGTTGCAGGGCTTGCTCAACACGGCCGTCTATTTCGCTTTTAGGCAGCTTTTCATAGAGCCGAATTCCGAACGCGATGTTCTCGTAGATCGTCATCGGAAAAGGTGTCGGCTTCTGAAACACCATGCCGACCCGGGCTCGAAGCAAGTTCAGGTCCAAGCCGGGATCGAGAATGTTAGTGCCGTCAAAAAACACCTGTCCTTCGGCGCGTTGGCCAGGATACAGATCATACATCCGATTGAGAACGCGAAGCAATGTCGACTTGCCACACCCAGAGGGGCCGATGAAGGCGGTCGCCTTGTTCGCATAGAGCGGCAGGCTGATACCCTTGAGCGCCTTCGAATCCCCGTAGTAAAAATCAAGGTTACGGATGGCGATCTTGTCCTTGAGCGCCGAGCCATTCGACGCTTGGGACGTGACGACTGGCGCCGTGGTGGCCGTTGCAACGTTCATGATGCTTTCCTTGTTCCTGTCAGCGCGCGCGCCGTGATGCTCATCGCAAGGACCGCGAGCGTAATGATGAGCGCACCCGTCCAGGCCAAGTCTTGCCAGTCCTTGTAGGGGCTGAGTGCGAACTGAAAGATGACGGCCGGCAAACTCGGCATCGGCGCGTTGAGATTGGTACTAAAAAACTGATTGTTGAGCGCGGTGAACAGAAGCGGCGCCGTCTCGCCACTGATGCGTGCCACCGCGAGTAGAATCCCCGTGATGATACCGGCGCGCGCGGCACGATAGGCGACCTGCCGGATCATTAGCGATCGGGGCAAGCCGATTGATGCCGCCGCCTCCCGCAACGTATCGGGCACCAGCGTCAGCATGTCTTCGGTGGTGCGCACCATGACGGGAATGACCAGCACGCCCAGCACGACGGCTCCGGCAATTCCCGAGAAATGTCCCATCGGGCGAACCATCACTTCATATATGAACAGCCCCACCACGATCGATGGCGCGCTCAGCAGGATGTCGTTAATGAAGCGAACCAGGCTCGTGAGGCGTCCATGCCGTCCGTATTCGGCCATATAGGTGCCGGCAAGAATTCCGATCGGCGCACCGATCACAAGCGCCAGACTGGTCATGATCAGACTGCCGACGATGGCGTTGAGCAGCCCGCCAACGGCCCCGGGCGGCGGGGTCATCTCGGTGAAAACGCGAAGCGACAGTCCGCTAAATCCTTCCCAAAACAACACCCCGAGGATTAACGCCAGCCAGGAGAGACCCACGAACGTGGCGCCATAGGATGCGACGGCGGCAAGCGTGTTGCGTCGCCGGCGTCTCGCATAGAGTTTGGCGTCGATCATCCGACCCTCCGTTCGATCCGAAGCAGCAAGTACCGCGCGATCGCGAGCACGATAAACGTAATGACGAAGAGGATCAGTCCCAGCGCGATCAGCGACGACGTGTAAAGATCGCCGACGGCTTCGGTGAATTCATTCGCAATCGTCGCCGAGATGGTTGTGCCCGGCGCGAGCAGCGAACTCGAAATCTTGTGCGCGTTGCCGATAACGAAGGTGACCGCCATCGTCTCACCGAGCGCGCGCCCCAGACCCAGCATGACTCCGCCGATGACGCCGATACGGGTGAACGGCAGCACGACATAACGCCAGACTTCCCACTGGGTCCAACCCAGCCCGTAGGCCGCTTCTTTCAGCACCGGCGGCACGGCATCGAAGACGTCACGCGAGATCGAGGTGATGAAAGGCAATACCATGATCGCCAGAATCAGACTGGCCGTCAGCATGCCGATGCCAAATGGAGGTCCTTCGAACAACGTGGAAAGCAGCGGCACATTTTCAAATGCTGCAATCACCCCTGGCTGAACATGGGCCTGCAAGAACGGCGCAAAGACGAACAGACCCCAGATGCCATAGATGATGCTTGGAATGCCAGCCAGCAATTCGATCGCGATTCCGATCGGCCGGCGCAGCCACATCGGGCAAAGCTCGGTCAGGAACATCGCAATCATGAGCCCGAGCGGCACCGCAATCAGCATGGCGATGACCGAGGTAATGATCGTGCCGTAGATCGGAGCAAGCGCGCCAAACTTCTCGGTAACTGGGTTCCAGCTTTGCGCGGTGATGAAGCTGAAGCCGAATTCCTGGAATGCCGGCAGCGCGCCCAGAAAGAGCGAGACGATTACGCCGCCAAGAACCACCAGCACGAACAGTGCTGAAATTTTCGTAATTTGATGGAATATGATATCGCCGATCCTGAGCTTGTTCAGGACCTTGGCCCGTTCTGCGACGTCCTGCGCGCTCACGCCGCTCTCCTGCCATGCGACATCGACCACGACTCCACCTCCTGGTGCGCATACTGGAAATCAAAAATTCGGGCGGCGTCGCAACTCTGAGTGCAGTTTCGGAAGGTAAATGTGAGAGCGGAGAAGCAATCGCCTCTCCGCTCTCGAACACATCAGTTGGATGCAGTAAACAGCGGCTTGCCACTGCCGTCCTTGATTTCGGTCGACCACATTTTCTGAATGGAAGTCACGACCTTGTCCGGCATCGGAACGTAGTCGAGTTCCTCGGCCATTTTGTCGCCCTTCTTGTAGGCCCAAGCGAAGAACTTCAGCGCTTCGGCAGCCGCCGCCGGGTCCTGGGGCTGCGTGTGGATCAGGATGAATGTGGCACCGGCGATCGGCCAAGATGTGGCACCGGGCTGATCCGTCAGAATGACGTAGTAGTGGTCAGCTTTTTCCCAATCCGCATTGGCCGCCGCCGCCTGGAAGGCCGCCGCGCTCGGCGCGACCGCCTTGCCATCCTTGTTGATCATGCTGACCGAGGTCATCTTGTTCTGCTTGGCGTAGGCGTATTCGACATAGCCGATCGCGCCCTTGGTGTTTGCAACGTTGTTGGCGACGCCTTCATTGCCCTTCGCGCCAATGCCGGCCGGCCATTCGACGGAGGTGTTGGCGCCGACCTTGGATTTCCAGTCTGCGCTGACCTTCGAAAGATAGTCAGTCCAGATGAAGGTCGTGCCTGATCCATCCGAACGGTGAACGACGACGATCGCCTGCTTGGGCAGTTTCGCAGAAGGATTCAACTTCGCGATCGCTGCATCATCCCAGGACTTGATCTCGCCCAGGAAAATCTTCGCCAGCGTCTCACCATCGAGCTTCAAATCCTCGGACTTGACACCTTCGAGGTTGACCACCGGAACGTCGCCGCCAACCACTGTCGGAAACTGAACGAGACCGGCCTTGGTGAGCTCTTCGGGCTTCAAGGGCATGTCGGACGCGCCGAACGTCACGGTCTTGGATTGAATCTGCTTGATCCCGCCGCCTGAACCAATCGATTGATAGTTCATGCCGTTGCCGGTTTCTTTCTTATAGGAATCGGCCCATTTGGCGTAGATGGGATAGGGGAACGTTGCGCCCGCACCTGAAATATCCAAGGCACGAACGGGTACTGTCGAAGCGGCCACAAGGCCGGCAGCAACAAGGGTTTTCAGGAATTGCACTGGTTTTCTCCATTGTGGGCGGGGCGCTATGTCAGCTCATACCGCGCTCCGAGGCCGCCTCTATAGAGGCCCGGCATGGACGTAATATTGCGGTTGCATGACAGTCATGTGACAGCAGCCAGATGGCTCATTGCGGGGCATTTATGCTGTTGATGGCCGAAAAACGCTTGCAAATACTGATACTTCGAACAAGGTAGAAATCGGGGTAGGACGGCCGCTCTCCAATGCCCTGCGGTACATCACGCGGAACGGCTAAGCCATTGATTGCACTCTGAAGCACCTTGGACCGGGGTTTTGTAAACCGAAGGTCGGGAATTCAATCCTCTCAACCCGCACCATGTCTCAATCGCAGCGATCGCGAGTCCTATTGTGACCTTCGGCACAGAATTTACCGAAGATTATGCATACTCATGGGACGCCTGGAACGAACGCATTCGCCTCAGATTATCCAGCAAATGAGGACGGGTACATGAGCAAGGTACGATATCTCAAAGAGCAGGCAGCGAGGGCGGACCGTCTGGCGCGTGCCGCCTTCGACGACCTCACAACCGAACGTCTGCAGCAAGCCGCGAAGGATTACCTCCGCGAAGCCGACCAGCTCGCCGCATCTCTCAAAACCACTGTCGTCCCGGACAAATCTGAAACCGCCCCGACGTGAGCCCGCGTTATCCACAGAGTTCGGCTACCACACACGTCACGTCTCTTGCTTCCGCAAGGGGTTCTTGCTGGAGTGTTTGAGGCTGAGGTGTGTCATGGAATGGGTAAGAGAACGCGATCTCTTAATCGCGCAAACGCTGGCGTTTGTTCAATCGGTCTCCGACAAGAAACGAAACGCCGAGAGGCTAGGCTCAAGGCTTGACACCAAGCCTCGCATTGAGGCCGCGCCGATTGATGCGATCAAAATCGTAGAGCCGCCGGCCAGTATGCGGTTCAACCCCCAAGCATCGATCCAGCAAGCCGCGATCCAGCAAGCCGCGATCCAGCAAGCTTCCATCCAGCAAGCGGCAATCCAGGCCTTGCGGATAAATATCTCCGGCGACTTCCGAACCGAGATACAAAACCGGGTCGCAAACTTCCGCGCGCACCAGCAGCGGTTCCATCGGGAGCGCGAAGAGTATTGCAGCGCCACTCTGGCCAAGCTCCGCGCCATCGGAAATGATTCTGCGTCCCCTCCGCTGCGTAAGTAGCGCCCAGAGCCTTTTAGGTTTCGATAGGATCGAAACGGGACTCCGGATTGTTGATTTGACGGGTTTTCTTGATGCGGACCGGTCTCCGCCCCGGATCAAGTCCGGGGCCGGCTTTCGCTTGAAAACGCTACGGGCGCTCATGAAGGCCGCCGAGCAGTTCCGTTCCGGACGCTGTATCGCCGCCGCAAAAATCATCGGCCTCCAATCTTCTCCAGCACCGGCAGCAGGTGTTTTAGAAACTCCTTCGGGTTCTCGCTCATCGGAAAATGACCGAGGCCCTTCATGATGGTGACTTCGCTGCCGGGAACGCTGTTCGCAACGCCAAGCGTTTCCTCCGGTGTGCAGGAATAGTCGTATTCGCCGGACAGCAGAAACAGCGGGCAGCGGCGCGTGTCGATTTGGGCAACGCGACCCCTGATGTCGCCGTCGAGCTTGTAGAAATACAGATCGCCTTTGAAGACGCCCGGGCCGCCCTGCATGTAATGCCACAACGTCTCCCATCGTTCGTCGTCAGGCGCATCGGGCCCGACCAGTCCGGAAACGATGGCGGCGCAGACTTCGCCACCGTGGACGTCGGGACGGTGCAGGAAATTCAGATCGTAATAGGGGTCGACGTGCGCGCCGGCCTGCAAGCCGATGATGGCGCGGAACGCTTCCGGATGCTCGAGTGCCAAATGAAGCGCGATGCGTCCGCCGATCGAGCATCCGATCAGGATCGGCCGGTCGAGTTCGAGTGCGGTCATGATCTCGAGTATCATCGTCGTGTATTGCGCCGAGCTGAGCTGATATTCCTCGTTGTGCCAGCCAGAAGGCGGCGACGACTTGCCATGCCAGGGCATGTCGAAGGCGATGACGCGGTGACGCCGCGTGATGCGTTCATCGTTCATCAGCGCGCGGTATTGACGACCGTCGGCGCCGGCGGTGTGCAGGCACAGCAGGGGGGTGCCCTCGCCGGCTTCCTCGACATAGATCCGATGTTTGCGCCCGAACAGATCAAGATGCATGTAGCGGCCGACGATCGGCTCGAATTGCGCGGTCATGCCGCCTCTCCTGCGGCGCGCAGCTTGGCCAGCGCCTCCTTGAAGTAGCGAAGGTTGGCCATGAATATCCCGAGGTTGCCTTCCGCCTTCAGAACGCGGCGCTTGATCAGCGCCATCAGATCGTTAGAGCCGGGCGGCGGCCGGCTGCTCCAGAATTTTTCCCATTCCTGTTGCGGCGCGCGCAGTGCAAATGACGACGACGGCATCACGAACGGCCCTGGTGTCACCGACATGACCTTGCCTTCGAAGATTGAAATCAGCCAGCAGGTCTGGCCGACTTCCAAAAGGAATGTCGTCGTGAGAAACCGTCCGCGCCTGACCAGCGCCTCATCGCCATTGACCCGCGCCTTAAGCGCCTCGATCATCCCGGCCTCCCATCCCTTGCGATATCCGGCAAGCNGCCGCTCGTCACGGCGCTCGCGCGCTTTGCCGCGCATGATGGGTAGAATAATCGCGGCGTCAATCGCCTAAAGCCAGGCGTATACCAGCGCCAGATTCGCCGCACATGCCGCCAGCAGCGCAACGGTGAGCGTGATATGCACGCCCTCGCAGGAGGTCTGATGGATCGTTCTCATGATGAAAGCATCGGGCGATTCTAATCTGGGAGTCTCGGGCAATATTTTTGACGGGATTCACGACTCGTTTACGACTCAGGGCTCGCCCGAAAAATAGCCACCAAGTCCGCGACTTAGGATTCTCGGCTGTTTCTCACTTGCGCGTGAACCGCCGGTCCGCGCCCGGCCTGAAACCCTATTTCTTCAGGTGCGTTAAGGTGGTTTAGCGGAGCGATGCGATGCCATACGCGCTATTTTGTAACGAGGCCAAGTTGAGCAAGACCTATCCGACCGAGGCCGATGTGTGGAAACTCGCCCGGCAAAGTGGGCTGGTGGTCGACGCGGTGTCGGAAGAAGAGAAGGCGGCGCCGCGCCCGGTGCTGGACAACGACTACGAGATCAGGCCCTGCCGGCCGGACCCGCATGAAGATCCCGCCAAGAACCAGGCCGAGGCCGAACGCCAGGCCGAATTGGAATTCCAACTCGGTTCGTGAAGGTCGACAAGTCTCTCTCCCGCCACCTCCTGGTCGTCCCGGCGAACGCCGCCGCCCATACGCCGTGCCTTCTTATTTGGCACCTATGTTACATGGCACCCGCCAGACGCCTTCCGCTAATACCGGTGGTGATGGGGTCCCGGCGTTCGCCGCAACGACACCCGCGAGCCTAGGGCGTCGCGACCGCCAGCGACGCCTGCTCGGCGGCAAGCGCCACGCAGGCCTTCCTGCGGTGCAGGCCTCTTATTGCGCCGGTGACTTTGAGCACCTTCCCGGCCGGACATGAAGCATCCTGCACGAAGGCGATTTCATAGGGAGCAAGCACGAGAGGTTCAGATTTCAGGACGGTCTGGGCAACGCACGGCAGGGAAACCGCGGATAAAATCAGCCCTATCGCCAAAACACGCATGTTCGTTGTCCACCTCCGGCAGCGTCATAATAGCCGATCGCGAGCGGAAGTTCCGCTAACCGCAAAAATTATTTTTTAGCCGTTGTGTGCGGCGGCTTCGTCTACCGCACGTGGCAGCTTGCCCGCTTTGCCCGATGCTCTCACAACAAAAAGGCCGGCGCGAGGCCGACCTTTTTTCCGTGGCGAAGCAAATCTTTGTCAGTATTTGGCGGCGACCGGGCCACCCCAGCCGAAGCGGTAGTTGATACCGGCCTTGACGGTGTGCTCGTCGTCCCGAAACCGGGTGCCGACGATCGCGGCGGGACCGGTCGTGAAGGTGGTGCTGCCGAAGTTGTAATACTGGTATTCGGCCTTGGCGGACCAGTTGGGCGCGAACATGTATTCGAGACCCGCGCCGACTGTGTAGCCGTCCTTGTGGCTTCCATTGGTGGTAAAGGCCGCCGGCACGCCGGCGACGGTGACGCCGATATTGTTATTGTCGCGCCAGGCATAGCCGCCCTTGCCGTACAGCAACGCCGGACCCCAGGTGTAGCCGAGCCGGCCGGTCACCGAGCCGAGCTGGTTATCCTTGGTGGTCACAGCAACGCCACCTGGGAAAACCACGCCATTGTTATTGTTGTTGGCCAGCCAGCTGTACTGGGCTTCCGCACCGACCACCCAGTTCGGAGCAAACTGGTAGTCGAAGCCACCTTGCACGCCACCCAGAAAGCGGCCGCCACTTCCTTCCAGGCTGTTGTTGCCCGCGAACGCGCCGCCAAGATGGCCGCCGATATAGAATCCGGTCCAGTTGTAGACCACTTGGGGTGCTGTATAGGCCGGGGCCTTCGTATAAGGGCGCGCGGGCAAATCAGCCGCCATCGCGGGAGCCGCGAATGCGATAATAGCGGCCGCGCCCAGCAGAATTCTCTTCATGAGTTGTTCCCCGTTTACTGTCGTTGCGACCCTCATCAAACAACGTGGCCTCAATTTGGTTGCTTCGCGGCAATGCCGCCGCGCCCGGTGGTCGGCAACCGGAGCGGCAACAACGCCGTTTTGTTCCATCCCAAACGCAGTGTTTTTCACCAGCTGCCCCACTGCGCGGATGGTTTAATGGCTATGTTCTGCGTCAACCATGGCAAGTGTCAGGTTCAAGCCTCGCTGAAAAGTGATCAGAGTTCCCGTGCAGACCGGCGCCATCCAGCAAAACAGTAGGAAACCAAGGAGACGAAATGTCCGCCGATCTGATGCACGAGTTTCCACCGGCGCGCGAAAAACTCGTGACGCTCGCAAACTGGCGCAAGGCGCCGTTCAGCGCCTGGGGTTTTCGCAACGTCCGCCGCCTGATCCCCACCGCCAATATCGCAGCCTTGGACCATGCGGCGGGGCTCGAAATATCCTGGGAAGATTTCGGGCACGTCGGCTTCACCGGCCATGACGGCAGCCCGACCACGGTCGGCCAAGCGCTGCGCGCCACCGATACCGACGCGTTTGTCGTGCTCAGGCGCGGGCGGCTTGCGACGGAG
>JGI12053J15887_10001158_pt1 | contig 11942 bp, 10 predicted proteins | sample MedBloCAOM1_O3_FD_15887 | JGI IMG/M metagenome (IMG submission 15887)
CCAGGCATCCGGCTCGAAGGAGATCACGACGATAGCCTCGTAGCCGGTATTCACGAGCTGCTGGAACTGCGAAATCTGGTTGACGGTATTGCCGTCCGGCACGCCGGTCCAGAGCATGTCGATGCCAAGCTGGGCTCCGGCATCTTCCGCGCCCGCCTTAGTGGCGGCGAAATAAGGGTTGGTGGTGCCGGCGCAGGAAACGGCGACCTTGACGGGTTTCTTGTAGAAGGTCCCGACCCAGTCCTTCCAGGCGGGAGCGTCGGCGGCACGGGCCGTGACGGCGCCGCCAAGTGTCGCCGCGCCGACCGCACCGGCGACGCCGAGCAACCTGGCGAAGTTCCGGCGTTCCAGTTGCAGCGAGGGCTTATCTTCGGTCATTGGCATCCTCCCTTTGTTCGTTGCGATATTTGGCCGGCGGTCGTGTTCATGCCGCCGTGGAACGCCCGCCGCCGCCGGCGAGCCAGGTCAATGTCATGGCGGCGATGAGCACGAGACCCGAGACGCCCTGCGCCCAGTTGGGCGAAATACCCCAGAGNACCACGAGGTTCTGGAAAATGCCGATGACGCAAAGCCCCAGCAGGACACCGAAAATGGAACCGCGTCCGCCACTCAGCTTGACGCCACCAATGATGACGGCTGCGAGGACACTCAGCTCATAGCCCGATCCGGCGGTTGGTCCGGCGGTATCGAGATAGGCGACGGAGCAGACGCCCGATACCCCGGCGATCAGGCCGGAGAAAGCAAGCAGCAGGATGCGCGTCCGTTCAACATGAAAGCCGACGAGATGCGCCGCCTGCGGATTGCTGCCGATCGCCAGCAATCTGAAACCTGATGAGGTGCAGCGCAGGATGATCTCGACCACCAGTGCGACGACAAGAAAGAGGATGGTGATGAAGGAGATCTGGCCGACGGCACCTTGGCCAAAGATGTCGAAGAACAGATGGCTCGCGGGCAGGCCGCCGACCGGCGACCCGCCGGCGAGTGCCAGCGCGATGGCGCGATAGATGCCGAGTGTCGCCAGTGTGACGACGATGACGGGTACTCGGATGAGCTGTGCCACGAGCCCATTGACCAGGCCGCAGGCAAGCCCTGTCAACACGCCGAGCGCCGCTGCCTCCGTAATGGGGTGGCCCGCCTTGATCACCATCGCCGACACCACAGCCGTTAGGCCGAAGACGGAGCCAACGGAGATGTCGATCTCGCCCGCCATCAAGGCGAGCCCGACGCCGATCGACAGGAAACCCAGGAAGGTGATGTTCTGGAGAATGCCGGCGAGGTTGTTGACCGTCAGGAAATACGGGCTGCTTACCGTGCCGACGACGAAGAACAGCACCATGGCGCCGAGGATGCCGAGTTCCTCGAAGCGTAACACACTACGGGTGTTGCGCCTGATCCACCCTCTCTCGCTGTCGTTCGGCGTGGTTGTCATCGCAGGTTTCAGAGCGGCTTCGCGTAGGACACGATCGCTGCCGCTGTCAGCGTGGCACCAGCGCCTGGCATCTCGGGCCGCAAGTAATAGCCATTCTCGACACGGATCGGCTCCGCGAAGCAATCCTTGATCCAGGGAATGTATTCCAGCATCGTCGTCGCCGGGTGCGAATACGACAGATGCACATGCACCTGCCCCATATCACCAACATGAGCGACAACGGGCAGCCGGCTGGAATGCGCCCGATCGGCCACCTGGAGGTATTCCGTGATACCAGCAAGCCGCGTCACATCCGGCTGCACATACTGCACTGCCTCCGCATCGATGAAGGTGCTGAAGGCCTCGGCCGTGTAGAGCTGCTCGCCGAGCGCGATGGGGATGCGGGTTGAGCGCGCCAGGATGGCATGGGACCGGACGTCATCGTACCACATCGGCTCCTCGAACCAGTGCAGGCTGACGGCTTCGGCCTTCTCGCAGAAGCGCTGGCAGGTCGGCAGATCCCAGCGACCATTGGCATCGATGGCGATCGTCACGTTTGGCCCTAGCGCCTTCCGCACGGCTTCGAGGCGATCGAGGTCGATCATTGGATCATCATGGCCGACCTTCAGCTTGATGCGGCGGAAGCCCTCCTCCTCGATCGCGCGGCGGCTGCGTTCCAGCAACGTGTCCTTTGGGATCGAGAGCCACCCGATATCTGTATTGTACGCCTCAAGTTTCTCCGTCGTTGCGCCGCCGAGCAGCTTCCACAGCGGCATGCGTGCCGCTTTGGCGCGCAGATCCCATAGCGCGATATCGACCGCCGCCAGCGCGATCTGTGTGATGCCGGCACGGCCCACCCATTGCAACGCCGGATTGCGCGCGAGCTTGAGCCAGAGACGCGTGCCATCCGACGCATCCTCACCGATCAGCAGCGGCGCGTAGCAGGCGGAAATGCAACGCGTGATGAGCTGATCCGAGGGAAGATGCGCGTGGGTTCCAGTGAAGCCGTATCCCTCCAGCCCGTCCTCCGTAGTGATACGCGTGCCGACGACGCCCCAATGCGTGATGGTATGCGTCGAGTCCGAAATCGACGCGACATTGAGCGGAACATGCAGGATGAACGGCTCGACCGACCGGATCTTCATATTGCCTCCTCGGCGGAAACGAGCGCGGAGGGATCGCCATGCGCTCGGACAAATTCTAGAAACTCGATGTCATTTACAGCGATCTTACACAACCAGAACCGGCCGCAGCCAGGAACCGGTCGCGCCCGTGATCTTCAGCGGCAGGGCAACGAAGAATCCTTCGCGGATATTCGCTTGGGAGACTTCTTCCAGATTGAGATTCTCGATGAGATGCACGCCGGACTCAGTTAGCATCGCGCCATGTGTCGTGACGGCAGGATCGTCGAACGGCAGCGGTTCGGTCCCGGTCGTGTCGGTGCCGAGCACTGCCATGCCGGCGTCATAGAGCCATAGCGCCGCCGTTCGGTCGACGCCCGGCTCCGCCGCCTGGAACGCCGCCTCATCGCCGAAATCCTGAATCTTGCCGGTACGAACGATGACGATGTCGCCCTTGCGGATCTCGCTATCGGTGCGCGTCAGTTCCGCTTTCAGATCCTCGACAGTAACCTCGTAGCGGTCGGGCAGCCGGTTCAGCCCCTTGAGGCACGGAATATCGAGCACCACGGCGCGCCCCAGGATAGGCGGCACCGTCTCGATGCCGTAACGCGTCCAGCCGCGATCGTTCCGCGATTCCGAGGCGAGATGGCCGCCATAGATCCGGCCGTCTTTCTGGACATGGATGAGCGCATCGATATGCGTGCCGATATGCAGGGCGCCGAAGATAGCCTCGGCGGAATACTGGAAGGGCGAGACCGCACCCGTCCCCTCCGGCGTCTGCGTGAAGGCAAGTGAGAAGCGAACGAAGTCCGGATTGTGTGGAATACGCGTGTTCAATTCCAAACCGAGATCGAAGACTCGTCCGCGCTTTGCGATACTCAGCGCCGCCCTCACCGCGGCATTGTCGATACGAGAAAGCGCACCAAATGGCGGCTTTTCCGCCACGCTTGTAGCGATCTCTGCCATAATGCCTCTCCCTTATGCCGCCTCAACTCGATGGATCAGCGACATGATGCGGCTGCTCATTTCTTCGTAGTCGCGGGTATTCGTTATGGTGCCTTCGATGCGGTAATCATTCATCACCGCGATACGATCGGCGAGCGTGATCATCTCCGGCATGTCGCTGGTGATCACCAACACGGCGGTGCCGGTATCGGACAATTCGCGCAGCAATTCGTGTAGGTAAGCCTTGGTCTTGATGTCGATGCCGACGGAGGGCTCGTCCACGATGAGCACCTTCACCCCCGCCGCCAGCCATTTGGCAACGCTAATCTTCTGCTGATTGCCGCCCGAAAGATTGCCGACGAGCTGCGCCAGAGAAGGCGTGCGGACTTCCAACCGGCGCACGAAAGGCTCGATCCTGCTGCGGATACGCCCATCCGTCAGCGGCAGACCATGGCGGCCGAGATTGCGCCAGACTGTGATGCCGGCATTGGCGAGCACCGAATGCATGAGGATCAGCCCCTCCGCCTTGCGATCCTCGCTGACATAGCCGATGCCGTGGCGATGAATGGCATCCGCGACGGAAGCGATCTTCACCGCCTTGCCCTGGATCTCGACGCTGCCTTCCGTCACGGCGAACTGCCCGATGATGCATTTCGCGAGTTCGGTGCGGCCCGCCCCGACGAGTCCGTAGAGGCCGAGGATTTCGCCACGCTTCACCGTCAGGTCGATGTCGCGGTGGCCGAGGATGGTGGAGACACCTTTAAGCGCCAGAGCCGGCGTCGCGGCAGCGAAATTCCGCGCCGGCCAATCCGCGATCTGCTCCTTGCGGCCGATCATGAGCTGCACGAGATCCTGCCGCCCGAGGCCCTGCAGCGGCTGGCTGTGCGCGGCATTGCGGCCATCGCGCAGCACCGTGACCTGGTCGCATAGTTCCCCGACTTCTTCCAGCTTGTGGCTGACGAAGAGCATGCTGACGCCATCATCGCGCAGGCGCTTGAGGACCTTGAAGAGAGTGACAGTCTCGTGCGGCGTCAGCGAGGCCGTTGGTTCGTCTAGCAGTAGCACGCGGGAATCGAGCGCCAGTGCCTTGGCGATCTCCACCAGTTGCATCTTGGCGACGCTGAGCCGCGAGACCGGCGTCGCCGGATCAACATCGAGGTCGAGAAGGTCGAGCCATTTGCGCGACTGACGGTAGAGCTCGGGGTAGCGCAGCGGCTTCAGCGGACGTCCCGCGAGTTGCTCCAGGTAGATGTTCTCGCCGACCGAGAAGCGCGGAATGAGATTGCGTTCCTGATGCACGACGCCGATGCGCTTTGCCATGGCATCGCGCGGGCTCGTCAACTCGATCGGCGTTCCGGCCAAACGAAGCTCACCGGCATCCGGGCGATGGATGCCGGTGATGATCTTGATCAGCGTCGATTTGCCGGCGCCATTCTCGCCCAGCAGCGCGTGGATCGAGGCCTCGCGCATTTGCAGCGAGACGTCCTGCAGCGCCATCACGCCGGGGAAGGATTTCGAGATGCCGAGCGCCTCGAACAGGAACTCCGCCATGCTCAGGCCCTCCTCAGCGGCTTGAGGCGGAATTCCCGCAGGCGGTTGATACCGACCGCCCAGAGGATCAGCACGCCGAGCACCACCTGGACCAGGAATGGATCGATGTTGAACAGCACCAGCGCCTCGGTGATGATCGCGACGATCACTACGCCGAGGGTCGTCGCGCCGACACTGACATGCCCGCCGGTCAGCACGGCGCCGCCGATGACGGGCGCGGCGAAGGACAGGATGAGCCAGTCGTCCCCGATCGTCGGCTGGCCAATCTGCAGCCGCGCGCAGAGCAGGATGCCGGCCAGCGCCGCGATGGCGCCGGAGAGCGCATGGGCGACGATGACGGTGAGCCGGATCGAGATGCCGGAAAGCTCGGCCGCGTGACGGTTGCCGCCCACGGCGAGGATGCAACGTCCGATCGGCAGCCGTGTCAGCATCAGCCACAGGCCGAAGCCGACGATCGCGGTTGGAATGATGAGCCAGGGCAGCGGCCCCAGGAAAGGCGCATTGCCGAGATGCTTCACCAGATTCGGGATGCCGTAGAAGGGCTGCGCCTCGGTGATGCCGAGGTTGACGCCCTTGTAGATCGAGAGGCTGGCAAGGGTGATCACGAAGGCGGAGATCCCGGTCAGCGAGATGATCACGCCATTGATGATGCCGCCCAATAACCCGATGAGAATGCCGAGCAGCGCCGCCGGCAGGATCGGCATGTGCCAGACCTGCATCATCCCCGCGAAGCTGATGGCGGCGAGTCCGCCGATGGCACCGACCGAGAGGTTCATCTCGCCGATGGCGATGATGATCATCTGCGAATAGGCGACCAGCGCATTGATCGCGACCGCCAGCAGCAGAACCTGGATGTTGAAGGCCGAGAGGAAGGAGGGGCTGAGCGAGCCGACGATGATCGCGGCCAGGATGGTCACCAGAAGCGGTCCGAACCAGTCCGTCCGCCCATAGCGCGAGAGGAACTGCATCAGATCATCCTCCGCCGCGCGATGAAGCTGCGCCGCGCTTGATCGAGCAGAACGGCCACGAGGAGGAGCAGGCCCAGCACCGCCTCGACCCAGAATTGGCCGATCTGGAGAAGCAGCAGGCCATTGGTCAGCAGCGTGAGGAGAAAGGAGCCGAGCAAGGTGCCGAGCGGCGAGACGAACCCGCCGGAGAGCAGCGTTCCGCCGAGCACCGGCCCGAGGAAGGCGGGGAGCAGCCAGTCCTGGCCGAGCTGACCGGCCATGGAGGGGATCGCCGCATCGTTGCGTGCGACGAGCATGAGGCCGGCAACGCCCGCGAGCAGCCCCGCCAGCATGTGGCAGAGGATGATGACGCGCTTGACGCGCACACCGGACAGTTCCGCGGCCGAGGCCCGCGCGCCGGCGGCCAGCATCTCCCGCCCCAGAGCCGTCAGCCTGTACAGATAGACGAGCGCGAGCATGATGACGACCGCCAGAAGGAGCAGCGGCGAGATGAAGCCAAAGTAGCGGATATGGGCGAAGCTCGCGAAGCTCAGCGGAATGCTGCGGAAGGCCTGTGCGCGGGTGATGAAGATCATCACGCCGAAAAAGATGCTCATGCTGGCGAGCGTGATGATGAAGCTGTGCAGACCCGAGCGCACGACCGCCCAGCCGTTGACGAAGCCGAGCGCCGCGCCCAGCAGCAGCCCGCCGATGACGGCGAGCGGCCAGGGCAGACCCGCGACCTGCATCAGCCAGCCACCGCCCATGGCGGCGCAGACTCCGATGGCGCCGACGGAAAGATCCAGGCCGCCGGTGACCACCACGACCATCATCGCGAACCCGATGACGATATTCTCCGCCGCCGTGCGCCCCAGAATGAAGAGATTGAAATGCGACAGGAAGCGCGGCACCGCGAAAGTGAAGGCAGCGCCGAAGATGATGATCAGCAGCACGAGGCCGAATTCGTTTGTCAGGTAGAAGCGCACACGCCGTACGCGCGGCGAAGGCGTCAGGGTGGTGTCGGATGCATCCAGGGATGCGGCGGCGGGTCCGTCAGATGGCATCGAAATATCCATGATCTGAAGCGATGGCGGATGCATGCCCTGCATCCGCCACAGTCGGGATAGGGCCCCGCAGCGGGGCCCTATCCGCAGCGCGTCACTTCGAGCAGATGAGGTACGTCTTGGCGAAGCTGGCGAAGATTGTCTTGGTAATCGCCTGCATCGACTGAAGGTAGTTATCCACCTGCTCGGGCCCGGCGAAGACCGTTCCGGAGTCGATGAAACGGGCGGTCAGCGCGTTCTTCGTCCAGGGCGCACTCGCATTGACCTTGCAGCCGTTGCGCAGCTTGTCGATGGCATAGGAGCCGATGTAGCCCTGGCCATAGGGATTCTGCAGCATGGTGCCGAGCAGGTAGCCGTCCTTGACGCCCTGCAGTACGGCCTTGTCGTGGTCGATGGCGACCATCTTGATGCGCTTGGTGCCGATGCGGCGCAGCGCGTTGGCGCTCACCACGGATGGCACCCAGGCGGTGGAGATGATGCCGTCGATGTCATTGGCATGGGCGGCGAGATAGGCGTTGATCTTCTCTTCCGCCGGCCCGGGCGCATCGATGTCGGCAATGGTCTCGGCGACGGTCGCGCCCCCTTCCTTGGCTGCCTGATTGACCGCGTTGATGCGCAGCTGGGTATTGGGATCGACCAGGAAGCCGGTGACGTGGAGGATGCGCTTCTTGGTTCCGGCCATGCCCGCGATAAGGTGCTGGGTGCCGAGATAGGCCGAGCGGTAGACATCCGTTCCGAAGCAGAAGGAGGCCGTGGAGGGATCCTTCAGGCAGCCGGCCAGGGCGATGACAGGCGCGCCGGAATCCGTCAGCTCCTGCACGGTGCTCACCGAACCGACGGGATCACCGGGAAAGAGAAGGAAGCCGTTATAGCCCTGGGTGACCAAGCTCTCGAGCAGGTTGTTCTGATCCGCAAGCTGCCACTGCTCCGGAACCTTGTAGTCCGCGGCGCCGAGGTTGAAGTCCTTCTTGGCGTCAGCACCAGCCTGCGCCCAGCTCGCGAAATACGGATGCGGACCGCCCGGGACGAGCGCGATCTTGGTTGAAGGATCCGCATATGCGACCGCCAGGCCGCTGAATAGCAGAGCGCCGACGCAGCCCAGCAGTTTGGTAAGACGAGACATTCCTGAACCCTCTTTGTTTTCTTTGCACGACGATTAGTCCCGTCGCTGGTGGATGCACAAGCGCTACTAGTCCATTTCCGCTTAGAAGAAGACCTGCTGAGCGCCGGTCAGATTGATCGCGGCGCCGTTGATGAAGGAGGCGTCGTCGGAGGCCAGCCACGCGACAGTCGCCCCCATATCCGCCGGCGTGCCGAAACGGCCGCTCGGGATATTCTCTCTGATGTAGCTGTTCATGACATCATCCAGCGCCACCCCGCGCTGGTTCGCCATATGTTGAAAACTGAATTCCAGCATCGGCGTCATCAGCGCGCCGGGGCAGATGCAGTTGGCGGAAATGCCATGCGGCGCGAGTTCCAGCGCCAGCGCCTGGGTGAGAAGGATGACGCCCGCTTTCGACGCCGCGTAAACTCCTTCGGTCGCGCGGCCCACCTTGCCGAGTTGCGATGCCGAGTTGATCACCCGGCCGTTCTTTTGCTCGATCATAACGCGTGCGGCGGCGCGGCAGCCGTGAAAGACGCCCAGCAGATTGACGTCCATTACGCGCTTGAAGGTCGCATCATCGGTTTCGGCAATAGCGCCGCCGACATAGATCCCAGCGTTATTAACGATGATGTCGAGCCGGCCATGCGCCCGGACCGTATCCGCGACAAGCGCATCGAAAGCGTCACCGTCCGCGACGTCGAGCACCGCCGATGTGTGCCTCCCCGAAGTTTCAGCGCGAAGTGCAGAGACGACCATCGTCGGCTCATTGACGTCGGCGCAAATCACGCTGGCGCCTTCCTCCGCCAAACGCCGTGCGATCCCCCCGCCAAGGCCCCGCGCGGCGCCCGTAACGATCGCAACTTTTCCCGACAGCTTTCCCATCGCGTCCACCCAGTGTCAGTTCTCGCCGCAAAGTATGCGGCGCTTTTGGCGGGCATCGACCCATCTTGTCGTGCCGCACCTTCGACCGTGCCACATACCCGCCGAGAATGGTAGCAAAATTGGTAAGGCCACCTTGCCACTTGACGGCCTGTTCATTTCTCACGCTAAATGCGAATTGGAGGGACCACGTGCCTATCACTTGGATTGTTTCCCAACGTTTGTACCAGCAGGTCGCCGAGCAATTGGCGACGCTGATTCGCGCCGGCGAATTCCTTCCCAGGCAGCGTCTACCACCCGAACGGGATCTTGCTTTGAAGCTCGGCGTGAGCCGTCCGACAGTTAGGGAGGCGATGATCGCGCTCGAGATCGCTGGGCTCGTAGATATCCGCTCGGGCTCCGGTATCTACGTCAATGACGCGCGAAGCGTTTCCGCCACGATCGGCGATGCTGGCACGAGTGTCTTCACAATCCTCGCCGCCCGCCGCGCGATCGAGGGCGAGGTTGCCGCGCTGGCGGCCGTTGCGCCGGGCCAGGATTTCGAGCAACTAGAGCATCTGATCGACGCACAGAAGACAGCCATGAGTCAGGGGCTGCCCGGCCACGAAGAGGATCGCCGCTTTCACCTTTCGATTGCGGCCATGGCGGGCAATGACGTGCTGACCGGCGTAGTAGGGATGATCTGGACCGAAATGTTCTCACCGGTCTTTGAGAGGCTCATGGAGAAGACCGCCGGGGCGCCGGCGCGGCAGCGGACACTGCGAGACCACTCCGCCATTCTCGCCGCTCTTGCCAATCGCGATCCTGCCGGCGCGCGACAGGCGATGCACGAGCATATTGTCCATACGGAGACCCTGTTCCTGGACGAACGCCCCGCGTCGCGAGAGCCCACGACCGCGAAAGCTAAGTCTCGCCGTTCCATCTGAAGGCGAGTAGGTCATATCGCCTCATCCCGAAGATCGGCTGCTAAACGCTAAAGTTCAGCCGCTCGTAGGCGATGCCAAATTCAGCCCTACGATAGTTGTCGAACGACGAATCGCGCTCACCCGGGCGCGGAAACTCCGTATCGGCAGTAAGAAGATCGATGCCGCTTTTGACCGCCGAATTTACGCGTGCGGCAATTATGGCTTGTTGCAAACCCTGCTTACGATAGTCGGGCATCGTCGTGTCGAATCCTAACCATCCGCAGCCTGCGTGGACGAACATTGCCCCAGTAGCCACCACGCTATCTCCGTCTATCGCCCCAAAGATCTTCCAGCCCGGCCGCCTCAGCATCTCAGCGCTGCCGGAACGGATCCCGGGCGGGAGATCAAAGACCCTCTCGATGGCGAGCGCGAACTGAGTCGCCTCCCAAAGATGAAGTGGCCGGACCACCAATCCCGTTTCGGGTTGTTCCAAAGCACCAGGCACCCGCAGGAATCTTGCCCAAGAATGATCCGATGCGACCAAGCCGTGCTTGACGAGCATCTGGCCGAGTTGGACATCTGCGGCTCTGATCTGAAATGATGGATGAACGCCGCTCGTCTGACGGAACGATTTGAGAGACGAAACTATGGAACCCACGCCTTCTGAGGTGCTCTTTATAGGCCCGAAGAACCTGTTGAGTACTTGCCCACGCCAGGACGGCAGAGAAATTAGCAACCCGCCTTCGATCTTCTGGTGCTTCGGCGACGCTTCGGAGGCTTTCGCAGACAATGCCTCGAAGTAGTCTGCCCAAGATGCTACCTCTGCATTATCGATGCGATCAAGCGTGCTCACGCTCGGCGGGAGGAGATCGTTGCGGGGCATTTATAAATTCCTTCTTCAGCGCGCCGCTCGTTTTTCGCAGGGCAACTGCAGGTCGTTCGAAGTCGATACACTTGGCCGCATCAAACGTGCGAGGAGGCTTGGTCGGCGAGCAAGGGAACGTTCCGAATCAGCACGCGAGTTCTATCAAAAATGGCCCTGAGCGCTTGTTCGCAATCGTGAATAGGTCGTTGAACTGTTCCATCGTCTCAGCGCGGGCACCCTCAACACCCATTCCCGCGGCAAGTTTGACGAAATCCAGGTCTGGATTTGTAAGCTCAAGCATTGAGAGCGCCGTTTTCCCTGCAGAGGCTCGCACGTTTTCCAACTCGGCGAGAAGAATTGCATATTTTCTATTCGAGAAGATAACGGTCGTCACATCAAGCTTCTGTCGCGCCTGGGTCCAGAGTGACTGGATGCTATACATCGCCGACCCGTCCGCCTGTAAGTTGACTACGCGCCGCCTGCCCGCGGCAGCGACCGCCGCACCGGTCGCCAAAGGCATGCCGCCACCGATTGCACCGCCCGGGACCGCCATCCAATCGTGAGCCGGCGCATTGTGTGTACCTGAAAAAACGTCACGACCGAAGGTTAGACCTTCATCCGCGATGATTGTGTCCTCGGGAAGCAGCGCTGTGAGAGATTGAGCGAAGGCCTCGCTTGTGACTGATCCGGAAGCTGGATGGGGACGAGGTGTTCCAAGCCGCCTTCCCGTTTCCCCTAGCGCTCCAACTTCAATTGCCAAAGCGGCCATCGCGGCGGCCTGGTCGTGTTCGGGTCGGGTCATCACGTGCGTATGGGCGTCGCCAGGAAACGGACTGGCCGGCTTGCTTGGATAAGCAAAAAAGAACGGCGGCTTTGCCGTCCCGATAAGAATTATCTGTTTGATGCCGCTGAACTCCAAAAGTGCCGGCTCAACGACATAAGGTATGCGATCGATCGGCGAGCGCTTCCCGCCCCTTTCGATCAAGGCATTGAAGTTCGGGGCGACGATTTTGGCCCCAGTGGCCAATGCGATCTTGTAAGCAGCGGCGATCGTGCCTGCCCGCAAAGCCCCGTTCCCGAGGATCATCAGGGTGGGCGCGCCGCTTTTGAGCAGGCGAGCCGCTTGTTGAATGGCATGCGGATTCGCCGTCG
>JGI12053J15887_10001159_pt1 | contig 11941 bp, 9 predicted proteins | sample MedBloCAOM1_O3_FD_15887 | JGI IMG/M metagenome (IMG submission 15887)
CCGCGATCTGACGCGTGCACATTATCAATGGTGATGGAAACTTGGCCTGCAGGATTGAAGACTATGGGCTGATCGGCGATTGCGAGACGGCGGCATTGGTCGGACGCGATGGATCGATCGATTGGCTGTGCTGGCCCGCATTCGATTCCGATGCCTGTTTCGCGGCATTGCTCGGCAACCACAAGCATGGCCGATGGCTGATTGAGCCAGCCGAAGAGGTCACAAAATGCTCCCGCCGGTACTGGGATAATACGCTGATACTTGAGACGCGCTTCGAGACTGCAAACGGTATCGTCGCCCTGATCGATTTCATGCCGCCGCGCGGCAACGCTTCCGACGTGGTGCGACTGGTGCGCGGTGTGCGCGGCCGGGTGAAGCTGTGGATGGAGCTGGTGATCCGGTTTGGGTTCGGGATCGATATCCCCTGGGTCAAGCGAACCGAGGATGGCGCGCTGCTTGCGATCTGCGGACAGGACATGACGGTGCTGCGAACGCCGGTCGAGACCCGCGGCGAGGACATGACCACGGTGGCCGATTTCGAGGTGGGCGAAGGCGAGACGATACCCTTCGTGCTCACCTATGGGCCTTCGCATCTGCCGATTCCCAATCCGATCAACCCGGCGCAGGCCTTGCAGGACACGGAAGATTTCTGGACCGACTGGTGCAGCCATTGCACTTACGATGGCGAGGGCCGCGACCTGGTGATGCGTTCGCTGATCACCTTGAAGGCGCTGACCTATGGGCCGACCGGCGGCATTGTCGCCGCGCCAACGGCTTCGCTGCCGGAAAAGCTCGGGGGGATGAGAAACTGGGATTACCGGTTTTGCTGGCTGCGCGACGCGACGTTTACGCTGCTGGCGCTGATGAACTCAGGCTATACCGAAGAAGCCTCCGCCTGGCACAACTGGCTGCTGCGCGCCGTGGCCGGGTCGCCGGCGAACATGCAGATCATGTACGGCATCATGGGCCAGCGCCGTCTGCTGGAATGGGAAGCGGGCTGGCTGCCCGGTTACGAAGGCGCGCAGCCGGTTCGGGTCGGCAATGCCGCGCATGCCCAGCTGCAACTCGATGTTTACGGCGAGTTGATCGATGCGTTTCATCAGTCGCGCATGGCGGAGCTGAAGCTCGACGAAGGCTCCTGGGCGCTGGAATGCAGGGTGCTGGAGCATCTGACGGAAGTTTGGGACCAGCCGGATCACGGCATCTGGGAGCGGCGCGGCGACGGCAGGCACTATGTCTCATCGAAAGTGATGACATGGGTGGCGTTCGATCGCGGCATCAAAAGCGCCGAACGGTTCGGGTTTGACGCGCCGCTCGATCGCTGGCGGATGCTGCGCGATGAAATCCATCGCGACGTCTGCGAAAACGGCTTCGATCGTGAGCAAAATGCGTTCGTCGAATCATATGGTTCGCAATTGCTCGATGCCAGCATCCTGCTGCTGCCCTCGGTGGGTTTCCTGCCCGCCTCGGACCCCCGCGTGCGCGGCACAATCGCCGCCATTGAGAACTACATGATGCGCGACGGATTTGTGCTGCGGCACGATCCCCGCGAAGTCTCGGATGAACGGCAACCGATCGAAGGCGCATTTCTCGCCTGCAGCCTTTGGCTCGCCGACGCCTACGTGCTGTCCGGCGAGATCGCCAAGGCTCAGGCGCTGTTCGACCGTGTCGTCGGGATTGCGAACGATCTTGGTCTGTTGGCGGAGGAATTCGATTCCGGCCAAGGGCGTCAGACCGGGAATTTCCCGCAGGCGCTGACCCACATCGCGCTGATCAATACCGCTCATAACCTCAGCGATGCCAAGAAGCCGGTCGACAAGCCGGCGATGCAGCGGTCGAAGTAGGGGGCGGAGTGACACCGGGCGCGGCCACCTTCACNTCGGCGAGCCCGCGGAACTCGCAAGCCTCCAATCTCTTATCATCGAGATTTTGCTGGAGGCCGTCAGATGATCCGCTTCCTGGTCGCGACGATTTTGTCGGCTTGCCTGGTGTTTCCGGCCGCGGGCGCAAGCCTCGATGCGGCGGCCATCAATAGCGCCGAATATCGCGCGAAGCTTCCGGCCGATGACAGAATCGATGCTGGCGTCGTAAAGCTTCAGGTTCTTCTGGACCGGGCTCGATTCTCGCCAGGGGAAATCGACGGCAAGCTCGGTGAAAACGCGCAAAAAGCTCTGAAGGGTTTGCTGAGGCCAAGGGCCTGACCTCCGATAAAGTGCTCACTCCGGAGATTTGGAAGATGCTCGCAGGGGTCAGCGCCGACCCCGTCATCACCGAGTACAAAATTTCCAAAAGCGATACCGAAGGACCGTTTTTGGAAAAACTACCCGTGAAGATGGACGACATGAAAAGCCTCAAGGCCCTCAACTATACCAGCCCTCGCGAAGCCATCGCCGAGAAGTTTCATATGAGTGAAGAGCTGCTTGCGGTTCTGAACCCGGGCAAGAAATTTGATCAGCCTGGCGAAAGCGTTTCGGTTACCAACGTGCCCAATAATAAACAAACCAAGTTGAAGGTTGGCCGGATCGAAGTCGACAAGTCGAGCCAAACGGTTAGAGCTTTCGCGCCCTCGGGCGAGCTTGTTGCCTTCTTCCCGGCCACGGTTGGAAGCGAGGAGAGACCAACCCCGAGCGGCACTCTTAAGGTCGTCTCGGTCGACGCCAATCCTAACTATCGCTACAATCCGGATTACAAATTCAAAGGCGTAAAATCCAAAGAGGCTTTCACCGTCAAGCCAGGGCCGAATAACCCGGCGGGATCCTATTGGATTGGGCTTTCAGCGGAAGGATATGGCATCCATGGCACCGCTGATCCTTCCAGAGTCAGCAAATCCGAATCCCATGGTTGCATTCGGCTGACGAATTGGGACGTCGGTTTGTTGGGCACCAATGTCAAAAAGGGAACACCGGTGGTGTTCGTCGACGTGCCGCAAGGCGGCCGAAAAAGCTGAGGCCCTATCCATTGAGCAAAATCTAATTGATCGGTCTCAGTCCATACCCCCGGCACAGGCGATCGGTCGCTGTAACGACGTCCTGACGATCAAGAATTTCCAGAAGCAGCGCGATGGTTTCCTCGGCGTCCTGCGGGCTGCGCTCGATGTGCTGCGCAAGAACCAATTGAGCTTCGCGCATGGCGTAGACGATCAACTCTTCGTCGGTCATGCCGGGGATGCGAGGGATGCTCATGCTTGGCTCCATCCTCGGGCGGCGGCCCGTTCATCTCACCGTTCTTTCTTGTAGCCTGCCACAACTTGTTCCGCGACGCACCGGTTCGTTTTGGACCGCCGGCCACCGCGGATACCACAAGGGGAGGGATCAAGCTCAGTTCAGGTTGCTCTTCAAAATAAATTCAACCGCGCTGGCAAAACCTTCGTCCTCATTCGAGCCAGTGACATGCGTCGCCAGTTGCTTGACGTCGTCGGTCGCGTTGCCCATCGCGATCGAGACGCCGCTCGTTTTGAACATCGCCAGATCGTTCTGCATGTCGCCGATGGTGGCGACCGCATCGGTCGAAATGCCCTGACGTTTCGCCATCGCCTGCACGAATGTGCCTTTGTCGCAGCCCGGCGGTGTGACGTCGAGATAATAGGTTTGGGATCGGACTGCAGTTGCCTCTGCGCCCAATGTCTGCTGCATCGCAAGTTCGCAGCGCTGCAGCAGCGCCGCATCGGCGCTTGATCCGACGATCTTGCAGGCAGCCGATAAGTGAGGTGCAAAATCCTCGACGATGGTCGGATCGGCTCTGATGGCGAGCTTTTCGTGCGGGACATATTCGCCATCGGGTCGGCGGGTGAGCCAAAGATCGTTGGTGAATAGCCAGATATCGACACCGTATTCGTTCAATACGTCGAGACTGCGTTGAGCTGCGGCTGCAGGAATCAGATGCTGCTCGATCGGGTTGAGTTGCGGATCGACGATCGAGCTTCCGTTGAAGGCACCGACCGGCAGCGTGATCGCAAGCGGCTCGAGCAAGAACCGCATGCCGATGGTCGGACGGCTGGAGGTGATGGTGAAGCCGATTCCGGCATCGTGCAGCCGCCGCACCGCGCGCTTCGCGCCGTCGGTCAAGGTTTTGTCTTTGGTCAGCAGTGTGCCGTCGACATCTGACACAACGAGGACGATGCGGGTCATGAGCGTTTCCTGTGAGGCACACCTTTTTCGGCGGGACTAAGCCTGAGTTGACGGACGATGTCATCGACGATTGTCTCGACCGAAGCGTCGATCGATATGGTGACTGGATTTTCACTCATCTCTGGCGGCTCCAGCGTCTTGAACTGGCTGGCGAGCAACCCCGGGGGCATGAAATGACCCTTCCGCAAGGCGAGACGGTCCGCGATCAATTTTTGCGTGCCTTCGAGGTAGACAATCCGGACATCGTCTCGTCCATGCACGAGGATGTCACGATAAGCGCGCTTCAACGCCGAGCAGGCGATGACGGTATGCCCGCCGGCCTTGCAGACCCTGTCGATCTCGTCGGCGATCGCCTGCAGCCACGGCCTGCGGTCTTCATCGGTGAGGGGCTGGCCGGCGCGCATCTTGGCGATGTTGCTGGCGGGATGAAATATATCGCCATCCTCGAAATCCCAGCTCAGCCGTTCGGCGAGCTTGTCCGCAATGGTGCTCTTGCCGGAGCCGGACACACCCATCACGATCAAGGCGCACGGTGCCGCGCTGATATCATCGCTCACGAAAATTCTCCGGAAGCGCGGCCCGATCCACCAGCCAGATCGTCTCGCCTATCGAATGCGCGCGGCTCGCGGGCAGGTTCTCGCCATCCAGCACGCGCGTCAGAATCGCGCGTTTTTCCGCGCCAGAAACCTCGAACAGCATTTCGCGGCAGCAGTTGAGCGCCGGCAAGGTCAGCGTCACCCGCGGTACAAACGGCTCGACATTCGCCTTGGGAACGCCGACCACCCAGCGTGCGGTCTCTTCGACGGCTGGGTCATTCGGAAATAGCGATGCGGTATGGCCGTCGGGCCCAACGCCCATCAGCACGAGGTCGAACAACGGCCGGCCGGGATCCAGTCGATCCGCGCCGTAGAATGATTGCAACTTGCTCTCGTAGCGGCGTGCGGCCTGCTCAGGATTCGCACGATCAGTCGGAATGGCATGGATGTTGGAAGCCGGCGCGCAGCGTTCCAGAAAGGTCCGGCGCGCCATGCCCATGTTGTTGAGCGGATCGTCGGCCGCAACAAAGCGATCGTCGCCGATGAACCAGTGCACGCGGTGCCAGGGGATCTGGCTTCGATAGAGGTCGGTCGCAAGCAATTGGTAGAGTTGTTTCGGGCTCGATCCGCCGGTCAGGCAGATCGCTACGCGATCGCCATTCGCAGCGATCCTTGCCATGATACGATCCGCGGCGGCTTTGGCGAGCGCAGAGGAATCGGAAACCGCAATCACACGGGTGTTCGCCTGGCGATTGTGGTTCGAGGCCATCCGGTCTAACCGAGCTTGCGCCAGCTACGGCCCTCGCGCCTGAGCAGTTCCTCAGCGCCGGCTGGCCCTTCACTGCCGGCTTTGTAATTTTGCAAGCCCTTGGCGCCAGCCTTCTTCCACGCGTCCAGGAACGGCTGCACTGCCTGCCAGCCGGCCTCGACGCTGTCAGCGCGTTGAAACAGGATGTTGTCGCCGATCATGCAGTCATAGATCAGCGTCTCATAGCCGGTAGCCGGCTCCGCCTTGAAGTAATCCTTGTAGCGGAATTTCATCTCGACGCCGTCGATGTTGATCGTCGGTCCTGGGACTTTGGTGTTGAACTGCAGCGTGATGCCCTCGGTCGGTTCGATGCTGATGACGAGATAATTCTGCGACAGCCGATCCACCGGGGTGCAGCTGAACATCGCGAACGGCGCCTGCTTGAATTTGATCGCGACTTCAGTGCGCTTGATCCCGAGCGCCTTGCCGGTGCGCAGATAAAAGGGAACGCCGGCCCAGCGCCAGTTGTCGATGGTTAGTTTCAAAGCAGCATAGGTTTCGGTGGTGCTGCCGGGCTTGACGTCCTCGGTCTTGCAGTAGTCTTCAATCGCGGCGTCGCCGATCTTGCCGCCCTGATACTGGCCGCGCACGGAATTCTTCAGGGCATCGGCTTCGCTCTGGGTCTGGATCGCCGCCAGCACGTCAGCTTTCTCCGAGCGCACTGAATGCGCATCGAACCGGATCGGCGGCTCCATCGCGACCAGCGACAGCAATTGGAACAGATGGTTCGGGACCATGTCGCGCAGCGCGCCGGTTGAGTCGTAGAAACTGCCGCGGTGGCCGACGCCGAGCTTTTCGTCGACGGTGATCTGGATGTGATCGATGTGGTTGCGATTCCAGATCGGTTCGAACATGCCGTTGGCGAAGCGCAGCACCAGGATGTTCTGAACCGTCTCCTTGCCGAGATAATGATCGATGCGATAGATCTGATGCTCGTCGACGATTTTCAGCAACTCGGCGTTCAAGGCCTGTGCCGAGGCAAGATCGGTTCCGAACGGCTTTTCGATCACCAGCCGCCGCCATGCGCCGCTTTCTTCCCGCAGCAGACCGGTACGGCCGAGTTCGCGGCTGATCGGCAAGAAAGCGTTTGGCGGCGTCGCCAGATAAAACAGCCGGTTGCCGCCGGTTGACCGGTTCGCTTCCAATCTTTCGAGTCGCTGCCGCAGCGCATCGAACGAGGCCGGGTCGGTGGGATCGGCCTCGATGCTGGTGACGCATTCGAGCAGGCGCCGGGCGATAGCCTCGTCCACCGGGCGGGTTGCAAACTGGCGCAGGCCTTTCATCAGGCTCTCGCGAAGGCCGTCGTTCGACATGCCCTTGCGGGCGACGCCGACGATGCAGAACCGGTCGGGCAGCAGGCCAGTCGCCGCGAGATTATACAGCGAGGGAATCACAAGCCGGTGCGTCAGGTCGCCGGTGACGCCGAAGATCACGATGGAGCAGGGATCGGGCTTGGTCTGGTTGGCAAGCCTGGTCTGACTTGAAGCGATGTCTGTCACGGGCGGCCGGCCTTTGGCTTGACGATGTCGGGCGCATTCTGCCGAACTGGGCCCGGATGCTGTAGCGGTTCCTTGTGGCCGCCGAAACCGTCGCGCATCGCCGAAAGAATCTTTTCGGCAAAGGTATGTTCCTTGCGCGAGCGAAAACGGGCGAACAGCGCAGCAGTCAGCACTTCGGCCGGCACGGCTTCATCGATCGCGGCGTTGACGGTCCAGCGGCCTTCGCCGGAGTCTTCCACGAATCCCGAATAGCTCTCGAGCGTGGGATTTTTGGCAAGCGCCGAGGCGGTGAGATCGAGCAGCCAAGACGGGATTACGCTGCCACGGCGCCAGACCTCGGCGATATCGGCAATATCGAGATCGAAACGATGCTCTGCGGGCAGGGCGTCGATATTGGCATTCTTCAGAATGTCAAAGCCCTCGGCATAGGCCTGCATCAGGCCGTATTCGATGCCGTTGTGAACCATCTTGACGAAGTGTCCGGCGCCGACCGGACCGGCATGAATGTAACCCTGCTCGATCCTGGCATCGCGTCCCTCGCGCCCGCCGGTGCGCTCGATATCGCCGGCGCCGGGGGCCAGGCTTGCAAAGATCGGGTCGAGCCGGTCGACCACTTCCTTGTCACCACCGATCATCATGCAATAGCCGCGGTCGATACCCCAGACGCCGCCGCTGGTGCCGACGTCGATGTAATGGATGCCACGCTCTTTCAACGCTTTGCCGCGGCGCACGTCGTCCTGCCAAAACGTGTTGCCGCCATCGATGATGACGTCGCCGGCCTGCATCAGCTTCGACAGCGTATCGATGGTCGCCTCGGTGATCTTGCCGGCCGGCAGCATCACCCAGGCGGTTCGCGGCTTCTCAAGTTTGGCGACAAAATCTTCCAGGGCGCCTGAGCCGAGCGCGCCATCGGCCGCGATGGCGGCGACGGCTTTCGGGTCCTTGTCAAAAACCACCGTGGAGTGTCCGTGCTTCATCAGCCGGCGGACGATATTGCCGCCCATCCGCCCCAAGCCGATCATGCCGAGCTGCATTTTTGAAACCCTTAGTTCAACGCATCCTGAATCGCGGTATCGAGCATCTTTAGGCCGGCATCGAGATCGCCCTTGAGATGCACGCGCAAGGCGCGGCGGCCGCGCTCGGTCAGCACATCGAAATCGCCGCGGGCCTGGGCGGCCTTGATCACGCCGAAGCTGGCCCTTTGGCCGGGCACCTCAAGGTCTTTGGCGTCGTCGGATGTGATCTGCAGAAACACACCGCTGCCGGGGCCGCCCTTATAGGCCTGTCCGGTGGAATGCAGAAAACGCGGGCCGAATTCGGCACAGGTCGCGACATGGCGCTTGTCACGGACCTCGAGCCTCATCTGCTGCAAGGCGTCGATGTGCGCGGAATCGCGCTCGATATAGGCGAGCAGCGCCACATAATCGTCCGCGCCGGAGCGAGCGAGATGGGCTTTCAACCAGGAGCCGAGATCGCCATCGGCACCGGCCTTGCGCAAGGCCGCGGCATTTTTNTCGTCGGTGTAGATATCGGCCTGTGCGGTGGACATCACGGGCTCCTCCGGAGGCAGCGCACCGGATTTTTCGAACGCCGCGGTCAATTCCCGGGTCTTGATCTTGGCATCCTCGACGTCGGGCTGGTTGAACGGATTGATGCCAAGCACTGCGCCTGCCACCGCGGTCGCCATCTCAAACCGAAAGAACTCCTGACCGATATGATCGATCGATTTCATGACAATGCGGACCAGGGGATGCCCGGCCTGTTCCAGCGCGGCAAGCTTGTCGTCATGCGCTGCGTCGCGCTCGCCGTCGGTGCGAAGGTCGATGAAGAATCGATCGTTGCCGTAGAGCGCCACATCGCCCAAGGGTTCGCCGTCGATCGGGATCAAGCCCTTGCCGTCCTTGCCGGTGGATTCCGCGATCAACTGTTCGGCCCAGGCGCCGAAATCGGCGATTTTCCTGGACGACAGGATCGTCACCTTGTCGCGGCCTTCGAGACCGGCGAGGCCCATGGCGAGGCCGAGCTGTACGCCCGGATTTTGGTGCGGCGGCACGTCGGGTCCGCAGGAGCGCACCATCGCCAGCGTGTGTTTCAGCAAGGTGGCAACGTCGATGCCGGCAGCCGCGGCTGGCACCAGCCCGAACGGCGATAGCACGGAGTAGCGCCCGCCAATGGTTGGGTCGCCGTGGAAGATTCGCGCAAAACCTTGTTTGGTCGCGGCCTTCTCCAGCGACGAGCCGGGATCGGTCACCGCGATGAAACGATGCCCGGCCTTGTCGGCGCCGATCGCCTCCGAGACACGGGCAAAGAAATAATCCTTCATCACGTTCGGCTCGGTGGTGCCGCCGGATTTGCTGGAGACAATGAACAGCGTATCGGCGATGTTGATCGAAGCTTGCATGGTGCGGACCTGCGCAGGATCGGTGGAATCCAGCACATGCAGTTTCGGGAAGCCTGGTTGCTGGGCAAAAGTCTGCGCCAGCACTTCCGGCCCCAGGCTCGATCCGCCCATCCCGAGCACCACGACGTCAGTGAAATTCTGTCCCCTCACGCGGTGCGCAAAGTCCTCGTAGTCGGCGATATCGGCCGCGGCGGCGCTGTTCAACCAGCCCAGCCATTTATCCTCGTCAGTTCCGGTCCAGACCGATTTATCGTGGCTCCAGAGCCGGCGGATTTTGGCCGACGCGCGCCAGTCCTCGGTGTTTTTCTCAACCGCCTTGCCGAGGCTGTTTCCGAGCGCGAACTCCTGGCGATCAATTCCGTGGGCCAGCACCGTCGCGCGCTTGTGCGCGACCGCCCCGTAAAGCTTGTCGGCGGCGTCGGCGAACAGCTTGACGCCGTCCTTGACAAGAGCGGCCGTGATCGCATCGAGCGAGATGCCGGATTTCTCGAGCTCCGCCAGTACGCGCCGCGCGTCCTCGATATTTTCCTCAAGACTGTCACGTGGTGTGCCGTGGTCGCGGAAGGCGTCGAGCGTCGCCGGCGGCACGGTATTGACGGTATTGGGACCGATCAGCTCCTCGACATAGAGCACGTCGCTATAGTCTTTGTTTTTTGTGCCGGTCGAGGCCCACAGCAGCCGCTGCGGCTTGGCGCCTTTGGCCGCAAGCTTGTCCCAACGCGCGCCGGAGAACAGGCGCTTATAATCTTGATACGCGAGCTTGGCGTTGGCGATGGCGACTTTGCCTTTCAGCGCCGTCAACCGTTCTTTCTCGGTGGGGTCGTTCGCCCTCGCGATCTTTTCATCGAGCTCCTTGTCGACCGCGCTGTCGATGCGGCTGACGAAGAAGCTGGCNACGCTGGCGACATGCGAGGGATCGCCGCCTTTTGCGACATATTTCTCGAGGCCCGAGAGGTAGGCTTCGGCGACCTGCACATAGACCTTCTGCGAAAACAGCAGCGTGATATTGATGCTGATGCCCTTGCCAATCAAATGCCGGATCGCGGGCAGGCCCTCCGGGGTCGCCGGCACCTTGACCATCAGGTTCTTGCGCTTGACGTCCTTCCAAAGCCGCTCCGCCTCGGCGATCGTGGCTTTGGTATCGGTCGCCAGATAAGGCGATACTTCGAGGCTGACGAAGCCGTCCTCGCCCTTCAATTGATCATAGACCGGACGCAACACGTCCGCCGCATGCTGGATGTCTTCGANGGCGAGATGCTCGAACAGCTCAGCAACCGGGCGATCGCCGCCTTTCAGCGCCTTGCCGATCGCGTCGTCATATTCATCCGAGCTGCCGATCGCCTTCTCGAAGATCGACGGGTTCGACGTGACACCCTTGACGCCGTCGGTATCGATCAGCTTTTTCAGGTCACCTTTGGCGACAAAGCCGCGGGCCAGGAAATCCAGCCAGACTGCCTGACCGTGGTTTTCGAGTGCTTTGACGGAATTCATGATGCCTTGTTCTGTTCGAGCCGGCCGGATCTCGGTTCCCAGAAACCTTTTCGGGCGGGAAGCCGAATTTTGTCAACCACTCCTTGGGACGCTGACGGGCGCAATATGCGTATCCCAATCTGACAACGCTATTCACGATATATCGATCCCAGTTAGCGGCTGTTCGGTGGCGACGCCGGCGCGACTTTGTGACGGCGGTAGGGTGCCTGGCTCGGGGCTAACCGAGCCTCTTTTCGGTGCCAACCAAACGCTCCCAGAGGGGGACGGGTAGATCGCGGATTTTGACCGCGCGGGGGCCGTGAAAGGTCGTTACCTCAGCATTGCTGCTAAAATGTTCCCAAAAACAGAACAGCGCTGAGCGGCAAGCGCCCAAGGTCTCGCCAGCCTAATATTAGTACTTCGTTGATGTTGCCGCCCGGTTACATCTTCAAAAAATCCTATCACGTTTCGGCAATAGCCGCTTGTTTCGCACAACTATTCGCCAAAATGCCTGCTTATGACTCATGCGCTGCACACGATGTGCATTGCTGGGGCAGTCCGCCGAGTGTCCAATCGGGCGATGTACTGATGCTGATTCGCGATCGGATGCGGAGCGCTTCGGCGGCGTGGAACCAAGCAGGGCATCCAGCATTTTACCTTATGAGGAGAGGGATCATGTACAACGATTCTCTGTTCAATGCGTTTGCTCGGACCTTCGAAGCCCGAAGCGAAACCGACATGTCGATGGCGGAGTATCTCGAATCGTGTCGAGGCGATCCGATGCGATATGCTAATTCGGCGGAGCGGCTGCTGGCGGCGATTGGTGAACCTCAGATGATCGACACGGCCAGGGACCCCCGCCTTGGCCGTATTTTTTTGAANAGGACNATGCGCGCCTATCCGGCCTTCGCTGGATTCTATGGCATGGAAGAAACGATCGAGCGCATCGTCGGCTTCTTCCGGCACGCNGCNCANGGTCTGGAAGAGCGCAAGCAGATTCTCTATCTGCTCGGNCCGGTGGGCGGCGGAAAATCGTCGCTTGCGGAGCGGCTGAAATCGCTGATGGAAGTCCATCCGATCTATGTGCTCAAAGCTGGTGA
>JGI12053J15887_10001160_pt1 | contig 11940 bp, 8 predicted proteins | sample MedBloCAOM1_O3_FD_15887 | JGI IMG/M metagenome (IMG submission 15887)
GCTTGGCTGGTTTTGCCGGGTCGCCCGCCGTCCTGGCCGCGTCGTCGAGCATCTTTTCCACGCGCACCAGAATATCCGCACCGCGTTTGGTCAGGATCGGCGGCGGTCCCGGCTTGATATCAGGTGGTTTCGGCGCGCCGTTGGCGGCAACCAAGGCGGAGGCAACCGGAGACGGCAATTTTGTGCCCGCTCCGATACCCGGAATTTCCTTCACCTCGACGCCCTGGTGGGCGGCGACCATGATGTCATGCCATGTTTGCGCCGGCAGGGAGCCGCCGGTCATGCGGTTGGTCGGCGAATAGTCGTCATTGCCGTACCAGACCGCGCAGGTGAAATTGCCGGTATATCCGACAAACCAAGCATCGCGATACGCGTTGGTGGTGCCGGTTTTGCCGGCGGTCGGAATGCCGTCGAGCGCCGCGCGCCGTGCGGTACCTTCGCTGACGACGTGGCTCATCATGCCCGCCATGTCGGAAGCGACCGATGCCGGAATGGCTTGAAGCGGCTTCTTGCCGTCGCGGTCGAAGCGCCAGACCAGATCGCCGGTGCCGGTGCGCACTTCCAGCACCGAATGCGGCGTGACCGATTTGCCCTTGTTGGGGAATGTCGCATAGGCCACGGCGTGCTCGATCACGGTGACCTCATCGGCGCCGATCGGCAGCGAGGGCGTGTCCGGCAGCGGCGCCTTGATGCCGAAGCGGCGCGCCACCTCCACGATCTTGGCGCGGCCGGCCTTCGGTCCGCCCTTGCCGCCGATGGCGATCGACAGTTTGACCGGAACGACGTTGATCGAGCGGGTGATCGCCTGGGTCAGCGTCACTGCGCCGGAATAGGAGTGGCCGTAATTCTGCGGACACCAGTTGCCGATGCAGACCGGACCGTCGACCACGATCGAGGTCGGCTTGAAACCGTTCATCAGGGCGGTCGAGTAGACATAGGGTTTGAACGACGAACCGGGCTGCCGGTAGGCATCCACGGCGCGGTTGAACTGGCTGGCGCCATAGTCGCGTCCGCCGACCATCGCGCGCACGCCGCCGTCGAGATCGGCGACCACGGTGGCGGCCTGGGTCGCGTGATAGTCGCGGCCGAACTGGCGCAGCTGGTTTTCGATGGCGTCTTCGGCGGCGCGCTGCACGTTCATATCGATCGCGGTGCGGACCACGAAGACGCGCTCGACATAGGACCTCGGAAAGGTATCGACCAGCTTGCGCATCTCGTCGAACGCCCAGTCGAGATAATAATTCGGCGAATTCTCGTCGCGGCGATCGACCGCGGTGGCCGGATTGCGCCGGGCGCCGAACACCTGGCCCTCGGTCATGAAGCCGGCGTCGACAAGATTGTCGAGCACCACATTGGCGCGGGCGCGGGCGGCGGGCAGGTTGATGTGCGGCGCGTATTTGGTGGGCGCCTTGAACAGGCCGGCAAGCATCGCGGCTTCCGCGAGATTGACGTCGCGCGCCGACTTGTTGAAATAGAAATGCGCGGCGCCGTCGACGCCGAAGGTGCCGCCGCCCATATAGGCGCGGTCGAGATAGAGTTTCAGAATTTCGTTCTTGGAAAGCCGCGTCTCGAGCCAGATCGCGAGAAACGCCTCGTTCACCTTGCGCTCGATGGTGCGCTCGTTGCTCAGGAACAGGTTCTTGGCAAGCTGCTGGGTAATGGACGAGCCGCCCTGCCGCACGCCGCCGGCCTGCGCATTGGTCACCAGCGCACGCGCGGTGCCCGCGATATCGATGCCGAAATGGTCGTAGAAGCGGCGGTCCTCAGTGGCCAGCGTCGCCTTGATCAGATTGTCGGGAAAATCCTCGAGCGGAATCGAGTCGTTATGCTTGATGCCCCGGCTGCCGATCGGATTGCCGTAGCGGTCGAGGAACGTCACCGCGAGGTCGGATTTTTTCAGCCAGTCGTCGTCGGCGGTTTCGCGAAAGGCCGGCACCGCCAGCGCCAGCATCAGGATCAGGCCGCCGAGCCCTATCGTGGCGGCTTCGGAAGCCGGCTCGATGAATACCCAGCGTTTCCAGCGGCCGACATAGAACCGGTCCATGAACGTCGAGTACCGCTCATAGAGCTCGCGCGCGCCCTTGCCGGAGGAGAACAGCGTCGAGTCGATGCGCGCATCGAAATCCAGCAGCCAGTGCCGGATTTTCCTGTTCCATTCTGGTGGTACGATCTGGCGCACCGGGACCCTTGGTCAGTTCGCAGCGCTCAGGCGCCCGGCTAGGCACCGCGGAGACGTCTTGCGGGAATGTTGCGGCAAACCCAAGGCGCTTTTGCGCCGTTGGGGACTCAAGGGCTCTCTCTAACCGAGTGGCCGGTACAAACCAATGGTGCGGCTACGATTTTGAACGGCAGGACTAACGCCGCCCACCTGCTTGTGCTACCGCGGAAACCTTACAGCTTGCACCATTGCCGGCTCAAGCCCTTATGAGGGTTTGAGCTAATGCTCAGGAAACGTCAGGATTCATGACCGTTCGATCCAAGCCGCCCTCGGATCAAGAGGGATTCTTTTGGAAAACCAAGACGTTGGAGGAGATGTCTAGCGTCGAATGGGAAAGCCTGTGCGACGGCTGTGCGCGGTGTTGTCTCGAAAAGCTCGAGGAGGAAGATACCGGCAAGATCTATTTCACCCACGTTTCCTGCAAGTTGCTGGATGCCGGCCTATGTGCCTGCAAAGACTATGCGAACCGGTCCGACAAGGTTTCGGACTGCGTCCGGCTCACGCCGGCAAATGTCCGCACCCTGAACTGGCTGCCGCCGAGTTGCGGCTACAAGCTGGTGGCGGAGGGCCGCGATCTCTATTGGTGGCATCCCCTGATTTCCGGCGATCCCAATACGGTTCACGAAGCCGGCGTCTCAGTGCGCGGGCGGGTGCGGGGAACCGAGAACGAGATCGCGGACGCCGACCTCGAGGACCACATCGTGCAATGGCCGGCGCTGCTGCCGAAGCGGGCGCGTCTCAAGAAGCGGCCGCAATCCTGAAGACCGCCTGCTGACCTTCACGCGATTGCGATTGCCTCTTCGCGGGATGCACCCATGCGCATAACCCGCTGCCGGAACTCGGGTTTGCCCCCTAAATTGAAAACATAGCGATTCCGCGCGACCCCCCGTCGCGCACCCAATTAGCACGCGTCCGCATGAACAAGTTTGAACGGCAGGGCCGTCGACCGGCTGACCAACAGGCGTTGCCCGAAGCCATCGAGGGCGACCTGCCGGGATTGGCTACTGAGGTCGTCGAACTCGGCGACGCGCCGCCGCTCGCCCCAAAGGCGCCGCTTACTCAAAGCGAAGTCCGCACCATCCTGATCAGCCTGATGCTGACGATGTTTCTGGCCGCTCTCGACCAGACCATCGTCGCCACCGCGCTGCCGACCATCGGCCGGCAATTCCACGATGTTTCCAATCTGTCGTGGGTGATCACGGCGTATCTGCTGGCCTCGACCGCGGTGGCGCCGGTGTTCGGGACACTCGCCGACATCTACGGCCGCCGCGCCATGATCATCACCGCCCTCAGCCTGTTCGTCGCGGGCTCGATCTTGTGCGCGCTGGCGCCGAACATGCCGGTGCTGATAGTGGCGCGCGGGCTGCAGGGGCTCGGCGGCGGCGGCATCATGCCGGTCGTGCAGACCGTCATTTCCGACGTGGTCACGCCGCGCGAGCGCGGCCAGTATCAGGCTTATTTCAGCGGCGTATGGATGGCCGCGGGTATCGCCGGGCCTGTCATAGGCGGCGTGTTCGCCGAGCATCTGCACTGGTCGATGATTTTCTGGATCAACGCACCACTCGGGCTGGCTTCGCTGGCGATGCTGCTGCCCAAGATGGGCAAGATCCCGGTGTTTCACCGCAGGCGCAAGGTCGACTGGCTTGGCGGCGTGCTTCTGATGGCCGCCGCTGTCGTGTTCATGCTGGTGCTGACCTGGGGCGGCAACCGCTATCTCTGGCTCTCGCCCGTCATCATGGCGATGATCGGAGCGTCATTCGCGCTGGCGCTGGCGTTCGTCTGGCATGCCCGAAATGCCGAAGAGCCGTTCCTGCCGTTGTCGCTGATGGGCGGACCGGTTGCGCCTTACGCGATGGCCTCCGGCGGCTTCGCGCTGGGCGCGATACTGGGACTGACCGTGCATCTGCCGCTTTATTACGAGGTGGTTTATCATCTCAGCGCCAGCGAGGCCGGGCTCGCGCTGATTCCGCTGGCAGCCGTTTCGACCGGGGGTGCTGCGATCGCCGGCCGCACCATGGCGCGCGCCAAACACTATAAGCGGGTCGCGATCATCGGAACGGGGTGCGCGGCGCTGGCGGGATGCGTGCTGGCGCTCACGGCGCTGCCGCTATGGGCGCTGCTGGTGCTGCTATCGGTGTTCGCGCTGGGCCTTGGCACGGCATTCCCGATCAGCGTGGTCTCGCTGCAGAATTCGGTGGCGCGCTCGCAGGTCGGCACCATCACCGGCGCGATGAATTTCTTCCGCGCGCTGATGGCCTCCTTCACGGTGGCGGCGTTCTCCGCGATCCTCCTGATGGCGCTTGGTGCGGATATTTCGCTCGGTGGCGAGCACCGCGGCGCGGTGAGTTCGATTCCCGTCGCAGACATGATCACGGCATTCCGCTATGTGTTTGGCGCCGCCGCGACACTGCTCGCCTGCGCGTCGCTGTGCATGATCCTGATGGAAGAGAGGCCGCTGGCCGGCCCGGCCACGCCGGTGGAGATGGCGGAGTAGGGCCGCCAAACCCCTTGCGTGCTGCCCGCCGTTGCGGCCTTGGCTATTCATGAGCCGCGATTTGATCTAACAGCGGCGCCAGCAAGTCAGACACCGAAATTTTAGCGTAATTCGAGAAGGAGCCGGCCATGAGCAAACCGACCATCGAGCAGACCCGGATGGGCACCGAAGGCATCGCCTTCTGCATTGCGCGGACCCTGATCGAACGCGACCCCTCGCTGAAGGCGCCGATGCGCGCCAACCTGCGCAAGATGTGGGAGCTTTTGGAGGAGCGGGAGGACCACGCCGCCGCCGACATGGTCGACACCATGATCAAGGCGCTCAACGATCCCGCGTTTTTCAAGCCGTGAGCATGATCCGGAAAAGTGGAGGCCGGTTTTCCGAAAAGATCATGCTCAAACAAAGACAACGCTCTGATCAACTCCAGTTGAATCGACTCCCGCAATTCAGCCTGCCCGTTCCAGCCGGGTGCCGATTTCTTCCCTTAGCAGGCTGAAGTCGATCGGCTTGGTCAACAGGCCGGTCGCGCCGCTTTCGATCGCCTTGCGTTTGGTTTCGGGATCGCCGTAGGCGGTGATCATGATGACGGGAACGTCAGGGCGCATTTCCTTGACCTTGGGCAGCATTTCGAGGCCGGTCATCCCGGGCATGTTGATGTCCGACAGGATCAATATCAGCGATTGTTCGATGGTGCTGGCGATGCGCGCAAGCGCGTCGGCTGCCGAAATCGCAAAGTCCATCACGAAACGCTGCGCGCGCAACTCCCGCCGGAACTGCTGGCGGAACAGCGCCTCGACGTCGGGCTCGTCATCGACCACCAGAACCAGGACGCTCACGTTTGACCTCGCTTTTGGTCGTGCAGACTGCTCGTTCGCGGCAAAACGATGGTGAATTCGGTGAATTGCCCGGGCTCGGTCTCGACATCGATCGTGCCACCATGTTGTTTCACGATGATGTCGTGGCTTATCGAAAGCCCAAGACCAGTGCCTTCACCGGCCGGTTTTGTCGTAAAGAACGGATTGAACATCTTTTCCTTCACCTCGGCCGGGATGCCGATACCGTTGTCACGAATGCGGATTTCCACCGTGTTCCCGAGATTTCTTGTGGTTGCACGGAGGCGCGGTTCATAACCCGAATTGACGAGCTCTGCTTTGCGCTTGGTCACCGCATAAAATCCGTTCGCGATCAAATTCAGGAACACGCGGGTGATTTCCTGCGGAAACAATTCGATCTCGCCGGCGCTCGCATCGAAGTCCCGCTGCAAGGTAACATTGAACTGCGGCTTCTCGGCGCGCACGCCATGATAGGCGAGATTGAGGCTCTCATCCAGAAGCGCGTTGATGTCCGAAGGCCGATGTTCGCCGGAGCCTTCGCGCGAATGCAGCAGCATGTTCTTGACGATCGAGTCGGCGCGTTTGCCATGCTGGACAATTTTTTCGAAATTGTCTTTCAGTGTTTGCGTTAACTCGTCGACCTCCTTGCGCGTGTTGCCGTCAAGGGCTGCCGGCGTGAGCAGGTCGTTCAGTTCATCGATCAGCTCGGCTGAGAGCGCTGCGAAATTATTGACGAAATTGAGCGGGTTCTTGATCTCGTGGGCGATCCCCGCCGTGAGTTGGCCGAGCGAGGCGAGTTTTTCCGTCTGCACCAGCCGATCCTGCGCAGTGCGCAGTTCGTCAAGCGAGGCGGCGAGCTCTTTGGTGCGCGCCTGCACCTCGTCGAACAGGCGAACATTCTCGATGGCGATCACGGCCTGGTCGGCGAATGTGGTGACCAATTCGATCTGCTTGTCGGTAAAGGGTCTCATGTTTCGACGCAACAGGACAAGTGCGCCAACGGGATGGCCCTTGCGCAGAAGAGGGACCCCGAGAAATGTTCGGGGATCGCCGCTTAATCTCTGGGCTTCCGAAAAAGTGTAGTCGGGATCGGCATGCACATCGGGCACATGAATCACTTTGCCTTCGAGCAAAGTACGTCCAGTAATGGTTCCACGTTCTGGCTTGACCGGTATGTCCCTTACGTAATCCACGAACTGTGAAGTAAAGCCGTATGAACCGGCCCGAAAATATTCGTCGCCGTTCTGACGTGTAATCGCCGCCATATCCGCCTCGCACAAGCGTGCCGCTGACTCGACAAGCGTGTCGAGCACTGTTTGCAGATCAAACGCCGAGCGGCTGATAACCTTGAGCACGTCGGCGGTTGCGGTTTGCTGTTGCAGCGATTCCGTAAGGTCGCGCGTCTTCGCCTGCACCTCGTCAAACAGGCGAACGTTCTCGATCGCGATCACCGCCTGGTCGGCAAAAGTCTGAAGCAACTGGACGTGATGGGCGGCGAACGATCCGGTCTCGACGCGCGTGACACTGATCATGCCAATTGGTGCCCCGTTGCTCATCAGGGGCGCGAACAACATGCTGCGAAAACCGCGTACCCCCGCGACGTCCTTGATTCGCGCATCCGCTCTTTCGGTGTCAGTGATCTGTACGACCTCGCCGGCTTGCGCCGTCTCAATAGGCTGGAAATTAGCGAGAGGCCGCGGGAACGAAGCTTTCAAAATTTTATCCGCGGCGGGATGGGTAGGTGTGAACGCCGCCAGGTGACTGACGCCGTCGACGAAGCGAAACACCGCGGTCGAGAAGCCGCCAATCAGCCGGTTGGCGCTGGTCGCGATGGCCTCGAATACCGGCTGCACGTCCGACGGCGAGCTGGCGATCACCTTCAGGATATCGGCCGTCGCGGTCTGTCGCTCCAGTGCCTCCCTGGTCTCGTTGAACAGCCGCACGTTCTCGATGGCGATGACGGCCTGATCAGCAAAGGTTTGCAGCAACTGGACGTGCTGGTCGGCGAACGAGCCGGGCTCGACGCGCGTGACGGAGATGATCCCGATCGTGACGCCGCCGTTCATCATGGGCACCCACAGCATGCTGCGGAAGCCATGCAACCGCGCGATTTCCCTGAGCGGTGCATGCGACACCTCTTCGGTGTCCGTGATGGCGATTGGCTCGCCATGCTGGGCCAGCCGGAACGCCTCGAAATTTTCGACCGGCTGGGGGAAATCCGCCTTGAGCGCTGCATCGGCAGCCGGATGGGTCGGCGTGAACGCGGCGAGATGGACGGTGCCATCGAGGAGGCGGAAGACCGCCGTGGAGAACCCGCCGAGCAGCCGCTTGGCGCTGTTTGCAATCGCCTCGAATACCGGTGTTGTGTCCGATGGCGAGCTGGCGATGACTTTCAGGATTTCGGCGGTGGCCGTTTGCCGCTCCAATGCCTCCTGCGTTTCGTTGAACAGCCGCGCGGTCTCGGCCCCCATGGCAGCCTCTCGCGCAATCGCGTCGTTGCGCTCGCCGAGCGCCGACTGGAGTTTTTTCTCCAATTCGGCAACTCGCCGCTCGAGATCGGCTGCCACGTCCGGAGGAAGCGCGGTCATCCAGTCATTCCACTTCGCGCCCCACGCTGTTTCGGGATGGGGAACCACTCAATCCGTCCGGACCTATGCCCGGCGGGCAGATTATCCCATCCCGGGCGCGGGGGAGCCAGCGCTGAAGGGCGTCTTTTGAGCAGGAACGTTAAGAATCGGGCCCGTTTCAGGGGTTTAGAGCGGGATGAGATCGGGTTGGCCATGACGACGGCCATTTTTCTTCTCGTGCCCGGGACGCAGCGCAGCACGAGTGCCGGTGCCCATTCTACTTTGCATGGGGTTGTTTTCGCGATTTTGTGTCCAAGCCCCGCGGTGCACCGCCCCCATAGCGCGTCGAAGACGCGCGTGAACGTGCTTACGAGCGCTATGCCGCGTCCGGGACACGAGATCGTTAGTGCTTCGCGCTTACGGCGAATCGATTCAACTCCAAGCCATCATGCTCACGTCCCCGGCCTGGAAACCTCGGTCTCCTTGCTGGTGATGAATTCCAGCAGCACCGGGATGCCTTCCCTGGTCTTCGCAATGCCGCGCCGGATCGCCGGGATGATGTCCTCGGGCCTCGTGACCCGCTCGCCGTGGCCGCCGAAGGCGCGCGCCATGGCGGCATAGTCGCCGGAGATATCGGTCGATCGATATTTTTCGGTCGAAATCGGCATCACCTTCAACTCGATCGCCATGCTGAAATTGTTCAACAGGATCGACATGATCGGAATACGCTCGCGCACCGCGGTCTCGAAGTCCATGCCGGTGAAGCCGATCGCGGCATCGCCCCAGACGTTGATGCAGAGCTTGTCGGGTTTGGCCAGTTTGGCGCCCATCGCCAGCCCCAGTCCGTAGCCGAGCTGGGTGGTCTTGCCCCAACCGATATAGGACAGCGGTTCGACCGGCTTCCAGAATGGCGAGAGCTGATCGCGCGGGCTGCCGGCGTCATGGGTGATGATGGTGTTCTTGATGTCGACCGTGTGCTGCAGATCCCACAGCACGCGATAGGGGTTTAATGGCGCGTCGTTGCTGGTCAGCTTCGGCATCCATTTGGCGAGCCACTCCTGGTGCGAGGCGGCGATCTCGGCGGCCACGGCCGACGCATCCCGGTCGGTGGAGACGCTCTTGCTGATCTCTTCCAGGAGCGCGTCCAGTACCAGTCCGGCGTCGCCGACCAGCCCGATGCTGGCCTCGACGTCCTTGTTGAGATGCGCGGGGTCCAGCGTCGAATGGATGATGGTCTTGCCCTTGGGCATGGCGATGCCGAACGAGGTTTCCGTGAACGAACAGCCGATGCCGAAAATCACGTCGGCTTGCCCAAGGAATTTCGGCACCGCGCGCGGCACGGCCAGACCACCCGAGCCCAGCGCAAGCGGGTGTGTCTCGGGAAATGACGACTTGCCGCCGAGGCTCGTGGTGACGGGGATGGCGAGCTTTTCCGCCAGTCGTTTGAGCTGCGGCCAGGCTTGCGCATAATGCACGCCCTGGCCGGCATAGATCAGGGGACGCTTGGCGCCGATCAACAGCGCGGCGGCTTCCTTGACATGTACCGGGTCGGCGCCATAGCGGGTGCGCAAGACCGGCGTATAGTTCAGCGGCTCCGGCACCTCCTCGTTCCACATGTCGGCCGGGATTTCGACGATGACCGGTCCGCCGCGGCCGTTTTTCAGTTTGGTGAAGGCGCGGCGGAAAATGTTGCCAACCTCGGACGCGATGTTGATCGGCTCGGCCGACTTCGCAAACGCCTTCATCGCCTGGCTGGAGTTGAAGTTCGGCTCGATATTCGCAAGCCGCCGCGCATAGCCCATCGGCAGCACCAGCACGGGGACGGACTCGCCAAAACATTGCGCGACGCCGCCCATGGCGTTTTCCGCGCCGGGGCCGTGCTGCATGCAGAAGGCGCCGATGGTGCGCCCGGAGGTCACACGCGAAATCGCGTCGGCCATGTGCAGCCCGATGCGTTCCTGCCGCACCATCACCGGGCGGATGTCGGCATTGGCGGCGTGTTCGATGAGATGGTTGACGGGATAGCCGCAGAGAATTTCGACCCCCTCGCGCTTCATGATTTCCGCAATGGCGGTGCCGAGTTTCATGGTGTTTCCTTCCCCGAAAACTGGCCGATGTTGCGCTCGGCCGATTAGGGATAGTTGGAACAGGAATCCGTCGATCGGTAAAGCGCGGCGGCACTTCCCCCGGGAAGTGCTGATATGCACAACCGCCGCGCGCGATACGGGACCCGCTTACGTCTCGCTCGCGGTCTGCGGGGCCATCGCGTTGGGGTCGCCATCGACCCGTCCGGCAAAGCAAACGATCGTCCCGGTTTTAACCGATCGTCCAGCCTGTTCGTCAACGCTTTGGTAACCAATCCGATCTAGTTTCCGTCGGGCTCGCTGGAGAAGTCTGCGAAACGAAGGTAGGAGTTTTGAATGCGGCGAATTTTTTCAAAATTCCTCAGCGATCATTCCGGCGCGACCGCCATCGAATATTGCCTGATCGCGGTCGGCATCAGCATCGTGATCATCGCTGCCGTCAACGGCATCGGCACCGGCCTCAACACCGGTTTCACCTCGGTGAATTCGTCGCTGAAATAGCGGCGGGGTCAGCAACAAGCAGGCGGGGTCAGCGACGGAGGCGGTTGCGGCGATTGAGACCGCGCTCACCGCTCTTTTCCGTCGCCGTTCAGCGCCCGCATTATCCCGATCCGCGCGAACATCAACCAGCCGCCGCCGGTCTCCGCGGCATTGATCAGGTTCTCCACCGCGACCTGCCAGCGCTGCTGCTGCTGCACGTCTTCCGGCAGCTTCATGATGTAATCGGCGGCGTGCTGCAGGGTCGTGAGCTTAGCGCCGTCGCGCAGGGGTATCGGCGGATCGAACGGCGTCGACCACGGCATTTCAGGCCGGGCGTCGTATTGACGGTAAAGCCGCGTTGTATCCTGCCGGAATCATCGCGCGCCGCCGCCAAGGCTCGCACGAAGGCTCGCGCATTATCCCGCCTTTTTCGACCGGGCGGGCGCGCGCACCGGCTTCTCCGCCCGCTTCGGCTCTTGCGCCTTCGCTTCTTCCTTGGCGGTGCGTTTGCCGCTGATCGGCAGCAGCATCTCGCGNTGGCCNGAAGCGGCCTTGCGCGGCTTCTTGCCTTTTGCAGCTACGGGAGGGGCGGATTGTTTTTCGCTGGCCAGGCTGCGCTTCAGCGCGTCCATCAAATTGATGACGTTACCGCTTGATTTCGGTGCTGCTTTCGCTGTCGTGCGAATGCCGTTGCGCTTCTGATTGATGAGATCGACCAGCGCCGATTCGTAGCGATCCTCGAACCGGTCGGGTTCGAACGATCCGGATTTCTTTTCGACGATATGCCTGGCCAGATCCAGCATATCCTTGGTGACCTTCACGTCCTGGATGTCGTCGAAATATTCCTTCTCGCTGCGCACTTCGTAAGGGTAGCGCAACAGCGTGCCCATCAGGCCCTTCTCGAGCGGCTCCAGCGAGATGATGTGCTCGCGGTTGGTCAGCACGACGCGCCCGATCGCGACCTTGTTCATGCTGCGGATGGTTTCGCGGATGACCGCGAAGGCGTCATGGCCGACCTTGCCATCGGGCACGAGATAATACGGGCGGATCAGATAGCGGTTGTCGATATCGGCCTTGGGCACGAACTCGTCGATCTCGATGGTGCGCGTCGACTCCAGCGCGATGTCGTCGAGTTCGTCCTTCGACACCTCGATGTAGGTATCGGTGTCGACCTTATAGCCTTTCATGATGTCTTCGGCGGCGACTTCCTCGCCGGTGTCGGCATCGACCTTGGCATATTTGATGCGATGGCCGGTCTTGCGGT
>JGI12053J15887_10001161_pt1 | contig 11925 bp, 10 predicted proteins | sample MedBloCAOM1_O3_FD_15887 | JGI IMG/M metagenome (IMG submission 15887)
TGACCCCGTCGCCCTTCTCGCCGCCGCACGCGCGTCGATCCTCGAAAATCCCGACACCGTGATCGGGGTTGACGACGCCCATCTACTCGACCAGCTCTCGTCGACCCTGATCCATCAGATCGCCGTTGAGGGGGCCGGGCAGATCGTGGCAACCGTTCGCAGTGGCGAATCGGTTCCCGATGCCGTCACCGCGTTGTGGAAGGACCACCACCTCCGGCGTTTTGAGCTGATGCCGTTCACCAAGGAGCAAAGCGTGGCGCTCGTCGGATCTGTTCTCGGCGGGACTCTCGAGGGCCTGTCCGCCGACGTCATGTGGGACGCGTCGGGCGGAAATCCGCTGTTCCTGCGCCACATGGTCGAGGGTGCCGTCGATGCCGGGACACTCGCTGAAGTCGACGGGGTCTGGCAGCTTCGCGGCAAGGCGGTGGTTCCGTCCGGACTTGCTGCGCTGCTCGAGGATCGCCTCGATCACGTCGGCAAGGATGCCGTGAACGCCCTCAAGCTGCTTGCGCTGTGCGAGCCGCTCGACATCGACACCCTGATCGAATTGGCGGGAGAGGAGGCCGTGGACGCCGCCGAAGTCGGCGGACTTATTCGCATCGCGCAGGATGGCCCCGTGATGAACGCCCGATTCAGTCATCCGCTGTTCGGCGACGTCGTCCGGCGTCGCGTCGGCACAGCGTCGGGGCGCAGACTCCGGGGACACATCGTGAAAGTGCTTCGGCGCCAGGAACACGACACCGCGGCGAGCCGGCTGCGCCTGGCCCAGCTGTCCGTCGACAGCGACCAGACCGTCGAAACGGACCTTCTCATCGCGGCAACGAAGGACGCGATCTTCCTGTCCAACGTTCCACTGGGCGAGCACCTCGCGCGCGCAGCGTTCGAGCGGGACGGCGGCCTCCAAGCCGCCGAGTTGTTGTCGCGCGCGCTGCTATGGCAGGGCCACCCGGTGGAGGCCGAGCAGGTGCTGGCGGGGTTCGCACCCGATGACCTTGACGAGCTCGAGCTTGTGCTCTGGGGCATTCCGCGCCTTTCCATCCTGTTCTGGTCCATGGGCGACACCGAACGCGCCCACCAGCTGCTGGCGCTGCTGCGCAAGCGCGTGCAACACCCCAGCCTGCAGCTCGTCGTCGAAGCGACTGGATCGGCAATTGCGGTCCATGAGAACAGGATCGAGGAGGGCATCGCGGCAGCAGAGGCCGTCCTGTCCGATTCGCATTCACCGAAACAGGCGATCGACTTCGCGGCGTTCGCCGCGGGATTGGCGATGCCGATCGCAGGCCGCGGGCCCGACTTCGAACCGATCGCTGCCCGGTGCCGCTCCGAGCAGAAGGCCACCGACGGCATGATCCGGGTAATGGTCCGGTACTGCGACGTTCTCGCGCTGACGTACGCGGGTGACCTGGATCTTGCCGATCAGCGCGCCGCCGACTACGAGCAGTTCTCGTCGGCAGGCCAGTTCCTGGGGTGGGCGATCGCCAAGATCACGTCCGGCCTTGTTGCCACGCATCGCGGCCGCTTTCCTGAAGCCATCTCGACTATCGAGCAGGCCCTCGCCGCGTTGGCGGCGGAAATGTCGCTGCCGTGGCGGCTTCCGGCCCGGCTGCTGCTGGCACGGGCCTACGCTGCGATGGGCAGCATTGACGACGCCGAGCGTGTCCTGGCCGACGCCAAGGAACACAGCGGCGAGTACGTCGCGATACACCGGCCTCACCTGTTGATCGCGAAGGCGTGCCTGGCCGCCGCCAAGACCGGCGAGCGCTCCGGAATCGAATTAGCCCGCGCAGCAGCGGATTTGGCACACGAAACCGGTCAGTACGCCGTGGAAGCTGAAGCTTTGCACCATGCCGCCAGATTCGGCGACCGCACCGTCGCCGGTCGATTGTCGTCGCTTCAAAACCGGGTGAGCGGACCCGTGGTCGCTCTGCAGGCCCGTCATGCGGCGGCCGTCGCCGACCGCGATGCACAGGCCCTCGACGTGATCAGCGCGGAGTTCGAAGCCGCCGGATTGATGCTGTCCGCCGCGGACTCTGCGGCGCAGGCCGTCGCGCTGCACGACCGTGCGGGCGAACGCAGCAAGAGCGCCGAATCCTCTGCGCGCGCACTACGTTTGGCCAGCCGGTGTGGCGGAGCGGCGACGCCTGCGATCCGATCGGCGGCACGACCCTTGCCGGTGTCCGCCCGTGAGCGGGAGATCGCCGGACTGGTGGCCGCGGGCCTGTCCAACCGCGACATCGCCGACCAACTAACAGTGTCCGTCCGTACGGTCGAGGGCCATATCTACCGCGCCTGCATCAAACTCGACGTCGCCGATCGCGATGAACTCGCGAAGATCGTGCGCCCGGATACCGTTCTTCCGTAGGCCTTGAGCGGCTCGGTGCCCTTTCGGGGGCCGAGCGGCGTTCGTGCCACCGCAGCCGCAGCAGTAAAAGGTGACGGTGCGCCCGGAAACCCGCCGACAGCGGGTCACGCCAGACCGGCGTGTGACCTTTCGCTTCAGGTTCTGTGTGCACATCCCCATTGTGCCGTCTCGTTGGAATGAGGGCTGGGCTGGCACGATGCCGCCCAGGTAAACGATCGCATAACGTTTGTGACGAGCAAGGCCCCGCCAACCGGTCGGTTGGCGGGGCCTTGGTGGCCTCAGTTATGCGCCTTTACCGCGCAGTTCGTGCGACAGCGCCTCCAGCTCGTCGCCGCCTGCCATCTCCTGTGTCAGGTGCTCGAGCGTGATGTCGTCATATGTGCAGTCCAGTTTCTGCGTACCGCGGTTCAGCAGCACGAAGTGGTCACCGACCATGTGCGCGTGGTGCGGATTGTGCGTGATGAACACCACACCGAAACCGGCTTCCTTCGCCGCGGTGATGTACTTCAGCACCACGCCGGACTGCTTGACGCCAAGCGCAGCGGTCGGCTCATCGAGAATCAGCACCCGCGCACCGAAGAACACCGCACGCGCGATCGCGACGCATTGGCGCTGACCACCGGACAGTGAGCCGATCGGCACGTCGACGTCGGGCAGTTCGATGCCCATCTTCGCTAGCTCAGACAGAGTGGTGGCCCGCATCGCGTTGGAGTCCAACGACCAAGGGAAGCCGTTCTTCCGGATCTCCTGGCCAAGGAAGAAGTTGCGCCACACCGGCATCAGCGGCACGACGGCCAGGTTCTGATACACCGTCGCGATGCCCTTGCCCAGCGCGTCCTTCGGTGAGGTGAACTTGACCGCCTCGCCGTCGACGAGCAGCTCACCGTCGGTCTGCGGGTGATAACCGGCGATGATCTTGATCAGGGTGGATTTTCCTGCGCCGTTGTCACCGAGGATGCCGGTCACTTCACCGGCGTGCACCCGCAGCGAAATATCCTTCAGCGCAGTGATATTGCCGTATGACTTGCCGATGTTTTTCATCTCGACCAGAGGCACCTTGCCTCCGGATGGAGCGTCATGCACGGGACGATCAACTGTTGCGGTCATCGGTCACCTCTTCGCTGCGTAGTTACGGAATGCGTTGTTGGCGATCACCGCGAACAGCAGCATCCCGCCGAGGAAGAACTTGAACCAGTCGGGGTTCCAGCCCGCGTAGACGATGCCCTGGTTCACCATGCCGAAGATGAACGCGCCGATCGCTGCGCCGATCGCGGTGCCGTAGCCGCCCGTGAGCAAGCAGCCGCCGATCACCGCGGCGATGATGTACAGGAATTCGTTGCCGACGCCCTGGCCAGACTGAACAGTGTTGAACGCGAACAACAGGTGCATGCCGACGAACCAGGCGGAGAAGCCGACGAACATGAACAGGCCGATCTTCACTGCCGTCACCGGCACACCGACCGCACGGGCACTTTCCTGGTCGCCGCCGACCGCGAAGATCCAGTTGCCGACCTTGGTCTTGAACAACACGTAGGTCGCGACGGCGGTGAACAGCAGCCACCACAGGACGGTGATGCGGACGCTCACGCCGCCGATCGAGAACGACGACGCGAACACTGCCTTTCCCGAATCCCAGCCCTGCATGTCCGAAACAGTCGGCGTCGCGACCTGGCCCGAAATCAGCTTGGTCACAGCCAAGTTGATGCCAGTAATCATCAGGAACGTGCTCAAGGTGATCAAGAAGCTCGGGATCTTGGTCTTCATCACGAGGTAGCCGTTGAGGAACCCGACGGCCAGCGCGAGGATCAGCGCCAGCCCAGCACCCACCCAGAGGTTGAGGTGCAGGTTGTAGGCCAGCATCGAGGCGGCCAGAGAACTGAATGTCACTGCGACGCCGGATGACAGGTCGAATTCGCCACCGATCATCAGCAGCGCCACCGCACATGCCATGATCCCGATTGTCGAACTGGCGTACAGCACGGTAGCCAGCGCCTCGGGTGACCTGAATGGCGGAGCGACGACGGCGAAGAAGATGAAGATCGCGACCGCGCCGATCAGCGCGCCCATCTCGGGACGAATCAGCAAGCGCTGTATTCGGTTTCGCTCCTTGACCCGTTCGTCGTGGACGACCTTGCGTTCGGATAGGTCCAGCTCTGCTTGCGTAGACATGGTTCCTCTCTCCCGGCTCAGCGCGTTCCGGCCTTGGCCAGCTCGGCGACGGCGTCGATGTTGGACTTGTCGATGAACGAGGGTCCGGTCAGGGTGGGCTGGCCTCCCCCGATTACGTTCTTGTTGTTGATGAAGAGCCACAGCGAGTCGATCGCGAGATAGCCCTGTAGGAAGGGCTGCTGGTCGACGGCCCAGTCCACCTTGCCGGACTTGATGGCATCGACGAGCGCGGCATTGGTGTCGAAGGTGACGACCTTGGCCGAGCTGCCGGCGTTGCCGACCGACTGCACGGCAGTCAGGGCAATCGGCGCACCGAGTGCGACGACGTGGTCGACGGAGGGATCCTGCTGCAGCTTTGCAGTGATGGTCGATTCGACAGACGGCATGTCCTTGCTGTTGACGTTGAGGATCTCCGTCTGTCCCTTGAATCCCTGAGTGACGCCGGCGCAGCGGGATTCGAGCGCAACCTGCCCCTGCTCCTGGATCACGCAGATCACCTTCTTCGCACCATCGGTGTTAAGGCGGTCTCCCGCAGCAACTCCGGCGAGCTTCTCATCCTGTCCGAAATACTCCTGGATACCCTGCTGCTTGAAGTTGTCGAAACCCGAGTTGAACGCCACCACCGGGATGTTCGCCGCAAGGGCCGCCTTGACCGCGGGCGCCATGGCGTCCGGCTTGGCCAGCGTCACCGCGATGCCGTTGACCTTGCTGTCGATCGCGCTCTGCACCAGATTCGCCTGGTTGGGCGCCTCGGGATCGTTCGAATAGCGCAGCTCGATGTTGTCCTTGTCCGCAGCGGCTTGTGCGCCCTTGCGGATGAGATCCCAGAAGGAGTCGCCCGGCACTTCGTGGGTGATCATCGCGACGGTCGCCCGCGGGGTGTTCGCCTGGCCCGCGCCCATACCCCCGCCATTTTCCTGCGGCTTTCCCCCGGTGCTTGAACATGACGCGATCCCCAACACGAGCACGCTCGCCCCGGCGATCGCGGCCAGTGGACCGAACTTCATGGTTTCTCCTTGTCCTCGAGCGTCGTGTGACACGCCTCACGGCTTGATGTAATACGGCTCACACCTGAAAGTCAACAGTTTGTTCGGACATTAGGACTGCATATCAAATGCTAGTGTGCGTACATGCTGGTCAGAGGGAAGGACGTGACAGAGCCGTGAGCGACTTCGTGCTTGCGGTCTGTTCCGAGATGGTCTTCACGGACCTGCCGATCATCGACCGAGTGCGGCGCATCGATGACATGGGCTTTGCCGTCGAGATATGGAGTTGGCACGACAAAGACCTGGAGGCGCTGGCCGACACCGGCGCCCGGTTCTCCTCCATGACTGGCTATCTCCATGGCGATCTCATCGACCCCGCCACCGCCGACGAAGTCGTGCGGACGGCCGAGTTGTCGATCAAAGCCGCTGAAACACTGGGTGTTCCGCGGCTGAACCTGCACACCGCCGAGCTGGTCGACGGCAAGGCTGCGCGGCCCCGCTACCGGGCCACCGGCGAGATGTGGACGACGGCGCTGCGCACGCTGGAGCGCATCGGCGAGCTGGGCGCGACGGCAGGCGTGACATTTTGCGTGGAAAACCTCAACACCATCGTCGACCACCCCGGCATCTCGCTGGCCCGCGCCAAGGACACGCTCGCTTTGGTGGAAGCCGTCGGCCATCCGAACGTGAAGATGATGCTCGACCTCTATCACGCCCAGATCGGCGAGGGGAACCTCATCGGACTCATCCGGCGCTGCGGCGACGCGATCGGCGAGATTCAGGTCGCCGACGTGCCAGGCCGCTGCGAACCCGGCACCGGTGAGATCAACTACCCTGCGATCGCAAAGGCATTGCGTGACATCGGCTTTGCCGGAACCGTCGGCATGGAGGCCTGGGCGTCGGGCGACAGCAAGGCAGCGTTAGCCGCGTTCCGCGGCGCCTTCGCCTAACCCCGCTAGCGGTCCACCAAGGTGGTGTCGAAGTAGTAGCGCGATGCGCGGTAGCAATGGGTGCCGTACTCGACCGCGGTACCGGAGTCGTCGAACGCGGTTCGCGCCATCGTCAGCAACGGCGCGTTGGGTTTCTCTTCGAGCAGCCTGGCCTCCGAACGGGTGGCCCCGCGTGCGCCGATGCGCTGGCGCGCCAGTCGAATGTGCACACCGCGCGCCCGCAGCGACTGGTACAGCCCGTTGCTCTCCAGTTCGTCCGCTTCCGGCGCGAGCTCGGCGGGCAGATGGTTGATCATCACCGCGAGCGGCTCGCCGTTGGCGCAACGCAGCCGCTGAATCGACACCACCTCGCGGTCCTCGGCCAGGTTGAGTTCGCGGGCGACCTCTTCGTCGGGCGGCCCGACGCGGTAGTCGAGCAGCTGCGTGCTCGGCTCCTGGCCTGCGCGGACGAGGTCGTCGAACAGGCTGGTCAACTCGACGCGACGGTGCACGGGAGTCTGCACCACCTGCGTGCCCACCCCCCGCTTGCGCACCAGCAGTCCTTTGTCGACGAGCTCCTGGATGGCGCGCCTGGTGGTCGGCCGCGACAAGGTCAGCCGTTTCGCCAGCGCCAGTTCGTTCTCGAAGCGATCGCCGGGCGCCAGCTCGCCGTCACGGATCGAAGCCTCGATGGCCTGAGCGAGCTGATAGTAGAGAGGGACAGGGCTCGACCTGTCGAGCTCCACCGTCAGGGGCACGTCGTCTCCGATCTCGTGGGGGACCAGATGAGCAGTAGCTGCATACTAACATCGCATGATCGAAAGACAGAATGTCAAGACAAAGCATCGACAGCGCCGTCGACATCGGACCTCCAGCACGCAACAGGGCTTAGGGTGCTCCCATCACCGGGATGCCGGCGGCTTCGGTCAGACCGTGGGCTAGTTCCAGCACGCGAGCGGCTTCCTCAGCGGTCGTACCTTCCTGCGAAGCTCCGCGCGCGTGCCTGGCGAATGCCTTAGCCTGCAGTTTCAGGGCATGCAGCTGCGGTCCTTCGCCGGTCTCCGGCGAGACCACGTCGAAACGGGTGTGACCCCCGGATCCGAAAAGCTCCACGGAGACGATGTCACCGCCTTCGTAGAAACGGCCGAGCGATATCACCGTCGATGTGCCGCCCGAGAGCATCACCAGCGCTTGCGCGCTGTCCACGTCGTTCCCGGCCCCCGGGTCTTCGGTGGTCGGGAACACCTGCGTTTTGACCTCGGTGAAATCCTGGCCGAGCAGCCAGAGCGTTTGGTCGATTTCGTGGACACCCATGTCGATGTAGATACCGCCGCTGTCCCGGCGGAAGCTCAGGGGCGGTGGAGCCTCGTCCCACTGTGAGCAGACCAAGAAGTGGACAGCGCCGTACTTGCCGTCGGCCAGATCGCTGCGAAGGGTCGTAAGCTGCGGCACGAATCGCCGCCAGTAGGCGATTTGCAGGGCCAGTCCCTGTTCGCTCGCGAGTTTGCCGATCGTCCGGGCCTCGTCCGGCACCAGGCCGAACGGCTTCTCGCACAGAACCGGAAGACCGGCTTCGAGTGCCCGGCGGCTGGTGTCGATGTGTTGGGGTGTCGGCACGGCGATCAGAACGCCGTCGAGCTCCGAATCGGCGAACATCTCCTCGACCGTCGGATACACCGCCAGCCCCTGCTCGCGAAGCAGCGCCGCCGCGGTCTCAACCGGCTCGGCTACTGCAACGACCGTCACGTCCGTCGAACCATCCAGGGCCCGCAGGTGGGTGCGGCCCATCCGACCGCCACCGATCAGTCCGAACCGAAAAGGTGCACTCACAGGCCACGCGCCTTCAGGAATTCACGGTTCGCCCGTTGGTCAGCGGCTGCGCGCGCGAACCGCTCCGCGGTGGTCGGGAAGATGTCCTGCTCGACGACGAGCCAACCGGCGTAATCGATCTCGCGTAACGCAGCCAAGAACGCATCGACATCGAGCGCGCCTTCGCCCAGTTTCGGGAAGACCTCACGCTCCCAAATCGCGTTGGTCGGCAAGCCCTCGTCGACAACCTGCTGGAACCGCGGCAGATCCGCGGTCTTGATGTGGACGTGGTCGATCCGGTCACCCCACTTCTTCACGTACTCAACGGGATCGCCGCCACCGACCAGGAAATGGCCTGCATCCATACACAGGCCGATTTCAGAGACTTCCAGCATCTTGCCGACCTCGGCGGGCGCTTCGACAAAGGTGCCCGTCTCGTTGTGGAACACCGGCTGGTAGCCACGCGAGCGGCACCGATCAACCACAACGGCCATCCCCTTCGCGAACATCGACCACTGCTCATCGGTGTATCCGCTTGCGGGGTTTCGCGCACCCGAACCCGGGTTGTTGCGACGGAAATCAGCACCGTCGCCGACACCAAGGTCCGCCAGCGTCGGACGTGGGTCGGGGCCGAGTCCGAGCGGCTTGATCGAATCGAAGATGTCCAGCATCGCGTCGAGTTCGGGAAGCGTCTTCTCCAACAGTTCCGGGTCCGCGTATGGCAGCTCCAGGTAAGCACCCGCCAGGCCCAACCCCCGCTTGGCAAGCTTGGCGCCGAGATCTTCGGTAGTGCCCAGGTAGCCGACCGGGCCGAGGTCGATGCCCGCGTAACCGGCGGCGCTGACCTGGCTCAGGATGTCGTCGCCGTCCGGAACATTCGGGTCGAATCCGATCGTCACCTCGAAGGCGCCATAGCTGACGGGTGCATTAGCGACGATGATTCCGTTGTGGTTGCTCATGTTTCGTGTTCTTTCTAGTTGGCAGACGCCAGCGCGGGGATCGCACTCGGGTCTGTGATCGGCCGCCGGTCTTGGACGAAACGGATGATGGCCTCGCACAGCGCGAGGTCGTGAATTGCATCTTCGGCGCTCGTGGCCGGTGCCTCCCCGGTTACCACACAGTGGTGGAAGGCTTCCAGCTCAAGCTTGAAGGCGCTTTCATACGAGGTGATTTCACTGATGCTGCGCGACTTGGCTGTACCAGATTCACCCTCGATGATCTCGACGGTCGCCGGTGCGCTGCGAAGGAACGGCGAGGGAAAACTCAAGATCACGCGCTGCTGCGGGCCATAGAGTGCGAATTCCATTTCGTAGCGGGTGACGCCGGGCAAATCCATCCAATGGATCGCCACCGACAGTTCGCCGAACTTGAGGAAGACGGTCAAGTGACCGCTCTGCATGTCGACATACTCCAGGCTCGTCGGTTCACCGAGTACGCCACGGACGGTGTTGAGCTCGTGGACAAGCGTGTCGAGCAGAACCAGGTGATATTCCTCGCGCAGGAACGGGTTCGCCTCGCCGATCGCGCGGGTGATGCTGGCCTGAGTCTCCGCGGTGAAGTTCGCGATCGCATCCTTCGGGATCGGCGCGACCGGCGCCAGCGCGTAGTGGCCGATGTAGGGCAGGAAAGGCGACTCGAATGTGGTGACCCGCATGAGCCGTGGCTCAGCGACATTCACCGCGACCTCGCGGAAGCGCTCATATGCCGGGTCGTAACGCTTGGGGTACGCGACCATCAACGTCACCCCTGCCTCGTCTGCGGCGGCCTTCATCTCCAGACCTTCGGCGACGGAGAAGCACATCGGCTTCTCTACTAAGACGTGCTTGCCCGCTTTCGCCGCCGCGATGGCGATCGGCGCATGACTGCCCGAGGTCAGAATGAAGACGGTGTCGATGTCGGCGTCTTCAAGCATTTCCCGCCAGTCAGTGAACGTCTTGCCGATGTTGTACCGCTCGGCGTTGTTGGCGGCGTTCTCACCCGAGATATCGCACAGAGCAATGATTTCGAAGCGGTCGGACAATTCACGCAGATAATTCAGGTGCATGACCTGCGCGATTACTCCGGCACCGACGACACCTACCTTGAGTCGGTCTGTCATTGGGTCTGCCTCCTGTATTCGGTTGCGGCGCTTAGCGGGATCCGGCCAGCGCGGACTTGATCAGAACTGCGCTCTCCTTGACCCCGGTCTTCGAGTCGACGAACGGGTCCTCGTGCTCGATGGAGAACGCCTGGACCGCGGAGCCGTCGAAGCGCGCGATGAACTGGCGCCACCATGCAGCGTCCTTGCCGTGGCCGGGAACCGAGAAGTTCCACGGCATGCTCTCTGGTCGAGTGGGCCACCGGTGGTCGAGCAGGCCGTTGAGAGCGAGGGCATCCTCGTTGAAGGTAACGTCCTTGGCGTGTACGTGGCCGATGCGCGGCATGATCCGCTCGGCGACTCGGTCGGCATCCATCTGCATCCAGAAGAAGTGGCTGGGATCGAGGTTGGCGTAAAGGTTCTCACCAAGAGCGATGAACTTCTCGAAGGTCTCCACGTTGTAGACGGTCGTGCCTGGGTGCAGCTCGATGCAGATCTTGACGTCGGGGTTCTCCTCGGCTGCGAACTCCGAGAGCTCGGACCAGTAGGGAACCACGGACTCCTCCCACTGCCGGTCGTGCACGCCCTCCAGATACGGGAGCCAGCCCCCGGCGCCGAACACCGCGGCACGGTCTCCTGCGGCACCCCCTGCAGCACCCGACATCGCCACGATCGTGTCGGTACCGAGCTCACCCGCCAACCGCACCGCCCGGCGCAGCGCTGCGTCGTGATCGTCGGCGATCGCCTTGTCGGGATGCAGCGGGTTGCCCCACACGTTCAAAGCGTCCAACTTGATGCCGTGGTCTTCGAGTGTGCCCAGCCAAGCCTGTCGAGCCGACGCATCGGTGAGCAGCTCGTCGGGATCCAGATGGGGGTGCGGGGCATAGCCACCGGCACCGACTTCGATTGCAGTGACCTCTGGTACCTCGTTACTCAGCCAGGTCAGCGTCTCCTCGAGGGACTGGTCGAGGAAGGCCTCGAGCACTACCGAAACGTCACACTTCTGCACTAGCGGGTTCTTCCAATCGNTTGGTTTTCTTGGTGACCGANGCCAGCACCTTGACCAGGCGCAGCGCCCCGAATGTNNCGCCGGCCACGGCCAGCGTGCCGANCAGCATCAANGTCGCCAGGGCGTTCACCTCCGGCGTGATGCCGAACTTGAGCTGGTTGTAGATGTAGATCGGCANCGTCTGATCCGCGCCGATGATGAAGTTGGTGACGATGAACTCATCCAACGAGAGCGTGAGCGCGATCAACGCCCCCGCGATGATGCCGGGATATATCAGTGGGAGCACCACGAATACGAGTCGCTGCAGCGGGCCTGCACCCAGGTCGGCAGCGGCGCGCTCGAGATTGCGGTCCAACGCCTCCAGCCGCGATGACACCACCAGGATGACGACGGAGTCGCGAGCACGGTCTGCCCGATGATCGCTACCCGCAACGAGGGCTGAATGTGCAGCACATTCGTCGCCAGCACCAAGATGGCCACGCCGATGAGCAGACCCGGCATCATGATCGGCAGTGTGATGAAAACCCGCACCCCGCCACGATTTTTGATGTTGGCGCGAACCAGCGGAAAGGCCGCCGCGGTAC
>JGI12053J15887_10001162_pt1 | contig 11924 bp, 9 predicted proteins | sample MedBloCAOM1_O3_FD_15887 | JGI IMG/M metagenome (IMG submission 15887)
GAGCCGGGCTTGATCGGCATCGGGTCGAGGCCGACGAAGTTGCCGCAGATCGCCCAGCCGGTCTCGGTCTGCCACCAGTGATCGACGATCGGCACGCCCAGAAGCTTCTGCGCCCATTGGATGGTCGGCGGATCGCCGCGCTCACCGGCCAGGAACAGGGTGCGGAACTTCGAGAGGTCGTACGGCTTCAGGAGCTTGCCCTCGGGATCCTCCTTCTTGATGGCGCGGAAGGCGGTCGGCGCGGTGAACAGCGCGACCGCCTTGTGCTCGGAGATCACGCGCCAGAAGGCGCCGGCATCAGGCGTGCCGACCGGCTTGCCTTCGTAGAGGATCGAGGTCGCGCCGTGGATCAGCGGGCCGTAGACGATGTAGCTGTGGCCCACCACCCAGCCCACGTCCGAGGCGCACCACCAGACTTCGCCAGGGTTGATGCCGTAGAGGTATTGCATCGACCAGCCAAGCGCCACGCAATAGCCGCCATTGTCGCGCACCACGCCCTTGGGTTGGCCGGTGGTGCCCGACGTATAGAGAATGTAGAGCGGATCGGTCGCCTTCACCGGCACGCAGTCGTGCGGCGGGGCTGCGGCCACCGCCTCGTTCCAGTCGAGGTCGCGGCCCTTCACCATCGTCGCGGTGACCTGCGGGCGCTGGAAGACGAGGCAGCGCGGGATCTTGTGCGTCGCGAGCTCGATCGCCTGGTCGAGCAGCGGCTTGTACTGCACGATGCGGCCCGGCTCGACGCCGCACGACGCCGTCAGCACCAGCTTGGGCGAGCAATCGTCGATTCGGGTGGCGAGTTCGTTGGCGGCAAAACCGCCGAACACCACCGAATGCACCGCGCCCAGCCGCGCACAGGCCAGCATCGCCATCACCGCTTCGGGGATCATGGGCATGTAGATGATGACGCGGTCGCCCTTGCCGACGCCCTGGGCCGCGATGGCGCCCGCGAGCTTCGCCACCTGGTCGCGCAGCGCGCGATAGGTGAAGCTCTTCTTGCTGTCGGTGACGGGCGAATCGTAGATCAGCGCCGTCTGCTCGGCGCGGCCGCGCTCGACGTGACGATCGAGGGCGTTGTAGCAGGTGTTGAGCTCGGCGCCGGCGAACCAGCGATAGAACGGCGGGTTCGACGCATCGAGCACCTTGTCCCAGCGCCTGGTCCAATCGATCGCGTTGGCCTGCTCGGCCCAGAACCCCTCGGGGTCACTCAGCGAGCGCTGATGCAGTGCGCGATATTTGTCACCGACGGCCATGACGGCGTTCCCTCCCTTGCGCAGGCAGGCTTAGCGTTGGCGATGGACCGCCGCAATCCAGATATGTGACCATCCGCCCGATCCCGGGGACGCCCTCATGCTGAGGAGCGATGGTGAGGCAGATGTGTGGAGGTTTCGATGCGCGGTGGTTTCGGAATGTGGTGCGTAGGCCTTTGCCTGCTTTTGGCCGGCGCGGCCCTGGCGCAGGGCTGGACCGCCTACAGCCCCGACGGCGGACGCTATCGCGTCGACATGCCGGCTGCGCCCAAGGTCAGCACGGCGCCGATTCCCATCGGCACGGGCCAGACCGTGCCCATGACCGAGGCAGAGGTGCGGCTGGGAAATGTCGGCTACCTCGCCTCGTGGGTCGACTATCCCGAGCGCATTGCCCGCGCCGCGTCGGCCGACCTGATGCTCGATCGCATCCGCGACGGCTCGTCGGCGGGCAACACGCTGCGGGCCGAGAAGAAGCTCACCCTGGGCCGCTTCCCGGGCCGCGAATATGTCGTGGTCCAGGCCAACGGCACCAACACGGCCATGCGTACCTACTGGGTGCGCGGCCGGCTCTACCAGCTGATGGTCACGGGCGGCGCCGGCATCGAGGNCCAGCCCGACACACGGCGCTTCTTCGAGTCGTTCAGCCTNGTCACGCCCTGACGGGAGATTGCCGTGTCATGGCGCGACGTCAGCTCGCGGCCACGGCCAGCGGGCTCTCCGGACGCGTCGGCGCCGCNGCGCCCGGCGCCGAGTCAACCGTGGCGGAGGTCGTGTGCAGCACCACGGCCGCGCCTTCCTTGGCGAACTCGATGCCGAGCCCGGGCAAGGTGCCGAACAGGCGCTTGACGGCCTCGCGCTGGATGGAGGCGGGATTGCCGGGCTTGGCCGTGAACTTGAACCGCACCAGCAACGCATTGTCGGTGATGTCGACGACGCCCTGCATCTTGAACGGCGCCAGGATCTCGGACTTGATTTCCGGGATCTCCATCATGTCGACGCCGATCTGCTTCGCCGCCTTGCGCAGCTTCTCGAGGTCGGTGTCGCGCGCGAATCGCAGATTGAACTTCACGGTCGACCAGTCGCGGCTGAAGTTCGTGATCTGGCCGAGCTGACCGAACGGAATGGTGTGAACCGGGCCGTTCTGGTGACGCAGCTTGATCGAGCGCAGGGTGAAGCCTTCGACCGTACCCTTGGCCTTGCCGCAGTCGATGTACTCGCCGACGCGGAAGGCATCGTCGGACAGGTAGAAGACGCCCGACACGATATCCTTGACCAGGGTCTGGCTGCCGAACGAGATGGCGAGGCCGAGGACCGAAGCGCCGGCGATCAGCGGCGTGATGTTGACGCCGAAGTCCTGGAGCGCCACCAGCACGGCAATGACGCCGATGACGATCACCATCGCCATCCGCAGCAACGGCATCATGGTACTCAGCCGCGACGCCGGCGGACCGGCCGCATCGCCGCCGGCGATCGCCTCGGCCGCGCTCTTGGTCTTGTGCTCCATGTACGGATCGGTGGCGTACTTGAACAGTTCCCAGATCACGAAGGCCAGGAACAGGGTGATGCCGGCAGTGCGCGACGAACGGGTGATCTGATCCCACTCGCTCTCGCTGGCCAGACCGAACACTTGGACGACCCAGCTCTCGGCGATCGTCACCGCAACACCGATCAGCACGGCGACCCGCACGCAGCGGGCGACGACGTCGGGCAGCTTCGGGGCATCGCTCGCCGGCGTGCGTCCGGCGAGCTGCGAGTCGAGGCGACGCACGAACGCCTGGAGCAGCGTTTCGAAGATCAGGACGCCGACCACGAGATCGAGCGTCAGCAGCATCGTGCTGGCGACATGGTCGCGTCCCGAGATGGCGCTGTAAGCCTGGGTCGCGGCCAATGCGACGAAGAAGGAAGTGGCAATGGGCGTCCAGTGGCGCCCAACACTGCCGGCCAGCGGCGACACCGTGCCGAGACCGCCGAACCATTGGCGGGCGCCGTCGCCGGATCGGACCACCAGCCAGATGAAGGTCGATAAGTAAATCAGCAGGACGATGATGTGATAAGCCGTCATGGCCAGCGGCGGCGTGTGGATGGCGGCAAGGACCTGTCCCAGGATGCGCCCCAGGATGATCAGCAGCATCACCAGCGAAATGCGGATGTAAAGGGCGCGGGCGTCGGGACCGCGCACGTCGCAGAGTCGCGCGTTGGGCATGTCCGGCTGCAGCACGATGCGGAACAGCAGAACATAGAGGCGCCAGCTGAAGATGCCGAGCAGAACCGCCGCGGCGAGCTTGTCCTGACCGGTGGCACCGGTGAACCAGGCGCCGACCGCGCCGTGGCAGATCAGCCAGACGACAAATACGCCGAGCGCATCCATCAGCGCCAGGAGGCCGAGATGGATCAACGACCGCATCCCCTGCTCCGGGGCCGCACCGGCCGCGAGCCGCGTGCGGAGTGTGCCCAATATCCTGCGCAGCATCGCTTCGGCGGCAACGGCGACAACGGCGACAAGTCCCAGAAGCAGCACGAAAGCCCAGGTTCCCCGTCCGCCGCTGGAGCGCTGGTCGAGCAAGCCGGGAATGACGGCGAGCTGGGTGCCGAGGATCGGCAGGGCCTGGGCGACGCCTTTGGCCCGTTCGAAGAAGAGGCCGAACTCGTCCGGTTCGTCTTCGATCGCCGTTATCACGATCTTCGGCTTCGCCGCCGGCGCGCCCTTGCCGGCCTTCGGTTGCGCTGCCGGCGAGCCTGCCGGCCCGGCGGGCACACCCTCGGCCTTCAGCTTTTCGGTGACCGAGTTGCTGATGGCATCGACCAGGGAGTCGAATTGCTCCTGTGTCATGCCAGGCGGCGGCGCGGCCGGCGCTTGAGCGTGGGCCATGACAGCACTCGCGAGGAGCACCGACACTGCCGCAGCGATTGAACGCAGCCTGCACCTCAGGGCGCCGGCAANGCGCGGCGTCCCTTTCTTTGCACGGATCATGGCTGAGCTCCTTCTGGGCGCGACGATCCTCGCTTGAGTCGCCGCAATGCGTCGCTCGCCCCGCTGGACCATATGCCGAATGGCTCAAGATGACCATTCTAGCGGCTGGAAGCGGCGCGTGGATTGATCTAGGTCAAGCCGTTGCGGCCGGTGGCAGACCTTTGGCGAGCCGAAACGGTTCGCAAGTGTCCAAAGCGTCCAATCCTGCGATCGCCTACCGAGCAGAGGGAAGGGAGACTGCCTGTGCCGAAGGCCATGATGCACCTGGCGCAATTCCTGATTCACGGGCCGACCTATCACAGCGTGGCAATGTGGCGGCATCCGCGCACCGCCGAGGCGGGCTACGACTGGTCGCGGCCGGCGCTCTACCAGCACATCGCCAAGGTCTGCGAACGCGGCAAGTTCGACATGGTCTTCTTCGCCGACCTCAACTACATCTCCGACACCTATACAGGCTCGCTGGCACCGGCGATCCGCAACGCCACCCAGGCGCCCGAACACGATCCGATCCCGCTGCTCTCCTTCATGGCCGCGGTCACCCGCAAGATCGGCCTGGGCGCCACCTATTCGGTGAGCCACCAGCATCCGTTCCATGCGGCAAGGCTATGGGCGACGCTCGACCATCTGACCGGTGGGCGTGCCGCGTGGAACGTCGTCACCACGCTCAATCACAACCAGTCGGCCAATTTCGGCGAGGAGATGCGGCCGACCGACGACCGCTACGACCGCGCGCACGAATTCATGGAGGTCTGCCGCAAGCTGTGGGCCAGCTGGGACGAGGATGCCGTGGTCATGGATCGCGCCGCCGGCGTGTTCGCCGACCCAGCCAAGGTGCATCGCATCGACCATGCCGGCCGCTTCTTCAAGTCGCGCGGCCCGCTCAACGTGACGCGCTCGCCGCAGCATGGGCCGGCCATCCTGCAGGCCGGCACGTCGGGCAAGGGCCGCGATTTCGCGGCGCGCTACGCCGACGCGGTCTTCGCCATCCAGCCGTATCTCGCCGGCGCCAAGGCGCTGTACGACGACGTCAAGCGCGGCGTGGTCGAGGCGGGCCGGCCGCCGCAGGCCTGCAAGTTCCTGTTCGGCGTGCAGCCGATCGTCGGCGCCTCGCGCGCCGAGGCCGAAGACAAGCAGGCCGAGCACAACGCGCTGGTGCCGCTGGAGGGCGGCCTCGCCATCCTGTCCGGCCATCTCGATTTCGACCTGTCGACCTTGCCGCTCGACACGATCATGGCGCATCGCACCGAGCCCAAGCTGCAGCGCATGCAGACGCGCTACCGCTCGATGAGCGGCGAGCTCCTGACCTTGCGGCAGGTGGCGCAGAATCACGGCCAGGCGGTCGGCCTGCCGCAGATGGCGGGCACGCCGTCCGACGTCGCCGATCAGCTGGAAGCCTATTTCGACGCGGTCGGCGGCGACGGCTTCATGCTCTCGCCGATCTATTCGCCGGGCGCGATCGAGGAATTCGTCGACCTGGTGGTGCCGGAGCTGCAACGCCGTGGCCGCTTCCGGCGGGACTATGCGGGAACCACGCAACGTGATCACTTGAGCCAGGACGATTGACCACAGGAGGACGACCTTGCCGATCGTCGACACCGGATCGCTCAACGTCATCGAACGGCTGCCCGGCTGGCGCGGCCGGTACTTTCATACGGCGACGATGACCTTCGCCCACTACGACTTCGAGCGCGACGCGGTGATCCACGAGCATTTCCATCCCGCCGAAGAAGTCTACGAGGTGCTGGAGGGCGAGCTCGAGATCACGATCGACGGCGTTGCCCACGTGGCGCGGCCGGGCATCGTGGCCGTCGTGCCGGCCAACATCCGCCACGCCGTCAGGGCGCTCACCCACGGGCGGCTGATCGTCATCGACCATCCGGCGCGACGGGAATTCGGCTGAGGCCATTGGTGATCGCCCTCCCGGGGATAGGCGGCAGGCCGGCTGCGTATCAATGGGGTGTGGAGATTGGCCTTGCGACAGCAAACCCCGACAAAAAGCGTACGCGGCCGCCGGCCCGCCTACGGCATGATGGATCTGTTCGTCGTCACCGCCTGCGGTCTTACTTTCGTGGCCGTCGTCGGCCCCGGCATGCATCCCGCGCCCAAAGGCCCGCCCATCGCGCTGATCGCCCGGGATCTCGGCACGACGCCTGAACAATTCCAGCAGGTCGCCGACCGGTTCCTGCCCCGCTGCCCGCACGGACCGCCGACGGAGGCGCAGAAAAGGCAGGTCGCGACGACGTTGAACATCTCCGTCGAGCGGCTGGATACGGTGATGGAGAAATATCGGCCGGACAGGTTGCGCCAGCAGTGAGACGGCTGGCTGGCCGGCTATAGCAGCGTTCGCACGACCTCGCGCAAATCCGGCAGTACCCTCTCCTCGAACCACCGATTTTGTCTCATCCACGCCACGCTCCGCCAGCTCGGATGCGGCAAGGGAAGAAACCGCGGCCCATATTCGGCGAATGCCCTGACGGTCTCCGTCAGCGTGTTCTTCCGCGTCGAACGCAGATAATGCCTGTGGGCGTACTGCCCCACCAGCAGCGTGCAGCGGATCTCACGAAGATGACCGAGCAGGCGGGCATGCCAGAGCGGCGCACATTCGCGGCGGGGCGGCCGGTCGCCTCCCGATTCCGCGGCGCCCGGATAGCAGAAGCCCATCGGCACGATCGCCACCCGGGCGGCATCGTAGAAGACCTCGCGGTCGATCTGCAGCCACGCGCGCAGACGATCACCGCTGGCATCGCTCCAGGGCATGCCTGTCGCATGCACCTTGCGCCCCGGCGCCTGGCCGACGATCAGCAACCGGGCGCCAGGCGCGGCCTGCAGAACCGGCCTCGCGCCGAGCGGCAGCGCCGCCTGGCAGACGGTGCAGGCACGGGCCTCGCGCAACAGGCTCTTCAGGGACATCCGTCCTTCTCCCGGCCGCTTATCGTCCCAGAAGGACGTTGCGCAGCACGACGGCGTCGTTGCGAAGCTCGTCGCGCGCCGAGAATATGAGCGTCACGGGTCCTTTGCGCGCGATGGCGCGCAGCTCCGCGAGCTGATCCGGATGACGGCGAATTTCGGCAGCGTAGCGGCGGCGGAACTCCGGCCAGCGCGCGGGATCGTGCGCGAACCATTGGCGCAGCGCCGTGCTGGGCGCGATGTCCTTCAGCCAGCGATCGATGGCCGCGTCGGACTTCTTGAGGCCGCGCGGCCATAAGCGGTCGACCAGGATCCGCGTGCCGTCGTCCGCCGCGGCCGGTTGGTAGGCGCGCTTCAGCCTGATGTCGCGCGCCGATAGTCCTTTGGCCATCGGGTTACCTCTGGTGAGCCGAATATGCGGCCATTATCGCCGGAAAGCCGGTCGCGTGAAACGCGGCATTCTCCGCCATTGCCTGTCGCGCTGCGCGCTTACGGCGCGCCGTGCCAGGCGTGGTCGTGATCGCGGTGCGCCTGCGTCAAGCCATGCTGGAAGAAGGTGTCGTAATAGTCCTGCTCGACATGATGGGCCTGCAGCCAGATGCCCGGCGCATGAATCGTCTCGACATGGGCGGGAAAGCGGCCGTGCGTCTCGTAGATGTAGGTGCAGATGTCGCGGGTACAGGCGATCACGTCCGGCGAATAGACGCTCGCCTCCTTGAGGTAGGTCTCGCCGTAGGTGCCCTGGTAGATCTTGTCGAACGTCGCGGTGTCGCTGTAGATGCCGTCGGGCCCGAACTTGGTGGCCACGACCGCGGCAACGGCTTCCGCCATGCTGTCGTAGTAGGGCGGGCACGAGCCCTTGATGAGATGCTCGCCCTTGTGGCGCAGCCCGACGGCGTTGGAGCGCAGGTTGGCGTATTTGGGCAAGGGCACCTGCCAGCGCAGCAGATCGGCCAGCTTCCATTTCGGGATGACGAAATCGAAGCCCAGCATCGGGCCGTACTGCTTGATGAACTTGGGATCGCCCATCAGCACGGGCGGCGAAATCGAGCCGTGGATCCAGGCGCCCAGCCCCATCGCCTCGGCCACCAGGAACACGTTCTGGATGAGGAGATCGGCCTCGATCTGCGTGCGCATCGACCAGATGGTGCCGAGCGGCAGCTTGATGTCCTTGTTGAGGAAGCCGTTGTCGACCCATTTCTTGACGCCGGCCAGCCGATAGAAATTGCGATCGTCGACGATGGTCGGCCGCGCGCCCGCCGGCTGCGTCAGCAGATACATCATGCCGTTGATGTACTGATGAGAGAGATCGACGACCGGAAACAGCAGGGTCGTGCCCGGCAGGTTGGACAGGAAGCGGTTGGAATCGAGATAGGCCGGGAAGTCGCGCTTGCCGCCCGGCACGTCGATCCGCCCGTCGAGGAGCTTCACCTTGGCCATTTCCGCCCGTTGCAGCAGGAGGGCGGGATCGAAGGGATCGCCGTCGACCGGCGGCAGCTTGCGCAGGAAATAGGTGCCGCTGTCGTTGATCAGGAAGAAGGACGTTCCCTGGGCGTTGTCCGGACTGCCGGCGGTGCGGCCGACCATGTTGACGTTGGGCTTGGCCATGATCGGCGCGCCGCTGGTCGCATCGTAGAACGGCCGGTCGGGCATGCTGAGGCCGGTGCAGCCGGTCGCGGCGATCAGCAGCGCCTCCTCGAGCGGCGTGAGCGGCGCGCGCGGATGGGGGCTCTTGTAGGTCATCTCCCCGGCGGCGACATCGCTGCCGCGGCTCACGCGATGGGTGCGGCGTTTCCAGATCGTCTCGATCAGCGACCGCGCCTTCAGCGTGTCGAGACCGCGGGTTGCCTCAGTGGTGGTCATCGCATTCCCCGATCATGAAGTTACGAGGCGCCGCGGAAGCGGGCTTCCAGCATTTCAATCACGCCGGCGATCGTGCCCGCGGGCGACGGGCTGTAATGCGGCAGGGCAAGGCGCGTGATCTTGGCGTCGATCACGCTGGGCCGCTTCGAGGCGAGCGCCGTCTCGAAGGCGCGCTCGAACTCTTCCAGGGTTTCGACGCTGTAGCCGTCGGCATTGCAGGCGCGGGCGTAGGCCGCGAAATCGGGGTTCTGGAACTCGACCAGTCCGGTCTCCAGGAAGGCCGAGAGCTGGTAGAGCTTGATCAGCTTGAACTCGCCATCCCTGAAGATCACCCAGATGATGGGCAGGGAATGCTCGACGGCGGTCATCAGCTCGAAGCCGGAGAGCGAGTAGGAACCGTCGCCGCAGCCCACCACCACCGCACGATCGGGGTGGGCGAGCTTGAGGCCGATCGCGCCGTTGACGTGCCCCGCCATCGGCCCGAACGTGCCGGGCTTGCGGAAGTTTTGGCCGTCGGCCAGCTCCACGAAATAGCCCAGCCAGGCGAGATGGGCGCCGGCGTCGGCCAGCAGGATGCCGCGCGGCGGCAGCATCCGTCCGATCGCCTGGGCGAGCTTGCCGGGGTGGATGCCGCCGGGACGCGGCAGCAGCAGGCGCGCTTCGTAGTCGCGGTGGTCGACCACCGCCTGCGGCCGCGGCCCGACCTTTTGCTCGAGGGCGCCGATCAGCGCGGCGAGCGCGGGCTTGGCGTCGGAGACCAGCGCGTAGTCGGCCTTGTAGGCCTTGTCGATCTCCATCTCCGAGATATTGATGTGGATGAGCGTTCGATTGGCGAACAGGTCGTCGCGATAGCCGAAGGTGGCGTGCTGGTTGAGCGAATTGCCGACGGCAATCACCACGTCGGCGTCGAGGAACGCCTTCCAGGCCGTGGCATGGCCGCTGTCGCAGAACACGCCGACCGCCAGCGGATGGCTTTCCTCGACGATGCCCTTGCCGTCGAGGGTGGTGAGCAACGGCAACTGGAAGCGCTCGATGAGACGGCGCACCTCCGCACCCGCGCCGCTCCGGATCGCGCCGAAGCCGATCAGCGCCACGACCTTCTTGTTCTTGGCGAAGGCATCGGCGAGATAGTCGGCGATCTCGGCGACCCGCGCCGGATCGGGCAGGACCGGCGCGATTGCCAGGTGCAGGTCGCGATAATTGTTCACCTCGACGCCGTGGTGCGTGAGGTTTTCGGGCACGTGGATGTGCACCGGGCCGGGCCGGCCCTCGAAGGCGAGGTTCACCGCCTCTTCCACGACATCCATCGTCTTGGCGATATCGGTCAGCAGCCAGCTCTTCTTGGTGGTCGCCGCGAACATCTTCTGTGAATCGGGCGTGCGATTGACTCCCGACGTCTCGTTGAGCGCGCCTTTTCCGCGCCAGTCGAGCGACGAGTAGCCCGAGATGGCGAGCAGCGGATAGGAATCCGACATCGCCACGGCAAGGCCGGAAAAAAGATTGAAGGCGCCCGGTCCCGCGGTCGCCCAGCAGACGCCGAGCTTGTTGGTGAACATCGCGTAGCCGCAGGCAGCGAAGGCCGCACCCTGCTCGTGCCGCGTGATGACCGGGCGGATCTTCTGCGAGTGTTTCAGCGCGATCATCATGCCGGCGGCATTCTCGCCGGCGCCGCCGAAGGCTGCGTCGACGCCGACGCTTTCCAGTCCGCGAACGATCGCTTCATAGATGCGCACGGCTTACCCCCGCTGGTTGCCGGATGACGCCACGTCGTTCCAGGGCTTGAAGCCGTTGCTCACGCCGTAGAGCGCCGGACCAAGCCGCGGGAAATGGCGAAGGATCATGCTGACGAAGCTGTTGTCGTTCACCCAGGCGACGCCGGCGCTGGTGTAGAGGTCGGCGGTGAAGTCCTTGGCGATGAAGCGATCGCTCTTGAGCCGGCGCGACGCCATCAGGATGAAGATGCGAAACGCCGTGTCGCTGAAGCCGAAGCCGGCCGGCGGCACCTCGCAGAACAGCCCGACCATCAGGTCGATGCGATCGACATTGTCGCGGCCGTCGGTCTGGCCGTAGACGCGGCGCAATTCCTCCGGCAGGCCGGGATGCAGGGGATTGGCCAGTTCGTCGAAGCTCCGGATCGGCTTCTTGTGCACGAATTCCAGGAAGCGATTGTAGCGCGGCACGCCGCGTTCGCGGTCACGCATCACGTCGATCGAGGCGAGGTCGACCACCGCCCCGTCGGGCCGCACCAGCTCGCGCAGGAAGTTCGGGTAGTTGTGGATGGTGATCGCGCCGGGATTGGCGACGCCGAAGGAATAGAAGACGTCGGTGAAATCCCAGTCCTTGCTCTTGAAGACGCCGAGCTGGTCGAGATTGCCGACCACGCCGTCGGTCGCCGCCACCGTCGCCAGCAGGCGCCCGTCGNCGGCCGAGCGCACCGGCAGGTCGTCACGCATCAGCGGGTGCATNCGATAGACCGAGACGAACTCCTCGGTCAGGCAGTANTCGGCGCCGTGGTGATCGACGCCGCTGAGCGGCATGCCGGCGAACGCCTCGTTCTCGCTGATGCGGCCGATCGCGCGGTGCAGGCGCTCGGTCTCGAGGCCCCACCAGTTCGCCTTCATGCCGATCTCGAGCGCCGGATGTGCGAGGATCGCCGGCGTCCACTCGACGGTGTGGATCTTNGCCATCANNGCGGCGTTCACCATGCGCGCGCAGTGGAACAGCCGATCGCCGTCCCAGTCCGGATTGAAGCGCTTGAGCTCGTCGCAGATCGCGTTGTGCTCGCGCGCGAACAGCGTGTGCAGCAGGCTGAGACCGGCCCACCAATTGCCCGAGAAGCCGGTGAGCGCCGTCTCCAGCCTGTCGTCCAGGGCATTGGGGTCGAGGATCAGATCGTCATGATCGAGGTAGAGCTTGCCGTCGGGCACGAGCTCGCC
>JGI12053J15887_10001163_pt1 | contig 11924 bp, 9 predicted proteins | sample MedBloCAOM1_O3_FD_15887 | JGI IMG/M metagenome (IMG submission 15887)
CTCGTCGCCATTGCCAGCATCGTTCTTTTGCTCGCCGTTCTCGGAATTCAAAGCGCGTGGATACGCAATAAGTGGTTGGTTTATCTGGGGAAAATCTCTTACGGCCTATACGTCTTCCATGAGTTGGCGCTCAAAATTGCGAACATTGCGGTGAAGCCGGAAGGGATGTTGAGGCTAACGGTTTGGATTACTTTGGGACTTGCGATTACCATTGCGCTCGCGGCGCTGTCGTACCGTTACTTGGAGACGCCGTTCCTTCGGATGAAAGAGCGTTTCGCGCATGTTTCATCGCGCCCGGTTTAGGACGAGACCTTTCTTTTTCTGAATTTCGGTAAACGCAAAAGGGTCAAATTGGAAATCCGGGTTAGATTGTTTCACCTGATTCGGCTGGCGTAATCCTTCCCGCCGGAGCAGTTCCACGATCCGCGTCGCCAGCCGCAGGCAGCTTTGAGGTTTTCCCCCATGGAATCATCTCCCGCAAAAGCCGGGCGACCTGGTAGAGAGGGTCGCATCCACGGTGCAAAAGGATCACCATGCCGAGATAAAGAGCTCCAAACAACACGGATGTCGTCATGATTCGGATGAAAGCGCCGAATGCGCCGGGAAGAGCAATAAAAGTTGGAAAACTTCGAACGATTGCGGCGGATGCGCAGCCCGCTAACAGGGAGGCCAGAACGTACTTCCAAACGGCGGCGATGACCGGCTCGATGCCCAGGTGTATCGGTCTTCCCGCGTACCAGAACGCGGGGATTGTGAGAATCCAGAAGGACGCTGTCCAAGCCACGGCGATTCCCACGGGACCCCACCTCAACCCCAACAGAAACAGCAGACCGGTGAAAATGAACTCCAGGATCCCCCATCGAAACCAGCGATCCGCCCTGCCGATGGAAAGGTGAATCCATCCATGGGTGCCGTAAAGCACCATGATTCCAATTCCAGGTCCGAAGAACATGAAAATTCGCCCCGCTGCGGTCCACCCAGGTCCCAGCAGCAGACGTATCACATCATTGCCGATCAGGGTCAGATCAGCTCCCACCCCCATTCCGACAAACGAGAGGACTGCCAGCGAACCGATGAGATATTGTCTGTATTTGGCGCGATCCCGGTTCAAGCGGCTCAGGGCTGACACCGCCACGACCGTAAGCGGCGCCACGAGTTGGCCCGCTGAAAGCGCGAATAGGTCATACGCTTTCTTGTAAAACCCAAGAGATTGGGCGTCAAAGCGCCATCCCACCAGGAGATTGTCCATATTCCGGGCGAAATAGTTGACGCTGAAGCGCCCATACACATGGATCGCGAACCGCACCATCGCGCCCGTGTCCTTCGCGCGCCGGGGGAGACTTGGGATCCAAAGGCAGAGGGTCCACGCTCCGATGGATTGGACCAGTGGCTGGGCCAGGACGCCGGCAACCAGCGCCCAGTATCCCCACCCTCTCCATGCGAGGATCACCGAGACGGCCAACGACACAATGCGGGATAGGATGTCGATGGCGGAAATTTGAGTGAAACGCATAGCCCTCTTTAGGAGGGCCAAGTGCTGAACTGAGAGGCTGGTGAGGAAAATCGTTCCGGATACACCGATGGCGACATGCGTCACGAGCGGGTCGCGATAAAATCGCGCCATTAGCGCCCCCGCTGCAGCGAACGATACCGTCAGCAGAAGGCCTGCCCCTATGCTGATCCAAAAAAGGTTGCTGGCTAAAACTCGATCGACTTCTTCCCACTGAACAATGGCTTCCGTGAAACCGTTCAGCCCAAAATTCACAAGAAGCAGGCTGAAGGTTGTGACCATGGTTACCACACCAAAGTCCTTCGGGGTCAGCAGCCGGGACAAGACCACGGTTGAAACAATCTGAAGGACTAACCCCAAACCCGATGTAAATACCGTGACCCCGGCGCCTCGGACGGCTCGGCGCCGCAATCCACCATCCTCGCCGGCGGGATGGAATATGCCGGCTGTATCAAACGGTCTCAAATGTTCTCCCGGCGCAGCCCAACAGGAGCAGGGTGGGCGCCTCTCAATTCACGCTCGGCAAAATTCCTGGGGTAAGGGACTTCAACCGGGAACGAAACCACCGGAACGGCAACAATGGCCAGAAGTAACATGATCCAGATCGGGTTTGTCTCCCTGATTGCTGATTCCGTGAAATTGTAGATCAGCACGATGACAAAAAATGCCAGCTTCAATCTCGCAATGTCAGGGTCCCGGCGGAACCCAGCGATAATGTTTCGGTAGCCGGCTATCAAGAAGACAGCGAATAGGGCAATGCCAATCCACCCGAGGGTTAAATAAACCTCAAGGTATCCATTGTGAGCCTCGTTTGGGTGCCACCAGTAAATGCTCCACATCTTTTCGAGCCGGCTTCCCAGCCAGAAACTCTCGAAGCCAGTCCCCACCAGCGGATTGGCGGTCATCCCAAGAACCAGACGCCAGATATCAGTCCGGCCTGTGAGAGTCGACTCCCTCCCTACTGTCCCAACCAGTCCTCCCGAGGTGTCGAAAAAGACGGCAAATGAGGAAACGGAAAGCACGCCTATTACGAGAAGGTGGATGAAGACCGGCATTCGTACTACCCAGCGCAGGCTCGTGATTACGAGTATGAGGCTGGCTATGATGAAGCATGACATGGAGGTCGCTGAATTGACCACCGCAAGGAGCCAGACGACCATTGCCAGCAGGGTACACTGAGCGATGAGCGGCCCAGTCCTGCGCGTCTCCTTTGGGCGCCTTAACTCTTCAAGCAAGCACCACAAGGCTCCGACTCCGCAAATTAGGGTGATCATTCCGAGAAGGTTCTTGATCGTTGCGACCCCGATATAAGACTGAGCCCAATTCCCGAAATCAGGCCGGTACTCACGTCCCAAGTTTCCGTAAAACTTTATTAACAGGATGGAACTGGGAATCAACAGAAAACCAACGCGCGAAAACATTCGCTTCACTGCCGCCGGCACATCATTTTCCGTCACGACGATCAACACCATGACGACGTCGCCGATGATCTTGATCCACCGCTTAAACGCCACTTGAGGGTAGTCTGACCAGGAAACGCTTACGGCGCAGTAAAAGAAAAACAGGAGGAGCGGTCCATTCGCGCGAAGCAATGGTCCAACCTTCCATCCTTTCCTAACAAGCACAATGAGACCCAAAATCATGAGTCCCAGGAACACGGCTCGATCGAGAGGGCTGCCATCCACGTAAGCGTCGGACGTGGTAGGCACAAGATTCGCAAATCCAAAGTCCGCTAGCCACATGGATACCGGCCGCGACCCTGCAATCCAAAGCCACACCACGGGAATCCACAGGGCCTTGGAAGTCGTGACCGTCCGATCCCGATTGAGCACAAAAAGCCCCAGGATGCCGGCAAAAAAAGCGAGAGTGGCTATCTGGACGAACATTCATGGCCTCTGCGAAAAAACTTCCGACGAGAAAAAATAGAGATAACGAATCATTTCGAGTCTAGAAAAACTCGATGTATGAGTTCCAACGTCAGCACTGTGTGAATTTCGTTGGTGTAATTCCCGGTTCCACTAAGGTGGCTCCGCACCATGCGTTCGACGCTGTTCCGTTCAAGATACGGCCGGGAAAGCGCCCGTGGGTCGAGGAGCATTTCCCGAACATAGCCGGAGAGCGCGTCCCGATACCAGACGCGGAAATGATTGAACTTGTGCCTGCCGAGGAAAAGGCGTTCGAGATGGGCCGACGATACAAGATGGTCGGCCTTGGCCAACCACTGGGGCATGCCGTAGTCGTAAGCGTATTCTGCTTTGAAAGTGGACTCGAGGAAAACCCGCGTGATCGCCCTGGAAAGAGGTCCATGGTTCCCGCCCAAGCCTCGGTCGGTCCGGATCCGCCCGAGAGCTGCGTCCCCGTCGACGACCAACCGGACACAATCGCCGGCGTCCGTGAAAATGGAACCCTTCACGAGGGTCGTTTTCGGCGCGCGGAAAGCCGTCCGGACAAGATCATTATCGAGATACGGAGATCGCAGGGAAAGCTGGGTCTGCTCTAACGCGAGAAGACCGTAGTGGTGCCACGGGACCTGCCGGAACGCAATAAAGGAGAGCGGGTGCCCCGGAATCAGCTTGGCGTATGTCTCCTTTGCCTGGCGGACGTGGGAGAGAAACTCCGGCCGGAAAAGTCCTGGAGGCGGCTCCGAGGCTTTGAACGCCAGCCCGCGACGGAGTATCTCGCTGCCGTAGTTTCCTGTCATCCTTACCGGGGCGATCTGGGTAGCGCGCTCATTCGCATAGAGATCTGAGGAACGGTTGACGGCAGCGCAGCCATCAGACAGGAATATGGTGCGCTCCGCGTAGTGGGGAAAGCGCGAGAGAAATTCTTTCCCTACCTCGATTACCTCATGGGATTGCCCGCAATTCCGAGCCACTTGCCGCGCTAAAAGGACATCCTCACAATCGCGAAACATTCCCCCGAAGGAGTAGCATGGAAGATCTCCGTGGGGAGACTTGTGCCACGCCATGATCATCCGGGTGTCCAGCCCGCCGGTCAGGGACATTCCTATTTTTTCCGGCCCTTCGAAATAGCGAGGCAGGGTTCTTGAAAACACTTCCCGGACTTCCTGGTAGTAGGCTTCGGGCTCCAGAGTGGTTTGGTCCTCCCACTCCTTGGGATCGAAGTACACCCCTTTCCGCTCGATCGAAGTATTTCGAAAAACCCAGGCGGAAGCGGGCGGCAGCACGTGAATGCCTTCGAAGAGCGTTCTGTTTTCCAACACGCAACCACAGGAAATGAATTCTCCCAAACTACGCGGGTCCACCACCCGGAGTTCCGGACGGACCTCAAGGATTGCTTTAGCCTCCGCGGCAAAATAAAACGCCTCCTTGGATTCGTGATAGTAAATCCGGTGCACACCGTACCGGTCGTTGAAGAGGGTCACCGATTTGCCGTTGCGGTCCGCCACGAGCCCTTGAAATCTTCCATTTAACCCTGCCGGAAACGCGGAGTCCTCTTCGCAGAGGTGGACGAGATAGGACGCCTTTCCTGCCGCGAGTGCGTGGCCCCGCTGCCTTAGCCGGTCAGTGATTCCAGGCTCGGGGTATTCCTCGCCGGAAAAAACGAGTACAACATCTCCTTTTTCGTTGCACTGGGGCATTCCGCTTGAAAAGGAATTCTGTCGCGCGGTCCACCCGGCATAGACTCCCAAGGACTCGTCAATCCACGTTCCCGTCACGTAGGAAGTTTCATGGCGGATAGCCCCAACCATCCGGAGGAGTTCTTCCTCGGCCCGTTGGCGCGGCATTTTGGTGATCAGCCCCACGATTCCCGGCATGGTGTATTCCCCTAGGAAACTCCGGTCACGGACTGGATCTTGCGGCTATACCAAGCTTCCCGGAGCTTGCGGAGCCTGGAGGCAACGGATTCGGGAACGCGCTCAGAGAGCCTGTGGTGCAGGCCGAGCCGGAAGGCTGCAGTACCCAAATGAGTCAGAGGGACGTAATAACGAGGAAGGTCAATACGTTTAAACCCATTGCGGTCCTTAAAATCGCTGAGGCTACTCTGCTGCTTCTTTCCATAGGCGTAGCGCGAGTAGACGAGATAGGCGATTCCACGCTGTGCGCAGGAGCGGACGGCTTGTGCGACCAGCATATTCGTCGGCGCCATGTCCCTGTGCCGGATCATGGAGACAATATTCATCAGGCCCGCTTGCGTTCGAGTTTCGTCGTGGACCAACTTGGCAAAACCGATCAGATTGTTTCCAAGATATGCGCCAATGAAAATGCTATTGTCGAGAAACGTTTCCTCCATACGATGCACCGCCTCGATGCTTTTTCCGAAGTGGGTGTTCGCCGTTCCCTGCCGGAGAGGGTTCTCGTTGTAAACCTCCCATATCCCCTTGACGAGCGCGTCATCGAAGGGCGCCTCCCGGACGACGACCCCTTTCTTCTCGCCCTGCTTTGCTTTGTTTCTGGCCTTGAATCCGATTTGTTGCGTCCACCAGTGGTCGAAGGTGGTTACGGGCAGCGCCGCGAGGTTGTCCCACTCCATCGGGTAGGCGTATTTTGGTGATGTTTCCGGGAGTCTCTGCATGAAGGAGAACAAGTCAATCCGAGTCTTGCACTCTCGCAGCCCTTCCAGCATCGCCTTCGGATCCTCCAGGTACTCGTACCCATCTCCCTCGAGCTGCGCGAATCGAATCAGCCGCCCCTTTACCCGGACCTCCTTTCCACAAACCTTAATGATAGAGCGCATGAATAAAATGTCCTTTTCCTTCCTGAATGCGGGCCGAAGTCCGGCTCCGTTTGCGGTCTGCTAACTGCCGTGAATCGTGCGGGCAACCTACATCGGCAGGATTGATAACGAATACTGGCGGAGAGGGAAGGGATTCGAACCCTCGGGTGGTGTGACCCACCGCAGTCAAAAAGCTGACCGCTGCCTTAGCCAACGGCGACCTCTCCACATATCGACCCTAACATGGCCCAGACTTTGGGCGGCAGTTCCACATCCCCGCGTGTGAGCATTATGACAACGCACTTTTGGAAATCCGAAAAAACAAGGTGGTCACAATTTGGGAAAATCTAGGTTCCCCCGCGGAAGCCGCCCTCGCACAGGCTGATCGCGCACGGCGAGAGTNCGGTTTTGCTCAAGTCTGCCGCCGCGTCACTACCTTCAACCCAAGGAATGCGAGAAGCCTGCTTGCATGGTCCAGAAGTTTAATCAAATAGGTCAGAAACACGTGCTGTCCGAAAAGAGCGAGAAAGGGCAGGACCAGCGTATAACACGGCACAGCGATCAGGGATTTGAAGGCGTTTTTCACGCGATTCCTAGGATGTTTCGGAAAATTGCTGCCACGGAGGAGCGCTCGTTTCAGCAAATAGCTGCGATTGCAGCGCGCTGACGGAACTTCCTCATAGACAATCGCTTCATTGCACCAAATAAACGCGCATCCCGTCTCCATCATCCGGCGAAAGAAATCCACATCTTCCCCGGCAGTATCAAATTCAGATCGAAACGGGGCGCCGGCGCCGTTCAGGATACTTCTTCGAATGAGCCCGTTGCTGGTGCGAGATTCAGCCCAATTCAACTTGTATCCCGTCTTATAAGCCGGCCGGTCGAAGAACCCCCCTTTTTTCACCCATTGCGGCGGTTCGAGCTCGTAATACGGTATGACCGGTCCAAGAACCCCCGCGACTCCATACGCCTCACACGCTTTGAATAGAGCGCAGAGCCAATCGTCGGCCGGAAACTCGTCATCATCTATGAATGCGATGAAGTCGCCGCTGGCATGTTGAAACGCCATGTTCCTTGCCAGCGCGATATTCTGTTGCGGCTCGACGCAGTAGTTAACTGCCAGACGATGGGTGGAGCAAAAATCGGCCACTACTCGCTTCGCGGACTCCGCGGCATCATTGTCAGCCACGACTACGGAGTAAGTGAATAGCCCCTCGGTCTGCTGGTTTTCCAATTTGGCNAGCAGCAACCGCANGAGATTCTCTCTCTTGAAAGTACAGACGCACACCGAAATGTGATGACCTTCCATGGTGTTGTTGGCTGNATNTGGATTCATGCGAACCGGAATCGTTTCTTCGCGGTCGTGCGTCAGCGTGTCAGACCTCTTGAATACCTGGCAATCGAGGCCAATGTCCGTCTGCCCTGTTCAGCTGCGCCCAGGACGGGCAAGGCTGTGCGAAACAAGTTCTGACTCAGCGGAACTCCGAACGCGCGCGCGTAACACCTGCGCGANCTNAGGCATTGGAGCACCGTTTCTTCCGTTACCTCGGTTTGAAGTTCCAGCGCCATGGCCAGCGGAAACGACTGCCGGTGAGTGTGAAAATCCAGCCCCACGAACGGGATCGCGCTGGATTTCTGAAGCAGCGCCGGTGATGTTTGGCTGGGCGCCCACCCGTCATATTTCCGGTTCCAAACTTCAATACCCAGAAGTTGACCGGCCCAGTGCGGCTCGAAGCACGTCCAAGCATTCCTTCTGGACGGATGCGCAAGCACAGCCACCCCGTTCGCGGCCTTAACTCCCTCCAACATTTCGTTCGTGGATAGACCTTCGCCGAGAAAAGGAACGTCTCCCCACACCAGAACATGCACGCGATTGGCGGCATCGCTNTACTCAATCCCGGGCACGACGAGGATTTCGGCGGAACTCGCTTGAGCGCAGGCCTCTCGATACTCNAGAAGACGCGCGGCTGTGAATCCGCGGTCATGTTCGGTCATCATCAACACCCGGTAGCCCCGCCGGCTGAACTTNGCGCTCAGCATTTCAAGCGACCAGCTCCCGTCGTAGGACCACTTCGAGTGCACATGACAAACAGCAAGGACTTCCATAAGCTCTCAGTTTCTGGACTTGAACAAATTGCCGTGAACTGTGTAGTAGCAATCCGCTAGGAACACTTTCAGGTCCTCCGGCCGCCAGTTATAGACGGCATCTTCCCGGCGAACGCGGAGGACGTTAGCCAGTGTTTTCCAAAAGGATGGCCAACTGGTCAGCGCCATTGATTTCGGGCCTCGAAGCACGAATAGCAAGTGCATGAATTCGCGGCCTGCATGCCGGCACACCATGCCGGGCGTGGGGGACACGGCCATATCCATTGGGGAGTTCTGATCGATTGCCAGCTTCACGTGCCATGCGGGATATTCAAAACCCTGGCGGCGAGACAGCGCCATGCTGCCCCAAGGCCTGCCGTTGAGCTCCATGAACCATGTATTTCCCGCCTCGTCATGCAGCAGCTCGATCATAAATAGCCCGCGCCACTTTGCCTTTGTTAATAATTCCTCAACCTTGGAGGTGAGCTCGCCTGACACGGCTTGCGAGACACATGCGCTTGACCCAGAGCCTTGCGGGTTCATCATCCTCAATCTCCGGTGAGCGCTCCAAGCCTTGATTCCGTCCGGCGTTGCAAGACCGAATAGGCCTTCGCCGGTTCCCACGATAAAGGGTTGCACGAGAAGGGGGATGCGTTCTGCCCACTCCGTGATGGCGTGTTCCAATTCACCGCGATTCGCGCATATCCATTTCCGGCATCCAACCACGCGGCCTTGGCGTATCGGAACGCATTCGGCGGGTTTCAGAATGATCGGAAAAGATTCGGTGGCAACAAAATTATATAAGTCATCCGCCGTTCGGGCTATCGCGGTGTTGGGAACTTTAAAACCAGCATCGCGCGCCGCCTGGGTTTGTACACACTTGTTTAATGCCAACTCGGCGCTGGAGCCATGTGGCCCAGCCAAGTGCCACGGAAGTTCCGGCTGCACCAGAGCGCATAGCGCAACTGCTGTGTCGTCCAATGGAAAGAGTACGCGTGGAGTTCCACCCTCCGTGGCGTTCAGGGAAGCCATGAGGGAGTGCATGTCCGAAATAGCCGCTTGTAGGTCTACCTCCGGCGGGGTGACCTCATGACACACGGCATGGTGACTGTGGCCCAGCGCAGATCTCTTGCCTTTGCGTGTAAATGCAACTACGTGAAAACCTGCATCCACGAGGCTCCAGACCACCTCGGGCGCCGCCAGCGCTTCGGCAAAGCCTACGAGGACCGTGGCTGGCAACACACCCTTGCCCGAGACATCGGTTTTAGCCTTAGAAGCCATGCAGCCCCAAATCCTCGACAGGTTGGCGCAGGGCGGCCCAGGGGAGGCCACATTTATAGCGAAGCATAGTTGCCCGTTTCAAGCTCGCTTAGAGCAGACCCATATGCGTCGCTCATCAGGTAAGCATATTCCTTCGGATTGACGGGGTGCGTCATCAGTTCGACATTCGCAATCTTGGAGAGCTCCCAAACCCGGGCAATCCGGTTCTCCTGAAGACTCTGCGGAAGCGAAAAAAAGAAATCGGTCAGTTTGTACCTGTGCGCGAGCGACAAGTCGACCAAGTACCGGTATAGCCGGTTCAACAGGTTCTTTTCTCCCGGCCCGAAGGAAAAGGTCCGGCGAACTCTCTCTTTGGCAGGAATGATCCTATCCAGCAGCATGTTCGTGCAAATGTGCGTGTGATGGTGGCCGTCGATATGGGAGGGGCGGCGGCCGTAGAGCCGCATGAATTCGTCCACTTGCGCCTGATAGACGTATCGAAATTCCTGGCGAAGCGCGGGGTTATACAGACACGAAGAATACTTCGTCGACGTAAGAAATCGAATGATGCGATCGTGATATTCTTGCAGCAACCCGGTCTCCACTTGCCCCGTAAACGGCTGATCCAGATTCAGGTGCAATCCCAGGTCTATCCCGGCGTCCTGTCCGAGTTCGGCCGCTCGCCTGGAATCTTTCATAAAGACCATCGCGGTCGCCGACGTAATCCTTTTTTGTTTGTAGCAGGCAAGAGCCATGTCCGTCTCTTCCTGAGAACGGCCAAAATCATCGGCATTTATAATGAGCATAGCGGCGGTCACTGACTCACGAGCTTGGAGTGTTCGCGGTCTACAATATCGCCGCCCAGGAGTAATTTAACGGCAACCGAATAGGCGGCCCATTTCAGCGGATGGAACGAATACTTCCACAGGTATCCCGAAACAAGTTCGCCCCCAAAATTTTTTTTGAAATTCAATATCCCTTCTTGCTTCGATCCCTTTTCCGGGTTAATTCGGACGCCCTGAAAATCGAATCGCTTGACCCCCATGGCGCGGAACTGGAGCATCGCCTCCCAATGAAGCAATTGCGTGGCCCCCCTCACCGGCTTTGACTTCGAGCCGCAATACGAGGTGTAAGCGCTGTACTCGCTGAATGAAGCTATCATGCACGCTTGGAGAACACCTTCATGGTAAGCAACAAGTATCTTTGCATTATCGCCGAGAGCAAGGATCATTCTCTTGAACTGATCATACGTTCTGAAGGAGGAATCCGATCGTTCCAACGTTTCTGTAATAATGGCATGGCAGATATCGAGATATTCGATTCCACTTTTGATCTCAACTCCCTCTTTTGTCGCTTTGCGGATATTGTTTCGGTGTGATGAATCCATATTGCGCAGGAGAACCGCCTCCGGCTGGGTCAGGTCAATCACGTAGTTGCCATAGGGGGCCGCAACGGCGCCATCCGGGTAGGTTCGAAAAATCGCCGTGTTGCCTGAAGGAATAATCATATCCGCGCCGGTGGACCGGAAATATTCAATGGCGGCTTTCAAAAACAACTTTTCCTCCGCGATGTCGATCTCTCCTTCCAACGGCACAGTTTCCGCGCGGAAGCGGATCATGCGGAAGCCGGGCTTTCGAACGACCGTGTAGGGCAAAACGCAACGAAGCCGTCCGGCATCGTCGATGCCCCCAACCCAGCCGTATTGTTCGCCAAGCAGTTTTAAAAATGGCGCGGAAGCATAGATGGGCAGGCCGGAATGCCACTGGATCTCAACCGGCGTTGCCTTCAAATTATTCATTTTCCTTCATCTCCCGTTAGTCCCTCGCATCGGTGCCTGCGTCTAATCCTCGCTCTTCGCTGGTTCCCATTTCGCAGCCGCGGGCGTGCAGCTGGATTGCTCGATTCCGCAGTTGCGCAGCCCTTGACGTCATTTCGCAAGCATGGGCTCTGGCGCGGCGTCAGAACTGAGTGCGGCGCCTGTCCATTCCTGTATCTCCGGGTAGACTTCCTCGAATGTGGACACCTTGATTCCCTTCGTTTGCAGGAAGGAAAGGAATGCATCAACCGTTTGAGGATCGGTCAAATCTTTTGTGTGACCGATGGCTACAATGGGCCTGTAAATTTCGGGCTCCTCTCGATCTTTCCGCAGGACTCCTTCCACCATGGAGGTCAGTTCATCCAACGTCATGCGGCAGAAATCCAGCTTGAGCGGATATCGAAAGCGCAGAAAGTCGAGTGCGCGATTCAATTTTTGTTTGGTCTTTTGACCGGCAATACCGAAACTGCCCTTAAACCCCATGCGTTTTGAAGTCCGCATTTTCCAAAAGGGAACCATTTCGGTGTAAATGGGGATTTCAATCCACGTGCCAGCGGGGTCTGGATCGTTCACATT
>JGI12053J15887_10001164_pt1 | contig 11924 bp, 8 predicted proteins | sample MedBloCAOM1_O3_FD_15887 | JGI IMG/M metagenome (IMG submission 15887)
CGGCGGTGGCTCCAAGACGATGAAATCCGGTGGCGGCGGCGGCAGGAAAAACAATGGCGGCGGCGGTGGCGGCGCAAAGTCGAATTCCGGGTCGCTGAACATCAGCACGGGGCGGTCGACGTAGACGATTTCGTCTGGCGGAGGTGGCGGCACGTCGTAGTCGATGACCGCGAAGGACGGCGGAGGCTCCAGCGGAGCGATGAGAATGGCAAGTCGACGACGAGCATCACCGGCATGCGGACCGCGCGGATAGCGTCTCAGGTACGACCAGTAAGCTTGCGGCGTGTCGGCCCGGTAAGAGCGAAGCCAGGTAATCGCTTCACGCCGCGCGGCGGCAATTGCCCGCACCCGTTTCGCGAGCGGATCGTTGGGATAGGCGATCAGGAAATCCTCATAACCCTGCATTGTGTCGCGTTCGAGTGCTGCGGCATAGGCATCCGGCGCGCCGAGGTCGCGGATCGGTTTGCCGCGAACCGCGGCGGCCTGATCCGGCGCCGCCGGCGCGGGCGCATCCGGCGCACGATTGAAGAACATGAACTGCGCATCGATCTTTTCGGCGTGCCATGGGACCTGCGCACCCTTGCTCGCTTCATTGACGCGGAGCCGCACGCGGTTGAAAACTTCGGGCAGCGACAGTCCGCCGGTGCGGATCATCTCTGCGAGCGACTGCGCGTAAACGCCATACGGACCCTGCTCGGCGGGAGCGATCGTGCCCGGCGCTGCGTTGAACGCGATCAGCATATGCGCATCCGGCTCGACCAGGGCGAGGCCACTCGCAAGCGGCTGGCCGCCCTCAACGAAAGGCTGCTGCCGGGCCGCGTCCAGCACGACGACGCCGGCCTTCAGCGGAAGCGATGCAAGCTGACGGACGTAGTCGTTGATCCGCATTCCCTCCGTTGGAATGTCGGTATCGCGACTGACCGTGGAGTCGACGGGTATGAAATAATTCTCGCCGGCCAGCTGCATTCCGTAGCCCGCGAGATACACCACCGCAACTGTGTCCGGACCGGAGGCTTCGGCTTTCTGGATGAAGTCCCGGAAGCTTCGGCGCAGCGTGTCGCCGTCGAGGTCACGGGCCCCCACCACGTCGAAGCCCGCCGCCTGCAAGGTTTGCGCGATCAAGCCGGCGTCGTTGGCCGCGGTCGCGAGCGGCGACTTGGCGTAAGCGCCGTCGCCGACGACCAGCGCAATCCGCTTTTCCTGCTGCTGCGCGGCGGCGGAACTCAGGATCCCCGGGAATCCGCAGAACAGGATCAGGCAAGACGAAAGAATCGAAAAACTTTTTGTCACACGCATGGCTGCCCTGCCTGCTCACGGTTCAACTACGACATCCGCGCATAGAGCACATGACCAGCTGAACATCACTTGAACGAAACGCGCTGCCAATCCAATAAGGCATTGCGCACGACACGCAAGCGGCGAACCAGACCTATCGGCAGCCGCCTCAAGAAGAACAAGCTTGATGGTATTCTCTTGATGCCGCGACGGACCCTGTAGAGTTCGAATCCCGGTTGGCGGCCTCGATAACGAGTTCGGTCGCTCGGATTTTGTGGAGAGCAGCGATGGCGACGTGCACGATAGGTGATCTCAGCCGCCGTGAGATCTTGAAGATGTCCGCACTAACAGGCGTCGCCAGTGTGGTCTCAACCAGGTTTGCGATGGCGCGAACCGTCGTGCCGCGTACGCCGGAGCAAATACTTGGTCCGTTCTATCCACTGAAACCCCTTGATCAAAATGCCGATCTGACGAGGGTATCCGGTCGGCCTGGACGCGCGGAAGGCCAGGTCCTCACTGTGATGGGACGCGTGCTCAATCTGAACGGCGAGCCTGTTCGCAATGCGAAGCTTGAAATATGGCAAGCCAACGCTCATGGGCGCTACACGCATCCAAGCGATACGAACCCCGCGCCGCTCGATCCGAACTTTGAGGGGGCAGCCATTCTGACCGCTGACGACGACGGCCGATATCAGTTCAAGACGATCAAACCCGCCGCATATCCCGTGGGCCCTCACTTCATGCGACCCGCGCACATTCACTTCCAGGTTTCCGGCCGGCAGGACAGACTCGTGACCCAGATGTACTTCGAAGGTGACCCCTACAACGCTACCGATCGCATTCTGCAAACTGCCGGAAGAACCGAATTGCTGATCGCCAAGTTGTTGCCGCCGACGCCTGAGATGGAGCCGAAGTCGAAATTGGCGGTGTTCGACGTCGTGCTGTATGCTGGCTAAGAGCGTTTTCCAGCGAAGTGAAGACCGGTTCGCGTCGAGAAAACGCGTCAGATCGAGAATCTAGAGCCCCGTTTCGATTCCATCGAAACGGGGCTCTAGTCGGTGCGCACGCCCCCCACTACAGCTGCTGCACGTCCACCACGCCCGACACCGCCTTGATGGCGCCGGCGATCTGCGGCGAGACCCTGAAGCGGCCCGGGAGCTTCATTTCGACCTCGGTCTCGAGGTCGAGCATCATCACCAGCGATACATCGCCATTGGCCCCGCCCGCCGCGTCGGGAAGCGGTTTTGTCGGAGGACCGCGGACCGGCCCGCCCTGTGGAGCGGGCTCGGGCATCTGCAGGCGTTTGGCGATGGACTCGAGCGGCTTGGTATCGCGGACGAATATCCGAAGGCCTTTTTGGGTTTTCGCGGCGGCCGCATCCAGCGGCTCGGCGTGCAGCACCCGGGCACGGACATCCTCGCCCTGCAGCTCGGCGCCGAGCTGCAGCAGCACCGCGGCACCCGGCTCCAGTACTTCCCGATACTGCGCGAGCCCTTCGGAAAACAGCACGGCTTCGAAATGGCCGGTCGGATCCGACAGCCCCATGATGCCCATCTTGTTGCCGGTCTTGGTGCGGCGTTCCATGCGCGACACCACGGTGGCGGCAACCTTGCCCGCGGTCGCGCCGGTTTTGACCGCGCGCGAAAATTCCGCCCAAGTCTGCACCCGCAACCGTTTCAGGACCGTGGCGTAGTCATCGAGCGGGTGGCCGGAGAGAAAGAAACCGATAGCGTCATATTCGCGCCGCAGCCGCTCCGCCGGCAGCCACGGCTCGACCTGCGGCAGCATGATGGTCGGCGCGTCGGCCGCGCCGCCGAACATGTCGTTCTGCCCCACGGTCGCCGCGTCATGGCTGCGCTGGCACGCTGCGAGGATCGCCTCGGCGCCGGCGAACACCCGCGCCCGATTGGAATCCAGCGCGTCGAACGCGCCGGCCGCCGCCAGGCTCTCGATGACGCGCTTGTTGATTGCGCGCGGATTCACGCGCGCTGCGAAATCGGCCAACGACGTGAACAGGCCGTCTTTTCGTGCGTCGACGATCAGGTCGACCGCCTGCCCGCCGACGCCCTTCAGGCCGGCGAGCGCGTAATAGATGGTGCCTTCGCTGACCTCGAAGGTGGCGCCGGAGCGGTTGACCGAGGGCGCCTCGACCTTGATACCCAGCCGTTGTGCTTCGGCACGGAACTCGCTGAGCTTGTCGGTATTGCTGAGGTCGAGCGTCATCGAGGCCGCCAGGAACTCGACCGGGTAATGCGCCTTCATGTAGGCGGTGTGATACGACACCAGCGCGTAGGCCGCGGCATGGCTCTTGTTGAAGCCGTAGTCGGCAAACTTCGCGAGTAGTTCAAAGATCGTATCCGCCTGGCCTTTCGGTACGTTGTTCTTCATCGCGCCGGCAACGAAGCCTGCGCGCTGCTTTTCCATTTCCGAACGGATTTTCTTGCCCATCGCACGACGCAGCAGGTCGGCTTCGCCGAGCGAATAACCGGCCATCACTTGCGCGATCTGCATCACCTGCTCCTGGTAGATGATGACGCCAAAAGTCTCCTTCAGGATCGGCTCGAGCATCGGGTGCAGATATTCCGGCTCTTCGTCGCCATGCTTGCGGGCGCAATAGGTCGGAATGTTCGCCATCGGACCCGGTCGATACAGCGCCACCAGCGCGATGATGTCCTCGAAGCGGTCGGGCCGCATATCGACCAGCGCCCGCCGCATGCCCTGACTTTCAACCTGGAATACGCCGACCACATCGCCGCGCGCCAGCATCTGGTAACTGGCGGCATCGTCGAGTGGCAGGGTCGCGAGATCGACATCGACCCCGCGCCGCCTCAGCAGTTTCACGGCGACATCGAGAACCGTCAGCGTCTTGAGGCCGAGGAAGTCGAATTTGACGAGCCCCGCGGGCTCGACCCATTTCATGTTGAACTGGGTCACCGGCATGTCGGATTTCGGATCGCGGTAGAGCGGCACCAGTTCGCTGAGCGGACGGTCGGCGATCACGATGCCGGCGGCATGGGTCGACGCGTGCCGGGTCAGGCCCTCGAGGCGCTGGGCGATGTCGAAGGCCCGCGCGACCACCGGGTCTTCATCGCGAAATGCCTGCAGCTTCGGTTCGCTTGCGATGGCGGCGGCCAGCGTCACCGGCGCGGCGGGATTTTGCGGCACCAGTTTTGTGAGTTTGTCGACCTGCCCGTAAGGCATCTGCAAGACGCGGCCGACGTCGCGCAGCACACCGCGCGCCTGCAGTGTCCCGAAGGTGATGATCTGCGCGACCTGATCGCGGCCATAGCGCTGCTGCACGTAATCGATCACCTCGCCGCGACGGTCCTGGCAGAAATCGATGTCGAAGTCGGGCATCGACACGCGCTCGGGATTGAGAAACCGCTCGAACAGCAGGCCGAACCGGATCGGGTCGAGATCGGTGATGGTCAGCGCCCAGGCGACCAGCGAGCCCGCGCCGGAGCCGCGGCCCGGTCCGACCGGAATGCCTTCGGCCTTCGCCCACTGGATAAAATCCGCAACGATCAGAAAATAGCCCGCATAGTTCATGCCGGTGATGACATCGATCTCGAAGGCGAGCCGGGCGCGGTAATCCTCTTCGGAGGTCCCTTGTGAGAGGCCATGAACCCTGAGCCGGTCGCTGAGGCCTTCCTCGGCCTGACGGCGCAGTTCCGCCGCCTCGTCGCTTTCCGCCTCCACCGCGTTGGTGCCCGCGCCGACCGTAAAGCGCGGCAGGATCGGCTTGCGCGTGACGGGGCGGAACGAGCAGCGCTCGGCAATTTCGATCGTGGATGCCAGCGCCTCCGGCACGTCGGCGAACAGCACCGCCATTTCGGCGCGGGTCTTGAAGCGGTGATCCGGGGTCAATTGATCGCGATCGGTCTCGGCGACGAGACGCCCGCCGGCGATACAGAGCAGCGCATCGTGGGCTTCGTAATCGTCGGCGGTTGCGAAATACGGCTCGTTGGTTGCGACCAGCGGCAGTCCCTTGGCATAGGCCAGATCGATCAGGCCAGCTTCGGCGCGGCGTTCCTTCTCGATGCCGTGGCGCTGCAATTCGATGTAGAGCCGGTCGCCGAACAGGCTCGCCAGCCGGTCGCAGCGCGTCGCCGCCAGCGCCGCCTGATCGGCATTGATCGCCAGCGCGATCGGCCCCTCCGGACCACCGGTGAGCGCAATCAGGTCCTCGGCGTCGCCCTGCAGCCATTCGAACTTGATGTGGGGGAACTGATGGACCGGCGTTTCCAAAAAGGCCCGTGAGTTCAGCCGCATCAGGCTGCGATAGCCGCGCTCGCGCGCTGCCAGCAGCACGATCCGCGCCGGTCCCGCCGCCAGCGCGTTGCGGGCGCTCGGGTCCTGATCGCCGAAATCGACCGCCAGCTCGCAGCCGATGATGGGCTGAATGCCGTAGCCGGCCATCTTGTCGGAAAATTCCAGCGCCCCGAACATGTTGTCGGTGTCGGTCAGCGCCAGCGCCGGCTGCCGGTCCGCCTTGGCCAGCTCGCCGAGCTTCTGGATCTTGATCGATCCCTTGAGCAGCGAATAGGCCGAATGGACGTGGAGATGGACAAATCCGGCACTGGACATGGTCGCCGAAGGTTTTGGGATCATGGACTGGAGCGATCACTGGGGCTTGAGGGAGCGCGGGCGGCCTCGAAGGCCGACTCGCCCCTCAATGGTGATGCCTCGGACCTGAAGTGTCCACGTGGAACGCGCGATTCCAGATCGCCGTCCCGTTTTTCCCCAGGTGGGGCGTGGGACGCAGGGCCCCATCCCCGTCCCAACGCCGGCCGCGGCCTCAGAGCTGGGGAATCAACTGCGCCCAGATCGCGATCATCGCGACAAAAAGCGCGATCGATGTCAGCGCCGCAGCCTCTTCCACGAATGTTTTCAACATAGGTTACCTCCGGTTACTGGAACATAAGAAGAACATTGTTCCTCTTTTGTTCCCAAGAAGTCAAGAGGCCGAAGGGTGGCGCAGTTCCGCGAGTGACCCCTTGGTAAATTCTTTCAAATGGCCAGTTTTCATTTCGGAGGTCGCTGTTTTCCACCCCCACAAGGCCAGAATCGGGCACCGCTTAGCGAGAATCTTAATCTTGGGAGGGCTGGATGAAACCGTAATCGTGAGTTGACGGGAACCCGCTTGTGCGGTTTGGGTTGGCCCGAAGGAATCAATGCACAACCGGCCGCGGCCGAAGGGAGAGTTTCATGCGCACTGTAGTTCTGGCTTTGCTGACCGCTGGCGGCTTCGCCTTGATCGGCGCCGTGCCGGCGCAGGCCGTTGGCACCCGCTATCCGTTCTGCATTCAGGGCCAGGACTATCCGGGTCTGAGCAACTGCACCTTCACGAGCTACGGACAATGTCAGGCTACCGCTTCGGGGCGGTTTCTCTATTGTGTGGAGAATCCCTATTACAATTCCGGCGAGTCCGATCCGCACGCTTATCGCGACCGCCATCGCGTACGGTCCGTCTATCCGTCTTACTGACGGGCGGCGAGCTGAAATTCCGCTGCGCACCTCAGGCGCGAACGTGAATTGACGGGGACCACCCGGTCCTGTCTGTTCACGAGCGGGAGAAGTCGCTCGAAGCCTGCACGTGTACGGACCGGCCACCTATTACGGATGCTGCTACACGTCACTGGCTCCGTGCAACGCCTCGGCATCGGGCCGCTCGGCCCAGTGCGTGACCAATCCCGATGTCGCCGACGCGTACGAAGAGCCGTTCGGACCGCACTACAGGCATCGCCGCGTCTACCAGACGCGGCGCCCACCTCACACCGGCGTATAGATCACGAGCTTCAGCGCAGGATCGTCATTGGCCTGAAAGGTCGCGTACTCGAAGCGCAGCGAGCCTTTCTTCGGGTGGCTCAGCAATTTGCGGCCAGCCGTGATGCTGCCGATGTCGTGCGCCTCCCACCAGATCGCAAACTCCGGGCAACCTTGCCGAAGGCGCTCCAGCAAGCTGAGAAAGGCGGGATCGCCGGCCCAAAGATCGTGCGTGGNACGAAATTGGGCGACCATGCGTTTGGCCTCGTCGGCCCAGCTCGCTCCGAACAAGCCGCGCGTGTGCGGATTGGTCAGCACGCTGATGAGGGTGTTGCGGTCCTCTTCCGCCAGGCGGCTGAACGCAAAGATCTCCTCTGCAGCCGCATTCCACGCCAGAACGTCCCAGCGCCGGCCGCTGACATAGGCGGGCTGATTGAGGTTATCCAATAGGCGCCGGATCGCGTCAGGGACATTTTCGCGGGAGAAGGCGCGGCGATCGGCATCCGAGGCCAAAGCCCGCAGATGGGCATGCTCCGCCTTGCCGAGGCGCAGCGCGCGCGCCAGCGCATCGATGGTGGTGACGGACGGACTGACGGTGCGTCCCTGTTCCAGCCGGATATACCAGTCGACGCCGATCCCCGCGAGTTCGGCCACCTCCTCGCGCCGCAAGCCTGCGGTCCGACGCCGCCGCCCGGTTGGAAGGCCAACCGCCTTGGGGCTCAGCTTCTCGCGCCGCGACCTGAGGAAATCACCGAATTCACTTCGCCGCGGATCCGCCATGACTTTCATCCTCTTGCCTGACAGGCACTCTCCAGTCCTAGGATAATACCAGGCCTGCATGTGCGAAAGCCAGCATGCGATGCTGGTTCATCCAAGACAACAGAGAAGTCCGACCATGAAAGCAGCAATCTTGAAGACCTGGGGATCGCCCCTTGTGATCCAAACCTTGCCCGATCCGGTCCTGGGCACGGGAGAGATCATCGTCGATGTCGTGGCAACCCGCGTTCTGTCCTATGCCAACGAAGTCTTCAGCGGCGAGCGAAAATACCTGCTCGAGCTGCCGGTGGTGCCGGGACCCGGCGCCATCGCCCGGGTGCGCGCGGTCGGCCCCGACGCGACCCATCTTGCCGCCGGCGATTGGGTCTATTGCGACCCGACCGTGCGCTCGCGCGACGATGCGCTGAATCCCGACATTACCCTGCAGGGCTGGAGCGCCCGCGGCGAAGGCGGCTTGCGCCTGCAAAAACACTTCCGCCATGGCTCATGGGCCGAGCAGATGCTGGTTCCGACCGAGAACGTCAAGCCGATCGGACCGATTGCTGAGGCGGATGCGGTGCAATGGTGCGCGCTGGGAACGCTGCTCGTGCCCTATGGCGGTTTTCTCGCCGCCAAGCTGCAGCCCGGAGAAACGGTTTTGATCAGCGGCGCCACTGGCAATTTCGGCAGCGCCGCCGTCGCGGTCGCCCTTGCAATGGGCGCGGCTTGCGTCATCGCGCCGGGACGAAACGAAGAGGTGCTCGAGGATCTGGCGCGTCGATTCGGTCACCGGCTTCGGCCGATAAAACTGAGCGGCAACGAGGAAGACGATTCTGAGCGGATGCGGAGAGCCGCGCCGGGCCCGATCGATTGCGTGCTGGATATCCTGCCACCGTCGGCCGGCACGACAACGGTGCGCGCCGCCGCCATGACGGTGCGGCCCTATGGCCGCGTGGCGCTGATGGGAGGCGTCGGGATGTTGGGGGGCGCCGGGCTCGAATTGCCTTATCCATGGATCATGCGAAACTGCATCACTATCCACGGCGTATGGATGTACCCGCCCGAGGCCACCCTCGGTCTGGTCAACCTCATCAAATCAGGACTGCTGAGGCTGGACCATTTCAAGGCCACGACGTTCGATCTGGACCACGCCAACGAAGCCGTCACCCATGCCGCCGCCAATAGCGGTCCCTTCAAGATGACCGTGATCCTGCCGTAACGGGCTTCGCTTTTGGCAGGGAGTTTCCGATCGCCAGAATCTGATCCCGCCGCTGACGCAAACCCTACGTCAACTCGACGACCTGGCCGTCCACCAGCGACACGCGGCGGTCCATCCGGCCGGCCAGATCCATGTTGTGGGTTACGATCAGCATCGCCACCCGGGTCGCCTTGACCAGTTGGGTCAGGGCCTGGAACACATGGTCCGCGGTGTGGGGGTCGAGATTTCCGGTCGGCTCGTCCGCAAACAGCACGCGCGGCGCGTTGGCGACCGCACGCGCGATTGCGACCCGCTGCTGCTCGCCGCCCGATAGTTCCGCCGGCCGGTGCTTGATCCGATCGCCGAGGCCAAGATAGGAGAGGATTTCGGTGGCGCGCTTGACAGTCTCGGAGCGCTTGAGGCCACTGATCATCTGCGGCAGCATGACATTTTCGAGCGCGGAGAATTCCGGCAGCAGCCGGTGCGACTGATAGACAAAGCCGATGTCGGTGCGGCGAATCTGGGTTCGCTCGATGTCGGATAATCCGGAAGTAGGCGTGCCGCCGATATACACCTCGCCATCATCAGGGGTCTCCAACAGGCCTGCGATATGCAGCAGCGTCGACTTTCCGGCGCCCGACGGCGCCACCAGCGCGACCGACTGTCCCGCCCACAGCGCAAGCTTGGCGCCGTTGAGAATGGTCAGCGTCGTTTCCCCTTGTGTGTACTGACGTTTTATCTCGTGGAGATAGACGACCGGTACATCTTCCTCCCCCTGCTCCATCTCGCCCTCACTCGTACCGGAGCGCGTCGACGGGATCGAGGCGGGCGGCACGCCATGATGGATACAGCGTCGCGAGGAAGGACAGCGTGAGCGCCATGATCACGACCGCGCTGGTCTCGCCGAAATCGATTTCGGCCGGCAGCTTGGAGAGAAAATAAAGCTCCGGCGAAAACAATTCGGTGCTGGTGAGCCAGGACAGAAACTGCCGGATCGATTCGATATTCAGGCAGATCAGCATGCCGACGAAAAGCCCGGTCAGGGTGCCGACCACTCCGATCGAGGCACCCGTGATCAGGAACACCCGCATGATCGATCCCTGCGAAGCGCCCATGGTGCGCAGGATCGCAATATCGCTGCCCTTGTCCTTCACCAGCATGATCAGGCCCGAGACGATATTGAGCGCCGCGACCAGCACGATCATGGTAAGGATCAGGAACATCACGTTGCGCTCGACCTGAAGCGCATTGAAGAAGGTCGAGTTGCGCTGCCGCCAGTCCACCAGGAACACCGGCCGTCCGGCGGCCTCGGTCACGGTCTTGCGGAAGCCGTCGATCTTGTCGGGATTGGTGGTGAACACCTCGATCGCGGTCACGTCGTTGGGGCGATTGAAATAAGCCTGCGCTTCCGCAAGCGGCATGAACACGAAGCTCCCGTCATATTCGGTCATGCCGATCTCGAACACGGCCGCGACCTTGTAAGGTTTGATGCGCGGCGTCGTGCCCATTGGGGTTACCGCCCCCTTCGGCGAGACCAATGTGACGCTGTCTCCGGCGTGCAGTGACAGTTGATCGGCAAGTCGGCGGCCGATCGCAACGCCCTGCCCTTCGTCGAATCCCTCGAGCGTGCCTTGCTTAATGTTCTTGGCGATCGAGGTGAGGTTGTTGAGATCGTCGGCGCGAATGCCGCGAATGAGCACGCCCGAGGCATTGAACGGTGAGTTTGCCAGTCCCATGCCGTCGACCACAGGCGCGGCCAGCCTGATGCCCCCGACCTGGCTGATGCGCTCGGCGACGTCCTTCCAGTCGGTCAGCGGCGATTCCAGCGGTTGCACCAAAAGATGCCCGTTGAGGCCGAGAATCTTGTCCAGCAATTCCTTGCGAAAACCGTTCATGACGGCCATCACGATGATCAGCGTCGCAACGCCAAGCATGATGCCGAGGAACGAGAAACCGGCGATGACGGAGATGAATCCTTCCTTGCGACGTGCTCGCAAATAGCGCCCGGACAACAGCCATTCGAATGGCGCGAAAGGTGGGGTTCGAACTGGCTCGCTCATGGTTTCATCCATAGATCGATTTTCACACGATTCGGGCTAATTGTGGCCGCGATCGCCGAACTTCCCGGCACGCGCGGTGGATAATTCGTCATGAGGTCAGCCGCGCCAGCACCTCGGCCGGACTCAAATTCTCGCGCGATCCGTCGCCGCGCCGCTTGAGCTCGAGCTTGCCTTCGGCAAGGCCCTTGGGGCCCACCAGAATCTGCCAGGGAATGCCGATCAGGTCGGCGGCGGCAAACTTGGCGCCGGCGCGCTGGTCGGTGTCGTCGTACAAGACATCGACGCCCTTGGCCGTAAGTTCGCGATAGAGCCGTTCGCACGCGGCGTCGGTGTCTTCGGCGCCCTGTTTCAAATTCAGGATCGTCGCCCGGAACGGCGCCACCGCTTCCGGCCATTTGATGCCGGCATCGTCATGGCAAGCTTCGATGATCGCGCCGACCAGCCGCGAGACCCCGACGCCGTAGGAGCCGCCATGGACCGCGACCTCGGCGCCATCGGCGCCCGCAACCAGGGCCTTCATCTTGTCTGAATATTTGGTGCCAAAGTAGAAAATCTGGCCAACCTCGATGCCCCTTGTGCGCACTTTCTTCTCGGCGGGAACTTCGCGGTCGAAACGGTCGGCGTCGTGGACATCCTCGGTCGCGGCGTAGACCGAGGTCCATTGCTTGATGATCGGTGAGAGATCGCCGTCGTAGTCGATCTCCTCGCCGGGCACCGGCAGATCGAGCACGTCGCTGTCGCAATAGACCGCCGACTCGCCGGTCTCCGCGAGCACGATGAATTCGTGGCTGAGGTCGCCGCCGATCGGGCCGGTCTCCGCGCGCATCGGGATCGCCTGCAGTCCCATCCGCGCGAAGGTACGCAAGTAC
>JGI12053J15887_10001165_pt1 | contig 11922 bp, 5 predicted proteins | sample MedBloCAOM1_O3_FD_15887 | JGI IMG/M metagenome (IMG submission 15887)
CAAGACGGTCACTCAAACGACGACTGCGGCCGGCGACTCGATCAGCGTTCGCATGACGTCGATCAACCGCGAACTCGACACGCTCATCCAAACGCAATTGCGGCAAGCGACCTCGGGCGGCTCATATGCGGACAAGCTTTCCGAGCTCTATCAGCAACTTCAGGGCATCTACGGCGCCCCCGGCTCCGCGACCGGCATCGATACCCTGTTCAACAATTTCACGACCGCGATGCAGTCGCTGGCCACGAGTCCGAACTCGTTCGCGGCCCAGAGCACCGCGGTCAACTCGGCAAAGTTGCTGACGCGACAGCTCAATTCGATGAGCAACGGCATTCAGACGATGCGCGGCGCCGCCGAGCAGGGCATCTCCGCCGACGTGAAGGCGGCCAATTCCGCCTTGCAGCAGATTGCGTCCATCAATCAGCAGGTCGCGACCTCGAGCGCCGGTGATCCGGCCAGCACGACCCTGATGGACCAGCGCGACAAGTTGATCGATCAGCTCTCTACCCTGATGGACATCCGCGTCGTGAAGGGTCAATTCAACTCGCTGTCCGTCTACACCGGCTCGGGCACCGAGCTCGTCGGGGCTCAGGCGGGAGTGCTGTCATTCAATGCGCAAGGCACGCTGACGCCGAGCGCGCAGTGGAACGCCAACCCGACAAAGAGCGGCGTCGGCACGATCACGCTCACGGCTCCGGGCGGCGGATCGATAGACTTGATCTCCGCCGGCGCGATCCAATCCGGCGAGATCGCCTCCTACCTGCAGATGCGCGACCAAATCCTGCCGCAAGCACAGAAGCAGCTGGACGAGTTCGCAGTGCAGATGTCTCAGGCGCTCTCGGACCTGACGGTCGCCGGAACTCCCGTGACTGTAGCCCCCCAAACCGGATTTACCGTAGATACGACGGCGCTGCAGACCGGAAACATCATCCGTCTCAACTACACCGACGCGACGAGCGTAAAGCGCTCCATCAGCATCATTCGGGTCGACGACCCGTCCGTTCTGCCGCTGCCGAATTCGACGACGCCCGACCCGAACGACCAGGTGGTCGGCATCAATTTTGCCGCCGGCATGGCTTCGGTTGTCGCCCAATTGACCAGCGCGCTCGGATCGACCGGCCTGCAATTCTCCAACACCGGGAATACGCTTCAGGTCCTCAACAACTTGGCCGGCACGATCAGCGTCAATTCATTGTCCCAGACGATAACGACCACGTCACTGACCGGCGGCAGTTCTCAGCTTCCCCTGTTCGTCGACGGCACGGGAAGCTACACCGGCGCCATTACGGCGTCGGGATCGCAGGCGCTCGGCTACGCCCAGCGTATCGCCGTCAATAGCGCGCTCACCAGCAATCCTGCCGGCCTCGTCATCTATTCGACCTCGCCGGCGACGGCGGTCGGCGACAACACCCGGCCGACGTTTCTCTATAACCAGCTGACCACCGCGTCGCTGATGTTTTCGCCCGCGACCGGGATCGGTGCAACGAACGCGCCGATGAGCGGCACGCTGTCCTCGTATGTCGGGCAGGTAATGACCGTGCAAGCGCAGGCGGCCGCCGACGCCGGCAACCTCAAGCAGGGTCAGGGCGTCGTGGTCAAGGCGCTTCAGCAGCGCATGAACACCACCTCCGGCGTCAGCATCGACCAGGAAATGACCAACCTCCTGACCTTGCAGAGCGCCTACGCGGCGAACGCGCGTGTCATGAGCACCGTCCATCAAATGTTCCAGACCCTGTTGCAGATGTGAGGCCGTCATGACCGTCTCAGGCGTGGGCACTATCGCTTCCTTCATGTCGCAGTCGCTCATCGACTTGCGCCGGCAGCTCGATGATTTGCAGCGGCAGATCAGCACGGGTCAGAAAGTGATCGCCTATTCGGGGATCAGCTCACAGTCCCAACTCGTGGTCGGGCTGAATTCGCAGCTCGATGCCATCAGTAGCTTTCGGGACAGCAACAAGATCGTCGATACGCGGCTTGCGATCGCCCAAACGGCGTTGACCCAGTTCGACAGCACCGCGCGCAGCGTCGGAGATTTCGCCCGGCTCTCGAATTACACGCCGAGGGCGAACGGTCAGACGGTCGATCAACTCAATGCCGGCTCGCAGTTCGGCCAGCTCTTGAGCCTTCTCAATACCCAGGCGGACAACGGCTACATCTTTTCCGGCACCGCGTTGAACCAGCCGGCGACCGCGACGCCTGACGTGATTCTCAACGGCACGGCCACGCAGGCCGGACTCAAGCAAGTCATCTCGGAACGCAATCAGGCGGATCTCGGGACGAATGGGCTCGGCCGCCTGGTGCTGCCCGCCACGAGCACGTCGCCGGCCCGCCTCATCGGAAGCGGCGCGACGCTCGCCCCTGACGCGGTGGCGACGATAGCCGGCACGCAAGATATTTCGGCTCTGTCGTCGGCGGGCGGCACCCTCGTCATCAACGGCACCTCGATCACGATCAATGCCGGCGATAACGCGGCCGCGATCAAGAACCGCATCAATCTCCAGTCCGGGACGACCAAGGTTTCCGCCTCGACCAATGCCACAAACCAGCTGGTGCTGACGAGCGCCGACGCCAATACTGCCGTGGCTATCGGCGGCGCAACGACGCCCGGCCTGCTCACCGAATTCGGGCTCGCGGTCGGAACCACCAATCCGACCAATCTCTTGACGCAGGGCCTGGCGGGCAAGACGCTGACGATTACCGTCGGCGCAAACCCGACGCTAACCTTGAATTTCGGGGCCGGTCAGGTTTCGACGCTGGCGGGACTTGCGACTGCGCTTGGGGCACTCGTCGGGGGCACCGCCTCGGTCAACACCTCGAACGGCAACGTTTCCATTGTGGCGACCAACACCACCGACACGATTGCGGTCGGCGGGACGGCGGCGCTGAGCACCTTCGGCATTCCGGCGGCACTTGGCACCCAGACGCCCGGCAATCGCGTGGCGCTGAGTGAAGACGTCGCCGGCTCGCCGTTCGGATTCAAACTCGCCAGCGCCAGCAGCACGCTGACCGGCGCCAATCTGATCGGTCCGACCGGCACGCCGCCCGGTATCGCGGTCGACCTGTCGGTGAATCCGAGCCCGGGCGACGCACTCAATTTGACGTTCAACCTGCCGGATGGGACGACTCAGCAACTGACAATGACGGCTACGACCACGACGCCGCCGGGGCTCAATGCGTTCACGGTGGGAGCGACGCCTGCGGCGACGGCCGCCAACCTGCAAGCCGCACTGACGAATTCGGTCCGCACGCTCGCGGCGACGCAATTGACCGCCGCCTCGTCCGTCCAAGCAGCGCATAATTTCTTCGATGTCAGTCCCACGCAGACTGCCCAGCGCGTGGTTGGGCCCGCGTTCGCGACTGCGACGGCCCTCGTCAACGCAACAGCGGCAAACACGGTCAGCTGGTACACCGGCGCAATGGCGGCGAATCCTCGAACTTCGGTGACGGCGCGCATCGATTTTTCCGCGACCGTCTCGTACGGCGTGCAAGCCAATGAGGTGGGCTTGCGCTCCGTGATCGAGAACGTCGCCGTGTTCGCCGCGGCGTCATTTCAAGCCAGCAATCCGAACAGCAGCGCAGCTTATGCCGCATTGGCCCAGCGGGTTGGGCAAGCGTTGTTCGCGCAGCCGGGCCAGCAGAGCTCCGCGGATATCCAAGCCGAGCTGGCCAATGCGCAGATCTCGATCAAGAACGCGACGAGCCAGCATCAGCAGTCACAGGCACAGATGCAGGATTCCGTCCAGGGGATCACCGGGATATCGAACGAGCAGGTCGCCGCCGAGCTGGCGACCGTGCAGGTGCAGCTGCAGGCCTCCCTCCAGACCACGGCGATGCTCACGAAGCTGAGCCTGCTGAATTATCTCGGGCCGGCCTGATTTGCGTCGCGCGGCCGGCAGGCCGCCCGCCGCATCCGCACCGCGAGCGCCGAGAGCAAGATCGCTTCAGATTGAGGCGATCCTGGTCGCTATCTTCTTGTCTTTGCGCATGCTCTCGGGTGAATCGTAAACGCCTGGATTCGTTTGTCGGCCGCATTTTATACGGAAGAGCGGGATCCATCCCGGATCAAGTCCGGGACAGGCTTTCTGCCGGAAATGCGCTCATGCGTTTGGAAGGCGATCGAGGGTTCAGCCGCGCCCGCGCAGGCCGGCCGCGAGCTCGCGGTTGATGTTGACCAGCGAGGCGACGACCTCGATCCGAGGATTGCTGGTGAGAGCTATCGTCTGGGACATGATGTACGCGCCCAGGCTGGCGATGTTTTGCCGAATCTCCGGAGGCAGAGGGCTGTCGCCGCTCGTAACCGAGCTGAGAAAGACAGTCCATAGCTTGCGGTTGAAGAGCAGGGCGCCGTCGAGATCGGATTTGTTGCTGTCCCAGGTATCGCAGACCGCCTGTAGCCGCGCTCCCGCCTTCAGAAGTAGATCCGCCTCCAGTTCACGCGGACTTGCGATCTCCGTCGCCACTGTCCGGTACGCGCGCATTCCGTGCTGCATTGTCGAGAAGCTCCCGCTCGTAGGCAATCAGTTTCTTTGTAGCTTTCAAGGCCTTATAGAACTCCCCCGTTAATATACTGTTGTTGATCACCTCTATATATGGCCACGTGCTCGGCGCTGCCTGCACGATGTCACGCATTAGCGTAAAATACGTTTCGTGGTGGATGTTGGGGTCCTTGGACAGGTACATCAGCTGCACACAGAGATAAATGCGCTTGGCGGGCGTGTTCGCGGTCTCGCCGGTCAGGATGTCCTTCTCGCGTAGAATCGGCGTGTCGCCTTCGATCAGCAGGCGTGTCCGTTGATCGGCATTGGTGACGACGCAGTCGCCGATGATGACGCGTTCACCGGGCTTCAGCTCGACCTTGAGGGCCATGACAGCCTCGCTTTCCTGGTTTTCTCGATCGTTCCGAAAAACGGTAAACGGGCGGTTAAAGTTCGAGCAAACGGCCGCCTCTATATTCGCCGGTTGGGGATCGGCGGCGATTACGTTAACCGAACAGCTTGAGGACCGACTGGTTCGCCTGCGAAGCCAGCGACAGCGCCGTGATCGAAAGCTGCTGGCGGGTCTGCAGCGCCAGCATGTTGGCGCCTTCCAGGTTGGTGTCGGCGAGCGTGAGCCCATCGGCGCCGGTCCGCAGGGTATTGACCATGTTGTTGGTGAAGTCCTGGCGGTTCTGCACGATCGACAGGTTCGAGCCGAAGGCCGAGGCTTGGCTGGCCACTGTATTGAGCGCGGTCCGGAGGGTCAGCAGCCGTGCATCGAGTTGGCTGTTGCTCTGGAACTCGTTGTTGGTCCCTCCCAGGACGCCGAGGGTGGAGCTGTTGACGCCGTTCGGATTGGTTGACTGGATCGACAGGGTGCTGGTGCCCAGTTCATTGAAGAACAGCTTCAGCACGTCGCCGCTGAGCAGATTGACACCGTTGAAGCTCGCGTCCTGGGCGGTCTTGTCGAGCTGGTCCTTGAGCTGATTGAACTGCGTCACCAGGTTCGTGCGCACCGAATTGCCGCCGGTCGTGACGGTTCCGGCGGTGCCGTCGACGAGGCCGCTGAGTCCGACACCGGTCGTCGTCAGCGCCGAGGTCGACAGGTTGGTGATCTGGAGCTGACCGGAGTTGTTGGAGGCCCTCACCTTGCCGATGAGCGAAGCGTTGGTATTGATCGCCGTGATGATCTGGTCGACGGTTTCCACCGGACCCGCGACGGCGCTCGACGTCGTCGTGGTGAAGCCGGTGCCCGTCACGACACCAGGGGTGCCGCCGACGGTGATTTGATTGGGGCCGGCGTCCTTCAGCTTGAGTTCGCCGCCGACGACGGTGGCGAAGGGGTAGCCGACGGCGGCGTTGATATTCGCCGCCACGGTGGAGACCACGTCAGCCGCGTTCACGGACACGGTGACCGCGACGCCGCCGTTGATATCCGCCGCCTGGATGGTCAGGGTGCCGGAGGTGCCCGCGGTGTTGGAACCGGCGCCGCTGGTGAAGCCGGTGGTGGCGCCGGAGAGGGTCTCCTGGTCGTTGAGGTAGACGGAAACGACGGTGGAGCCGACCGCTCCGCCCGAGAACCCGATCGTCTTCAGGCTGCTCGTGCCGATCGTGGTGGCGTCGAGGGAGTATGAGGAGCTCTGCCAGGAGGCATCCTGCCGCGCCTGGGTGACCGTCGCTTGCATCTGCTGGATGGTCGTGGTGATCGACTGCAGGCCGTTGTCGCAGGCTTTGAGGGTGTTGATGCCGTTGGTCATCGCGTCGAGAAGGCTCGCCAGATCGCCGGCGCGGGACGTGAGCGACACGGAGGTGAAGTAATTCACCGCGCTGTCGAGGGCCGAATTGACCTTCTTGCCGGTGGCAAGGCGCTGCTGGGTCGTCTGCTGCAGCCCTGCAGTGCGCTGCAGCGAGAGCAGGTTCTGCCGAATACCAGCCGTCAGTACAATATCGCTGTTGCCCATCTGAGCACCCCGAAGTTTCCGCCAAAAACGGTGCGGTTGTTGAGGCGATAATGATTCAGTAACCCTAATGGTTGGTAAACAACCACTTAACGAAATGTTAACAAAATAGGCGCAGTCGTGGGTCAACTCGATGGGGCGTGCCCTCGTTGCGCCTCTTCGATGGAAACCGACGGGCTCGCGCCGAATACCTCCCCCGCCGCCGAGGCAGACGGGCAGCAAGGCAGTTTGCTCGACCGCGCGACGCCGCTCATGCGCCGCAGGATCCGGGGCCTGGCCGGGGCACGGGATCGACTGCCGCGCGACCGGTTGGCTGCGCTGTGCTTTGGCGAAGCAGGCAGTGAGTGTTAAGAGGTCGGTTGTGGCGAATCAGTATCGTCGGCAACCTGGGGCCGACGATTCGGCGTTCTGTGCGTGGGGATCCACTGCCGCGTGGCAGAGACAATGAAACACAGATCGCGAATCGATTTGCGGCGCGGCGGAAGGCCGTTTGCGAACGAGCCGACGTCGCGGCATGTCGCGCCGACGATACCGCAAGGCTACGCATCGCTGTTCGCGCAAGCGCTGACGCTGCACCAGGCCGGCCGGCTGGCGGAAGCCGAACCGCTTTACCATCAGGTGCTGCAGGCTGAACCCCGGCATTTCGACAGCCTGCACCTCCTCGGGGTCGTCCATTACCAAAAGGGCGAATACCGCGAGGCGGTTCGCCGGATCGACGCCGCCCTCAAGATCAATCCCAATGCCGTCGCTGCCCACAACAACCGCGGCAGCGCTCTGAAGGACCTCGGGCAGGTGGCGGAGGCGCTCGCAAGCTACGACCGGGCGATCGCGCTCAAACCCGACTACGCCGAGGCCCTATACAACCGCGGCAACGTGCTGAGGGAGCTCGCGCGCTTCGGCGACGCGGTCGAGAGCTATGAGCGGGCGGTGGCGTTCCGGCCCAATTATCCGGAAGCCTTCAACAACCGCGGTAGCGCCCTCAAGGCGCTGCAGCGATACGACGAGGCCCTCGCGAACTATGAGCGGGCGATCGCGCTCAAGGCCGACTATGCGGCGGCCTGGCATAATCGCGCCAACACGCTTCTGGCATTGCGGCGGCTCGATGAGGCGCTCGAGAGCTGCGACAAGGCGATTGCTCTCAAGCCGGACCTCGCCGAGGCTTTCAACAATCGCGGCAATGTGCTCGAGGAGTTGCGGCGGTTCGCGGAGGCGGTCGAGAGCTATGACCGGGCCTTGGTGCTCGCACCGGACTACGCCGATGCCTTCAACAACCGCGGCAATGCGCTCAAGGAGCTGAAGCAGTTCGATGCTGCGATCGCGAGCTACGATCGGGCGATCGCGCTTCGGCCCGACCACGCCGACGCCTTTTTCAACCGTGGCATTGCGTTCGCCGAGCTGGAGCGAAATGACGAGGCGATCGCGAGCTACGATCGGGCGATCGCGCTCGACCCCAACCACGCACGCGCCTACTACGATCGCGGGACGGCGCTCATCGGTCTCAAGCGGCTCGACGACGCAGTGGCGAGCTACGGCCGTGCGGTCGAGCTCGATCCCGATATCGAATACCTCAAAGGCCTTTATCTGCACGCAAAGATGCACGTCGCCGATTGGACGCGTTTCGACGAGGATTGCTCCCAGCTTCGGGCCGGAGTGGGCGACGGCCGCACCGTGTGCTATCCGTTTCACTTGCTGGCGTGGTGCGCGAGCCCGGCGGTTCAAAACGCCTGCGCCAGGATCTATGTCGCCGACAGATTTCCTCCCTTTCCCGTCCCAGTCTGGCGTGGCGAGCGCTATGCCCATCGGCGCATCCGCGTGGCCTATTTGTCGTCCGATTTTCGCGACCATGCGGTGATGGTTCTGGCCGCCGGTCTGTTCGAGCATCACGACCGCACGCGCTTCGAGACGACCGCGGTGTCCTTCGGACTCGACAAGCCCAGTCGGATGCGCGAGCGACTGCGCGCGCCGTTCGATCGGTTTGTGGATGCGCACCACATGAGCGACCAGGACGTCGCCAGGCTTTTGCGGGAACTCGAGATCGACATTGCGGTCGACCTCAATGGATTTACCGACGGTGCGCGTCCAAACGTGTTCGCGCAGAAATTCGCGCCGGTGCAGGTCAATTATCTCGGCTTTGCCGGTACGCTGGGCCGNGAGGATTACGACTATATCCTGGCCGACCGTTTCGTCGTTCCCGAAGACAACCAGGCACACTATGCGGAGAAAGTCGTCTATTTGCCGGATTCGTTCATGGTGAACGACGCCGGACGGGCGATTTCGGCCCGCGCCCCCTCGCGGGCCGAGGCCGGCTTGCCGGAGCGCGGGCTTGTCTTCTGTTGCTTCAACAACGGCTTCAAGATCACGCCCGAGGTGTTCACCATCTGGATGCGGCTGCTCCGGGAAATCGACGGCAGCGTGCTGTGGCTGTCGCCGGCAAATTCAAACGCGCCGGGCAATCTTCGTCGTGAAGCCGAGAGGCGCGGCATCGCGGCCGATCGGCTGATTTTCGCGTCCCGTGTACCGTTGAACGAGGATCATCTGGCGCGGCTTCGCCATGCCGACTTGTTTCTCGACACGACGCCCTACAACGCCCATGCGACCGCGTGCGACGCATTGTGGGCAGGGGTGCCTGTGCTGACATGTTCGGGGCCGAGCTTCGCCAGCCGGGTGGCGGGCAGCCTGCTGGGGGCGGTCGGCCTGCCGGAGCTGATCACCGGGTCGCTCGAGGATTACGAGGCGCTCGCGCTCAAGCTCGCCCGCGATCCGGCGCTGCTCGCCTCGCTGCGGCAGAAGCTCGCGCGCAACCGCGATATCTATCCGCTGTTCGAAACCGAGCGCTTCACGCGCCATATCGAGGCGGCGTACACCGTCATGTGGGAGCGCGCTCAGCGGGGAGAGCCGTCGCAGAGCTTCGCCGTCGCCCCGATCACCCGAGCACAAACATGAGCAAATCGCGTTTCAAGGCGAAGGCCAAGGGACGGCCGTTCGGGCGGGAGCCGCTCGCAACGCAAGGTGTCCCACCCGCGGCGGCGGCCGAGGTCGCGGCGCTCTTCGGTACGGCGCTGGGTCTGCATCAGTCCGGCCAGCTGGCGGAGGCCGAGCCGCTGTATCGCAGGATCCTGGCGATCGAGCCCGGGCATTTCGACGCCCTGCATCTCCTGGGAGTCATCCACTACCAGCGCGGCGAGCACGTCGCGGCCATTCGCCAGATCGACGCCGCCCTCAAGATCAATCCTGCCGCCGCCACCGCCTACAACAACCGTGGGGCCGCGTTGGCCGCGCTCGAGCGTCTCGCAGAGGCGATTGAAAGCTACGAAAGGGCCATCGTGCTCGCGCCCGGTTACGTCGAGGCGGTCTTCAATCGCGGCAACGCGTTCAAGGAACTGAGCCAATTCGACGCGGCGCTGGCAAGCTATGACGACGTCGTCGCGCTCGTACCCGGCCACGCCGTCGCGTTCGCCAAGCGCGGCGACGTGTTCAACGCGCTACGGCGATTCGACGAGGCCGTCGCAAGCTACGAGCGGGCGATCGCGCTCAACCCGGACTACAGCGAGGCCTTCAACAATCGCGGCGTCGCGCTCGCCAAGCTTCGGCGGTTCGCCGAGGCGATCGAGAGCTACGAGCGGGCGATCGTGCTCAGGCCCGGCGATGCGGAGACCTTCAGCAACCATGGCTTGGCGCTCGCCGAACTCGCGCGTTTCGTCGAGGCTCTGGCGAGTTACGACCGGGCGATCGCGCTCAATCCGAATGATGCCGAGGTGTTCCACAACCGCGGCCTGGCGCTCGCCGAGCTCAAGCGTTTCGAGGATGCGCTCGAGAGCTACGACCGAGCGATCGCACTCAGGCCGACCTACAGTGAAGCCTTCAATAGTCGCGGCGTTGCGCTTGCCGAGCTCGGGCGCTTCGGCGAAGCGCTGGAGAGTTACGACCGGGCCATCGCGCTCAGGCCCGACAATCCCGAAGCCTTCAGCAATCGCGGCAACGCCCTCGCCGAGCTCAAGCGGCCCGAGGAGGCGCTCGCGAGCGACGAACGCGCAATTGCGCTCAAGCCGGATTATATCGAGGCTTTATACAATCTCGGCAATACGCTGCACGGACTGAAAAGGCTGGACGAGGCGCTGGCAAGCTACGACCGGGCGATTGCCGCGAGCCCTGAGTTCGCCGAAGCCTTCGGCAGTCGCCACGTGGCGCTCGACGGGCTGAAGCGATCCGATGAGGCGCCCGAGGGCTCCAGCCGGGCAGTCAAGCTCAAGCTCTACTATGCCGATGTCTTCAACAACCGCGGCAACGTGCTGCGGGAGGCAAAACGGCTCGACGAGGCGCTGGCGAGCTACGAGGAGGCGGTCGCAATCAGGCCCGGTCACGCGGAATACGTCAACAACCGTGCGATTACGCTGGCCGACCTGAAGCGGTTCGACGAGGCGCTGGCGAGCTATGCCGAGGCTATCGCGCTCAAGCCCGACTATGCAGATGCCTACAACAATCGCGCATTTGCGTTGCGCGACCTGAAGCGGCCCGAGGAGTCGCTGGCGAGTTTCGAGCAAGCGCTCGCGCTCAAGCCGGACCTCGACTATCTCAAAGGCGCCCACCTGCACGCCAAGATGCACGTCTGCGATTGGACGAATTTCGAGATGGACTGCGCGCGGCTCGAGGCTGCCGTGATCGACGGCGCCGTGGCCGCGTCCCCGTTCCAGCTGTTCGCGACCCCGGCGAGCCCGGAAACCCAATATCGATGCGCCAAGCGCTACCGCTCGGATAAATACTACGCGGGTGCGCCGCTCTGGCGGGGCGAACGCTATGCGCATCGGCGCATCCGCGTGGCCTATCTGTCGGCCGATCTTCGCGACCACCCGGTCGCGCACCTGACCGCCGGAATGTTCGAACGCCATGACCGGGAGCGCTTCGAGACGGTGGCGGTTTCGTTCAAGTCCGACACGCACAATCAGGTGCGCGAGCGGTTGAGCGCGTCGTTCGAGCGATTCATCGACGCTGAACGGATGGGCGATCGGGAGATCGCCGAGCTGGTGCGCGAGCTCGAAATCGACATCTGCGTCGACCTCAACGGGTTTACGGAAGGGTCGCGGCCCAACGTATTCGCGCAGCGACCGGCGCCGGTTCAGGTCAATTATCTCGGCTATGCGGGCACGCTCGGGCAACCTTATTGGGATTACATCGTCGCCGACCGGTTCGTCATCCCTCAAGAACGTCACGCCTATTACGCGGAGAAGGTCGCCTATCTGCCAGATACGTTCATGGCGAACGACACCGGCCGCACGATTCCCGCCCTCACGCCGTCACGCGCGGAAGCGGGACTGCCGGACAGCGGCCTGGTCTTCTGCTGCTTCAACAACAGCTTCAAGATCACGCCCGACGTGTTCGATGTCTGGATGCGGCTCCTCAAGGAGATTGCGGGCAGCGTGCTGTGGCTCTCGGCGGCCAACGACGGCGCGGTGGAGCGATTGCGGCGGGAAGCGCAACAGCGTGGCGTCGCC